>Ga0335081_10009066_pt1 | contig 15988 bp, 14 predicted proteins | sample Lox_Sample_35_FD_206713 | JGI IMG/M metagenome (GOLD analysis project Ga0335081, IMG submission 206713) | Soil microbial communities from Loxahatchee National Wildlife Refuge, Florida, United States - Lox_Sample_3.5 | ecosystem: Environmental > Terrestrial > Soil > Wetlands | place: USA... | reverse complement strand
GTGCGCCAGCAGCTCGCGCCGGAACTGGCCGGTGGCACTGGTGAAATCCTCGCTGACCGTCATCGGTGACCCCAGGTTCGCCCGCATCAACGCCAGCCATCCGCTGGCCCTATAGTGACAGACCCGGCGGCCGACCTGGAATCGTCGCGGTCTCGTACGCGGGGCCCCGCTAAATGTGCAGACGGCCATGCTTATCACCGCGGAATGGACGGCTTCAGCGCCGGTGATCACTGCAAGGCATAATAATGAGTGCAGTTTGTGTCGCTATAACGACATATATCGCACTCATATTCGGCTCATTTCGGTTCAGTGTCACGTGGTCTTCCTGGCGGGCACGGCGTCCCGCGCCGGATGCTGGCCACCGCCACGCCGGCCAGGATCAGCAGGCCGCCGGCGATCGTCACCATCGTCACGCGCTCGCCGAGGAAGATCACCGCGCCGAGCACGCTGACCACGGGCTCGAGGTAGAGCAGCAGGCTGATGCGGGTGGCACCGCCGGACAGGATGGCCCGGTTCCACAGCAGCAGCCCGGTGACCGTGCTGCCGAGGGACAGGAAGGCCAGTTCGCCCCAGACCGCGGGCGGGAGCTGGGCCAGCCGGGGCGCGGACAGCGTCCCGGCGAAGGCCAGGTAGGGCAGGGTGCCGACGACGGTGGAGGCGGCGGTGGCCGGGATCGCGCCGTAGACCTGACTGAGCGGGCGCAGCACGATCGTGTAGGCGCCGAACGCGAGCGTGCCGGCCAGGACAAGCCCGGCGCCGGCGAGCCCGCGGTACCCGACGCCGGCCAGGGCGCCGGGCCCGGCCAGCAGGGCCACCCCGGCCAGGGCGATGGCGCTGCCCAGCCAGGTCCGGGCGCCGCCGCGTTCGGCCAGGAACAGGTATCCGAGCACCATGACCCAGACCGGCTCGGTCGCCAGCAGCAGCCCGGCGGTGGATGCGGGCAGCCACTGCAGCCCGACGGTGACCGGCAGGTTGTAGCCGACCAGGCCAAGGGCACCGGCGGCCACGAGCCGACCCGCCGGACGGGGCCGGAGCCGGCGGAAGACCGGTACGGCCCAGGGCAGCAGCACCAGTGCCGCCACGGTCAGCCGGAGCACCAGCAGCGGCAGCGGGGCCAGGTGGGCCACGGCGGCCCGGGTGGCCACCGGCGCGAGTCCCCACAGGACCACGGCCATCAGGCCCCCGGCCATCGGACCGGTCCCGGCTCGCCGCGGGCGGGCGGGAGTGGCGGCGGTGCGGCGGTGCGGAGCGGGCACTGGCGATCCGCCGGTCAGGACCGCGGGGCGGGGAAGGGCACCGCCGCGATGCCCAGGGTGGACTGGCCCGGCAGCAGGCCGGATCCGAACGCGACGCTGAGCAGCGGACCGGTCAACTCCGCGAGCCGTCCGGCGCGAGCTGGCCCTAGCGCCTGCCAGGGGGCGTCGGCGAGCCGGTCGGTGTGCCATTCGATCTCGTCCCGGCCGTCGCGGCCTCGTGCGGTGGCCTCGCCGTCGGCATCGACCCAGCCGCGCGAGGCCAGGCGGTCCCGCGCGGCGGCCCATTCGGCCGCGGTCCAGCCGCGGCTGGCGAAGACCTCCCGCGGAGCGGCGCCGATGGCGGCGAACGAGACCAGTGTCTCGCACGGGTCCAGGCCAGCCGCCAGCAGCGCCGTGACGTGCCCGTCCCCGCGGTGCTCGCGCAGCAGGTTGATGGCGTGCCACAGCACCAGGTGCGGCTCGTCGGGCCAGGGCAGGTCCGCATTGGCCGCCGTCAGCGTGCGCCCGGCGGTGTCCGCGGCCAGCGTCGCGTCGCGGGCCAGGCTCGCCGCCTCAGCCAGGGCGGGTGACCCGATCCGTTCGGCAAACAAGGTCCGGTACATCCGATCCACGGCCCGCACCCGCGCGGTCAGGACCTGCTGCGGCGACGCCACCGCCCAGGCCGCGGGCACGTGCCGCCCCACCATGCCGGGGCTGAAGCTGTAACAGGCCGAGGTCACAAGCGTCGGGCCGGCCGCGCCCAGCGGCGCGGTGCGCCAGCCGAAATAGCTCGGCCAGCGGGTCGCCACGTCGTAACCGAGCGCGGCGGCCTCCGCGAAGACCTCCGGCGCGTACCAGAACAGCGCATGGATCGGCTCGAGCTGGTGCCACATCCGCCGGGCCAGCCCATGGTCCATCGTCGTCATCAACGGGCCTCCTTTTCAGCGGCGCAAAAGGCGTCGTCAGCCAGTGTGCTGTAATGGCCTTGTGCAGTTCAACACTTACACGGTGGCCGGGGCGCACATCGCCGTCTGGCTGGTCAACCATCCCTCGCCCGAGGCGCCGACCCTGGCCGCAGTGCTGGACGGCTACGACGTGCACCAGCCGGTGACCACCGCGGACCAGGTGCGGGAGCTGCGGCCGTGGGCCGGGGAGCTACGCCGGGTCTTCGAGGCCGGCCCGGTAGCCGAGAAGGCCGAACGCGCCGACGCGCTGCTCGTCGCCGCCGACTGCCGGCCCAGGCTGGTCAGCCACGGCGCCGGCCTGCCCTTCCACTTTCACTACGCGCCCGTGCGCACCGGCCTGGCGGCCCGGGTCAAGGCGCTGACCGCGGCCGGGGTGGCCTCCATCATCGACGGCGGCGGCGGGTCCCGGCTGCGGGCCTGCAGCCGGGCGGGCTGCGGCGTCGTCTTCCTCGACACGTCGCGCAACGGGCGCCGCCACTTCTGCAGCGTCCGGTGTGCTAACCAGGTCAACGTGGCCAACCACCGGCTGCGTCAGCGGCGGACCTCCGCGCGCTCGGTCACCCGCCCATGACCAGCTAGGTACGCGGCTGGCTGCGGCCGGCGGAGGTACGCTCGGATCCGGAGGCACAGTGGTGGAGCTGGTCGTTGAGGACGGCGTCTTCGTCACGATGGCCGCGGACGCCGGGCCTGCCGACGCCATGCTGATCCGGGACGGCCGGATCGCTATGGTCGGGCCAGCCGAGGCGGTCCGCGCGGCCGCGCCGGGAGCGCAGGTGGTGCGGCTCGACGGGGCCACCGCGGTCCCGGGCCTGATCGACGCGCACTGCCACGTGGCCGATGTCGGCTACCTGGCGGCGGCGGCCGACTGCAGCCAGCCGTCGGCGCCTGATATCGCAACGATTCAGGCGCGGCTCAGACAAGCCGCGGACCAGACTCCGGCGGGCTCCTGGGTGACCGGGGGCGGGTACGCGGAGTACAAGCTGCGCGAGGGCCGACACCCGACGCGGGCGGATCTGGATCAGGCCGTGCCGGGCCGCCCGGCCGTGCTCTACCACACGTCGCTGCACGCCTGCGTGCTGAACACGGCCGCGCTGCGGGAGGCGGGGTTCGCCGACGGGCAACCCGATCCTCCGGGCGGCGCGTTCGGCCGCGACAGCCAGGGCGCCTGCGAGCCCGCGACGCGCTGGCCCTGTACACCACCCGGGCCGCCTACGCCTGCCACCGGGAGCGCGAGATCGGCTCGCTCGAGCCGGGCAAGCTCGCCGACTTCACCGTTCTGGACGCTAACCCGCTCGAGGCGGAACCCGAGCGGATTGGTGGCATCGGTGTCCTGGCCACCGTCCTCGGCGGGACCCCTGTCTACCAGTCAGGAGCCATCTTCCCCGGCCGCTGACCGGTCAGCCCTGGGCCTGGAACGGCTCGATCACCGGCGAGCAGCCGCAGGCCCGGCCCCGCCGCGCCGTCCTGCTCGACGGGCACCGGCCGGCCGTCCAGGCCGGTGCGCCCCACCGCATCGCCGCGGGCAGGGAACCTGGCGTAGCCAGCCAGGACGTCCCAGATCGTCAGCACCATGCCGAGATTGACGCCCTGCGTGTCCGGTGCGTGATGCAGCCGGTGGTAGGCCGGGCTCACCCGCACCCAGCCGACCCGGCCGAAGGTCCAGCGGAGATTGGCGTGCTGGAGGGTGCCGACGCACACGTAGACCGTGATCACCACCGGGGCGACCGGACGCGCCGGCATCAGGGCCACGACCGGGATAGTGGCCAGGACGAACGAGGAAGGGCACAGACGCCGCCACCACGTGAGCCGGGCACCCGCCTGGACCTGCGAAACGAACACCGCCAACTCCTCGACTCGCGCGGCCGGCGCGACTCGCGCACCTTCGGTTGAAGACTACGACCGGCGGCAGCGCAGAGCTACGGCTTGCGTCCGACGCCGCAGAATTGATCAACCTCCCGGGGTTCGCCGCCGATGTCGACGGCATCGGGCCGCCACCGCGGGGTCGACACCACGCCGGGCTCCAGCAGTTCCAGGCCATCGAAGAAGGCGGCGATCTGCTCGGGGCTACGCAGGATGACCGGGGGTTTGCCGAACTTGTTCCAGCGTCCCACGGCCTCGTCCGACCGCGCCCCGTAGATCACGTTGGTGCTGTGGGAGATCACCAGGTAGCTTCCGGACGGTACCGCGTCAAGCAACCAGCGTACGATCGACCGCGCCTCGTCGTAGTCGGTGATGTGATGCAAGATCGCGATGAGCGTAATGGCGACCGGCTCGGTGAAGTCCAGCGTCCGGCTGGCCCCGCCGAGGATCGTGCCGGGATCCCGCAGGTCCGCGTCGATATAGTCGCAGGCGCCCTCGGGACTGCTGGTGAGCAGGGCGCGGGCGTGCGCGAGCACCAGGGGATCGTTGTCCACGTAGACGACGCGCGATTCCGGTGCGATCGCCTGGGCGACCTGGTGGGTGTTGCTGGCCGTCGGCAGGCCGGTGCCGATGTCGAGGAACTGGCGGATCCCCGCCTCGCCGGCCAGGTAGCGGACCGCGCGGGTGAGAAAGGAACGGGCGGCGCGGGCGAGCTGGACAATGTCCGGGTACATCTCCGCGACCCGGTCGCCGGCCATGCGGTCGACTTGGTAGTTGTCCTTGCCGCCCAGCCAGTAGTTCCAGACCCGGGCCGAGTGCGACACCGTGGTGTCGATCCCGGCCACAGGCGAGTCGTCAGTCATCGGGCGCCCTTCCATGTGTCGTCCTGGCGGCGGTGCCTGCCAAGCGTTACCGCACAACCTAGGGTCTGTGGCGTGCCTGACGCCATTTTCGCCGGACCCCGGCCGGCCCGGACGCGAGTTCGTCTTCGTCGCCCGCCGGGGCGTCCGGCTGAAGTACTAGCTACCGGGAGGTAGCCTGTGTTACTGCCCGGTAGCCTGTTAGCCCCCCCGACAGGTGCCGTGCCACGTCCGGCCAGAGGCGCCCTGGCCGGACCCCCGTTCTATAGGCTCCGCGTGAGGCGGCCAGCTTGACCTCAGGTCACATCGAGGGGTAATATCGAACTGTTCTTCGGAACCTACCGTTGGTCCAGCGGGAAGTGATACCTGCGGAGGGGACGTCAGACCGATCCGTGAAACCGGGGAGGCAGCCCCCTGTGAAACAGGAACTCTGGCGGGTGACCGCGGAATCCCCGTCCTTCAGGGCGGGGAGCAGTCAAGAGGAGATAGCGCACGGCGCCTGGCCGGCCGGAAACGGTGCCGCCCTGCCCTCGGCGAACTGCCCGTGCAGGCCAGGCGGAGGGTTGACCGGTGACGGGTTCAGGGCCAGCCAGTACCGGTCCGCCACCGCGCCGGTCCAGGCATAGCCGACCAGGTCGGCCGTGCCGTTCGGGCCGGCCAGGCCGGTCGCCCACACGTCGTCGGGCACCGGGTCCGCAGTCGAGCACTCGCTGCCGATCAGGTCGTAGAACGTGCCCGGCATCCCCCCGGTGATGACGGCGGACACGGTGAACTGCGCCCGGCCGGCGCCGGGCATGGCCGCGGCGGTGATGACCACCGTGCCGGCCACGCCCCCGCCGACGAGCAGCCGGAGCGCCACACTGGTCACCTCGGGCATGGGGGACGCCGGAACGCCGGTCACCGATGGGCCGCCGCGAGGCCCGGCGGCCTCGGCGCGATAGTGCACCCCGACCGCGACCGCGACGGCCAGCGCGGCGGCCAGCGCGACGACGAGCAGCCAGATCAGGCCGCCCGGCCGCGGGGAACGTCCCCGCGGTTCGCGGCCGGCCGCGATGACGTCCGCATCGCGCCCGCTGTCAGTCACCTCATCATTGCAGGTGGCTACCCCGGCGATGTCAACCAGCGACGGTATGGCGCTGTTCGCGCTGGCCCGGGTTTGAAACAGCATCGATGGTCCATCGTTGCTGCCCCGGCGACATCGATGGACCACCGATGTCGTTTCCCGGCGGGCTCTGGGCCGGATCGGCGGGGCGGGTGGGGCTGACGGGGCTGACGGGGGCGTGTATGAGGCTGACGGGGTTTTCGGGACGGGCAGGTCACGGACCGGGGGGCGTAGGCGGCCCTGCCCGGATGGGTATCACCTGGTAGATGCGAACGTAGGCTTCTAAGCTGCGGCTTAGCAGGTTAGGCGGGAGGAGGCGGTCGGGTGACGACTCCGTTTGTGGGCCGTGCGGACGAGCTGGCCGCGCTCACCGCCGACCTGGACGCCGCGGTCGGGGGCCACGGCGGGGTGGCACTGGTGGCGGGCGAGCCCGGGATCGGCAAGACCCGGCTGGCCGAGGAGCTGGCTCTCCGGGCGGCCGCGCGCGGCGCCGTCGTGCTGTGGGGCCGCTGCTGGGAAGGGGCGGGCGCGCCCGCGTTCTGGCCCTGGGTCCAGGTCATTCGCGGCATGGTCCAGGCGGAGGACCCGGCGTCGCTACGTCATGACCTGGGGGCCGGCGCGGCCGACATCGCCCAGCTGGTTCCCGCCGTCCGTGATCGCATTCCGGACCTTCCCAGCCCGCCGCCGCTCGAGCCGGAGGCGGCCCGGTTCCGGCTGTTCGACAGCCTGGCGGGCTTCCTGCGGACGGCGGCCGCGCGGCGGCCGCTGCTGCTGCTTCTCGATGACCTGCACTGGGCGGATGTGCCCTCGCTGGCGCTGCTGCGGTTCATGAGCCGGGAACTTGACGGCGCCGGCCCGCTGGTGGTGGGCAGCTACCGGCACACCGAGGTGAATCAGGGGCATCCGCTGCTGGCCGCCGTGGCCGACCTGACCCGCGGGCAGCACCGCTGGCTCCAGCTTGGCGGGCTTGACCAGCGGGAGGTGGCCGGCTTCGTGGCCCTGGTCGCGGGGGCGGAGCCATCGGCCGAGCTAGCAGCGGAGGTGTACCGGCAGACCGACGGTAACCCGTTCTTCGTCACCGAGGTGGTCCGGCTGCTGGCCAGCCGGGGCCGGCTCGATCCGGTCGGGAGGGACGCGACGGTGCTCGGGGGCGGTCTGCCCGAGGGGGTCAGGGCGGTGGTGGCCGAGCGGCTCAGTCACCTCTCCGGTGCCTGCCAGCGGATCCTGGAGGTCGCCGCGGTGGTGGGCCGTGACTTCGAACTGCGGGTGCTGCAGCCCGCCAGCGGCCTGGACCCCGGGCGGCTGCTGATGCTGCTCGAGGAGGCCGAGGCCGCCCGGCTGGTCGGGGCGGTCCCCGGCGAGCTCAGCCGCTGGCGGTTCGCGCACGCGCTGGTCCGTGAGGTGCTGTACGAGGGCCTGCTCGCCGCGCGGCGGGTGCGGCTGCACGGGCTGGTGGCCGGCGCGCTCGAGGCCGTCTACGCCGCCGACCCGGGGCCGCATCTGGCGGAACTCGCCCATCATCTGGTCGAGGCGGCAGCCGGCCATCAGGAGATGGCGGCCAAGGCGGTGCGGATGGCCACCCTGGCCGGCCGGCGCTCCCTGGCGATGCTGGCCTGGGAGGACGCGGCGGAGCTGTTCGAGCAGGCCCTGGCCGCCCTGGAACTGACCGAACGGTCCGGCTCTCAGCAGCAGCGCTGTGAGCTGCTGCTGGCGGTCGGCGAAGCCAGGATGGCGGCTAGCGACGTGTCCGCCGCCCGCGCCGCCTACCAGCAGGCCGGGGAGCTGGCCAGGCGAATCGGCTCGCCCGAGGCGCTCGCCCGGGCCGGCCTGGGCCTGGGGTTGGAGATCACCAGCGGGATCGTCGACCCGGTCCAGGTCGGGCTGCTTGAGGAAGCGCTGGCCGCCCTGGATGAAGCCGACAGCCCGCTGCGGGCGCGGGTGCTGGCCGGGCTGGCCAGGGCGCTCGTGTCCACCCCGCAGGTCGAGCGGCGCCTGGCGCTCAGCGAGGATGCGGTCCAGATGGCCAGGCGCCTGGGTGAGGAGGCCACTCTGGCCGCGGTGTTGTTCGGCCGCCACCTGGCCATGTGGGGTTCTGAGCGAGCCGAGGTGGCCGGCGAGCGGCTGGCCATCGCCACCGAGGCCGTCGGCCTGGCCGAGCGGATCGGCGACCGCACCATGGCGCTGCGCGGTCGCGGCCTGCGCCGCATCGACCTGCTAGAGCTGGGTGACGTGGCCGGCTACGATGCCGACCTGGCCGCCGCCGAACGGGCCGCCGAGGAGCTGCGCCAGCTCCGCTATCGCTGGCAGCTGCCGCTGGCCCACGCCACCCGGGCCCTGCTGGCCGGCCGGTTCGCGCAGGCCGAGGGGCTGATGGAGCAGGGCCTGGCGGCCGGCCGGCGGGCCGGCGACCAGGCGGTGGGGAACTACTACACGGGGGTCCTCGCGACCCTGCGGTTGATGCAGGGCCGGTTCGCCGAGCTGACCGAGCTGCTCCCGGAGGTGGCGGCCCGTTTCCCGGCCATGGTGGTATTCCGGGCGGCCCTGGCCGCGGCGCGGGCCGAGGCCGGCCCAGCCGACCTGGCGCGGGCCGAGGTCGAGCGGCTGGCCGCCAGGGACCTGGCCGCGGTGCCCAGGGATCCGGCCTGGAGCTTCAGCCTGGCGACCCTCGCGCTGGCGTGCTATCACCTCGGCGAGGCCGGCGCCGCCGTCACGCTGCGGCCCCGGCTGGAGCCGTACGCCGGCCGCAACATCGTCACCGGCCGGGTCGGCGCCATCTGCCTCGGTCCGGCGGACTACTTCCTCGGGCTGCTCGACCTCACCCTCAGCCGCCCCGATCAGGCGCTGCGCCGCTTCCAGCGGGCGGCGGCGCTCGCCGGTCGCATGCAGGCCCGCCCCATGGGGGCGATGAGCCGCGAGGGGCAGGCGCGGGCGCTGCTGGCCCTGGACCGGCCGGGCGGCCGCCAGCAGGCCATCGCCCTGCTCGACGAGGTCACGGCCACCGCCCAGGCGCTCGGCATCCGCGGGCTCGGCGAGCGGGCCGGTACCCTGCGCACGGCCACCGCGGCCGCGCGCCAGGTGCCGACCTGGCCGGCCGGGCTGACCAGCCGCGAGGTGGAGGTGCTGCGCCTGATCGCCGCGGGCCGGTCCAATCGCGCGATCGCCCAGGCGCTGTTCATCAGCCCCAACACCGTCCTGCACCACGTCAGCAGCATCTTCGCCAAGCTCGGGGTGGCCAACCGCGCGGAGGCCGCCGCCCACGCCATCCGCCGGGGCCTGGCCGGATAGCAGCATCCTGCCATCCACCAGGCCGGAACCACGCCGAACCGCCAGGTGGAAAACCACAGCATCCTGCGATGCGCCCGGCCGCCAGGCCAGGGATGCTCTTGGCTGAGGGCACCTCCGCACTTCGGGGATAGAGATCATGGACGGTCAGGTGACGCTGGTTGACTGCCCGGCATTCCCGGGCCGCGACGGCGCCGCCCGGTGCGGGCTTCCGGCCGAGGTGGAGGCGCGGTACACCATCCGATCGACCGATGGGCCGCTGGAAGGCGTCAGGATCAGGTGCCCTCGCGGCCACTGGTTCAACGGGTCCGTCGAATCCCTGAGCGCGGCCCCCAGGTCAGCATGCTGGCATGCACCCAGAACCGAGCCGGCCCGATGAGCGATGACCGATCGGTCACCGACCTGGTGACCCGGGCCAGAAACGGCGACAACGGGGCATGGGACGACCTCGTCGAACGATACGCGCCGCTCGTGTGGTCAATCTGCCGCGGGCACCGGCTGAGCGCCGCCGACGCCGACGACGTCAGCCAGAACGTCTGGCTGCGGCTCGTGAGCCAGCTGGACAGGATCCGCGTGCCGGCCGCGCTTGGCGGCTGGCTGGCCACCACCACCCGCCGGGAGTGCGTCCGGGTCCTGCGCGCGGGGCGAGGACCGCATTCCGCCGGATACGTGCCCGATGCCGGGGACATCCCGGACGAGGAGGCCCGGATGGTGGAGCAGGAGTTGCTCGAGGCCGAGCGCCACGCGGCCCTGAGCGAGGCGTTCGCTCGCCTGCCTCCCTGCTGCCAGCAACTGATCGGCATGCTCATCGAGGACCCTCCCCCGTCGTACGCCCAGATCAGCGCCTCGCTGGGCATCCCGGTCGGCAGCATCGGCCCACGCCGCGGCCGTTGCCTGGACAAGCTGCGCGGCGATCCGGTCATCGCCGCCCTGATCGACGCCGAGGCCGCGGCCGCGGGAGTGCCGTCCGGTTAGCTGGCGGAACCGTCACCGGCATCGCCTGACTCAGGGGCTGCCTCCCATCCGGCTGGTCAATTCGTCGCGGGAGATGCCGTGCCGGTCGCCGAACGCCTTGAGTTGCTCGAGGTCAACCGGATCGGGCAGCTCCTGCGCGGCCTGGTCGGCTTCCTGCGCGTAACCCATACGGCGCAGCGTGTCAACAACCCACCCTCTGCTTTGTGCCATGACACCACTATGCCCCGGACGTGCGACGCTGTTGTCACCAGGTGGTGAGCGGTGAACGTGTGCCAGAGCACGAGGTCGGTGTCCTCCAGCGGCCGGTCGGCCGCGGTCCAGGCCGGCAGGCCGTCCCCGCCGGGGTGCTGGTTGGGGTACTCGCCCGCCGGGAACCGCTGATCGGGATCGTACCCGGTCACCCACAGGTGCCTGGTGGCGAACTGGGCCCGCCGCATGGCGTGGGTACCGGGCTGGCAGAAAGGCAGCACGCTGTCCTGGGGCACGAGCCGGTAGCCGACCGGTTCGCCGGTGGCGTTCGGCCGGCCGGGGTTGGTGATCCGCCAGTAGCGGGCGGCGCGCCCGTCGGCCACCCGCTGCGCCTGCGACTCGCGGCGCAGCGGGGTCTGCCGTACCACCCAGGCGTTGCCGTACGGGTTCTCCGGACCGGCCGGCAGCGCCACCGAGTCGCACTCATAGACGGTGTTCCGCGGGCCGTCGACCATCATGTCCAGCCGTACCCAGAAGATGTGCTGGTGGTGGGGGCCGTAGAGCCGGGGGGCGACCAGGGTGCCGTGGGCCGGCCTGCGTCCCTCGGGCAGGGCTCCGTTGGAGATCACGCCGGTCAGCTTGACCTCGTATTCGATGGTGCCGTCCTGGTAGAGATACCAGAAGTAGCCGTACTCGTAGTTCCCGACGGTGGCGATCAGCGAGATCACCAGCCGCCGTGAGCGCCGGACCTCGGTCTTGCCGGTCCGCCAGTCGGCGTGCTTCCACGAGATGCCGTGGTCTTCCTCGTGCAGGCAGATCGCGTTCTTGATCAGCTGCGGACGGCCGTCGTTGTCGTTGAGCCAGGCGTCGAAGTACCAGATCTCGCCCAGGCAGTCGCAGCCAAGCTCCAGGCTGTTGGCCAGCACTCCGATGCCGTACTCGCCCATGTCGAAGACGTTCTTGCGGTAGTGCGCCGGATTCGGGTCGCCGTAGGGAATGAACATTTCCGCGAGCGAGGCGCGGTAGATGACCGGCCGGTCCTGGTAGTGCAGCAGATACAGGACCAGTCCTTCGCGGGGGGTGAAGCCGACCTGGAACCGCCATTTCTGCCAGCGCACCTCGTGCCCGCCGACGGTGAAGCTGGCGCCTTCCGGCTGGGTGATTTCCACGGGCTTCAGATCCTGCCGGGGACCGTCAGGGAAATGCGGGACGTTGCCGGCGTCACGGATCCCTTCTGGGTGTAGTTGCCGCTGCGGGGCGGCAGGGGCACCACTCCGTGGTCCTCGATGTCCACTACCTCCATGCGGTCGAGGTCGAAGCGGACGATCAGGCCTTCCACCGGCCGGGCGTATCCGTTGTCATCGGGGTCCCCCGGCGCACCCAGGTCAGCGGCCGGATGAACCGGCCCTGGCCGGCCGCGTCCCCGGGGCCGTTGTAGCCGGCCGACCAAGGGTCGATCATCACCATGTCGAAGTCGGTGACGCCACGCCGGCGCATCGCCTCCTGCCAGCGGGCGTCCTTCCTGACCGCCGCCTCGGTGGCCAGGAACTCTTCGAGCATGATCGCCGGCTGGACACCGGGCACCTCTCGCCACTGGCGCACCGCGCCCGCGGTGATCGAGACCACCGCCTCGTAGGTCCGGCATTCGGCCCGTTCCCTGAGCACGATATGGGCCTCGCGCTCGACCGCCTCGCCCCGCAGGACCGCGTCCTTGGCTGGTTCCCGCAGCGTCACGTAGACGAAGCGGGCGCTCGCGGCCAGGCCGCGGTCCCGCTTGAGGATCCGGCTCGCGGCCGCGATCTCCTCCGCCGTCAGCGGGTCCAGCGGATGCCGCACCCCCACCTTGGCGTGCTCGGCCGTTGTCATCATCCGCTCCTTTCTGGCGGGCGGCTGGTGGTCAGACGCTTCGATCCCGACTCTGGTGCCGGAGAAGGCGGGGCGTTGCCGAGGCCGGAGAAAAGGTGGCGTACTCCCGGGCCAGGGCACGGATGTCCCCGGCTGGGATCCCGGCCTGCGCTGAAGCCCATTCGGGGGCGTAACACCCGGCTCGTTCGGCCAATTCGTCGTGACCGGCCGCATGGTCCCGGACGTGAGCCTCCTCTGCCTGCCTCGCTACGCAGTATCCGCTGCTCACACCCCCCACGACAACGCCGAACCGGCGGCGCCCGCCCGGAAACCAGCTACGACATCGGTGGTCCATCGATGTCGCCAGGCAGCAACTACGATGGTCCATCGATGTCGCTTGACTCGCGCCCGCAGGACGGGCCATGTGACAGCAGCGGCGGGTGGTACCCGCACAGCCCTGCTCGTCGGCAGGGGCTTCGGCGTGGTGCCGGCCGTGCCGGTCAGGAACCGTCTCCGTGGGCCTGGTCTTTTTGCTCGATAACCCGCTGCTTGGCTGCCGCGTAGTCAGCGTCGGAAAGCACGCCCTGGTCGTGCAGCAACGCGAGCTTGCGCAACTGGGATATCCACGAGGTGTCATCATCAGCACTTACGGACGCGGGCGGGGCCGAAGTGGTGGCGTTGACAGCCGGGGCGGGCGGGCCGCCCGGGGAGTAAGCGGGGGTGGCCAGGGCGGGCGGGGAGTGAGCGGGAGCGGGCGGGGCGGGCGGGGAGTGAGCGGGAGCGGCCGGGGCGAAGAGCTGCCGATCCGCGGTGTTAACCCCGAGCCGACGCCAGAACCGCTCGACCTGCGCCAGGTACTGCGCCTGGGTGAGCCGCCCGGCGCGGAACGACCCGGTGGCGTGGGTCATTGACCGGACGTGCGGCAGTTGCGCGTTGCTGAGCTGAAGGCCCCGGCTGCAAACGGGACATACCAGGTAGTCATCCGTCCCGTAAGGCACGACGGGGACGAAGTAGAGACGGACCGACTTCTTTGACCGGACGTGATGAAGGAATACCTGATTGTGACAGTTCGGGCACACGCCGGGCGCGACCTCGCCGAGATCCTCCTGCTTACCCGGGCCGAAGCCGAAAATCACCACCACGAAGTCATTGCAGCAATGGCACCCCCACCGCAACTCACCCGTGACAGGTGATAATCGGCCACGTCACCAGGCCAGCCGCCGCGTCCCGCCGCCGGCCGGCTCACCCGCGCGAGGTGAAGACGCGTCACGCGGCCCGCGGCATCCTTGATGAGCCCGGGCTTTTTCCCGACAGAGGCAGGAGGGTGGCATGACGACGAAGGCCGCCTTTTCACCGGAGGAATGGAAGGTCCTCCTCGAGGCGCCGCCAGCAGCTGGCATGATCGTAATCACCGCATCACACGGGGGGACGTTCCGCGAGACGATCGCGATGTCCAAGGCCTACGCCGAAGCACGCGCCGAGCACGGCGACAGTGAGCTGCTCGATGAGATCGTGGCGGCCAAACCCAAGATGGACCACACCAGGTACCACTCTGCGGAGGAGCTGCGCGACAGCGGGCTCGGACACCTTCACGACGCGGTGGCCCTGCTTCAGGACAAGGCCACCAGCGAGGAATGCGAGGACTACCGGCGCTTCATCCTCAGTGTGGCCAACAAGGTGGCTAAGGCTCACAAAGAGGCAGGACAGAGCGTCAGTCCCGCTGAGGCGCAAGCCATCGATCAGATCTCGGCGGCGCTCGGCGCGGCCGGTTCCTGACCGCCTAGGCGTGGGCGGCCGCGGCGGCCGCGGCGAGCTGCGCCACGGGGGGTTTCCTGATGTCGGAGTGCGCTCCGGAGAACGGCTCGCCGGCGGTGTTGTTGATGACGGCGGCGCAGTCGATCCGGTAGAAGGTGCCCGGCGCGAGCCCGTAGTTCGTGCCGCCCTGCGCCGGCATGGCCTGGTCGCCGGACGGCTTGACGGCCTGGAAGCCATCGGAGCCCATGCCGCCCCAGCGGTCCGCGACCACGGCCTGCGCGTCTTGCTGGGCCAGGAAGGAGGCCTTGGGGTACCACACGCCGACGGCCCAGTCGTAGACGGTGTGGGTGGCGACCAGGGGGCCGCGGACCCGGTCGGCGTAGGCGTTCAGGGCGCCTGGGCTGCCGAAGGGATTGTCCTGGGCGTGGGCGAAGGACCAGTGCGAGAAGGCTCCCTGCAGGAGCAGCAGCGAGGCGACCGGGCTGCCGTCCGGCGGGCCCACGCCGGCCAGCGCGAAGGAAACCAGCCGGGCGCCAAAGCTGTGCCCGATCAGGTGGACCCGGACGGCGGGAGACTGGGCGTGCAACGCGGCCAGCAAGGGCCCGACACCGTTCTGGCCGACGGTCCCGGCGCGGGCCTTCATGGTGGTGTAGGAGAACACCCGCATGACGTCCTTGGCGCCGTTGACGGCCTTGCCGAACCAGTCGGCGATGCCCTGCTGTGCCCCGGCCGACGGTGCGCTGCCGAAGACATCGGCGGTCGCCTGGTAATCGTCCACCGGGTCACCGGTCAGCAGCAGTGCCGTCTCGCCGGCGTCCTCGTACCCGCCGTCGGCCGGTGGCGGCGTGAGCGACTTGATCAGCTGGCTGATCTGCTGCAGTTGCTGCTGTTTGGCGTCGTCCGGCTGGGCCGCGCCGGCCGGGGCCAGGCCGGCGTCGATGAGCTGGCCGATCTGCGTGATGACGGCCTGCTGCGCCGGGTCGGCGAACCCGGGCACCAGCGCGGCGGCGATGTCGGCCCCGGACAGCGCCGCCGTCCCGGCGCTGAGGTCCACCTGAGCGCCGGCGTCCGCCTGCTGCGCGCCGGCCGTGGACGCCGGGGTCGCCGGGGTCGGCGGGAACCACAACGACGGCCAGTAGATGCCGGCGAAGCCTATCTTCGGCAGGCCGGCCAGGCCCTGCGCGGCATTGCGGATCATCGGGAACATCTGGTCGTACAGGCTGCGCGCGCTGTCCTGCGACGTGCCCCACCCGTGGCTGAAGGCGAACAGGTCGGTGACGCCCGCGGCGGCCACCTCGGCCAGGACGCCGCCCTGCGCGGGCGAGGTCAGCTGCCCGTTCTCATCGAACTGAAGGTCCCAGACCGGTTCGCCGGTCGATAGCTGCCGCATGGCGGTAACCCCGTTTCTTGTCAGACGTTCGCGAGCATCCGCATCAGATCGATCAGGCCGGCACCTTGTGCGTACCGTTCCCGGCCCAGGTCGGTAGCGCTCTGCGTGAGAAGGCTCTTGACCTGCTCCGGCCGGCCGATGAATTCCGGCCGGGCGGACAAGAACGCGGCGATGACGCCGGAGACGTGCGGCGCGGCCATCGACGTGCCGGACAGCTCGGCGTAGGTCAGCAGGCTCGCCGGGACCGGGGCGCCCGGCGCCGGATCCATTCCGGCGGCCGCGCGGACCTCGCCGGTGGCCGCCGAGGCGATCCACTCGCCCGGCGCCACCACATCCGGTTTCATCCGGCCATCCAGCGTCGGCCCCTTGCCCGAGGTCCAGGTCACGCCGAAGGCGTGCGGCGCCTCGCGGTGCGTCGATCCGACCGCGACGCAGTCCTGGGCGTGCGCGGGTTCGGTGATCGACCCCATGATGGCCGAGGTATTGGCCGAATCCCCCCGGGTCGTGCTGGCCCCGTAATTGCCTGCCGA
>Ga0335081_10009065_pt1 | contig 15990 bp, 10 predicted proteins | sample Lox_Sample_35_FD_206713 | JGI IMG/M metagenome (GOLD analysis project Ga0335081, IMG submission 206713) | Soil microbial communities from Loxahatchee National Wildlife Refuge, Florida, United States - Lox_Sample_3.5 | ecosystem: Environmental > Terrestrial > Soil > Wetlands | place: USA... | reverse complement strand
CAGCGGCTTGACGACGTGCGGCGTCACCAGGATGACGAGATCGCTCTCGTTCTTCTGGTAGGCGGCGCTGCGGAACAGCGCGCCGAGCACCGGAACGTCGCCGATCCAGGGCAGCTGGTCCTGGTTGGTCTGGCTGGTGTTGAGCAACAAGCCGCCGAGCATGAAGCTCTGGCCGTCGCGCAATTCCACCGTGGTCGAGGCCTCGCGCACGATCAGCGCCGGCACCGAGACGCCGCCGGTGATCGACACGCCATGGGTCGGATCGAGCTGGCTCACGTTCGGCTTGATCACGAGATTGATCTGGCCGTTCTTGAGCACGGTCGGCGTAAAGGCGAGGCCGACGCCGTATTTCTTGTATTCGATCGCGGTCTGGCCGAGCGAGCCGGGCACCGGGATCGGATACTCGCCGCCGGCCAGGAAGCTCGCAGTGTCGCCCGACAGCGCCACCAGGTTGGGCTGCGCCAGGTCGCGGATCAAACCCTTCTGTTCGAGCGCGTTGAGCTCGACGTCGAGCGGATATTGGCCGCCGACCAGGCGGCCGATCAGGAAGCCGAACGGCGAGGCGCCCGACAGCACGCCGGCCGCCACTACGGGCGACATAGTCGCCGCACTGGGGGAGACGTTGGGACCGCCGACGCTCAGGCCCGGCTGCTGGAACGAGCCGGCGGGCGACGTGATCGGCAGCTGCGCGGCCGAAGTCTGATTGCCGACATTGGCCAGCATGCGGTTGCCGAACACGTTCCACTGCACGCCGAGCTCGCGGCTCGCCTGGCGCGACGCCTCGACGAAGCGCACCTCCAGCATCACCTGCTGCGGCTGCATCACCTGCACGGTGTTGATGACGTCCGGCGCGAATTGCTTGGCAATGGTCACCGCCTTGTCGAGAGTGACGGCGTCCGGCGCGGTGCCGCTCAGCATGATGCGGCCGTTGACCGAGTAGGCCTTGACGCCACCGCCGGTGAAGCGGGCGATCTCCGCCGACAGCCGCGACACGTCGTAGGATACTTCGACGTCGAAGATACCGACGACCTTCTTCTCCGGCCCGTAGACGGTGACGCGCGTGGTGCCGATCTTCTTGCCGAGGATCGACAGCGCATGGTCGGTCAGCGGATTGACGTCGGCGACGTCGGGATCGCCGACGATGATGTCGACGAAGCTCTGATCGGTGCGGACGTCCTCGGACTTGCCGACCGTCACCGTCACCGTCGTGGTGCGCGCCGTAGCGAACGTGACCTTTTGCTGCGCGTGCGCCGCCGGCGCCAGCATCGCCATGAATGCGAATGCCAGCGCCAGCCAGATCGCGACGCAGCGCAACAGCGCGCTGGTGATTCCGCTCCCGTCCGAATGTCGCCGGCCTTCGGCGGCGATGCTTGTGGTGTCGTACTGGTGTTTCACTTCGGCCTCCCCGGCTCTCCTCGTTATCCCCAAAACTTCCGAAACCCGATTGCTCCTGTCCGATCCCGTGGTCGCATCAGTCTCGTGCCGAGCCGCGATTGACGAGGGCGGCGGACGGGCCGCTCCCTTCCTCGACCGGCACGGTGTAGTCGATGCGCTCGCCGCGCGACGGACGCATCACGTCGACGGTGACGAAATGCGAATCCAGCGTCGCCGCGGTCATGAGATCGCGCGCGGTCACGCGCCGCACACTGGTGGCGGCGACGTCGCCGGCCTTGCGCAGCAGCAGCGACAGCGTGCCGACGGTTGCGGCGAGCGCGATCTTCTGTCCTTCTGTCGGATCGACCTCGATGGTCACCGCCTTGACCACCGCCGGCTTCTCGGCGCGCTGGTCGGCCAGCTGATCGATGCCGAGCACGCGCACGTTCTGCAGCACGACGTCGTTCACGGCGTTGTTCTTCTCACCCTGACGCGTCAGCAGCACGTCGACATGGTCGCCCGGCATGATGAAGCCGCCGACGTCTTCGACATCGTTGACCCGGATGGTGACCGCCTTCATGCCGTCGCCGATCATCGCCGACAGCGTGGCGCGCTGGCCCGGACCTGTGATCTTCGAAGCCAGGATCGCTTCGTTGGCGTCGATCGGCAGCAGCACCACGCGCTTCGCCGCGGTGAGATCGGCGCTCTTGGCGAAGGCGCCGGCCGGCAGCGCGTTTTCCGGCCACGGTATCTCGCGCAGCGCCGAGCTGTTGAGCTCCTCGCCGAAGCGCAGCGGCCGCGCCGCCACGACAATGCTGCGCGTCGGTGGCGGCGCCTTGCGCTGGGCCTCGATGCTTTTGAGTCGCTCGTCGGCCGCGTTGTTGAGCCACATCTGCGCCAAAAACACAGCGATCAGTCCGAACAGGACCGCAAAGCCGATCATGACGAAGGTGCTGCTGCGCACGTGTAGTCCCCTGAATGACGCCGAAATTCTTGTTTCGTCGCGGCAACTATTGGTCCGCCGGTGGTATGGAATTGGTGAAGCTATGGCCGGTCTTTGGCCTATGCTGAAGATTGCTTGAAGCGGTATTCTTTACGGCGTGTGTATCGGACCGTTCGAAGTGAACGGATATCCTTTACGAAACATGCGCCGCGACGTTGCGCGCAGAGCGGGCGGAGCGCCGAACCGCGCACGAATTGCCGCGTTTCGTATGCAACAAAATTCGCTAACGATGTCGCATCAGAGCGGTGCGGTATTTAACGAAGTGCGGTAGGACACTATTAAGGACGCACCACGCAAGTCGCTTCGGCCGTGGCGGAAAGCCGACGACCAAGCCGCGCATCGGCTACATCAAGCCGGCAAAATTAACGGGCCGGGCGATATGCCGAGCGCTCAGACGCGGACAAAGCCGCGCGGGACGGCATGAAACGGCTCGACCCCCGTCTTGGTGATCAGCACCATCTCGCCGGTCTGCACGCCGGCCTTGCCGTCGTGCGTCACCACATTGGGCTGAACAACGACGATCTGGCCGGCGCGGAACGGCTCGTCGGGCACGTGCGCGCTCGGCCGACTTTTTGAGCCGAGGATCGGCGGCAGATAGCCGCCGCCATAGCCGTGCAACAGATCGTCGATGATGGTGAAGCCCGCATCCTCGATCACGCTCGCCGCTTCGACCACCTGGCGCGGCAGCGCACCGTCCTTGAGCGCGGCGGCAACGGCGGCGAAGGCGGCGTCCGCAGCCGCGTGCAGGTCGCGGTAGAGCTTAGTCGGCTCGCCGCCGACGGCAAAGCTGCGCAGCACCTGGCCGGGATGATCCCAGAACGCGGCGCTGATCTCGGCGAACACGATATCGCCGCGGCTCACGGTGCGGTTACCGACGAACTGGGTCGGCACGCCGAGACTGGGCGCAACCATCGGTGTGACGCCGATGAAATGAATGACGGTGGTGCCGCCGAGCGCGATATAGCCGCGCTCCACGCAGTCGGCGAGCTCGCGCTCGTTTATGCCGGGCCGCAGATTGTCGCGCAGCGCCAGCATGCCGCGATCGCTCAGCGCGGCGCCGATCCGCATCCAGTCGATCTCCTCGGCCGACTTGACTTGGCGCAGCCGCACGTAAGCGCGGTTGAGATTGGCGACGGCGCCGAATTTCGCCACGAACGCGCCGTGCTGCTCGAAGGTCATAGGCCCGATGATGCCGACCTTGCCGGCGCGCGCACCGCGCCGCTCCAAGACGCCGATGGCGGCGGCAATCGACGAGCCGCCGCCCCAGGCGACGACCGCGCGAGGCGCAAGGCGCTGCGCCATCGCCGCATGGTTGACGTATTGCACGAACATGGCGTCCGGCTCGCTCGGCGTCAGCACGCCAACGGCCTCGGTGGTCACCGGCCAGCCGGTCAGCCATTGCACAGCGGAGCCGAAGCGATTGGCGCCGCAGAACACGAGGTGATCGAGCCCCTCCTGCCGCAGCAGGCCTTCGATGGCCGTGCGGCGCCGCGCCATCTCGGCATCGCTGAAGCGCGGATATTCGGCATCGAGCAGCGCCTGCAACGGCGGCGCTAGATCGAGAGCGTCTGGCTTGACCGACACGTATCACTCCTGTCATGCCCCGCGGATGCGGGGCATCCCGTAACCTCCGCATTCAGTCCTAACGTACCACAACGCCAAAGATTACCGGATCATCCGCTTTGGCGGATGATGACACGCCCGCAGGAGAATTCCGCCCATGCCGACGTCATTGATCGATTCCGCCGTCTTCCGCGACATCTTCACGACCGAGGCGATGCGGCGGGTGTTTTCCGACGAGAACCGCGTGCAGAAATACCTCGATTTCGAGGCGGCGCTGGCGCGGGCCCAGGCGCGGCTCGGCATCATCCCGCAGGAGGCCGGCGACGAAATCGTCCGTCATTGCAATGTCGCCGAGATCGACTTCGCCAAGCTGAAGACCCAGACCGAGCGCATCGGCTATCCGGTGCTGCCGGTGGTGCAGCAGTTGGTCGCCGCCTGCCGCGACGGGCTCGGCGAGTGGTGCCATTGGGGCGCCACCACCCAGGACATCACCGACAGCGCTACGGTGCTGCAGATCCGCGAGGGCCTCGCCTTGGTCGAGGCCGACCTCAAGGGCATCGCCGACGCGCTGGCGGCGCTGGCGCGCAAATACCGCGACACGCCGATGGCCGGCCGCAGCAATTTGCAGCAGGCGGTGCCGATCACCTTCGGCTACAAGATGGCGACGCTGCTCGCCGCCTTCGAGCGCCACAAAGAGCGCCTCAAGGAACTGCGCAGCCGCGTCCTGGTCGGCGAGTTCGGCGGCGCCGCCGGCACGCTGTCGTCGCTGTCCGGCCGCGGGCTCGAGACCCAGGCCGAACTGATGAAGGAGCTGAAACTCGGCCAGCCGGCGATTGCCTGGCACACGGTGCGCGACACGATTGCGGAAGTGGGCTGCTTCCTCGGCCTCGTCACCGGCACCTGCGGCAAGATCGCCTTCGACGTCAAGCTCCTGATGCAGACCGAGGTGGAGGAGGTATACGAGCCGTTCCACGAAGGCCGCGGCTCGTCCTCGACCATGCCGCAGAAGCGCAATCCGATCTCCTCGGTCTACATCACCGCGCTCACCTCGGTGGTGCGCCAGCAGACCGCCGCCTTGCTCGACGCCATGGTCGAAGACCACGAGCGCGCCACCGGGCCGTGGGAGATCGAGTGGATCGTGTTGCCGGAAATCTTCTGCCTCGCCGCCGGCGCGCTGGCGCAGACGCTGTTTGTGCTGACCGGCCTGCAGGTCGATGAAAAGAAGATGCGCGCCAATCTCGATCTGACCAAGGGGCTGATCGTGTCCGAAGCGGTGATGATGGGGCTCGGCCCCTATCTCGGCCGGCAATACGCCCACGATCTGGTCTACGACATTTGCCGTAAGGTGGTCTCGACCGGCCGGCCGCTGCTCGATCTACTGGCCGAGAACGCTGAGATCGCCAAGCACCTCGACCGCGCGGCGCTGGCGAAGCTGTGCGACCCCGCCAACTATCTGGGAGAAGCGGGCGCCATGGTCGACCGCGTGCTGGCGATGCGAAGCAGCTAATCACTCCGCCGCGGCGGCCTTGGCCGCCGCCTGCTCGCGCACGAACTTGGCGATCGCCATGTTGTCGACCTTGCCGGAGCCGAGTAGCGGCAGCTTGTCGAGCACGATGACCTCGGCGGGGAACATCAGCTCGGAGGCGTGCTTGTTGCGGGCATAGGCGATGAAATCGCCGCGGGTCGCACCGTGCTTGTCGGTGACCATGACCAGGCGCTCGCCCTTGCGCGCGTCGGGGATCGCCGTCACCGCGGTGATCGCGGTCGGCCACAGCTCCGCCGCCAGCATCTCGACCGCGGCAAGCGAGACCATCTCGCCGCCGACCTTGGCAAAGCGCTTGGCGCGGCCCTTGATGGCGATGAAGCCGTCGGCGTCGATGCTGACGATATCGCCGGTGTCGTGCCAGCCTTCCGGCGGCCGCTCCAGCACGCCCGGATTCTCGGCGCGCAGATAGCCGAGCATGACGTTCGGCCCTTTGACATAGAGCCGGCCGCCTTCGGTGACGCCTTCGACCGGCTCGAGCTTCGCCTCCATGCCGGGGAGGAGCCGGCCGACGGTGCCGAACTTGTTGAACATCGGCGTGTTCAGCGCCAGCACCGGCGAGCACTCGGTGACGCCGTAGCCTTCGAGAATGCGCAGGCCGAATTTTTCCAGATAGGTCTGCCGCGTCGATTCCCGGACCTGCTCGGCACCGGCGACCACGTAGCGCAGCGAGCGGAAATCGTACGGATTGGCCGAGCGCGCATAGCCGGCGAGGAACGTATCGGTGCCGGACAGCACCGTGGCGGCAACGCCGTAAACCAGCTCCGGCACGGTGCGATAATGCAGCGGCGACGGATAGAGGTAGCTCGCCACGCCGGACACGAGCGGCAGGATGGTGCCGCCGGTCAGTCCGAATGAGTGGAACACCGGCAGCACGTTGAACAGCTTGTCCTCGCGGCCGAAATCGATGCGGGCGGCGGCCTGCGCCACGTTCGACAGCATATTGCGGTGGGACAGCACGACGCCCTTGGGCGTGCCCTCCGATCCGGAAGTGAACAGGATCGCCGCCCAATCGTCGGGCTTGCGCGGCACCAGCGGCTTCTTCCAGCGCCACGCGCCGGCGAGCTTGTCGGCGAGACCGATGCTTTGGCGGATGTCCTCCAGATAGACGATGCGCACCTCCTTCTCGAGCTGCTCGACGACATGGCCGAGCCGGCCTTTTTCGACGAAGGTGCGCGAGGTCACGATGGTTTCCAGAGCGGCGGCGCGGCAGGCGGCGAGAATATTGGCGGCGCCGGCGGTGAAGTTGATCATCGCCGGCACGCGTCCGGCCGACGTCACCGCCAGCAGGCTGACGACCGCGGCATTGGACGTCGGCAGCATGATGCCGAGTGCGCGGCCCTCGGCGGCGAGCGGCATCAGCTTGGCGCCGAGCACGCGAGCCGCCCGCAACAGCCGCTTGTAGGTCAATTGGCCGGTCACCGGATCTTCGATGATGACCCAGCCCGGGCCGTGGACCTTCGCGGCCTCGATCACCGCTTCGATCACGGTGCGGTCGGTCGGGGTGGTTTGGAAGATCATGTCCGACATGATGGTGTAGAGAGCGGCGCCCGCGGCGAGCCGGCGCTTGCGGCCGACCAGCGCCGGATCGAGCGCGAGCTTGACCGGCTCCAGGATGGTGACGGTGATCTTGGGAAACAGCCGGCGCCGCACCTGGCCGCTGTGGAGCCGGCTGAAAATCGTGAACTCCGGCCCGGCGATGCGCATCGGCACCACCATGGCGTCGGCCTTGTCGGCGATCAGGGCGGCGCCGTCATAGACCTTCATCAGGCTGCCGGTGATGGTGATGCGACCCTCGGGAAAGATCACCAGCATGTCGCCCGAGCGCACCGCGTTGATGATGTCGCGCACCGAAAACGGCTTGAGCGGGTCGAGCGCCATGGTGCGCACGAACTTCAGGAACGGCTGGATCCACCAATGCTTCGACATCGCCACGTCGATGGCGAAGACCGGCCGCTTCGGCAGCACCGACATCGCCAGCGGCGGATCGAGGAAGCTGACGTGGTTCGGCGCGATGATGGCGTTGTGGCCGGCCTTGGCGACGTTCTCGACGCCCGTCACCTTCAGGCCGAAGAAGGTGCGGAACAAGATCGAGAGGAAATCGTTGGCCCAGCCCGCCGGCATGGTGCGGCCGATGATGACGGCGACGATCAGGGTGGCGACGCCGAGCACCACGAAGCTCATCGGCACGCTCAGCCCGGCGCCTTCCTGCAGCCCGGCAAAGATCATGGAGCCGGTCACCATGAAGGCGGCATTGAGGACGTTGACGCCGGCGACGACGCGGGCGCGGCGGTCGATACCGGCCCAGGCCTGCACCGCCGCAAACGTCGGGACCACGAACAACCCGCCGGCGATGGCGAGGCCGGCGAGATCGATGCTGATGTGAATGCTGCCGGGCGACCGGAAGAAGTCAGCGATCCCCAGTGGCGCCGCGCCGTGCGAAAAGGCGTGACTCGTCCAACCGAGGTCGATGGCAAACACGCCGAGCAGCACTGCGCCGATCAAGGTCACCAAGATGACGATGCGTCCGTGCGCCAACCAGGCAGCGAGGCCGGAGCCGACGGCGACGGCGATCGAGAAAATCGCCAGAAATACGTTAACGACCCTCGTGGTGCCGCCGAGGTTGGATTGGACGAGCGGAAACAGCAGCGACATGACGACGACGCCGACGAGCCAGAACCAGCTCGTGACCAGGCCGCCCCACCACAGCCGCGGATCGGCGCGCAATTGTTTGATCAGCAAGCCGGTGGAGGCAAAAATATTCCAGTTGATGCTGAGGTCGGGCGCGCCGGGCATGCGGGGTGGAATCAAAGTGGCCGACAGCCAGCTCAGGAACGCGGTGAGGATCATCAGCCAGGCGAAATGGATCGGGCTGCTGTCGCCGGTGGCCGCGACGCCGGCCATGAGGGTGCCGAGCAGGATCGCCAGAAACGTTCCGCCCTCGATCAACGCATTGCCGCCCGGCAATTCTTCGCGCACTAACAGGTCGGGCAGGATGCCGTATTTCACCGGACCGAATAGTGCGCCGAGAATGCCGAACAGAAACAGCGCGGCGAACAAGATGCCGAGCGAATGCAGCGCGAATCCGGCCACGGCGAGTGCGGCAGCGAACATCTCGACGAATTTGATGCGCTGGGCGACCCAAGCCTTGTCGAAGCGGTCGGCAAATTCGCCGCCGAGGCCGGAGAGGAAGAAGTAAGGCCCGATGAAGGTGGCGGCGGCGAGCTGGACGAGCGCCGGCGAATTGGCCTCGGACAGCTGATACACGATCAGAAATCCGAGCGCGGTCTTGAGAAAGTTGTCGCCGAACGCGGCGAAGAACTGGCAGGAGAACAGCGGCGCGAAACGGCGCGTCGTCAGCAAGGAGAACATCTGGGTTCTAGGCCTCTCGCCGTTTGGGACGCTCTCCGCCCGCTTTCGGTTCAGTTTAGACGGCCGCGCCAAGGTTTGCGACGCGGCTGCTCGTCCTATTCGATTTCCTGCATTATATCAATCGCTTAAGGCGCGATTGAACGGCCAAAACCGAGCGCCTATCGTGCCGCCCCACGGCATGAAGGCAATAAAGGAAGCGAGACGATGAAACTCAAGGACCAGGTGGCGATCGTGACCGGCGCCGGGCGCAATATCGGCGAGGAGATCGCCAAGCTGTTCGCCGCCGAGGGCGCCAAGGTGGCCGTGGTCGATCTCGATAAGGCACGCGGCGAGCGCGTCGCCAACGCGATCAGGGCCGCAGGCGGCGATGCCACGCTGTTCATCGCCGACGTTTCCAAGGGCGGCGACGTTGCCGCTCTGGTGAAGGACGTGGTCGCCCGCTACGGCCGGATCGACATTCTCGTGAACAATGTCGCGATCTCCGACAACAAGCACATTTTCGACATCAGCGAGGAGGAATGGGACCGCGTGCTGGCGGTGACGCTGAAGAGCCAGTTCCTCATGGGCAAACATGTCGGCCAGCAGATGGCGGCACAGGGTGGCGGCCGCATCGTCAATATCGGCTCGACCTCGGGCTTCATGGGCCGCAGCCGCGCGGTGGCCTATTCGGCGGCCAAGGGCGGCGTCGCCAATCTGACCCGCGCCATGGCGGCGCAGCTCGCCCCGCACAAGATCCGCGTCAACGCCATCGTGCCCAACAAGATCGGCTCGCCGGTCGGCAGAGACGAATTCGATCCGTCGCGCCCGGTACCGAACATGGCGAAGCGCCCCGGCGAGCCCGTCGAAGCCGCCAAGGCGGTGCTGTTCCTGGTGACCGACGATTCGTCGTTCGTCTGGGGCGCCAACCTGTTTGTCGACGGCGGCGTCTCGGCGATGGATTTGTCGTAAAGCGCGCCTTGCCTACTGAAACATCAGTCCGACGAGATTCGCGCCGAGGTCGGAAATGTGCAGCAACGCGTTGAGCTCCACCAGGAGCCCGATGGCGCAGAAAATGGCGATGCACTGCAACTCTTGATTCGATAGCGCAGCGAGCAAGGAAGACTCTTCGCGCCGCGCTTTCGCGGCGCGCGCGGGAATGGGCGGCAGTTCACCTCGCATCGGCATAGCATTGGCCTCCGGTTCCATTGGACCCTTGGCCATGCACGATGCACGTTACGTGCCAGTTACAACGAGGCAGCGATTCGCCGCTTATACACACTGATTACGGTCGCAAATCGATTGAAATTTTGTCATAAGTTTTCGCGTTGCCGGCCGCAATGACGACGCCTGATCGTCGGCAGTGCCGAATTTTCGCTCAGCCGTATTTCACCGGCTTGTTGCCGGTCCAGTTCGGCGGATGGGACGCCTTGATGCGACGCGCCTCCTTGACCAGCTCCTTGATGGCGCCGGTGATCGGCAGCGACAGCACGGCCTTGTCGGTCATGTCGGCGACGATCTGCATGTCCTTGAGCGCCCAGGTAAACGAGATCATGTCCCATTCCTTCAGCGCGTCGGAAGCGCCGGAGCTTATCAACAGCGCCTCGCGCAACTTCACGAGATCGACGCCGGTGGTTTCGGCAAGGCGGCCGGCTTCGAGCAGGCCGACGGCGTTCACCCAGAGCAGCAGGTTGTTCATGGTCTTGCCGACTTGGCCGTGGCCGACCTCGCCGAGATGCACGATGTCGGAGGCAAACGTGCCGTAGACCGGCCGGGCGCGGGCGACCACCTCGGGCTTGCCGCCGACCAGCGCGAGCAGCGTGCCGGAGTCGGCGGCGAAACGGCCACGGCAGATCGGCGCGTCGAGCACCTCGATGCCCTTTGCGGCAACGCGCGCGGCGACCGCCTTCACGGTATCGGGCTTCGCCGTCGATGACACCGCGATGATCGAGCCGGGAGCCATGGTTTCGGCGAGGCCGTCCTTGCCGAACACCACGTCGTTGACTTCGTCGTCGTAGCCGACGCCGAGGATGACGATGTCGCTTGCCTTGCCGACCGTGGCCGGCGTCGCGGCAATCGCGGCGCCGAGCGCGCGCGCCGCCTCGCGCTGCTTCTCACTGATGTCGCAGACCGTGACCGCGTAGCCGTGCTTGATCAGGTGCCTGAGCATGGCAAGCCCCATGCGCCCGCAGCCGACGATGCCGACACGTTCCTCGCCGTTTGCCATGATGCTCAATCCTCGTAGCCATAGTCGCGCTTGGCGGCGGCTGGCGAGACGTAGCCCTCGGCGATGTCACGCTTGACGGCCGCGCGGTCGCGTTGTTTCGGATCGCCGTAGCCGCCACCGCCCGCGCTCTGCAGCAGGAAGCGCTCGCCGGCGCGCAATTCGTAGCGGCCGGACGCCGGCGTTTCCCGCTCGTCCTTGCCGCCGAGATGAATGATGAAACGGCTGCGGCTGCCCGGCTTGCCGCCGGCGACGCCGTTCGGCGGAAACTTGGCCCGGTCGTAGCGCCGCACCACGGTGGCGTCTTGCAGGAGCTCATAGACGCGGCGGAACGCCAGCCCGCTGCGGAACTCGCCGGCGCCGCAGGAATCCTGCACCAGGTCGAATTCGACGATGCGGCAGGGAAACTCGGTCTCCAAAATCTCGATCGGCGTGATGTGCAGGTTGCTGGTGTGGGTGGCGACCGCGGAGGCGCCGTCATTGCCGTTGCCGCCGCCATAAGCCGAGCCGAGGATCTCGTATTGTAGCGACGGCTGGCCCGGCCGGCCGCCGTCCTTCCACGAGATCAGCATGGCGCCGCTCGAGCCGCTGTTGGCGAGCGCGCGCTCGGGGCGGAACGGCGCGAACGCTTCGAGGATGACGTCGGTGAGCTTCTGATTCGCCGCCTGATAGGAGCTGACCGGCGCCGGCGCGCTGGCATTGGTGACGGTATTCGGCGCGTAGACGAACTTCACCACGTTGCGCATGCCGTCGTTGAAAGCGAGCTTCGGATCGAGCGCGCCGATCAGCGAATAGAACACGCAGGCCTCGATCATCGACGGCCGCAGGTTGATCGGCCCCTTGGCTTGGCGGTCGCTGTTAGTGAAATCGAAGGTGATGTCGCCGTCCTTGACGCGAACGGTGCAGGCGAAGCGCACCGGGCGGTCGAGCTCGACGCCGTCGTTGTCCATGAAGCCTTCGGCGGAGGCCTCGCCGTTGGGCAGCGCCTTGATGGCGGCGCGCAATTCGGCGGCGGCGCCGGCGAGGAGCGCGGCGAACGCTTCCATCACCGCCGCAGCGCCGAACCGCTTGCAGGTTTCCAGGATGCGGCTGGCGCCCATCTGCGTCGCCGCCATCTGCGCATGCATGTCGCCGCGCACCAAATCAGGTTGCCGGCTGTTGGCGAGGATGAGCCGCTCGAGATCGGCGTTGAACACGCCGCGCGTATAAATCTTCACCGGCGGCAGCAGCAGGCCTTCCTGGAAGATTTCGGTGGCGTTGGCCGACGTCGAGCCGGGATTGGTGCCGCCGACGTCGGCCTTGTGCGCGATCGAGCCGGCAAAGCCGATCAGCGTCTCGCCGGACATGATCGGCGCGACGAACGCCATATCGGAGACGTGCGGCAGGCCGCCATCGTAAGGATGATTGCAGACGAACATGTCGCCCGCGGCGATATCGCCGCCGTGCAGCTCGAAAATCTTCGCCACCAGATGCCGGTACACCGGCGCGTGGAAGAACATCGGCGGCGCCACCAGCAACCCGCCGTGGCGGTCGAGGATGACGCAGGAAAAATCGCGCGACTCGCGGATGATGGTCGAATAGCCCGAGCGGTAGAAGTGATAGTGCATCTCCTGCATCAGGCTGCCGATGCGGTTGCGCACGACTTGGGTGGTGATGGCGTCGACCATTTTCGTTTGTCAGTCTTTGCGCTCGAGGATCAGGTTGCGGTGGCGATCGACGCTGACATGCCAATTGTGCGGCACCACCGTGGTCGCGTCGAATTGCTCGACGATGGCGGGACCGTCGAACGCGGTGCCGACCGCGAGCTGGTCGCGATCGTAGATCGTGGTCTTGACCGGCTTTTCGGCGGCGAAAAACACCCGCCGCACCTCTTTGATGGCGGCCATCGGCGGCGACGACGGCTTGCCGGCCGGCAGCGCCCGCGGCTGATATTTCGGCACGGCAACGCGCACGCGCAGGCGATAGCTCACCACTTCGACGGCCTTCTCCTTGGCGGCGTGGCCGTGGATGCGCGCATGGACCTCGTCGAAGCGTTCGCGCGCGGCCTTGAGTGCGCCGGCATCGAGCGCATCCCGCCAAACACCGCTCAGCGGCACGCGCAGCTCATAACCCTGGCCGGCATAGCGCATGTCGAGATCGCGCTCGAAGCTCGCCGCGCTTGGATCGAGACCCTCCTCGGCCAGATCGCTCGCCGCCTTGGCCTCGAGCTCGCGGAACAATTTCTCGGCATGGGCCGGATCGAGACGGTCGAGCCCACCGAGCTCGGAGCGAATGTAATCGTGCAATACATCTGTGCAAAGAAGCCCAAGCGCCGAGAATGCGCCGGGGCGCGCCGGCACGACGATGCGGCGCATGCCGAGCTCTTCCGCGACGGCGGCGGCATGGACCGCGCCGGCGCCGCCGAAGGGCAATAGCGCGAATTCGCTCAAATCGACGCCGCGCCGTGCCGCGAACACCCGCACCTCGTCGGCCATCCGCATATCGACGATACGGCGGATGCCGGCCGCCGCCTCGGCCACGGTCATCTGCATCGGCTGCGCGATCTTGGTTTCGAGCGCGGTGCGCGCCGCAGCCGCATCGAGCTTCTGGGTGCCGCCGAGGAAATAATCGGGATTGAGAAAGCCGCACACCACGTCGGCGTCGGTCACGGTCGGATTGTCGCCGCCGCGGCCGTAGCACACCGGCCCGGGATCGGCGCCGGCGCTTTGCGGACCGACGCTCAAAAAGCCGGCGCGGTCGATCCAGACGATGGAGCCGCCGCCGGCCGAGATCGTGGTCAGGTCGAGCGCCGGCACGTCGAGCTGCCGCCGCGCCACCGTGCCTTCGGTGACTTCGAGCGGCGCGCCGCCTTCGATGAAGGCGATGTCGCAGGAGGTGCCGCCCATATCGAGAGTAACGATGCCGCGCCCGGCCGTTTCCTCGCCGCGCGGCAGATAGGCGCTGGCCTGGGCGCCGGCCGCCGGACCGGACAAAAGGCTGTGCACGGTCTTGTGCCCGGTGACGGCGGCGGCGAACGGCATGACCCCGCCGTTCGACTGCATCAGGAAGCGCTGCTGCGTGGTGACACCGGCGGCGTTGAGGCGTTTTTCCAGATCGGCGATGTAAGTCACCAGCACCGGCGCGAGGTAAGCGTTCAGCAAGGTCGCCGACAATCGCGGCCATTCGCGCACCCGCGACAGCACCTCGGATGACAGCGAGACATGCGCTTCGGGAAAGATCTCGCGGATGAGCGCACCGGTGCGCCGCTCGTGCGCCGGATTCATGAACGCGAACAGGTAGCACACTGCGATCGAGGCGACGCCGGCGGCCTTCAGCTCGGCCGCCGCGCGGCGCACCGCGTCCTCGTCGAGCGGCTCGAGCACGGCGCCGGTATAGTCGACGCGGCCGCCGATCTCGTGGGTCAGGCTCTGCGGCGCGATCGGCGGCGGCTTCTGGAAGAAATAATCGAACACATTGCCGTCGCGCGCCTGGCCTTGGGTCTCCTGGATGGCGCGGAAGCCGCGGTTGATCAGGAGCCCGACCTTGGCGCCGCGCATCTCCAGCAGCGCGTTGGTGGTGATGGTGGTGCCGTGGGAGAAAAACTCGATGCGGGAGAGATCGACGCCGCGCGCGGCAAAGTTGCCGATGCCGTGCATGATGCCGAGCGCCGGGTTCTTCGGCGTGGTCGCGACTTTCTCCACGGCGAGCGCGCCGTCGCCGACGTCGAGCAGCACCAGGTCGGTGTGGGTGCCGCCGACATCGACGCCCAATCGATATTGCTTGATCGCCATCGGTCGGACGTTCTTCCCTCACCTGCCCCGGGCAATAGGCCGCAACACGCGGCTGCCGCTTGAGCCTTGGCGTGCGCTCATTGGGTTTTCTATATTCGCCTTCGCGCTTGGCGCAAACGCCGCAATCCGGGGATCGACATGGCGAGCATAGTTCGGTGGCTTCTGACCCTCTTTATTGCATTGCTCGCGGCGGTCCACGCCCGCGCCGAAGACGCCTACCCGACGCATCTCGTGAAAATCGTGCTGCCGGTGGCGCCGGGCTCGACCACCGACATTTTGGCCCGGCTCGTTGCCGAGCAGCTCGGCCAGAAATGGGGCAAGCCGGTCATCGTCGAGAACATGCCGGGTGCCGCGATGAATATCGGCTCCGAATACGTGGCGCGCGCCGAGCCGGACGGCTACACGCTGCTGCTCTGCCCACCGTCGCCGCTGTCGATCCAGCAGCTGCTCTATCACAATCTCAAATACGACCCGACCAAGTTCGTGCCGATCGTGCTGCTGGCGAGGATTTCCAACGTGCTGGCGGTGCGCCCGGACTTTCCGGCCAAATCGGTGCAGGAGCTGATCGCCTACGGCAAGGCCAATCCCGGCAAGCTCACCTTCGCCTCACAGGGCGCCGGCTCGACCGCGCATCTGTCGGGCAGCGAGCTTGAAGTGCTGGGCGGCATCAAGATGGTGCACGTGCCCTATCACGGCGCCCAGCCGGCGCTGACCGACGTCATGGCCGGCAATGTCGACATGTTCTTCGACACGCTGACCACCTCGGTGCCGCTCTACCGCGCCGGCAAGCTGAAGCTTCTTGGCGTCGCCAGCCCCGAGCGCTCCAAGGACGTGCCGGAAATCCCCACCATCGCCGAGCAGGGCATTCCCGGTTTCCGCTCGATCACCTGGTTCGCCATCGCCGGACCGCCCGGCCTGCCGGCGGCGCTCGCCGACAAGATCAACCGCGACGTCGACGAGATTTTGCACAAACCGGAAATCACCGCGAAAATCGAGGCGCTGCGGCTCGAGCCGATGGGCGGCTCGACCACCGACATCAAGAAATTCGTCGGCGAGGAAACTCAATTGTGGGGCCGGGTGATCAAGGAAGCCAACATCACCCTGCCCTGAGCCGCCGTCAGAACCCCGGCGCGCGCTCGACCTGGTCGTACCAGTCGAAGCCCAT
>Ga0335081_10009064_pt1 | contig 15991 bp, 10 predicted proteins | sample Lox_Sample_35_FD_206713 | JGI IMG/M metagenome (GOLD analysis project Ga0335081, IMG submission 206713) | Soil microbial communities from Loxahatchee National Wildlife Refuge, Florida, United States - Lox_Sample_3.5 | ecosystem: Environmental > Terrestrial > Soil > Wetlands | place: USA... | reverse complement strand
CAGGACGGATTGTCAGACGCGGCTGAGAAACAAGGCTATATCGATCTGAACGCGAACGGCGTATTTGACAGCGGCATTGACGTGCCGCTCATCATAGATGGCCCGCCGGATCCGCAGAAGCCCGATGTTTACCTCCACTATGATTACTTTTACAATGACGGCTCGTGTGCGCCCGCCGGCGTGGTTCCATACCAGAACGACATCGCAGCAGGCGGTCCCGCCAGTATCCCAGCGGCAAGCGCGGGTCGTCAAGCCTCCGCCAAAACGGGACCGCCACGAGATGCCCGAGGCAGCTACCGATGAGTAAACCAGAAATCAAGCACTCAACCGACCTTGCCCTTTTCCTGCCCTTTTCTCGCATCGAGAGGCGGCAAAGGGTTACAAGCCCGTGCAACGCTTGGCGCGCGTTCATCGAGCAGGCAGTGCTGGCTGGCAAGCTCGGTGTCGGTACGGAGCCTCGGCACGGCGTTCAGAGATCCGTGTGATTGGACGGTTCTTTTTTCCGAGGCGTTCGAGGGCAGCTCGAGCTCCTCGTATCTCCCATGCAGTCGTTTCACCAAAACCCACAAAAAATCTACCTCTTATTCTCAATCACTTGCCGATCACGAACCCGTTAATCCGCCAGTAGCCGCGCTACCCTGGTGTCGGAGAAAAAGCCAGCGTGGCTCGCCGCCAATTCAAACACATCCTTTGCACGCAACCCGTTCCTTACTCCCCAAATTGGCTTTGTTCCGCGCATCAGATAGCCTCCATAGCCCGCACATATTGGCTTTGTTCCGCAATTACCACCTCTCTGCAACTCACACATCCCGCACGCCTTACCTTCAAATTGGCTTTGTTCCGCAACGCTCTCGCACCTGCTTCCCCGCCCCGCGAATTGGTTTCGTTCCGTCATTCCACTTGCCGCGCCCCCAAATTGGCTCCGTTCCGCCACATTCCCCCCGCCCACCGCGCCCCCAATTGGCTTTGTTCCTCCGCATTCACCCCACGCCTCATGCCTAGTAAAATGAAAAGTACCGCGATCCCGCCTCCCCCGGGCTAGGAGCCGACTCAACGATGCCCTTTGTCCATCTGCACTGCCACACGGATTATTCCCTCCTCGATGGCGCGTGCGAAATCGACTCCCTCATGAAGCTGGCGGTCGAGCAGAAAATGCCCGCCGTGGCCATGACCGACCACGGCAACCTTTTCGGCGCAGTGCAGTTCTATAACGCGGCCACGGCCGCCGGCATCCATCCGGTCATCGGCTGCGAGGTCTACGTCTCGCAGCAGGGCCACAAGACGCGCTCCGATACCGATCGCTACAACCACCTCGTGCTCCTCTGCGAAAACCAGGAGGGTTACCGCAACCTCATCCACCTGGTCTCCAGCGCCTACCTCGACGGCTTCTACTACAAGCCCCGCATCGACCTGGACCTGCTGAGCACCCACTCCAAGGGCCTGATCGGCATGTCCGCATGCCTTCGCGGCCACATCCCCGAAACCATCCTCTCCGAGAAGTACGACGACGCCCGGCGAATGGCTCATAGCTACGCCGACATCTTCGGCCGCAAGAACTTCTTCCTCGAAGTGCAGGACCATCACCTCGACCAGGACCGCCGCCTCATCCCCCAGCTCAACCGCCTCTCGCAGGAGACCGGCCTGCCGCTCGTCGCCACCAACGATTCGCACTACCTCCGCAAAGAGGATGCGCGCGCGCACGAAATCCTGCTCTGCGTCCAGACCGGCAAGATGATGAGCGACACCACCCGCATGCGCTGGGCCACGCCCGACTTCTACCTGAAATCGCGCGACGAGATGATGCAGTTGTTCGGCGAGTTGGAGGACGCGCTCGACCGTACCTGGGAAATCGCGCAGCGCTGCGACGTCAAGCTCGAAAAGGTCAAGGAGCCGTTCCCCAAGTTCGACGTCCCGGCCGAGCACTCGACCGACACCTACTTCGAGTACGTCGCCCGCCAGGGTTTCGAAAAGCGCCGGCCGCGCCTGGAAGCGCTCCGCGCCAAAGGCATGCTCAAGCACGACCTCGCCGAGTACGCCGAGCGCCTCGATCGCGAAATCCAGATGATCCAGAAGATGAAATTCTCCGGCTACTTCCTGATCGTCTGGGACTTCATCCGCTACGCCAGGGCGCAGGGCATCCCCGTCGGGCCCGGCCGCGGCTCGGCCGCCGGCAGCCTGGTCGGCTACTCCATGGCGATCACCGATATCGACCCGCTGCAGTACGGCCTGCTCTTCGAGCGCTTCCTCAACCCCGAGCGCGTGAGCCTCCCCGATATCGACGTGGACTTCTGCATGAACCGGCGCGGCGAGGTGATTCAATACGTCACCGAAAAGTACGGCCGCGAGCAGGTGGCGCAGATCATCACGTTCAACACTCTGGGCGCCCGCGCGGCTATCAAGGACGTCGGCCGCGTGCTCGAAATGCCCTTCGCCGACGTCGAGCGCATCACCAGGATGGTGCCGAACATCCTCAACATCAAGCTGCACGACGCCATGGACCAGGAGCCGGGCTTCGGCGAAGCGGCCAAGAAAGACGCGCGCGTGGACGAAGTCCTGAAGGTCGCGCTGCGCCTGGAAGGTCTGGCCCGCAACTGCTCCGTGCACGCCGCGGGCGTCGTAATCTCGCCGCAGCCGCTCAAGGAGCTGGTGCCGCTGTACAAGACCAACCGCGACGAAATTGTCACCCAGTACGACATGGGCGGTCTCGAAAAGCTGCAACTGCTCAAAATGGATTTTCTGGGGCTGACCACGCTCACCCTGATCCAGGACGCGCTGCGGCTCATCGAGAAGCGGCACGGCGTGACGCTGGTGCCCGAAGACCTGCCGCTCGACGACAAGGGCACGTACGAGATCTTCTCCAGGGGCTTCACCAGCGGCGTATTCCAGTTCGAATCCGGAGGCATGCGCGACATTCTGCGCCGCTACCAGCCGAGCCGGCTGGAAGACCTCACGGCGCTCAACGCGCTCTACCGTCCCGGCCCGCTGCAGGGCGGCATGGTGGACGATTTCATCGAGCGCAAATGGGGTCGCCGCGCCGTGCAGTACGATCTGCCCGAATTGAAGGAGTTGCTGGAAGAAACCTACGGCGTGATCGTCTACCAGGAGCAGGTGATGCAGATCTCCAACCGCATCGCCGGCTACTCGCTCGGTGAAGCCGACCTGCTGCGCCGCGCCATGGGCAAGAAAAAGCCCGAGGAGATGGCCAAGCAGCGCGAGCGCTTCATCAACGGAGCGCTCGAGCGCGGCTTCCCGCAGAAAAAGGTCGAAAAGATCTTCGACCTCATGGAGCAGTTCGCCGGTTACGGCTTCAACAAGTCGCACTCGGCGGCGTACGCGTACCTGGCCTTCGTTACGGCGTACCTCAAGGCGCACTATCCGGTCGACTTCATGGCCGCGCTGCTCACCTCCGAAACCGGCAACACCGCCAAAGTGGTCAAGTACATCAACGAGTGCCGCGAGATGGGAATCACCATCCTGCCGCCGGACGTGAACCACAGCGACTGGGGCTTCACGCCGGACGGCGAATCGATCCGTTTCGGATTGGGCGCGGTCAAGAACCTGGGCCAGTCGGCGGTAGAAGCCATCGGCAAGGCGCGCGTCGAGTTGGGCCGCTTCCGCTCGCTGCACCAGTTCTGCGAGAAGGTCGACCTCGGTTCGGTGAACCGCAGGATGATCGAGAGCCTGATCCGCGCCGGCGCCGTGGATTCTCTCGCCGGCACGCGCTGCCAGAAGATCGCTGCGCTGGATGGCGCCATGGAGTCGGGGCAGCGGGCCTGGCGCGACCGCGAAAGCGGCCAGGTGGGACTGTTTGGCGAGGTGATGGAAGAGCACCCCGACCCGCCGCTGCCCAACGTGCCGGACTGGACCGACAAGGAGAAGCTTGCCGGCGAGAAAGAGATCCTGGGCTTCTGGGTCACGGGCCACCCGCTCGACCGCTACGCCGACAAGGTGTCCGAGTTGGCCACGCACGACAGCTCTAACGTCGAGGGCTTGATGAAGGGCGCGGCGGTGAAGCTCTGCGGAGTCCTGATGGGCATCACGCGCAAGCGCAACCGCGAAGGCAAGCCGTGGGCGTCGATGACGCTCGAAGACCGCAGCGGGTCGCTCGAAGCGCTGGTCTTCGCCACCAGCTACGAGCGTCTGGCGCCGGAGGTCATGGAAGACCAGGCCGTGCTGATCACCGGACTGGTGCTGCCGGAGGAGAACGGTCCGCCAAAGATCTCCGTGCAGGACATCACCCCCCTGGAGAACGCCCGCGTGGACTTCGACTCGGTCATCTCGATCCGTGTCTGGCTCGGCCGCAACGGCAGCATGGATCGCGCCAAGGCCCTGGAAGAAGTCTTTCGGCGGAAGCCGGGGGAGACACAGGTGCGCCTGCGCCTGGAAGCCCCGCGGGATTTCTCGGTGCTGCTGGACGTGCCTGCCAAGGTTCGACCCGACAGAGAATTCCGCGCGCAAGTGGAAGCTATCTGCGGCGCCGAATGCATTGAGCGCATCGCGGGGTAGTGCACCTGAAGCCTTGGCCCGCGGTGGGGCAGGCGGTGCCGCCTTCATGCGCAACCATTAGGTTGCGCTTCCCAACCGCTGCATCCTTGCCCCCAGCGGTGCGTTGACCTGCATCAACTTTAGATAACGCGACTCCTGGCCCTGTTTCTTGGCGCGGACAATCTCGTCCGGCATGCCGCCCAGGCGCTGCAACCGCTGCGCGAGTGTCCTGATCCGGAACCGGTCCCACCCGCTGCGCTCGCCGCCCATCTCGTAGAGCATGTACCCGTTCGCCAATCGCTCCAGGGTTCGCTTCGAACTTCGGTAACCGGGTGTCACTCGCATACGCCGCTCTTCGCGTTCGGTGAGCTTCACCGCGTCCGGATCCACCGGCCGGAATCCCAGCTTGCGATAGAACCAGAACGCGCCCGACTCCACGGCTTCCGGGTTCTCGTGGCCGATCTGGTACGGGTCCACCGAGAACACGGTCACGCCGAGCACCTGCCGGAACAGCCGCAGCAGCCGCGCGTACAGCCACGCCGATTCGCCTTCGCGGAACGTGTAGTACAGGTTGAACCCCACTTCCGCCCGCTCGAAGAACGAGAGCAGCTCCACGTAGCCGGCCGGCACGCCGTTCTTGAAGAACATCCCGCCGTGGTACGCGCGCAGCGGCAGGCGCCACTCTGGAGGCACGCCGAAGAAGTAGATGTCCACCCCACGGCCCGCCGCGGCGTGAAAGACCTGCGCTTCCTCGGGATGGCTGAAGCCGTAGAGTTCGCGGTACCGCATGGCCGAAGTATCGAGGATCAGATCGAGGATCGGGCGCGTCTCCGCGCGCGAAAGCCGGCGAATCGGAAGCGGCGGCCCGCTTAGCTCCCCCTCCAGCGACACATCGCTGCGCCGCAGCAATGGTTCTTCGTGAAGGTACAGCTTCCTTACGGGCAGTCGAAGCCGCGAGCGCGACATGCGGCTATTGCCCACTCGCCAGGTGAGCGGCGCCTGCATGGACTCGAACAGCTCGGCGACGGCGCGCGGATCCAGGTTCAAGGCCGCCATTCGTTCCAAGAGCCACTCCAGGTCGCTGATCCCGCGACGGTGAGCGCCGGAGATCCACTCCCGGAACGGAACGTGGGCCTCTACCGGAAAGTCCTCGTCGAGCAGCGGCAGGAAGCGGCGGATCACGGGGCCGAGGCGGTCCTGCTCGTCGTAGCGGTCCCAGGCGATTTCGATTTCACGGCGGTGACGCGCCGCAAGACGCCGCGCCACTTCGTAGCTGAACACCGCGGAGAGTGACGTGCCGGCGATGCCCGAGACCTCCGGCTCTTCAAACGCTGAGAGGTCTCCCGAGATGCGGTCCGCGAACGTGAAGAGGATCGCGTCCGCCAGGCGTGCCACTTCCGCGCTGCGCGGATACGCGCGCAGAAACAGGAGCGTCTCGTGCAAGCGGATCAGGTCCGCCGGCTCGCGGAACTTCCTCTTTGCCACCTCCCGGAGCAAGCGCTCCAGTTGCCCGTCTTCCGGCGTCCCGAAGCGGCTCTTCCACTGATCGAGACGGTCGAGGATGTAGCGCGGCATTCAGATACCCGCGACCGCCACCATCTCCGTGTAGGCCGCGCTGTGCCTCAACTCCTTGAGCGGCTGGTACTCGGGATCCACTTGCAGCGCGCGGATCGACTCCATGTCCGGGAACCGGAACAGGACCAGGCGGCTCGGGCGCCAGTCTCCTTCCAAAACCTCGCACGTTCCGCCCCGCGCGAGATACTCGCCGCCGTGTTTGCGGATGAGCGCGGGCACCGCCGCTTTGTAGCGCTCATAGGCAAGGGTGTCCTTGACGTCAATGTTGACGATCATGTAGGCGGCCATGCGTCTAGTGTACGCACAAGCTCGAGCTTGTGCCTACTCATAACGCAGGGCTACCAGCGGATCGACCTTCGCCGCGCGGCGCGCGGGAATGTAGCAGGCCACCAGCGTGACGGCGATCAGAGTCGCGCCCATAAGGGCAAAGGTGGCAAAGTCGAGGGAGCTGACGCCGAACAACAGGCCGCTCAGAGCGCGGGTCAGGGCAAAAGCGCCGATCGCCCCGAAGCCGGCTCCCGCCAGCGCAATGCGGAGCCCGCTGCGGCCGATCAGGCGCAGGACATCGCCGGATTTTGCGCCAAGAGCCATGCGGATGCCGATCTCACTGGTGCGCTGCGTGACCGAATAGGAGATGACGCCGTAGATCCCCAGGGCGGCCAGAATCAGCGACAGAGCGGAGAAGAGTGTCAGCAGCAGCGTGAGGAAGCGCGGCCGGGCGCGGGCGCTCGACATGACATCGGCCATGGTGCGGAGCTGCGAGATGGGGAGCGCGCGGTCCAACGACCGGATCTCGCCGCGCACGGCGCTCACCAGCGACATGGGGTCGCTGTGGGTGCGGACCAGAAGGTACGCCTGGCGGACGCCGCCCTCCTGCAGGTATGGAATGAAGAGCTCGGTGCCGGTGGGCCGATCGAGGCCGGCATTCTTGACATCCGCGACCACGCCGACGATGGTGCTCCAGGGCGGATCGTTGGATGTCGCGTAAATCTTCACGCGGTGCCCGATGGCGCTCTCGCGCGGCCAGTACATGCGCGCCATGGTTTCATTCACCGCGACCACGGGCGGAGAGTTGGCGCCGTCGCTCTCGCCGGGGAAACGGCCTTCGACCACGCGCACGCCCATGGTGTCGGTGTAGCGGCCGCCGATGAAATTCCAGTAGTCGATATTCGCGATCGGGCCGCCGGGAACGGGAACGAAACCTTCGATGGGTGTGTCGTTGGCGTTGATGGGCCGGTCCGGAGGAAGACCGCTGCCGATGGCGACGGACGTGACGCCTGGCAGCGCGGCAACGCGCGACGTTAGAGACTGCCAGAAGCCGATGAGGGATGCCGGGTCGCGATACGCCGTGACCGGAAGGGACAGACGCATGGTGAGGACATGATTGGGATCGATGCCGGCGTGCACCTGCTGGAGCTTCCAGAACGCTTTGACCATGAGCCCGGCGCCGATCAGCAGGATCAGGGCGAGAGCCAGCTCGGAGGTGACCAGCGCGGCGCGAAACCGGTTGGCGGCCGCGGAGCCGCCGGCGCGGCCCGTGGCGGCTTTGAGAATCTCGTGCAGCTTGCTGGGGCGCGTATGCAGGACCGGCGCGAGGCCGAAGACGATTCCCGTGGCGATCGAAACTGCCAAGGTAAAGACCAGCACCTGCCAGTCGATCGAGATTTCGGAGATGCGGGGTATGCTGCCGGCGTTAGTGGCTACCAGGAGGCGGAGGCCGCCAAACGCCAGCAGCAGCCCCAGGGCGGCGCCGGCAAGCGAAAGCAGGATTCCTTCTACGATGAACTGACGCAGCAACCGGCCCAGGCCGGCTCCGATGGCGGCTCGCACGGCGATCTCGCGCCGGCGCGTTTCGGAGCGGGCCAACAGGAGATTGGCGACGTTGACACAGGCAATCAGCAGCACAAACGCCACCGCGCCGAGCAACACCAGCATGGCGCGGCGGACGGTATGTACGACCTCATCTTGGAAACCGGCGAGGACAATGGTGTGGTTCTTGGGATTGAAGCCGTGCACCCCGGTGCTCCCTGGAACAGCGGGGTGGCGCACGTAGCCGGCTACTTCGCCCTGTGCCTGGCCAAACGAAACACCCGGCCGCAGGCGCCCGAGCAGGTTCAGGTAGTGGCCTCCGCGCCCTCGTGTATGGGCAGGATCGATCTGGATGGGCACCCAGAGCTCAGGCGGGTCCAGTTCGCCGGGAGGGAAAGCGAACCCGCGCGGCATCACCCCCACTACCGTGCACGGGTTGCCATTCAGCCGGATATCGCGGCCGAGGATGTCGCGGTCGGCGCCGTAGGCCCGCTGCCACAGACCGAAGGAAAGGACGGCGTTGCGAGGCACGCCGGGACGGTCGTCTTCCGTGGATAGAGGACGGCCCAGAACAGGGGAGACGCCGAGCAGAGGCAACATGCCACCGCTGACGAACGAAGCGGTAGCTCGCACCGGTTCGGCGTTTCCGGCCAGGTTGACGCCGGCGTTGTTCCAGACTTCGATGCCCTCAAAGGACGCTAGGTCTCGCTTGAGTTCCAGGTACTCCGGTTCGGAGACCCAGAAGTGCAGCAATCCGCCGTTGGGGAAGGTCGGGAACTCGGTGAAAATGCGCAGCAGACGCTCCGAATGCGCGTAAGGCAAGGGGCGCAGCATGACTGCGTTCACGACGCTGAAGATGGCGGTGGTGGCGCCGATCCCCAGGGCTAGGCAGAGCACGGCCACGGCCGTGAAGCCCGGATTCTTGGCGAGCATGCGCAGGCCATAGCGAGTGTTTTGAAGAAGAGCCGGCACAGAGCCTCCCTGACGCTGACGAATGTTGGACGGGCGAAGGGGAGGTTTGGTTAGAAGGTCAGCCTTCCGCTTTGCCGACGAGGATAATCGCGATCGGCAGGTCGCCCACTTTCACGCTGAGCGACCAGTCGTTGTCGCCCTCTTTGTTGACGGAGGGCAAAGACGCCGCGGTAGGAGTTTCCAGCGAAAGAACGGTGGGGTGCGGGTTGCCGACGCCTTTGACGCTGGCGCCGACCAGGGCATCAAAAGACGGCTTGGCGTTGGGGTCGGCGTCGGCCGAGAGCGGCGTGAGCAGGGCAAAGTCGCGCTGCGGCGCCACTCCCTGATGTGCGCCATCGACCGGGTAGTTGCTGTAGCGCAGCGTGTAGAGACCGGCCTTCACGGTCTGGCCGCGCCGGTCATAGCCCTCGCCGGGAAAGCGCAGTACGCCGATCAGCGTGCCTTGTTCGATCGGGAGAACGATGGCCGCATCTGAGGACTTGGCGGCGGTCGGGATGGACTTGCGGAACCAGATCTCGCACCAGGGGCCGGAGGGTCCAAGCACGCGGTATCCTTGGGTGTCGATGAGCGCAGCGTAAGCCGGCGGGAGGCCCGGAGCTCCGGCGGAAATCGGCTCCAGCTTGTAGGTTTGGGCGAGAACCGGCAATGTTAAGAGCCAAGCCGTGAGCAAAAGGAGCAGCAGACGTTTCGTCATGGGCGTTCGGAGGGCCGAAGAACTGGAGCGGGAGACGGGATTCGAACCCGCGACATCGACCTTGGCAAGGTCGCACTCTACCAACTGAGTTACTCCCGCCCGATGGGAACTTCCATTTTGGCCCAGAAACAAACGTCATGTCAAACGTTGTGGTAAAGTCATTGAATTGAAACCGTTTATAAACTTGCAGGAATGTCATTCCGCTGTGGTAGACTACTTCTCGGTTGCCGGGCGCCAGGCCCCGGCGGCTGGATGCGGGGACAGTGAGCCCGCCGCTTCACTCTTCTAAATCAGCATAGGGTTGACTGTCCACACTCCCGTGGAAAAGGTGTGGAAATGTTGTGCTTGTGGTGTGCAAAAATCGATGAACGCGTGGGACCAGATTCGACATTATCTACAATCAAAAGTAAGCAGTGAGAGTTTCGACAACTGGCTAAAAGGGACGTCATTCGCTGGAGCGGAAGGCGAAACTCTGTTCATCTCTGTCCCGGACCACGCCACCCGGGCGTGGCTCGAGCGCGAGTACACTGCTCTGATTCGCGATGCAATTGGCGCCCTGGGACTACCGGTTAGAAATATTACTTACGAAGCGCTGCCTGCCCATGGGCTCCATAGTCAAGCCTTGGCCGCGGTGGATGGCGGCGAGCTCGATCAGCATGCGAATGCGCTCAACCCGAGATTCACATTTGACAGCTTTGTTGTAGGCGCATGCAACCAGTTCGCGCATGCCGCCGCTCGCTCCGTAGCGACAAACCCCTCCCGCAGTTATAACCCGCTGTTTCTGTACGGTGGCGTGGGAATGGGAAAGACTCACTTAATGCACGCTATCGGGCGGGAGTTAATGGACAAGCACAGCTCCATGCGGGTGATCTACACTTCCAGCGAGCGGTTCATGAATGAAATGATCGCCTGCATCCGGACGGATCGTATGCCCCAGTTTCACCAGCGATATCGGGAGGCGGATGTTCTGCTGGTCGACGATATTCAGGTCCTGGGGACAAAAGAGCGCACACAAGAGGAGTTCTTTCACACATTCAACGAGCTGCACGATCATCAGAAGCAGATTGTTCTCTCCAGTGACTCGCCTCCAAAGGAGATTCCTGGTTTGGTTGAACGTCTTCGGTCCCGGTTTGAGTGGGGATTACTAGCCGACATACAGCCCCCGGATCTCGAAACCAAGATGGCCATTTTAGATAAGAAGGCGGAAGCTGAGGGAGTGCATTTACCGGACGATGTACGGTCCTTCATGGCCTCAAAAACGAAATCCAATGTGCGGGAGTTGGAAGGAGCGCTAGTCAAGCTGATCGCATATTCCTCCCTTACCGGGACGCCGATCCACCTACAGATGGCCCAGCAAGTTCTCAAGCATCTTGTTCATGTCCAAGATCGGAAAGTAACCATAGACTCCATCCAGAGGTCGGTGGCGGAGCGATTTCAGATTAAGCAGTCGCAACTGAAAGAGAAGAGCAACACGAAGAAGATCGTTTATCCCCGGCAGGTGGCCATGTACCTGGTCAAGGAGCTGACGGATGCATCGTTACCGGAAATAGGCAGAGCCTTCGGCGGGAAGCACCACACCACCGTAATCCATTCCATAAACAAGATTGAGAAGGAGCGTCATATCAATCCCGAATTAAACAGGCTCCTCCACAGTCTAATGGACTCATTACAATGAGTTTACGAGTTTTTTCCACACTGGCCTCTAAACAGGTTTGAGAGAAAATGTGCAAAACCAGCCGGGCACCTGCCTTTTAGGATGTCTTCCAACCGTGATTCCACAATTGGGAGTAGCCAAAAGTAGCTGAATTTAGTATAATTTAGAGTGCCTTCAACAGTTTGCACAGGCCCGATAAATACGGTTCTTGTAATGCTTGTTCACATTAGCCCGTACTAGATAGGAGCCAAGGCCTTTATGGAGTTCACCGTCAACAAAGCCGACTTGGTACGAGAACTGAGCTTGTCGCAGGGCGTGGTAGAGAAGAAGACGACGATTCCGATTCTTTCGAATGTGTTGCTGGAGACTGTAGGTGAACGTATCTCATTGACAGCAACGGATCTAGAGTTGGGTATCCGCTGTTCCTGCCCTGCCCGGGTGAAGAAGGAGGGGGCGGGCACGGTTCCCGCGCGAAAGTTGCTGGATTTTGTCCGGTTATTGCCGGAAGGCGACGTGAACATGAAGTTTTTGGATAACCATTGGGTTTCGATCACCAGTGGTCGTTCACGGACACGGATAGCGGGGATGTCCAGGGAGAGCTTTCCAGAGCTTCCGCAGATGCCGGCGCCGATAGCCGAAATCCCTGTGAAAAGTCTCGCTTCCGTGATTGCAAAGACGCAGTTTGCCATCTCCATGGAGGAGTCCCGGTTTACATTGAATGGCGCTTTGCTGTTGCTGCGGCCAGAATGTCTGACTATGGTTGCGACTGACGGCCACCGTCTCGCATTTGTGGAGACAGGCCCAACGGAGACTGGCAACGTTACCCAGAACTTCCGAGCACTTGTGCCAAAGAAGGCCATGGCAGAGTTGGTAAAACTGGCTGACGATATTGCATTGGAAGGAACCGCTAACTTTGCCGGGGACGACAATCATCTGTTCTTTCGGATCGGCCACCGTTTGCTGATTACGCGAAAACTAACCGGCAACTTCCCAGACTACGAGCGTGTTCTGCCGAAAGATCATACTCTGATGGCGAAATTGCAAAGGGACGAGATTCGCTCAGCGATCGAACGAGTAGCTCAGTTTGCGGATGAAAGATCCCGTGCTATCCGTGTCCAGTTTACGAATGGAGAGGTACGCATCTTCTCTTCCTCGGTTGAGATGGGCGAAAGTGAAGAGAGCGTCAACAGCGAGTATCAAGGGCCGGATCTCGAGATTGGGTTCAATGCGCAATACCTTCTGGACTTTCTCAGAGTCATCTCTCAAGACCACGTTGCGTTTGAACTCAAGGACCAAAAAAGCGCCGGCGAGTTACGGCCAGCGGGTGAGGGTACGACGGATCAGTACCGGTATGTAGTCATGCCGATGAGAATCTGAGAGACGAGCGAATCCCACCGGCAACGAAGGACACTCAGTAAGGAAACATGGCAAACGACAGCAGTGCGGGACAAGGCGAGATTTACGACTCCACTAGTATTAAAGTGCTCGAGGGGCTTGAGGCCGTACGATTGCGCCCGGCAATGTATATTGGGTCAACGGGCGAAATGGGGCTGCACCACCTGGTCTATGAGGTAGTGGATAACTCAGTAGACGAGGCGCTGGCGGGATATTGCACGGAAATCAATGTCACGATCCACGATGACAACTCGGTCACGGTCGTAGACAATGGGCGCGGCATCCCTGTGGATATGCACGAGGAGGAAGGCGTGTCAGCGGCGCAGGTGGTGATGACCAAGCTGCACGCCGGCGGAAAGTTCGATTCAAGGAGCTACAAAGTCTCCGGTGGCCTGCACGGCGTGGGCGTGAGCTGCGTCAACGCGCTTTCGGAGCGGTTGGAACTGGAGATCTGGCGGCCGGAGGGTGATTCAGGGCCCAGCTTTACCTGGCAGCAAGAATATGCATGTGGAATCCCTAAGGCGCCGCTGGCCAAAACCGGCAAGGCCGGCCGCAAGACCGGGACACGCGTCACCTTCAAGCCTGACGGCACCATCATGCAGACGATTGCGTTCAACTACGACACGTTAGCGCAACGGTTGCGCGAGCTGGCGTTCTTGAACAAAGGGCTCAAGATTACCCTGACGGACGAGCGCGTCGACCCCGAGAAGAAGACGGAATTTCAGTACGACGGCGGGATAGCCGAGTTCATCAAGCATTTGAACCGCGGCAAGGCGGTTCTGCATGACCGGCCGATTCACTTCGAGGCTGACCGGGAACTGCCCAACAGTGCGGGCACGCTCAACATGGAAGTGGCCCTACAGTACAACGACGGCTATTCCGAGAACGTCTTTAGCTTCGCGAACAATATCAACACCGTGGATGGCGGCACGCACCTGACTGGGTTTCGCACGGCACTGACGCGCACGATCAACGCCTTCGGCCAGGAGCAGGGGCTGTTCAAGGACGTCAAGGAGAATCTCACCGGCGATGACGTGCGCGAAGGGCTGACAGCCGTGGTCAGCGTGAAGGTGCCGCAGCCGCAGTTCGAAGGCCAGACCAAAGGAAAGCTGAACAGCGACATCGCCGGGTTCATGACGCAGTTCGTCAACGAGAAGCTGAGCGAATACTTCGATAAGAACTCGACGGTCGGCCGCAAGATTGTCGGAAAGGCGATTGAAGCGGCGCGAGCGCGCGAGGCGGCGCGCCATGCGCGCGATCTGACGCGGCGCAAGGGAGCGCTGGAATCGGGCGGGATGCCGCACAAACTGGCCGATTGCCAGGAAAAAGATCCAGAACGTTGCGAGTTGTTCCTGGTGGAGGGCGAATCTGCCGGCGGCACGGCGAAGCAGGGGCGCGACCGGCGTTTCCAGGCGATCCTGCCGCTCAAGGGCAAGATCCTTAATGTAGAGAAGGCGCGCTACGACAAGATGCTAGGCCACGAGGAAATCCGCGCCATGATTACCGCGCTGGGCACGGGGATCGGCAAGGATGACTTTGACGCGGCCAAAATCCGCTACGGCAAGATCATCATCATGACCGACGCGGATGTGGACGGCTCGCACATCCGCACTTTGCTGCTGACGTTTTTCTTCCGGCACATGCACGAGCTGATTCTGCGCGAGCGGGTTTATATTGCGCAGCCCCCGCTCTACCGGATCAAGAAAGGGAAGAGCGAGAAGTACATCAAGGACGAAAAGGAATTCACCAAGGAGATCATGCGCCGGGCCACGGAGAACCTGGCGCTCGAGATCCGGTCCAATGGCAACGGCGGGAAGACGACGCTGGAAGGGCCGGAACTGCGCGCGTTCCTGTTGAACCTGGACGAGTATGAGCAGATGTTCCACAAAGTGGAGCGGCGCCTGCGCGACCCGCGCGTGGTGGAGGCCCTGGCCAATATCGAACTGCATGTGGACCACAAAGCGGACTTCCAGGAAGAAGCCAACCTGCGGCCCGTGCTGGAAGCTCTGCAAAAGCTGGGACTCAACCCGGAGATGCGACGCGACGAAGAACATTCGTCGTTCGGAGTGGTGTTTCACGATTCCACCAATGCGGAGCGCTCGATCGGGCTGGCGTTGGCGGCGCAGCCGGAGTACCGGCGTTTCCGCACCCTGGCTAAGACGATCGCCAAGTACAACGAGCCCCCGTTCGTGGTGGTGAAGAACGACCATCGCGAGTCGCAGCCGAGCTGGAACGAGTTGCTCAACTACGTGAAAGCGGAGGGCAAGAAAGACGCCTCCGTGCAGCGCTACAAGGGGCTGGGCGAGATGAACTCCGAGCAATTGGCGGAGACCACGATGAACCCGGAGAAGCGGACGCTGCTGCAAGTGCGGCTGGAAGACGCCGTGGAGAGCGAGGAGATCTTCTCGACGCTGATGGGCGAGGACGTGGAGAACCGGCGGAAGTTCATCGAGGATAACGCGCTGGACGTGAAGAACCTGGATGTGTGAGGGGGGACGCTAACCCGCGGACCGATTGGCGATCGTCCGGGCGCGCGCAGCTCGCCCGCGGGCATGCTGGAAGATGTGCGCCAGTGTATCCTGTGTGGAGGGTCGGGCACTCGATGCTGCCAAGCGCCAAGGCGAAGAATTCGACCGCCGTCCAGCATCCGCTCGTCTTTACCGCGCCTGGCCGCCTCGGGCCGCTCGTGGACGATGAGCTGTTCCGGCGGCTGTGCCGGTCGCGCGATCACCTGGCGGCGAGCCTGGATCAGCCGCATCGGCTTTTGGACGCTGCGCGGCAGGCGTATTTGTCTCCTTTCCACTACCATCGGCTGTTCACACGGGCGTTCGGGGAAACGCCGCACGAATTCTTGCAACGGCTGCGCATCGATGAGGCCAAGCGGCTGCTGGGGCGCGAGCAACTGCCGGTCACGGAGGTCTGTCTGGCGGTGGGATACGGGAGCCTGGGGTCGTTCAGCTCGCTGTTCCGGAATGCGGTGGGGTATTCACCTTCGGAGTTTCAGCGGGCGATTCGCAGGATCTTCGCGGTACCGGCGGTAGCGCCTTACCAGTTCGTCCCGAATTGCTTCCTGCGGCACTTCGGGGCGCGAATGTTCTAACGTCGTTTGCGAAAAAGAGCAAGATTCGAGAAGCACCTGATTCCGGGTTCATGGCAATCTCAATCTCGGAGGAAGTAATCGGATGATTCAACGACTTTCGCACGTTACGGTTTGGGTGCTGGACCAGGACGCGGCTTACGATTTCTACGTCAACAAGCTGGGCTTTCAGGTCCACACGGACGCCAAGATGGACAACGGTTTCCGCTGGCTGACGGTGAGCCCCAAGGGCCAGCCGGATCTCGAAATCGCCCTGATGCCGACGGTGGCCGGGCCGATGATCGATGAAGAGACCGCCGCCACGCTGCGC
>Ga0335081_10009063_pt1 | contig 15991 bp, 18 predicted proteins | sample Lox_Sample_35_FD_206713 | JGI IMG/M metagenome (GOLD analysis project Ga0335081, IMG submission 206713) | Soil microbial communities from Loxahatchee National Wildlife Refuge, Florida, United States - Lox_Sample_3.5 | ecosystem: Environmental > Terrestrial > Soil > Wetlands | place: USA... | reverse complement strand
AGCACAGCGACCAGCCGGGCGCGACGATCAACGTCATCCAGACAAGTTATAACGACGCCAACCTGCTGGAGCACGTGGATGCTTGGCTCAATCAGGGTACCGAGCCTGGCAATCTCCTCGATCCCACCACCGCGAACCTGCATGCGGTGACGGACATCGACTACGACGCCAAGGGTCAGCGTCTGCTGATCGCCTACGGCAACGGCGTCAGAACCACCCATATCTATGACCCGCTGACGTTCCGCTTGGCGCATCTTCTCACGCGGCGCAATGCCACCAGTTATCCTGGCGACTGCCCGCAGCCGCCACCTGCCGGCTGGCCCGGCTGCCAGGTGCAGAACCTGCATTACACCTACGACCCTGCGGGCAACATCACCCATATCCGTGACGACGCGCAGCAAACAATCTACTTCAGGAACAAACGCGTCCAGCCGAGCGCCGAGTACACTTACGATGGCATCTACCGCCTGATCGAGGCGACCGGCCGCGAGCATCTGGGGCAAGTCGGTGGAACGCCGATCCCGCACTCTTACAACGATGCCCCGCGGGCTGGGCTCCTGCATCCCGGCGACGGCAATGCGATGGGCCGGTACCTGGAGCGTTACGTCTACGACGCGGTCGGCAACTTCCTCTCGATGGAGCATCGAGGCAGCGATCCAGCTCAGCCCGGCTGGACGCGGACCTACGCCTACAACGAGACGAGTCAGCTTGAACCAGGCAAGCAGGGCAACCGGCTGACAAGCACCACTATCGGGGCAACGACGGAGACCTACAGCGCTGGCGGCGACGGCTACGACGCTCGCGGCAACATGCTGCGCATGCCGCACCTGCGGGTCATGCAGTGGGACTTCAAGGACCAACTCCAGATGACCCAGCGGCAAGAGGTGAACTACGAGGACGCGGACGGCGTGCTGCACCATGGCGAGCGCACCTGGTACTTGTACGACTCGGCCGGACAGCGCACGCGCAAGGTCACCGAGCTAGGGAACGGTCAGATCAAGGACGAGCGGATCTATCTTGGCAACTTTGAGTTCTACCGCAAGGGCGGTGCGAACCCGCTCACACGCGAGACGCTGAACATCATGGACGACAAGCAGCGCATCGCCTTGGTGGAGATGCGAACACAGGGCACCGAGCCCGGCGTTCCGCAGCAACTCGTGCGATACCAGGTGAGCAGCCACCTCGGCTCGGCCAATCTGGAACTAGACGACCAAGCGCGGATCATCTCCTACGAGGAGTACACTCCGTACGGCAGTACGGTGTACCAAGCCGTTCGAAGCCAGACCGAAGCGCCGAAGCGTTATCGTTATGCGGGCAAGGAGCGCGATGAGGAGAGCGGTCTGAGCTACCACGGGACGAGGTATTATGCGGCGTGGCTGGGGAGATGGACCGGATGCGATCCTGCGGGACTCACGGATGGCCTAGCCCTTTATACCTGCTGCCGATGCGATCCCATCGGGCAAGTAGATCATGATGGGATGCAATCCAGTGCTCCTGTAGTGGAGGAAAGACAACCGCGCACACGCCAGAGACCGTCTGCTTCGCCGACGGCCACAACCGGCAGCGCAACCAGCGGCATCCGCGCAATAGCTGGCTCATTGCAAGCCAGCGATATCGCGCTGCGCGATCTGTATAAGCTAGCCAATGCAGAGCGGGCTGCCGTGATACGCGAGGTAACTGACCTATTGAAGATAACACCGCAGGCGGCCGACAAGGCAGGAACAATGGCCTGGTCTGCGAGCGGATTGCGCAATCTTCTGCGTGCGGCGACGCAAGAGAAGCTCACTCCCGTCGGTAAGCTGCTCTCCCGGCTCCTAGAAAAGGACCGCAGCTGGGCGCAGATCGTGAAGAAATACGGCGATCCTTTCAATGCAGCCCTAACGAGCGAGCAGCGAATGGCTATTGCGAACAGAATCACGGCCGCGACTGCAAGGAGCAGTACGACGATGAACGCGTTGCAGATGTTCGGGAAAGGGCTAATGGGACTGAACATGGCGATTTCCGGATTTCAAATAGGCGGGGGGATCAACAAGATTCGCAGTGGCAAGGTCGGCGAGGGCGTTCTTGATATCGCTGAGGGCACGACGAATGCCAGCCTGACCGTCGGCACCTACGCGGGGGTGAAAGCCGGGGTTATCGTTGTCGCGGAAGGCACCGGTGTCGCGACCTTTGGCACAGGTTTGGTTGCGGCTGGTAGCCTTGCCCTCGCCTTCGAGGAATCGCGAAGGGCCGTGAGAGGCGAGAAGACTATGGCGGCTGAGGCGCGGGACTTTTGGAAGGGTGTGCAGGATGACGCGGTAAAGGGAGGCCCCAGCGTCGGACGGGCGCTTAAGTATGTGGGCGCAGAGTTTATGAGAGGAGCCGCGGGGTTCATCGCGAGCGGCCAGGAAAATCTCTGGGGACTGCTCGAGTGAGACTTAATAGAGACGCATGAGCTTTGAACCTCAGTCATATCCTTTGTCAGCCCGATGGAGTACTTCTGCCCGTAGCCCTTCTCAGTTAGAGATCGAGTGTGAGACGCTGCACATCCTGGCCGACGACCAGAGCATCGCCCTCATCGAAAGCAGGTACCCTGTCAGGACTCCGGCGTGTTCCGGTTTTGCCGGTTTTGCCAAGATGATAGGAGTTACGGAAAAGAATTTGATAAATGAGCTCGGCGATCCCTGCGAGAAGCGCTATCAGAGTTCCGGCGAAGGCTGCGCGTCTCCAGATGAGCGGCGGCGCCGGACCGGCGCGCCGTCGGGGACAGCAGGGCGGGGGTCGACGCCGTCGGTGCCGTGAGCCCGCGCGGGCACGGCAGGTTCAGGATCGGTGCCCCGGGAGCGGAGGATGACCTGCCGTTTGCGGGCAACACAAAACCAACAAAACTCCAGGGCTCCGGGGAAGATCAACACGCGCGCAACACGGACAAAACGGTACTGCCCGGCACCCGACGGCACGCTTGCTAAAATGACCGTGTTAGCCCACGGAAGCCCTCATGCAGGTCAAACGGGCTGACAACATCTCAGGCATCCGTGATCCCCGGCTATGACAGGCCTTCTGTTAACCGGCAGGTTATAGGTTCGAGTCCTATCGCGGGAGCTTTCTACTTTAGATTCTGACCAGCGGATATGTGATTTCGGAAGAACTTCCGTATGGTGCTGGCGAGGTCGTGTGTGGCGTGTGTGGTGTGGGGATTTTGTGGGATCCTGGCCCGCGGTCGTTTTTACTTTCGGGTGGTGCGCTGTCTGCAGCGGGGGAGCGGCGCGCTGCGGTTGGGGCGCTGGAAGCGTGACGTGCCTGGTCGGGGCGTTAAGGATTCCGGTAACCGCGGATTCGGGTGGGTAGGGGACGCCGGGGCGGGGAGCCTGGCTGCGGCGCAGATTACCTGCCGGGCCGTACCTGGTCGCTCTTAACGGCCGTTGGGCCGCCGCGATGCCGGGCCAGGAGAAACTCGCTGAGCACTACGATCGGGTCTTTGGTAATGGTGCGGCCGGGTCGTCGGGGTTGAGGGCGTAGCTGCCGAGGGAATCCAGGTGGAAGCGAGCGCGGCCGTGACGGAGCCAATCTCTTCCTGCCGTCTGCCGGTCGTACGATGGACCATGCCCGGAGGAACCGGCTCAGCTGGGGCGAGTAGCACGGAGGCTGCTCAGCGCGTCGCGCGCAGCCGTTGGGCGGTCAGTTCGATCGGCGGCTGGTAGCACCGGGCGCTGTTGATGTTGCGTCGCAGCGCCTGGTTGAGGTCTGCGATGTCGGTGCTTGCCAGTCCGCCAGAGCGTGTGGTCACGGTCTCGCACATGAATGCCATGTCATTCATGCACCCCAGGACGCTGCGATCGGCGGTCTTGGCCAGGCTGACGTCGGCTGGGCCGGGGCGGCCGAACGTGTCTGCGGGTAGTTGCTCGCGCAGCAGTTCCCGGCTGATCAGGCCGGTGATAAGGCGCCTGGATCGTGCAGGTCTGCGATCCGCACGTCGGTCTCCAGGGCCGTGAATAGCGTCGCGGCGTGGGTGAGGAGCAGGCATTTGCGACCGCTCAGCCACAGCAGGTTCGCGTTCCGATCCTCGCCGTCCGGAGTGCAGTCGATGAGCTGCCGGGGCCTGATCACGGTCAGGAGCTTCTTCGTGCACCGCAGGATCACCGGCCAATGGTATGGCCTAGCTGTACTTCGGCCGGGGAGAACTCACGGCCGGTCTCACGGACGATCATGCGGCCGTGCGCTTCCAGGTCTTAACCCGTGCTCACCCACGGCTAGAGCGAGAGGCCGATGTTCACGTCGTTGCCGGGCGTGCCGCTTATGCGGTGCCCGCCGGTATGGGGCCAGCGGGACGACGCTCTCGCCGCCAGCTCACGGTTCACGCGGTCCGTGCCCGGGGCACATTGCCACGATCGACCTGCCAGTCCTTGACTATGTGGGCCAGGCGAGACATCCGCGCCCGGGCCGCCTTCCTGACGCTGCGCAGCGCGCACGTCATCGCGGCCTGCCACATGACAGCACTGGAGATCTGCTACTCCGCGCGCGACCAGAAAGACCTGGAGGCGCTGCTCGCGGGCCAGCGCGCACTGGAGTGGCTGCCCGTCAGCGAGGCGGTGATGGACCGGACGCTGGAGGTCCAGAGACTGCTTGCCCAGCATCGCGGCCATGGTCACAGGCGCCCGATCCCGGACCTGATCATCGCCGCGACCGCCGAACTACATGATGCCGGGGTACTGCACGTCGACCGCGACTACGACCTGATCGCCGGGGTGACAGGCCAGCCAATGCGCCGGTTGCTCGATCCCGGCCGCGCCTAACCACGCCGACGCGGACTGCCCTGTCGCCGCTCAGCAAGGTACTCAACGGCTTGTTCGGCCCTAATGATCGGTACGCCACGTTGGTAACCCGCTGGCCGGCGGCCGAACCGGGCGACAGCGGGCACCCGCAGGTCGTTACCACTTGGGTTCAGCCGCACCGCCATGAGAGCGAACCGCATAGGTGATCACTGACCGGCGGAGCCGGACTCGGGGTCGGATGCTCAGGCGGCGGGCTTGAGGGTAACGGTGTAGCCGAGGGCCTCGAGCTCACGTATATGGGTGCGCTTGCGGCGTTCGGGGTCGGTGCGGGCAGCATGGTAGCCGGGGGCTGCGAGCATCCCGCTAAGACGCCGGATTGTCGACGATTCCGGCGATCTCCACGAACTCAATGGCTGGCGCGACGCCGTACAGGCCGGTCACCCGCTCGCGCAGCTCCTCGGAGAAGAACCGTTCCGCCGCCTCTCCTGAGTCCCAGACGTAGAAGTTGACTGCCCGTTGCTGCTTCTCATCGAAGGTAAAGAACTTAAACCGCAAGCCCGGCATGCCCTCGAACATACCCCGGGCGTTCTCGGCCACCTTGGTTACCCGTGCGCGATCGAAGTCGCCGGTGTAGGTGAAAGTAACGGTGACGCCGACCATGGTTGCTCCCCCTTTGCGGATGGGCAAGATCGCCTTGCCTCACCTGGAGACGCTACGCCCTTGCGCCGTGAACGGCCAGCTGCGCCAGCTCGGGTCTCCGCTTACGAGCTGACCAACGATCACCGCGATGGCCTTGGGGATAATTGTGCTGGTCAGACACGAGGCGATTGACGCGCACAGCGCAGCTTCGTCTGGACCTGGGCCTGCGGCGTTTGTGCGCAAAGTCGCCGGGTAGCGGGCCGTAACCGAAGGCGGGGCGAGCTTACCCCACGGGAGATAACAGGAGATATAGGAGAGCATCGTGGCCAATGAGTCTGGGCCTAAAGCAGGCGCCGATAGCGCCGTGGAAGACGTGAAGGGTCGGGCAAAGGAAGCGGTCGGGGCCGTAACCGGGGACAAGTCGCTGAAGCAAGAAGGCGAGGCCCAGCAGGACAAGGCCGCCGCGCAGCGCGACGTGGCCGCCAAGGAAGCCGAGGCGGAGAAGGCCCGGGCGGAGGCGGCCGCAGCTGAAGCAGAGCAAAGGTCGCACCAGTAGACCCTGCGCTGAGCAGAGGCTCTCAGACCCGTCCCGGGCTGGGAGCCTCTCGCTACCGTCAGCACTGTATGAGAGGGTTAGCCCCGGACACCCGACGGGTACGCTCACGGCTGCGGAGGCCGTGGGCCGGCAGCGTTTCTAGCTGCGAAGATCACTAGCTGGTCTGACGTTAGTCCGCGTGTATCGCCTCACTGGTTCGCCGCGGCGCTGTCGGGGCCAGGGCTTCTTGCAGGCTGGCGAAGCAGGGTATGAAGCGGTCCAGGCGCATCAAGGCGAAGATGCGGGGAACAGCGCCGTCAACGGGGACGACCAGCCGCAGGCCGCCGCCGTCGGCCAGGGCCAGCTTGTGCGCTCGCAGCAAGGTATGCGGCCCGCGGGAATCGCAGAACCTGGTGCCGGTCATGTCCACCACGACCGTGGCGTGTCCCTGGGTGGCCTTGTAGAGGAGAACTGCGCGGAGCTGATCCGCGCTGGTGATGTCGACCTCGGCGGGCGCTGTTACTACGGCCACGCCGTTGATCATCCTGCTGAGGTACCTGATATCGGTCACCTGCGCCGCCTCCCGGGCAGGAAGTCTTGCCTGGGGAACCAGGTGGGTCTGCGCGGGGGGCGGGACGAGGCAGGCAGCAGCCCGGAACTCCGGACCGGCTGGCTCATCAACCGTGATCCGATACTACCGCCTGTAACGGCGGTGCTTGTAATGACAGCGGTTCTAGCTGGCGAAAAGACAGCTCTTCACGTCCAGAGGTGAGCCAGCGGCCGGCTGCATCATCTGGCCGACGCTGTGACGGCTCGGGCTCGATCCGAACTCGGCCGGCGGCGCGCTCACGATAAACATTTGCCAATTTGAGGAAAGCTTTTGGCGGCCTGGATGGAGGGTAGGCGGCCTGCGCCATCGAGGTCCAGTACGGCCTGCGGAGGTGGCGGACACCCTGGCTCGCCAAGAAGGAGCGGTGATTGAACGGTGAATAGTCAGAAGACGAACAAGCTTGAGTGGTCTGACGTCGATGAGCGCACAGTGGACCTGGTGCGGGTTCTGGCCATGGATGCAGTGGAGCAGGAGGGCTCGGGTCACCCGGGTACGGCGATGAGCCTTGCGCCCGCGGCGTATCTGCTGTTCCAGCGGGTTATGCGGCATGACCCCGCCGACCCGTCGTGGACCGGCCGGGACCGCTTCGTGCTGTCGTGCGGGCACTCGAGCCTCACCCTTTACATCCAGCTCTACCTGTCCGGTTACGGCCTGGGCCTGGAAGACCTCAAGCAGTACCGCTCGTGGGGCAGCATAACCCCTGGGCACCCCGAACACGGGCTGACCGCCGGGGTGGAGACCACCACCGGCCCGCTCGGCCAGGGCCTGTCCACCGCGGTGGGCATGGCGATGGCCGCCCGCCGCGAGCGCGGCCTATTCGACCCAGACACCACGGAGGGCACGAGCCCGTTCGACCATCACATCTACGTGATTGCCTCAGACGGTGACATCGAGGAGGGAATCACGCACGAGTCCTCCTCGCTGGCCGCCCACCAGGAACTAGGCAACCTGATCCTGATCTACGACGACAACCGCATCTCGATCGAGGATGACACGGAGATCGCCAAGTCAGAGGACGTTGCGGCGCGCTATGAGGCCTACGGATGGCACGTGCAGAGCATCGACTGGAGGAAGCCGGACGGCAGCTACACCGAGGACGTCCAGGCCCTCTACGACGCGCTGCTCGCGGCGAAGGCCGAGACTGGCCGGCCGTCTCTGATCAAGCTGGGCACGATCATCGGCTGGCCGGCCCCGCATAAGAAGGGCACCGGCGCGGCGCATGGCTCGGCCCTCGGCGCGGAGGAAGTGGCGGAGACCAAGAAAATCCTCGGCTTCGACCCGGCCGCTTCCTTCCCTGAGGCCCCGGACCTGATCACGCACGCGCGCGAGCTAATCGGGCGTGGCAAGGCCGCGCACGCCGAGTGGGATGAAACCTTTGCCGCCTGGGCGAGCGCCAAGGCCAACGCCGCGAGCAAGGAGCTGTTCGACCGCCTGGCCCGGCATGCGCTGCCTGCCGGCTGGCCTGATGTGCTGCCCGTCTTCCCGGCGGATGCCAAGGGGATGGCCACCCGGAAGGCGTCCGGCGAGGTGCTCAACGCGCTCGCGCCGGCGCTGCCCGAACTGTGGGGTGGCTCCGCCGACCTGGCCGAGAGCAACCTCACCACCATGGAAGGTGAGCCGTCCTTCATCCCCCGCGGCAAGCAGACCAAGATCTTCCCTGGCCACAAATACGGCCGGACTCTGCACTTCGGCATCCGCGAGCACGCCATGGGCGCAATCCTCAACGGCATCGCGTTGCACGGCGGAACCAGGCCGTACGGCGGGACGTTTCTTGTGTTCAGTGACTACATGCGGCCCGCGGTCCGGCTCGCGGCGCTGATGAAACTGCCGGTGACCTATGTCTGGACCCACGACTCGATCGGGCTCGGCGAGGACGGCCCGACTCACCAGCCGGTTGAGCACCTCTGGGCGCTGCGGGCAATCCCGAACCTGGAAGTCGTCCGGCCCGGTGACGCGAACGAGACCGTCGTGGCCTGGAAGACGATCCTAGAGCGTAACAACAGGCCGTCCGCGCTGTGCCTGAGCAGGCAGAACCTGCCGGTTCTAGACCGCTCGGCCGGCTGGCCAGTGCCGAGGGGACCGCCCGTGGCGGCTACGTGCTGGCCGAGGCAGACGGCGACCCTGAGGTGATCATCATCGCCACGGGCAGCGAGCTGCAGATCGCCCTGGCCGCCCGCGAACAGCTGCAGGCCGCCGGCACACCGACCCGGGTGGTGTCCATGCCGTGCGTGGAGTGGTTCAGCGAACAGGAAGCCTCCTACCGAGAAAAGGTTCTGCCCAGCCGCATCCGGGCTCGGGTCTCGGTGGAAGCAGGCATCACGCTCGGCTGGCGTGAGTACGTCGGTGAACTGGGTGAATCAATCGGGGTGGAGCACTTCGGCGCTTCGGCCTCCTACCAGCGGCTGTACGCCGAGTTCGGGCTCACGTCAGAGCGGGTAGCCGCCGTAGCACGCACTGCCCTGGATCGGGCCAGCGCCCGGTGATGTGGACAACATAGACGGAAGGGAAAACCCCATGACCTCCCAGTCAGAAGACGTTCTCGGTCAGCTGTCCGCCGCAGGTGTCGCGGTCTGGCTCGACGACATCAGCCGTGAGCGGCTCCGTACGGGCAACCTGGCCGAGCTGATCCGCGACGACCATGTGATCGGCGTGACGTCCAACCCGACGATCTTCGCCTCGGCGCTGGCTAAGGGATCGGCGTACGACAGCCAAAGCCACGACCTGGCCATCCGCCACGTGGGCGTGGACGAAGCCGTCCGCGACATCACCACCTACGACATCCGGTGGTCCTGCGACATGCTGCGCCCCGTCTACGACGAGACCAAGCACCGGGACGGCCAGGTCTCCCTCGAGGTGGACCCCCGGATGGCCAAGGACACCGAGGCAACAGCTGCCGAGGCGCGCGCGCTGTGGTGGAAGGTCGACCGGCCGAACCTGTTCATCAAGATCCCGGCCACCCTGGAGGGGCTGCCTGCAATCACGCGGGCGATCTCGGAGGGCATCAGCGTCAACGTCACACTGATCTTCTCCCTCAACCGTTACAACGCGGTCATCGACGCCTATATGGCGGGTCTGGAGAAAGCGGCCGACGCCGGGCGTGACCTATCCGGTATCGCCTCGGTCGCGTCGTTCTTCGTCAGCCGGGTGGACACCGAGGTGGACAAACGGCTGGACAAGCTGGGCACCGAAGAGGCCAGGTCCCTGCGCGGCAAGGCCGCCATCGCCAACACGCGGCTCGCCTACGAGCTCTTCCGGAAGCGGACCAGCACGCCGCGCTGGGAAGCGCTCAAGGCCAAGGGCGCGCAGGTGCAGCGCCCGCTGTGGGCATCAACCAGCGTCAAAGACCCGTCCTTCCCGGACACCATGTACGTGGTAGAGCTTGTAGCGCCGGACACGGTGAACACGATGCCGGAAGCCACCATCCACGCCATGACCGACCGCGGCCATCTGCGCGGGGACACGATCCACGGCACCTACGACGAGTCCCGCAAGGTCATCGCCGACCTGGAACAGGTAGGTATTTCCTTCGACGAAGTCGTCGCTGTCCTGGAAGATGAAGGCGTAGCCAAGTTCGCCGCATCCTGGCAGGAACTCGTCGACACGGTCCAGGGCCAGCTCGATCGCGTGACCCGCAAGTACCAGTGAGCGAGGGGCCGCCGTTCACCACCGGCTATCGCCGACCCAGCCGAGGCGCTGCGCACGCATGCACACGCTGCTGGACTCGCCCGGCGGCTGCCTTACGTCGGTCACCTGCTACATCCTCGACGAGATCATCGAACTGACGGGCCGGCTGCCGTTCCGCTCTGCCGCTGACGCCGCCGGGCCAGCGGGCGTACCTTGTGCTCATGCCGCCAACGGCACGATCGATGTACGCCGCCACGTATGTCAGGGACATCGACACTTCCCGCGCGTTTTACGAGCTGCTCGGCTTCCGTGAGCTGAGGGCAGGGCGGCCCGCAAGGTCTGCGTGGTCGGCCCTTCAGCACCACACGCTGTTCGTCCTGCTGACCTCGACCCGCCCGCCGCTAGAGATCCCGCCGTTGCCGCTGCTGTTCTACTTCTTCTATGACGATGTCGAGGCTGTTGTCGATGCGCTGACGGCGGCCGGCGTGCGGACGACCCGGGCCGGGCACCCCCCCGCATGCTCTCGGCGGTGAGGTGAAGGTTCTCGGCCCGGACGGGAACACCATCCTGCTCGGCACGCGCGAACCCTCCGCGGCCCAGCCTGTGCTGGCGGAGGGCGAATCCTCCATCCGGTTCTCCCTGCTGAAGGAGGCCGCCGCCCTGGCTGCGGCGCGCGGCGAGACCAATCGCCCGTGCCGGGTGCGTGACCTAAACGGAGGGCCCTGTCCCAGCCAGGCCGTGGTGAAGCTGGCCGATTCGCTGGGGGACAAGGCCTGGGTCTGCCTGGCCTGGCCGCGTTCCTGCCACACCGCCGCTGAGATGACCGGGCTGTCGGGGCGTCGGCGGCCCGCTAACGCGCACTAATGGCGCCTGCATGCTCGGACCCGGGGTGATGGCCATTGCCGACTGCTTCGCGGGGCTGATCTGGCGGGCCGACCTGGCCGACGGGGCCCGCGGCGCGAACGCCCGGGTCTGGCTGGCCCACGACACGATGGCGTGGGATCCCGATAGCGAAGCGCCGCCGCCGCCCCAGCCCAGTGTCAACGGGGTGCGCTACGGTCCGCGCACCGGTTACCTGTACTACACCTCCACCGCACAGAAAGCCTTCATGCGCGTCCCGGTCGGCCGGGTCACCCTCGACCCGGCCGGCCAGGCGGAGTTCGTGGCCGCCATCGACAACGCCGACGGTTTCTGCCTGGACCAGGACGCCGGTTTCGCCTATGTCACCCGGCACCGGGCAAATACCCTGGACCGCGTCCCGCCGGAACCACGCCATGGCAGCGAGGTCCGGCACCTCGCCGGTGACCCGTTCGACCCGGTGCTGGCCGGGCCGTCCAGCGCCGTCTGGGGCCCGGCCCCGGTAACCCGGGCCGGGTCGCCTACATAACCACCGACGGCGGCACGACCGCACCCCCGGACGGGATCGTCCGCGAAGCATCGCTGCTCCGTGTCGAACTGCGCTAGCCCTGCGGGGTCAATCGCAAGGCATCACCAGCGATTCCAGACCCGGTCGAGCCCCCCGTCCAGGTCAGCGCGGCACCGCCTGAATATGTGCAGGCATACTCGGCTGCCTCCGGTTGCGCAGGTTTGGCATTGGCTGGCTGGGTAGCCGGGCGCGGCGACAGAAAGGAGATGCCATGGCCAGTCAGCCGCTTCGCGGCCGTAAGGTCGCTATCCTGCTCGCCCCCGAGGGCAGCGAGCAGGTCGAGTTCACCGAGCCGAGGAAGGCGGTCCGGGAGGTCGGCGCCGACGTGGACGTGATCGGCGTCGAGCCGGGCCAGGCCCGCACCTTCAACCATGACCTCGAGCCGGGCCAGACCTTCACCGTCGACAAGGCCTTCGACCAGGTCTCCGCCGACGACTACGACGCCCTGCTGGTACCCGGCGGCACGGTCGGCGCGGACAAACTCCGCGGAAACGCCGACGCGGTACGCCTGGTGCGCGGCTTCTTCCAGCTCGGCAAGCCGGTCGGCGTAATCTGCCACGGCCCGTGGGCGCTGGTCGAGGCCGACGTGGTCCGCGGCCGCACCCTGACCTCCTGGCCCACCCTGGCCACCGACATCCGGAACGCCGACGGCATCTGGGTCGACCAGGAGGTGGTCACCGACCAGGGCCTGGTGACCAGCCGCAAGCCCGACGACCTGCCCGCATTCTGCGCCAAGATCGTCGAAGAGTTCGCCGAAGGCCAGCACCCGGCGCAGGCCCGTAGCGCCTGACCGCCGTCAGGTCGGCCCACGGCCGGGTGCGCCGGTCGGCGGCGTGGCGAAAACCTCGGATTAGCGGGTCGCCGTCAGTTCGAGATACTTGGCGCCCCGGCCCGAGGTCGTCGAGAGATGCGGCCAGCACCTCGTCGAGATCGACCGGCCGTAGGTAGGTCTCCACCGTCCCGGCGTGCAGCCGGCTCAGGTCCCTGAGATCATCCACCAGCCTGCTTACCTGGTCGACGGCGCGGGGCGCCTCGGCGAGCAGCCGTACCCGGTCATCGGCCGTGAGCAAGGCTGGTGGTCTTCGGGTGCTGCCAGTGATCAGCGCCGTCCGGGCGGCGGTGAGCTGCTGACGGGCGTTCTCGTCGGCCGCGGTGAGCAGGGCCGTCCGGTCGCGGAGGTCAGCCGCATGCCAGGCGGCCTCCGCGTCGTGCTCTTCCAGCCGCCGGGAGCTGACGCCGGCAACCTTCTTGCCGTCAGCGTCGAACACCTCAGTGGGCTGATGGCTGGTCATTGGTGTTGCTGTGTTTCTCACATTTCGTGGTCGTCTCGGGCGAGCAGTTGGTCGATCGCTGCCGCACGCGCCTTCATCTGCTCGGGGGACGGCGTACCGGCGGCGCCGTGGATCATCCCGTGGCGGATGAGCTGCCGCTGTCTGGCGGTCGGCCCGTACCCGGTCAGCATGTGGTGCAAGGCCGAATAGCACCACCACCTGGTAGCCGCAGTCGATACGGGGTTGACTGCGGCGCGTACGCGACGCCCGATCCGAGACATCCTGCCTCCCGCTGACAACGAATCCGCTGTGCCCATGATCCGCCCGGTCAGGCAAAGACACGAACCGGCGCCGGTGGCCCGCCGTCGGCCAGCTCAGCGCGATGACGCCGGTACCCAGCAGATGCTGCTGGGTACCGGCGTCTCGGTGTGGCGGGCGGGCAGCGGGTTACTTGCTGTCTGCCTCGACCAGGCGCTCGATGAGCTCGTCGACGTTGCCGGTCTTGGGCAGCTTGCGCTGGTCTAGCAGGTCGCTCAGTTCGGCCTTGGTCAGGCCCTCGTAACGCTCGCGGGCCTGGTCGTGGGCGTGCCTGGCCCGCTCGCGCTCGGCCCTGCGGGCCTCGCGGGCCAGCTCCTTCTCGGCCTGCTCGGCCTTGTCGGCCTGCTCGCGGGCGGCCTGCTCGGCCTTGCCGGCCTGCTCGTGCACGAAGTCGCGGGCTGACCCGGCCTGCTCGCGGACCAAGCCGCCGACGGATTCGGCCTGCTCGCGGACGACACCGGATAGCGTGCCCGCCGCCTCTGCCCACTTGAGGGTGAGGTCACGGCTGATGTCCACCGTCCGCTGCACCAGATCGAAGTAGCGCTCAACGAGCGGGACCATGTCGAACTGGGGCAGGCCCGCAGGCAGGTAGTCACTGAGCTTTTGTGAGCCCTGAGCCCAGAAGTCAGCGATCTTCTCCGCCGTGCCGGCCGACTTGCTCGCCGCAGCGCGGTAGCGCTCGGTGGTGCTGGTCATATATGTACTCCCTCGTGAGGTCCGAATTCAGGGGTTCTGGACGCGTTCTGCTAACTATATCAAGCAGTGCGTACTAAGTCAAGCACTGCGGCTGGGTGCCATTCCGGGCGTCGTGGATGCTGTCTCGTGCGGCGGCCGCGAACGCAGTGCGGTGAGGCGAACTCGCAGCACGGAATCTGGCAGTCAGCGAAGGCGCGATATGTCCGGCGCCGAGGCCGCCGCCAGGGTTACTGGTGATCCTTTCCCAGCCGATGCCGACCTCGCATTCATGCTGGCCCGGGACAATGCTGGAGCATCAGAATGTCGCGCCTGGTGCGCCGCCTGCGGTGTGACGTACTGCTGGTCAGGCGATGACGGCGTCGATCGTCTTTTTCAACGCGCTAGGCTGGGCAGGCGACCTGGGCGCTTCCTTCCGGGCCTGCTCGAGTTGGGCCCCGAGTCCCTGAAGCTGCTTGCGGCTAAGGCCGGCCCGCACTTTGGGGAACCAGTCCTGCTCTTCCTCCTCGATGTGATGCGTGACGTTCTCGATCAGCACCGTGGCCTTGGCGTCGAAGCGCTCAGCCCCAGCCGGCATGCCGGCTAGCTCCATGCACAGGACGTCGGCCACGTGGTGTTCTTCGTAGGACTCCAGCACGTCGTCCTTAAGGTCGGGAAGCAACGCGCAGACCTCGGGATACATCACCTCGTTCTCGATGTAGGTGTGCACCGTGAGCAGCTCGATGATCTGCCCGACGATCTTTTCTTTTGTCTTGACCGCCTTGTCCCCGGCAGCTTGGAATTCGCGGAACAGTTTGCGGATCTCCTTGTGATCGGCCTTCAGGATCACGATTGCGTCAGATGACATGCTGCTTCTCTCGGCTCGCTGGAAGTGCAGCGGCTACCCGGCAGGGCCGCCACCAAACACCGTCTGTGGATACATGCCAGGGCTGCAGCGCGCTGCTGGCCTGAGGAAGCTGGCCGGCCGGGCGACCGGGAAGGCGGCTCGGGACGTGGTTAGCCCGGGGCGAGGAGGGTAGCGCGCCGGAGCACCTTGCGGAGGACGACGAAGGGATCCTGAGCATGTGGGCATTTTTCTCCAGGCGCCTGCGGATGTGGCTGCTGCTGGCTATCGCCCTGCCGCTGACCCGGGCGCTCGTGCATCGCCTGGCACTGGCCGCCAAGCGCCGTGATCCATCCACCCGAACAGCGAAGGCGCTGCATCAGGCTGACTCCACGGTCACCGCCGTATCCCGGCGGCCGGCCCGCAAGACAGAACGCCGCAAGGCAGATCGCTGATCCGTTACCAGGAACGAACAGTGCGAGTAAACCGTGGCCGTCGGCCCAGGTCAGCGCACCGGTCTGCGGATAGGCGCACACGACCAGGTTACCGCGCTAATGGCCCGGAACCGGTCGGCTGCGGCTTATTCGGCTGCGGCCAGGGCCAGGGTTACAAGGCTGCTAGGCCGAGCGTGCCCTGGTTACCTGGTCGGCGGCGCCGACCCGGAGGTCTTCGAGCAGGCCAGCCCGCGGCCTTTCCTTCCACGGCGAGCCGCAGCATTTCCAGTTCTTCGAGGTTGCTGAGGGGTGACCGGGCGAAGAGGCGGCCGTTGAACTTCAGCCGGCCGGCCTTCTCCCCGATCCAGGCGGCGCCCACCTTGTAGCGGCGGACCTTGATGCCGAGGGCCGCCATGATGTCCAGCAAGGCGGCCCGGTCTTGCGCGATCTCAGCCGCGAGGCGCCTGAGCGTGCCGCCGTTCTTTCCGTCACGGTGGGATCGCGCCGTCCGGTGCGCCAGTTCGGTGCCTGCCGCCGCCCCCGCGAGATGGTCATTGAGGTAGATGCCGAGCATGCCGGGCTCGGATTGCCCGCTGTCACGGGCGGCGTCCGTGTTTGCCATGATTCCTCCGGTCAGCCTTGGCCGGCGGATGCCGTCGCCGCGCCGGCCCGCTGCGCCATGGCGGCCTGGCGGGGCCAGAACCGCAGCTTGGCACAGCGCGAGATGAAGTCGGCGGCGGAATGCTCGTCTAGGCCCGGTCTTCGCACATGGGATTTCACTTCGTGAGCCAGCGGGGCCGGCTGATATCGGTTTCGAGGAGGTCGAGTAGCTGGGCTTGGACGCCGGCGGGTTTGGGGATCGTGGCG
>Ga0335081_10009062_pt1 | contig 15992 bp, 15 predicted proteins | sample Lox_Sample_35_FD_206713 | JGI IMG/M metagenome (GOLD analysis project Ga0335081, IMG submission 206713) | Soil microbial communities from Loxahatchee National Wildlife Refuge, Florida, United States - Lox_Sample_3.5 | ecosystem: Environmental > Terrestrial > Soil > Wetlands | place: USA... | reverse complement strand
GCGCGCCTTCCTTGCCGGTTGCCCGCGGCTGCAGGCGGTCGCCGCGCTTGCGCATGCCTGCGCCGCGGCACAGGCGGTGCCGCCGGACGACGAGGCCGCTGCGCGCAGGTTCTTCGAGACGACGTTTGTTCCCTACGCGGTCACCGCTCCTGACGGCTCGAACACGGGACTGCTCACCGGCTATTACGAGCCGGTGCTCGAAGGCAGCCGGGAGCGCACCGATCGTTTCCGCTACCCGGTCTACGGCCTACCCGACGACCTCGTCGACGTGGACCTCGCCGGCCTGTACCCGGAACTCAAGGGCATGCGCCTGCGCGGGCGGATCGAGGGGCGCAAGCTGGTGCCGTACTACTCCCGCTCCGAGATCGACGCCAACGACGACGGTTTCAGGGCGCCGGTGATCGCATGGGTCGCCGATCCGGTCGAGCTGTTCTTCCTCCAGATTCAGGGCAGCGGCCAGATCCGCTTCGCCGACGACGATCGCATCCGCGTCGGCTACGCGGACCAGAATGGCCACCCCTACAGGTCGCTCGGCCGTTACCTCGTCGCCCAAGGCGAGCTGCCGCTCGAGCAGGCATCGATGCAGGGCATCAAAGCGTGGGCCCAGGCCCACCCCGAGTTGCTGCAACAGGCGCTAGAGCAGAATCCGAGCTACGTGTTCTTTCGCGATTTGCCGACGAGCGGCGGGCCGACCGGCGCGCTGGGAGCGCCGCTGAGCGCCACGTACAGCATTGCCGTGGATCGGCGCTTCTACCCGCTCGGCGCCCCTGTCTATCTAGATAGCACGCTCCCGCTCTCGAACATTCCACTCGAGCAGCTGGTCATCGCGCAGGACACCGGCGGTGCGATTCGCGGCGCGGTGCGTGCGGACTTCTTCTGGGGCAGCGGCGATGAAGCCGGAGGGTTTGCCGGGCGAATGCGCCAGCAGGGCAGGATGTGGCTGCTGTGGCCGCGCGGCGAGCCTCTGCCGCGGCCCTAGATCGTCAGTTCGCCGAGGGCGGCTTGGCGCCCCCCTTCATGTCTCGATACACGTCGTCCAGGGCGGCCGCGAGGTGCACCGACGACAGCCCGCCGCGCAGGCGCTCGCCGTTGGCGAGGAACAGGGTCGGAGTCGAATTCACCCCGAGCCGATGGCCGAGCTGGTCGATCTTCTCCAGCGGGTTGGCGCAGTCGGCGTTCGCGGTCGGTCGCCTGCCGCGCAGCGCCAGGTCGAGCCACGCCTTGGAGCGGTCGGGAGAGCACCAGATCGCCTTCGACTGCTCGGCCAGCTCGGGGTGTATCACGGGGTACATGAAGACGTAGATCGTGATGTCGTCGACCCGCGCCAGCTCCTTCTCGAATTGCTGGCATGCGGGGCAATACGGGTCGGAGAACATCGCCAGCACGCGGCGCCCGCTGCCGCGGCGGATCTTGACCGCGTCCTGCAGCGGCAGCGAATCGAAGTTGATCGCGAGCAGCTTGTCCATCCGCTCCTCGGTCAGGTTGCGATCGTGCCGGACGTCGTAGATGCTGCCGACGATGATGCTTGTGGCCTGGGCGTCGGTGTAGACGATCCGCGGCCCATCCTGACCGCGAATCACCACCTCGTACAGACCGAGCACGGGCACCGGCCGCACGCTCTCGATGCGCGCCCCGTCGAGCTTGGCTTCGATCACCCTGCGGATCTGGGCCTCGTCGGCGCGCGCAGGCAGGACGGCAAGGCAGAGGGCGGCAAGCGCCAGGCTTCGGACGAATATCACATAGTCTCCGGCGCGCCTCAGCCCATCGCCTGGCGCATGAGAATGTTCTTTAAGACCGGAACCCGGTCGGTCAAGTTCAATCCGGCGTTGCGCAGCAGCGAAACGGCGCGGCCCTGGGCGGCGAACAGCCGGTACAGGCCGTGCACCGCCGCGTCCATGGCCAAGACCCCGTCGGCGCGCGCGCGGGCGTAGCGCCGCAAAAGTCTCAAGTCGCCCGGGTCACGCACCGGTTCGCGCGCCGCGAGCACCTGCGCCAGCACCCTTGCGTCCTGGAAGCCCAGATTCGCGCCCTGGCCCGCGAGCGGGTGCACCACATGCGCCGCATCGCCGATCAGCGCGACGCGCGGTGCGACCAGCTGGCCCGCCGCGAGGCGCCGCAGGGAGAACCCGCGCGCAGGGCTAACCAGCGTGAGCGCGCCGTGCGCCCCGTGCGAAGCCTGCTCCACTTCGCGGCAAAGCGCGTCGGCGCCCAGCGCGAGCAGGCGCTCGGCCTCGACATCGGCTAGCGACCAAACCATCGAGACATGACTGCCCGGAAGCGGCAGCAGCGCGAGCACCGGCCCGCCCTGGAACCACTGCTGCGCCACGTTGCCGTGCGGCCGCTCGCAGGCGAAGTTCGCAACCACTGCGGTCTGGCCGTATGCCCGCTCGGCGGCCCCCAGCCCGGCGCCTTGGCGCACGAAGGAGTGCGCGCCGTCCGCCCCCACTACCAGCTTGCCCCGCAAGGCGCGGCCGTCGCGCAGATGCACCGTCGCGTACTCGGCCGCCAGCTCCAGCCGCTCGCACTGCGCCGGCGCAATGACCTCGAGCCCGTCGCGCGCCTGCAGCGCGCGCCAAAGGGCGTCTTGCAGCACGCCGTCTTCGACGATCCACGCCAGCGCGTCGACTCCGGCGCGGTAGGCGTCGAACTCGAGCAGCGAGTGACCGTCGTCGCCGAACACGCGCATCGCGTGCACCGGCGTCAGCCGCTCCGGCGCAATGCCCTGCCAGGCCTTGAGCTGGCGCAGAAACTCGGCATTGCCGGGGCTGAGCGCGTAGACCCGCGCGTCGAAGCTGCCGGGGGCGGGGGCGTTCGAGGCGACGCGCGACGCTGGGGCGATCAGCGCAGTCGATAACCCGCGCGCCGCGCGCGCGAAACTCGCGCCGACCAGGCCGGCGCCGACCACGATGAGATCGAAGTCCACGCACCCATTGTAGAAAATAACCCGTTGGTTTGCCGAAATATTCGGCAACGGATTTTCCGGCCTGGCGCCGGGCGAGCTTGACCGAAACCCGGCCGGGCGCGACAATTCGCGCCCTTTCCGGAGGCGAATTAGCTCAGCTGGTTAGAGCAGCGGAATCATAATCCGTGTGTCCGGGGTTCGAGTCCCTGATTCGCCACCACCCCTTCGCACCAGCCCGCGGCGCCCCTCCTCTAGAATAGGGGCTCGGAGGCCATGTCGATGAACCTTGCCAAGCTCACCCGGGTGATAGCGCTCTGCCTGCTCGCCGGATTGGCGCCGAGCGCGCGGGCGCAGATGCGCACCATACCGCCAGACGCGCAGCGCGGCGAGATCCGCCACGTGCAGGGCATGCTGGTGGAGATCAACGGCCAGCCGATCATGCTCGCCCCTGGGGCGGAGATCCGCGACACCTCGAACCGCATCATCCTGCCTTCGGCCGTCCCGCCGGGCGCGCCGATCCGCTACCTGCTCGATGCGCAGGGCATGCCGTTCCGGATCTGGCTGCTGTCGCGCAAGGAAGGCGCGAGGCGCGGTCCGAACTACTGAGGCCCTGCGCGCATGCCCGGCAGGCTCTACATCCGCACCTTCGGCTGCCAGATGAACGAGTACGACTCGGACCGGATGGCCGACGTGCTGGCACATGATGGCGGCTACGCGCCCACGGCTCGGCCCGAGGACGCCGACCTGATCGTGTTCAACACCTGCTCGGTGCGCGAGAAAGCGCAGCAGAAGGTGTTCGCCGACCTGGGCCGGGTCAAGCACCTCAAGCGCGACAACCCGCGCTTGATGATTGCGGTCGGCGGCTGCGTCGCGAGCCAGGAAGGCGCGGCGATCGTCGAGCGCGCGCCTTATGTCGACGTGGTATTCGGGCCTCAGACACTGCACCGCCTGCCCGAGCTGCTCGCGCGCCGGCGCGCGAGCGGCCGCCCGCAGGTGGACGTGAGCTTCCCCGAGATCGAGAAGTTCGATCACCTGCCGCAGGCGCGGGTCGGGGGCGCGGCGGCGTTCGTTTCGATCATGGAGGGCTGCAGCAAGTACTGCAGCTTCTGCGTCGTGCCGTACACGCGGGGCGAGGAGTTTTCGCGCCCGTTCGACGACGTGGTGGCCGAGATCGCCGGCCTGGCCGAGCGCGGCGCCAGGGAAGTCACGCTGCTGGGACAGAACGTGAACGCCTGGCGCGGCGAGATCGAAGGCGAGCCCGCGGACTTCGCCGAGCTGCTGCGCTACCTGGCCGAGATAGAGGCGATCGAGCGCATGCGCTACACCACCTCGCATCCGCGCGAATTCACGCAGCGCCTGATCGACGCCCACGCCGAACTGCCGGGCCTCGCCGGCCACGTGCACCTTCCGGTACAGTCCGGCTCCGACCGGGTGCTGGCGGCGATGAAGCGCGGCTACACGGTGCTCGAGTACCGCTCGATCGTTCGGCGCCTGCGCAAGGCGCGGCCCGCGATCAGTCTCACCTCGGATTTCATCGTCGGCTTCCCGGGCGAATCCGAATCCGACTTCCAGGCCACGCTCGAGCTCGCGCGCGAGCTGGATTTCGACGGTTCGTTCTCGTTCGTCTACAGCCCGCGCCCGGGTACGCCGGCCGCCGAACTGCCGGACGCGACGCCACGGGCCGAAAAGCTCGAACGCCTGCAGCGACTGCAGGCCGTGCTCGACGCGCAGGCGCGCGCGGTCAGCGAGCGCATGGTCGGCAGCGTGCAGCGGGTGCTGGTCGAAGGCGCCGCGCGCCGGAACCCGGACGAGCTCGCAGCGCGCACGGACAACAACCGGGTGGTCAACTTCCGCGGCGAGCGCGAGCTGATCGGGCGCTTCGTCGACCTGCGAATCAGCGCGGCGCGCTCGCATTCGCTGCGCGGCGAGGCCTAGGGAGCGCCCGCCGCCGGTGACGCGCAGCCCGTCATCCAAGCCGATCGAAGTGCGCTTCGAGCCGCTGGACAACCAGCGCCTGGCGCGCCTGTGCGGCGCCCTCGACACCAACCTGCGCCAGATCGAATCCGCGCTCGATGTCGCGATTGCGCGCCGCGGTGCGCACTTCACGGTGCGCGGCGAGCCCGCGCAGGCCGCGCACGCGGCGCGTGCCCTGTCTGGCCTGTACGAAAAGGCGACCGGCGAGCTTTCGATCGACGACATTCAGCTCGGCTTGAACGAGATGATGCGCGGTAACGCGCCTGCGCCCGGCAGCGCCGGGCCGCAGCTGCTCACGCGTCGTCCCGACCTGCACGGCCGCACCGTCAACCAGGTGCGCTACCTGCAGAACATCCTGGCGCACGACATCACCTTCGGCATCGGCCCGGCCGGAACCGGAAAAACCTATCTCGCGGTCGCCTGCGCGGTCGATGCGCTCGAGCGCGACAGCGTGAAACGGCTCGTGCTGGTGCGACCCGCGGTCGAGGCCGGCGAGCGGCTGGGCTTCCTGCCTGGCGACCTGGCGCAGAAGGTCGATCCCTATCTGCGCCCGCTCTACGACGCGCTGTACGACCTGCTGGGATTCGACAAGACCGGCAAGCTGCTCGAGCGCGGCACCATCGAGCTCGCGCCGCTGGCCTACATGCGCGGGCGCACCCTAAATCACGCCTTCATCATTCTCGACGAAGCGCAGAACACGACGCCCGAGCAGATGAAGATGTTCCTCACCCGCATCGGGTTCGGCGCCAAGGCGGTGGTCACCGGCGACGTGACGCAAATCGACCTGGCGCGCGGCCAGAAGAGCGGGCTGATCGAGGCGCGCCGCATCCTGTCAGACGTGCGCGGCATCGCGATCACCGAGTTCGGCGCCAACGACGTGGTGCGCCACCCGCTTGTGGCGCGCATCATCGATGCCTACGAGAAGTATTCCGAACAATCCCCGGCGAGGTAGTGTCACAGTGCAGCGCGCCGTACGCGGTGCGCCTTCCGCCGTGCGCTTGCGCGCGTGGGCGCGCGCGGCGTACCGCGGTGAGCTTGAGGTGACCTTGCGCGTAGTCGGTGCAGCCGAGGGTCGCAGCCTGAACCGCTCGTTCCGCGCCCGCGACCGCGCCACCAACGTGCTCAGCTTCGGCTACCGCCGCAGGCCGTTGCGCGGCGACATCGTGCTTTGCCATCCGGTGATCGCGCGCGAAGCCCGGCAACAGGGCAAGCCCCTGGCCGCGCACTACGCCCACCTGGTGGTGCACGGCATGCTGCACCTGCGCGGCTACGATCATGAGCAAAAGGACCACGCGGCGCGCATGGAGCGCGCCGAGATCCGCATTCTGCGCCGCCTCGGCCTGGGCAATCCCTACACGGTAGAATGAAGCGACCCGCATGAACGACCCGTCGCGACCCAGTCTGCTCGAGCGCCTTTCGGCGCTGCTGCTGCGCGAGCCGGAGGACCGCGAGCAGCTGATCACGCTGCTGCGCTCGGCACACCAGCGCAACCTGCTCGACGCCGACGCGCTGTCGATCATCGAGGGCGCGCTCACCGTTTCCGAGATGCAGGTGCGCGACATCATGATTCCGCGCGCGCAAATGGACGTGATCGACATCAACGAGCCGGTCGAGACTTTCATCCCCCAGCTCATCTCGACCGCGCATTCGCGCTTCCCGGTCATCGACCAGAACCGGGACGACGTGATCGGAATCCTGCTCGCCAAGGACCTGTTGCGCTACTACGCGGGAGAGGAGGAGTTCAACGTGCGCGAGATGCTCCGCCCCGCGGTCTTCGTGCCCGAGGCCAAGCGCCTGAACGTCCTGCTGCGGGAATTCCGCGCCAGCCGCAATCACATGGCGATCGTGGCCGACGAGTACGGGGGCGTCGCGGGCCTGGTGACGATCGAGGACGTGCTGGAGCAGATCGTCGGCGAGATCGAGGATGAGTACGACTTCGACGAGGCGAGCGACAACATCCTGGCCGAGTCGAGCGGCCGCTTCCGGGTCAAGGCGCTGACCCAGATCGCGGACTTCAACGCCGCGTTCGGTACCCGCTTCTCCGACCAGGAAGTCGACACGATAGGCGGACTGGTGATCGCCGAGCTCGGGCGCCTGCCCAAGCGCGGCGAAACGCTCACCATCGGCGGCTTGCGTTTCCAGGTGCTGCGGGCCGACAGCCGGCGCGTCTACACCCTGCTGGTTGAAAAGCCGAAGTGAGCCCGCGTCGGGCAGCGGCGGTCGCCCTGCTGGCCGGCGCGGCGACCGTCGGCGCGTTCGCGCCGTTCGGCCTTTACCCGCTCGCGCTGCTCGGCTTCGCGGCGCTGATCCATCTCTGGCTCGAGGCGCCGCGGCCGGCCGGGGCATTCCGCGTCGGGTTCTGGTTCGGGCTCGGCCTGTTCGGCTGCGGCGTGTCCTGGGTCTACGTCAGCCTGCACCGTTTCGGCGCCATGCCGGCGCCGCTCGCCGCCGTCGCCACGCTCGCCTTCTGCGCCATCCTCGCGCTCTATCCCGCGCTCGCGGGCTGGCTGCAGGCTCGCATCCGGGCGCCCGACTCGATCCGCGCGGTATTCGTCATCCCGGCTTGCTGGACGCTGCTCGAATGGCTGCGCGGCTGGCTGCTGACCGGCTTCCCGTGGCTGTCGGCCGGCTACGCGGGCGTCGACACGCCGCTCGCGAGCCTCGCCCCGCTCGGCGGCGTTTACGCCATGTCGCTCGCGACGCTCGTTTGCGCCGGCCTGCTGTGGTGCGTGGTCCGCGGCCGCGCGCGCTGGACTGCCGTGGCCGGATTCGCCGTGCTGCTCGCCGCCGGCGCAGCTCTGCGCCAGATCGAATGGACCACGCCCTTCGGCGCGCCGTTTCGCGCCGCGCTGCTGCAGGGCGACATCCCGCAGGACTTGAAATTCGACCCGATGCGTTACGCCAACACGCTCGAAACCTACCTGCGCCTCGCCGAGCGCAGCGACGCCAGGCTGATCGTGCTGCCCGAGACCGCGCTGCCGCGCTTGCTCGACAGCGTCGATCCGGCCTACCTGCAGCGCCTGGGCGACGCCGCGCGGCGCAACGGCGGCGATCTGCTGCTGGGTGTGCCCACGCGCGAAGCGCCTGGCGCGTACTACAACAGCGTGCTCAGCCTGGGAACCTCGCCGCCGCAGATCTACCGCAAGGTGCACCTGGTCCCGTTCGGCGAATTCGTGCCACTGGGCTTCGGCTGGATCGTGCACGTCCTGTCGATTCCATTGGCCGACTTTTCGCGCGGCGCGCCCGACCAGCCGCCGCTCGCCGTCGCAGGCCAGCGCGTCGCGGTCGACATCTGCTACGAGGACGCCTACGGCGCGGCGATCGCGCGCGCGCTTCCCGTCGCGACCCTGCTGGTCAACGTCTCGAACGTGGCGTGGTTCGGCGACTCGCTCGCGCCCGCGCAGCACCTGCAGATCGCACGCCTGCGCGCGCTCGAGACCGGGCGCATGATGCTTACGGCGACCAACACCGGCATCACGGCCGCAATCGGGCGTGACGGGGACGTGATCGCACGCCTGCCGGAGTTCGCGGTCGGGCAGCTGGAAGTCAAGGCGCAGGGCTACTCGGGTGCAACGCCTTACTCGCGCTCGGGCGACTGGCCCGCGCTCGCCGTGGCGCTCGCGCTGCTCGCGGCTGCGCTTCTCGTCGCGCGCGCGAGACGAAGCCGGTAAAATCCGCCGCTTCCCCATGCTCAGCTTCCAGCAGCTCATCCTCCGCCTGAACCAGTTCTGGGATCTCCAGGGCTGCGCGCTGCTGCAGCCCTACGACATGGAGGTCGGCGCCGGGACCTTCCACACCGCGACCTTCCTGCGTGCGATCGGGCCCGAGCCGTGGAAGGCGGCCTACGTGCAGCCCTCGCGCCGGCCGAGGGACGGTCGCTACGGCGAGAACCCGAACCGGCTGCAGCACTACTACCAGTACCAGGTGGTGCTAAAACCCTCGCCGGCGAACATCCAGGACCTCTACCTCGAGTCGCTCGCCGCCCTGGGCGTCGACCCGAAGGTGCACGACATCCGCTTCGTCGAGGACGACTGGGAGTCGCCAACGCTCGGCGCCTGGGGCCTGGGCTGGGAGGTATGGCTCGACGGCATGGAAGTGACCCAGTTCACCTACTTCCAGGAGATCGGCAGCCTGCCCTGCAAGCCGGTGCTGGGCGAGATCACCTATGGGCTCGAGCGCCTCGCGCTCTACCTGCAGGGCAAGGAAAGCGTCTTCGACCTGGTCTGGACGCCCGGCGTGAGCTACGGCGACGTCTACCACCAGAACGAGGTCGAGCAGTCGCGCTACAACTTCGAGCTGTCCAACGCCGACATGCTGTTCGGGCACTTCTCGCAGTTCGAGGCCGAGGCGAAGCGCCTGATCGAGGCGCAATGCGTGCTGCCCGCCTACGAGATGGTGATGAAGTGCTCGCACGCCTTCAACCTGCTCGACGCGCGCGGCGCGATCTCGGTTACCGAGCGCGCGGCCTACATCGGCCGCGTGCGCGCGCTCTCGCGCGCCGTGGCGCAGGCCTACTACGAGTCGCGCGAGCGCCTCGGCTTCCCCATGCTCGAGGGCGGGTCCTGATGCAGGCCAGCCTGCTCGTCGAGCTGCTGACCGAGGAGTTGCCGCCGAAGTCCCTCGCGCGCCTGTCGCAGACCTTTTGTGAAGTCTTGAGCGCCAACCTCGAACAGGAGGGCTTCCTCACGCGGCACAGCGCCGCGCGCGCTTTCGCCACGCCGCGCCGCCTCGCGGTGTCGATCACGGGAGTACTCGACAAGGCCGCCGACCAAGCGCTCGAGATTACCGGGCCGTCAGCGAATGCTCCGCCCCAGGCGGTTACCGGCTTCGCCAAGAAGCATGGCGTTGCGGTGGACGAACTGGCGCAGCTCGACACGCCCAAGGGCAGAGTCTTCGCGTGCAGGAAACTGGTGCAGGGCGCGCAGCTGGACGCGATTCTCGCGCTCAAGGTCGAAGACGCGCTCAAGCGCCTGCCAGTGGCGAAGACCATGCGCTGGGGCGACGGCGAGGCGCAGTTCGTGCGGCCGGTGCACGGGCTGGTGATGATGCACGGCGCGCGCGCGGTGCCGGGCACGGTGCTCGGGGTTCCGGCCAGCAGCACCACGCACGGCCACCGCTTCATGGCGCTCGGCCCGATCGCGCTCGAGAACGCGGACGAATACGAGGCGCGGCTACGCGATGACGGCATGGTGATCGCCGACTTCGCCACCCGGCGCGCGCAGATCGAGCACCAGCTGCGCTCGGAGGCAAAGCGCACGGGCGCGGAGCTGGGCGAATTCGCCGGGCTGCTGGAAGAGGTCACCGCGCTGGTCGAGCATCCGAGCGTCTATGTCGGCGCGTTCGACGCCGGGTTCCTCGAGGTGCCGCAGGAATGCCTGATCCTGACCATGCGCCAGAACCAGAAGTATTTTCCGCTGTTCGATGCGTCGGGCCGCCTGCTGCCGAAGTTCCTGATCGTGTCGAACATGCGCGTTGCCGACCCGCGCCGCATCATCGACGGCAATCAGCGCGTAGTGCGGCCGCGGCTCGAGGACGCGCGCTTCTTCTTCAATCAGGACCGCAAGCGCCGTCTCGAATCTCGCGTGCCGGAACTTGCGAAGGTGGTCTATCACGGCAAGCTCGGCAGCCAGCTCGAGCGCACTGAGCGGCTGCAGCTGCTCGCCGGGCGCGTCGCGCGCGCCCTCGGCGCCGATGCGATGGCCGCCGAGCGCGCAGCATGGTTGTCCAAGGCAGATCTGCTTACTGGAATGGTCGGCGAGTTTCCCGAGTTGCAGGGCGTGATGGGGCGCTACTACGCGCTGCACGACGGCGAAGCGGCTGAAGTAGCGGACGCGATCGAAGCGCATTACCTGCCGCGCTTCGCCGGCGACCGGGTGCCGCAGGCCCCGATAAGCTGCGCCGTTGCGCTCGCGGACAAACTCTGTTCTCTCGCGGGTTTTTTCGGTATCGGAGAGCAACCGACCGGAGAGAAAGACCCATACGGGCTGCGGCGGGCGGCATTGGGCGTAATCAGAATCGTGGTAGAGAATCGGCTTGCGCTCGCGCTGAATGGACTCGTAAGCGACGCATTCGCCGTCTTCGACGGCCAGATCGGGGACGCGCACGCGGAGCTTGAGACTTTCATATTCGAGCGTTTTGCGGGTTACCTGAAGGACCGGGGATTTTCGACGCTGCAAGTCGACGCCGTGCTCAGCCAGCGGCCTGTTCGGATCGGCCTGGTGCCACGACAGCTCGAAGCGGTAAAGGCCTTCGAGGCGCTGCCGCAGGCCGAAAGCCTCGCCGCCGCAAACAAGCGCGTGGCAAATATCCTGCGTCAGGCGGCAACAAAGGGCGAAAGCTACGCCAAGGCGGACCGCGCCGCGCTGCAAGAGCCTGCGGAGGTCGAGCTATTCGATGCATTGCAGAAGGCGTCCAGTGCCGCAGAGAAGCTGTTCGAACAGGGCGATTACACGGGTTATCTGAAGACTTTCGCCGTGCTGAAGGCGCCGGTCGATGCCTTCTTCGACAAGGTCATGGTGATGGTGGAGCAGGATGCGCTGCGCAGGAACCGGCTCGCGCTGCTCGCCGACCTGCGCCAGGCGATGAACCGCGTGGCCGACATTTCGAGGCTCGCGGCGTGAAGTTCGTCATTCTCGATCGCGACGGCACGATCAATCACGACAGCGAGCAGTACATCAAGTCGCCCGCGGAGTGGAAGCCGATCAAGGGCAGCATGGAGGCGATCGCGCGCCTGACGCAGGCCGGCTACCGCATCGTGGTCGCGACCAACCAGTCGGGCATCGCGCGCGGGCTGTTCGACATGACCACGCTAAACGCGATTCACGACACGATGCACCGCGCCGCGGCCCGGGAAGGCGGGCGCATCGACGCGATCTTCTTTTGCCCGCACGCGGCCGACTCGGACTGCGAGTGCCGCAAGCCCAAGCCGGGGATGCTGCTCGAGATCGGGCGCCGCTTCAACGTGCCGCTGGACGAGGTGTACATGGTCGGCGATGCGCCGCGTGACGTGCAGGCGGCGGCCGCGGCGGGCGCCCGGCCGGTGCTCGTGCTCACCGGCAAGGGCAAGAAGACACAGGAGGCCGGCGACCTGCCGCAGGGCACGCAGGTATTCGCCGACCTCGCCGCGTTCGTCGAGCAGCTCGCGCCATGATCCTGCTGCGCTCGAGCCTGTTCGCGCTCGCGCTGGTCCTGGTTACGCCGCCCTACGCCGCTCTGGCGCTACTCACCTTTGCGCTGCCGCGCCTGACGCGCAGTCGGATCATCTCGGGCTGGTCCCGGCTTGTGGTCTGGCTCGCGCGCGTGCTGTGCGGCATCCGCTGGAGGGTCGAGGGAGTGGAGCACCTGCCGGGGCGCCCCGCGGTGGTTCTCGCCAAGCACCAGTCGGCCTGGGAGACGATGGCCTTCCAGATCATCTTCCCGCCGCAGGCCTACCTGCTCAAGCGCGAGCTGCTTTGGATCCCTTTCTTCGGCTGGGGCCTCGCGCTTACCAGCCCGATCGCGATCGACCGCTCGCGCGGCACCGCGGCACTGCGCCGCCTGGTGCGCCTCGGCAAGGAACGGCTCGAGCAAGGCTTCTGGGTAGTGGTGTTTCCGGAAGGCACGCGCATCCCGCCGGGCGAGCGGCGCAAGTACCAGCCCGGGGGCGCGATGCTAGCCGAGCACAGCGGCGCGCCGGTGGTGCCGGTCGCGCACAACGCCGGCCTGCTGTGGCCGCGCAATGCATTTCGCAAGCGGCCGGGAACGGTCACGGTGCGCATCGGCCCGGCGATCGACAGCGCCGGGCGCGACGCGAAGACCATCAACGCGCTCGCGGAGCAATGGATCGAGCAGCAGCAGTCGTCGCTCTGCCCGCCGCCCGCGGTATCCTGACGGCAACGAAAGAGGGAGGTTGAGATGAGACTTTTGCATACCATGCTGCGCGTAGGCGACATGGACCGCTCGGTCCGCTTCTACACCGAAGTGCTCGGCATGAGGCTGCTGCGCGGCACCGATCGGCCCGAGCAGAAATATTCGCTCGCCTTCGTCGGCTACGACACCGAGGACAAGACCGCGGTGCTCGAGCTGACCTACAACTACGGCGTCGGCCACTACGACCTCGGCAGCGCCTACGGCCACGTCGCGATCGAGGTCGACGACATCCGCGGCACCTGCGACGCGGTGCGCGCCAAGGGCGGCAAGGTGACGCGCGAACCGGGCCCCGTAAAGGGCGGCACGACCGTGATCGCCTTCGTCGAGGACCCCGACGGCTACAAGATAGAGTTCATCGAGAAGCGCACGTAATCCGGCGCGCGATACGCACGTAGTCCTGCGGCGACAGGTTCTCCGGCCGCAGGCCCGGGTCGATGCCGAGCGCGGCGAAGTCCGCGGCCGCGAGGGGCAGCGCGTTCGACAGCTTCTTCCTGCGTGCGGAGAACGCACCCGCGATCGTCCTGGCGAAGACCCCCCAGTCCATCTGCGGCCGCTCGTGCGGCGCGAGCGGCACCAGGCGCACCAGCGCGGACTCGACTTTCGGCGCCGGTCGAAATGCGCCCGGCCCAACGCGAAACAGCTTCTCCATCCGAAAGCGCGTCTGCAGCGCCACCGAAAGCCGCCCGTATTCGGGCGTCGAGTGCGGTGCGACCATCCGCTCCACCACCTCGCGCTGCAGCATGAAATGCATGTCGCGCACCCGGTCGCAGAAGCCGGCGAGATGGAACAGCAGCGGAGTGGACACGTTGTAGGGCAGGTTTCCCGCTAGGCGCAGGCCGGGAGCAAGCGCGGCGAAATCGAACCGCAGCGCGTCGGCGCAATGCAGCGCCAGCCGCGCGGGAGAAAATTGCGCCTGCAGGCGAGCAGCGAGATCGCGGTCGATCTCGACCGCCTCCAGCCGGCGCACGCGCTCGAGCAGCAGACGGGTGAGCGCGCCCTCGCCCGGGCCGATCTCGACCACCACGTCGTCCGCCTGCGGCGCGATCGCGTCGACGATCCGCGCCAGCACCTGCAGGTCGTGCAGGAAGTGCTGTCCGAAGCGCTTACGCGGCCGATGCGAGCTTGATCGCAAGCTGAACGGCTTCGAGCAGGCTGCCGGGGTCGGCGCGGCCGCTGCCCGCGAGATCGAGCGCCGTGCCGTGGTCGACCGAGGTGCGCACGAACGGCAAGCCCAGGGTCACGTTCACGCCCTTGCCGAAGCTCGCGTACTTCAGCACCGGCAGCCCCTGGTCGTGGTACATCGCGAGCACGCAGTCGGCGTGCTTGAGCCGCTCGGGCACGAACAGCGTGTCGGCCGGAAGCGGGCCTTCGGCCGCGATGCCTTCCGCGCGCGCCGCGCGCAGCGCCGGCTCGATCACGTCGATCTCCTCGCGGCCCAGATGCCCGCCCTCGCCGCTGTGCGGGTTGAGCCCCGCAACCAGAATGCGCGGGCGCGCAAGGCCGAAGCGCAGGCGCAGGTCGCGCTCGATCACGCGCAGGGTGTCGATCAGGCCGGCGCGGGTGATCGCGCGCGCAACGTCCGCCAGCGCGAGATGCGTGGTGGCGAGCGCGACGCGCAGCCCGCCGCCGACCAGCATCATGACCACGTGCGCCGCCCCGGCGCGCGTGGCGAGGTACTCGGTGTGGCCGGTGAAGGCGAACCCGGCATCGTTTATCACCGCCTTGTGCACCGGTGCCGTCACCATCGCGTCGAACTCGCCCGCGCGGCAGCCGTCAGCCGCCCGATCGAGCAGCGCCAGGACGTAGCGGGCGTTGGCCGGATCGAGCCTGCCGGGGACCGACGGGGCCGCGAGCGGAACATGTTCGATCGCCGCCGTGGACGGCGCTCCGCGCCGCGCGAGCAGGCCCGCGTCACCCAGCAGCACCAGGCGCGCCGCCAGCGGCTGCCGCGCCAGCATGGCGCACAGCTCCGGTCCGACGCCCGCAGGCTCGCCCGAGGTGAGCGCGATGACGAGCTGCCGTGCCCCCACCGTCAGCGGTCCTCCAGATGGATCTCGACGTAAGTCTCGTCGCGCAGTTGCCGCAGCCACTCCTGATAGGCTTCGTCGGACTTTCGCTCGCGCAGTATCTCGCGCGCCTGCAGGCGCCGGCGCTCGGGGCTCATCCCCGCGGTCCGGCGCTCCAGCACCTGGATCAGGTGCCAGCCGAACGGCGTCTTCACCGGCTGGCTGATCTCGCCCGGCTTGAGCGCGTCCATCGCGCGCTCGAAGTCCGGTACCGTGTCGCCCGGGTAGACCCATCCCAGGTCGCCGCCGCGCGCCGCGCTCGCATCCTCCGAGTGCACCCGCGCGAGCTCGGCAAAATCAGCCCCGCCGCGCACGATGCGCTCGCGCAGATCCTCCAGCTTGCGCTTGGCGTCGTCCTCCGAAACCGCCTCGCTGGTCCGGATCAGGATGTGGCGCACGTGGGTCTGCTTGACCGGAGGGCCGGCCGCGCCCGCCGCGTCGCGCCGCCCGAGCAGCTTCAGGACATGGAACCCGGCCGGACTGCGCAGCACTTGGCTGATCCCGTTCGGCTGCATGTCCTTGAGCGCCGCGGTGAACAGGTCCGGCAGCCGGTCCTCCGAGCGCCAGCCCAGCTCGCCGCCCTTGAGCGCGTCCGGCCCGTCCGAGTAGGTCGCGGCGAGCTTGGCGAAATCGGCGCCCGCGAGCGCTTCGGCGCGCGCTTTCTCGGCCTTTGCGTGCGCGGCCTCGATACGCTCAGGGCTCGCCTGGTCGGGCAGCCGCACCAGGATCTGGGCCACGTTGTACTCGGCGCGCTGCTTGGCAACGTCCTTGTTCTGCTCCAGATACAGGTCGATCTCGCTGTCGCTCACCTGGATCTTGCTGTCCACCTCGCGCTCGCGCAGCCGCGTCAAGATGATCTGATCGCGCACCTGATCGCGGAACTTGTCGAACGAGACGCCGTCGCGCTCGAGCGCGCTGCGGAATGCGGCGAGCGTCAAGTTGTTGTTTTCCGCAATGCGTTCGACCGCGCGATCCACCTGCACGTCGTCGATGCGAATGCCCGTCTCCTTCGCCAGCTGAAGCTGTGCCTTGACCAGGATCAGGCGGTCGAGCACCTGGCGCTGGAGCACCGCGCGCTCGGGCAGCGGCGTGCCCTGGCGCCCGAGCTGGCGCTCGGCCGCGGCCACCTGGTCGTCGAGCTC
>Ga0335081_10009061_pt1 | contig 15992 bp, 12 predicted proteins | sample Lox_Sample_35_FD_206713 | JGI IMG/M metagenome (GOLD analysis project Ga0335081, IMG submission 206713) | Soil microbial communities from Loxahatchee National Wildlife Refuge, Florida, United States - Lox_Sample_3.5 | ecosystem: Environmental > Terrestrial > Soil > Wetlands | place: USA... | reverse complement strand
GCGTTGATGGCCACGGATTTTCCGGATCCGGTCGTGCCCGCGATCAAAAGGTGCGGCATGCGGGCGAGGTCCGCGACGATCGGCTGTCCGCCGATATCCTTGCCGAGCGCCAGCGCAAGCGGCGAGCCCATCGCGTCATAGGCTTTGGAGCGCACGATCTCCCCGAGCGTCACGAGCTCGCGCGTCTCGTTCGCAATCTCGAGCCCCATGACCGACTTGCCGGGGATGACCTCGACCACGCGCACACTCATCACCGACAGCGAGCGCGCGAGATCCTTGGCAAGTCCGGTGATCTGGCTCGCCTTGACGCCGGGCGCCGGCCGCAGCTCGAATCGTGTCACCACCGGTCCGGGCTGCACGGCGACGACCTCGGCCTCGACGCCGAAATCGCGCAGCTTGATCTCGACCAGCCGCGACATCGCCTCCAGCGCCTCGGCCGAGTAGGACGGCTCCTGCTGCGGCGGATCATCGAGCAAGGTGAGCGGCGGCAGCTCGGTCGCCTTCGGCGCCTCGAACAGCGGCACCTGGCGCTCCTTCTCGACGCGCTCGCTCTGCTCCACCGTCACGGTGGGCGGCTCGATGCGCGGCGGCGGACGCGCGGCGCTCTTGCGAGTCTCGCTCTGCACGCTCTCCTTGCGTGCCTGACGCCGCTCGCGTCCCTCGGCCTGATCGCGTGCCGTGGCGAGGCGCGTGCGCACCCAGGTGAGCGTGCCCCAGGCCGCGCCGCCGATGCGATCCATGATCGTGAGCCAGGAGACGCCGACGGCGAGTGACAGGCCCGCCATCCAGGCGGCGATCATGAGCAGCGTCGCGCCGAGGAAATTCAGACGCGAGGCGAGTCCGCGACCCACGAGTATGCCGACCACGCCGCCGGCGCTCTCGCGCAGCTCCCCGGCACTCCAGTGCAGCGTGGTGAGTCCGCAGCTTGCGGCGAGCAGCAGCGCAAAGCCCGCGGCACGGACGGCAGTGTTGGCACGCGAGGGACTCTCGGGGCCCTTGCGATGACGGAACAGGTTGAAGCCGGCGACGGCGAGCATCAGCGGAAACAGCAGCGCCGGGCGGCCGAAGAGAAAGTACAGTGCACCGGCGAGCCACGCCCCGATCGGGCCGATGCGGTTATGGACCGCACCCTCGGAGCTGGTGTACGAGAAGCCCGGATCCGCGGGGTTGTAGGTGGCGAGCGCGATCAGCAGCACCAAAGCTGCAACGACCAGCGCGATGGCACCGCTTTCGCGCAGTCCGCGGCTCACCGTCGCCGAAAAGCGCGCGCCACCACGTCCGGCAGAAGTCGTGTCAGCCAAAGGCCTTAGATCCCGTTCACAATATATTGTAGAACGCTGATTCTACGGGAAAGAGTACGACCGCGGTGGCGGCACGCTAGTATCGAATATCGGGATCGAGAGTGAGTATACATGGCGACTACGCGTCACAGCCGTCTGATCATCGTGGGTTCGGGTCCTGCCGGCTACAGCGCAGCCGTGTACGCCGCGCGTGCCAATCGCTCCCCGCTCCTCATCACGGGCGTCGAGCAGGGCGGACAGCTCATGACGACGACGGACGTGGACAACTGGCCCGGCGATGTCGAGGGGTTGCAGGGTCCGGCGCTCATGGAGCGCATGCTGCGCCATGCGCAGCGCTTCGCCACCCAGGTCGTGAACGATCACGTGCAGAAGGTGGACCTGCGCGCTCGGCCATTCGTACTCCAGGGCGATGGCGGCGACTACAGCTGCGATGCGCTCATCATTGCAACCGGCGCTGCCGCCAAATACCTGGGCCTGCCTTCCGAGGATCACTACCGCGGCAAGGGCGTCTCCGCCTGCGCCACCTGCGATGGCTTTTTCTTTCGCGGCCAGCGCGTCGCCGTCATCGGTGGCGGTAACACGGCCGTGGAAGAGGCGCTCTACCTCTCGCACATCACCCAACACGTGACGCTGGTGCACCGGCGCGACAAGCTGCGAGCCGAACGCATCCTGCAGGACCGCCTGTTCGAGCAGGAGCGTGCCGGCAAGGTGGCCATGCTGTGGAATCAGCACGTGGAGGAAGTGCTGGGCGACGGGCAGAATGTATCGGGCGTGTCGCTGCGCTCCGCCGATGGCAAGCGCGCGCACAAGCTCGAAGTGACCGGCGTCTTCGTCGCCATCGGACACACACCCAACACCGCCCTCTTCGCGGGCCAGCTCGAGATGAATTCCGGCTACATCAAGGTCAAGGGCGGCAGCGAAGGCGATGCCACGGCGACGAGCATCCCCGGCGTGTTCGCCGCCGGCGACGTCGCCGACCACGTCTACCGTCAGGCGATCACCTCGGCGGGCTCGGGCTGCATGGCGGCACTCGATGCGGATCGGTACCTCGAGCGGCTCGACGCCGCGCAGGGCTGAGCGGCACGCAATGGACATGCGCGCCAAGGATCCGGCCTCGCGCATCGCTCACTCGCAGAGCATCGATGCGATCGAGGCGCGTGAATGGAATGCGCTCGCCGGCACCGACTGTCCGTTCCTGCGTCATGAGTTCCTCGCCGCGCTGGAACATCAGGGCTGCATCGGCGGCGGCAGCGGCTGGCGGCCCTCCTACATCACCTTGAGCGATGAGCGCGGGCTCGCGGCTGCCGTGCCGGCCTACGTGAAGTCGCACTCTTACGGCGAGTTCGTCTTCGATTTCGGCTGGGCGCAGGCCTACACACGCATCGGCCGGCGCTATTACCCGAAGCTCACCATCGCCGTCCCCTTCACACCGGCCACCGGCGCGCGACTGCTGATCCGCCCCGACCGGCAGCGCGCGCAGCTCGCGCCGCAACTCATCGCGGCGATCGAGACCCAGGTGCGCGCGAGCAGCCTGTCCTCGGTGCACGCGCTGTTCCTGACCGAGGCCGACCGCAGCGACTTCAGCGATGCGGACTGGCTGCTGCGGCGGGATTGCCAGTTTCACTGGCACAACCGCGGCTACGCCGATTTTGAGGGCTACCTCGCGAGCTTCACCGCCGAGAAGCGCAAGAAGGCACGGCGCGAGCGCCGGCGCGTCGCCGAGGCCGGCATCGAGTTTCAGACGCTCTCGGGCGAGGAGCTCGATGAAGGCCTGCTCGATGTGATCTACGCCTTTCACCGCGACACCTTCCTGCGCCATGGGCACGAGCCTTACCTCACACGCGGATTCTTCGGCGAGATCGCCCGCACCTTAGGCAGCGCCCTGATGGTGAAGCTCGCTGTGTATGCCGGCCGGCCGGTGGCGGCCGCCATCTTCTTCTGCAGTCCCGAGGCGCTCTACGGCCGCTACTGGGGCGCAGCGGCGGAATTCCACAGCCTGCATTTCGAGGCCTGCTATCACCAGGGGATCGAGTTCTGCATCGAGCACGGCATCCGGCGCTTCGAGCCGGGCACTCAGGGTGAGCACAAGGTGGCGCGCGGCTTCGAGCCCACGCTCACCTGGTCGGCGCATCGCATTCCCGATGCGCGCTTCCGCGATGCCATCCGCGACTACCTGGAGCGCGAGGGCGAAGCGATCGATCAGTACGCCGCCGAGGTGCGCGAGCACGTGCCCTACCGCGCATGAAGACCATCACCTGGCTCTCCCCGCAGGACGCGCCGGAACGCTTTCCGCCACCGGAGCGGGCGCTCGATGAGCCGGCGGGCCTGCTCGCCGCAGGCGGCGATCTGTCTCCGGCGCGGCTGCTCGCGGCCTATCAGCGGGGCATCTTTCCCTGGTACTCGCCCGGCCAGCCGGTCCTGTGGTGGTCGCCCGACCCGCGTGCGGTGCTGTTTCCGCAGGAGTTCCGCTGTTCGCGCTCCCTCGCCAAGAGCCTGCGCAATCGGGGCTTCGAGGTGCTCATCGACCGCAACTTCAGCGCCGTGATCGATGGCTGCGCGGCACCCCGGCCCAATAGTCTCGGCACCTGGATCACCCCGGAGATGCGTGCCGCCTACGTGCAGCTGCACCGCGCCGGGCATGCGCACAGCTTCGAGGTCTACCGCAACGGGGCGCTCGCAGGTGGCCTGTACGGCGTGCGCCTGGGCGGGGTCTTCTTCGGCGAATCCATGTTCAGCCGCGAGCGTGATGCCTCCAAGGCTGCGCTGGCGCGCCTGGTGGAGTACTGCCGCGAGGAGGCGATCGCCGTGATCGACTGTCAGCTGCCCTCGCGTCACCTGCACAGCCTCGGCAGCCGCTCGATCTCGCGCAGCGAATTCCAGGCGCTGCTGCGCGAGCACGCGCGCCAGCGCTGAAATTGCATTGGCGCGACGTTTTCAGCAGAATGCGCGCCCCATGTCGAAAGAAGACGCGATACAGATGGAAGGCGAAGTCGTCGAGACTTTGCCCAATACCACTTTTCGCGTGAAGCTGAAGAACGGTCACGTCGTGACCGCGCACATCTCCGGCAAGATGCGCAAGAACTACATCCGCATCCTCACCGGCGATCAGGTCACCGTCGAAATGACGCCTTACGACCTGACCAAGGGCCGCATCATCTATCGCGGCCGCTAAGCCGGCACCGTCGGCTGCGCGATCGGCTGGCACTCCAGATCGAGCTTCGAGCCGTCGCCTGAGACGGTGACGCGCACCTGCCCGCCGCCCGCCAGGCGGCCGAACAGCAATTCTTCGGCGAGCGGACGCTTGATGTGCTCCTGGATCACGCGCGCCATGGGCCGCGCACCCATCTTGGGGTCATAGCCCTTCTCGGCGATCCAGCGTCGCGCGGCGTCATCGAGCGTGAGGGCGACGCCCTTCTGCTCGAGCTGCGCCTCCACTTCCAGCAGCAGCTTGTCGACGACACGCTCGATGGTGACCGGATCGAGCGGCGCAAACTGGATGATGGCATCGATGCGGTTGCGGAACTCCGGCGAGAACAGCCGCCGCACCGCCTCCATCCCATCGCTTGCATGATCGGCATGCATGAAGCCGATCGAGGGCCGGTTCATCTCCTGCGCGCCGGCGTTGGTCGTCATGATGATGATGACGTGGCGGAAATCCGCCTTGCGGCCGTTGTTGTCCGTGAGCGTGCCGTGATCCATCACCTGCAGCAGCAGATTGAACACATCCGGGTGCGCCTTCTCGATCTCATCGAGCAGCAGCACGCAATGCGGGTGCTTGGTGATCGCCTCGGTCAGCAGGCCGCCCTGATCGAAGCCGACGTAGCCCGGCGGTGCGCCGATCAGGCGCGAGACCGTGTGGCGCTCCATGTACTCGGACATGTCGAAGCGCAGGAACTCGACGCCCATGGCGATCGCGAGCTGGCGCGTCACCTCGGTCTTGCCGACGCCCGTGGGACCTGCGAACAGGAAGCTGCCGACCGGCTTGCGCTGATCGCCCAGGCCCGAGCGCGCCATCTTGATCGCAGCCCCCAGCGCCTCGATCGCGCGATCCTGGCCAAAGATTACGAGCTTCAAGTTGCGCTCGAGGCTCTTTAAGACCTCGCGGTCGGAGGTCGAGACACTCTTGGCCGGAATGCGGGCCATGCGGGCCACCACATCCTCGATGTGGCGGACTTCGACGGTGTTCTCCCGCTCGGCGACGGGTTTGAGACGCAGCCGCGCACCGGCCTCATCGACCACATCGATCGCCTTGTCAGGCAAATGACGCTCATTGATATGACGCGCGGCGAGCTCGGCGGCTGCCCGCAGGGCATCGTCCGCATACTTGATCGCGTGATGCTCCTCGAAGCGGCTCTTCAGGCCCTGCAGGATCTCGATCGTCTCGGCGACGCTCGGCTCAACCACGTCGATCTTCTGGAAGCGGCGCGCGAGCGCGTGATCCTTCTCGAAGATGCCGCGGTATTCCTGATAGGTGGTTGAGCCGATGCAACGGATCTCCCCGTTCGTGAGCACGGGCTTGATGAGGTTCGAGGCATCCATGACCCCGCCCGAGGCGGCTCCGGCGCCGATCACGGTGTGGATCTCATCGATGAAGAGGATCGCGCCCGGCTGCTTCTTGAGCTCGGTGATGACCCCCTTCAGGCGCTTCTCGAAATCGCCGCGGTACTTGGTGCCGGCGATGAGCGCGCCCATGTCCAGCGCATAGATCGTGCAGTCCGTGAGGACCTCGGGCACCTTGCCCTCCACGATCAGGCGCGCGAGACCTTCGGCGATCGCGGTCTTGCCCACGCCCGCCTCACCCACGTACAGCGGGTTGTTCTTGCGGCGCCGGCACAGGATCTCGATCGTGCGCTCCACTTCGAGCTTGCGGCCGATGAGCGGATCGATGCGTCCGTCCTGGGCCATGCGATTCAGATTCGTGGTGTATTTCTCGAGCGCGCTGCCGCCGCCCTCCGGATCGCGCTCCGCCTCGGTCGCGGTCTCCTCTTTCTCCGGCTTCTCCTCGGCGATCTTGGAGAGCCCGTGGGAGATGTAGTTGACGACATCGAGCCGCATGACGTGCTGGCGGTTCAGGAGATAGACGGCGTGGCTCTGCTTCTCACTGAAGATGGCGACCAGGACGTTGGTGACGCCCACTTCTTTCTTGCCGCTCGACTGGACGTGGAACACGGCCCGCTGCAGCACGCGCTGGAAGCCCAGTGTCGGCTGCACCTCGCGCTGCTCGCCTTCCTCGAATCGGGTCGTCGACTGATCCAGATGATCCTTCAATTCCTGCTTGAGCTTGGTGAGATCGGCGCCGCAGGCGCGCAGCACTTCGCGCACCTTGGGAGTGTTGAGGATCGCCAGCAGCAGGTGCTCCACGGTGAGGTACTCGTGGCGCGCTTCACGGGCCTGATGGAAGGCCTCGTTCAGACAGTATTCGAGTTCGTTCGACAGCACGTCAGGCCTGCTCCAGAGTGCACATGAGCGGATGCTGATGATCGCGGGCGTAAGTGGTCACCTGTGCCACCTTAGTTTCGGCAATCTCATATGTGAAGACCCCGCAGACGCCTTTGCCCTTGGTATGGACCTCCAACATGATGCGGGTGGCCGTCGGCCGGTTAAGACTGAAGAACTTTTCCAGCACATCCACGACAAACTCCATAGGCGTGTAGTCGTCATTGAGCAGGACGACCTGGAATAGCGGCGGCGGCTTGACTTCGGGCCGCGACTCCTCGACGAGGATGCCGCTATCGGGGCGGCCTGCATGCGGATCCGACATGATGTCTTTATAGGGGTCGCCAAACTCCAACACAAGGGGCCTTTGGGCGCATACGGGATACTTGACGAAATTAATTGCAAAACAATTGCTTGAGAGCGAAACCGTCGCACTCGTATGATGGCCGGCGTGAACAGTGCGACGCTGCTTGATTCCATGACCACGGCCTCTAAATGGGGGGCCATGCTGCGTACCCATGGGCCGCAGCTGGCGGTGTGGGGACTGGCGCTGCTGATCGCCGCACAAGGGGCCTCGATCGTCACGCATCTGGCGGGCGCGGGGCGCAGCACCACCGCCATGCCGGCCGCGAGCGGCGCTCCGGGCCGCAATGCCCACCTCGATGTCAACACGATCACCAGCAGCCATCTTTTTGGCGCTGCACCCGCTGCCGCGGCCAGCGGCGAGAATGTGCCGCGCGCGAACGTGCCCCTGGTGCTCACGGGCATCATCGCCGCGGATAACCCGAAGGACGGCCTCGCCATCCTGGGCGAGAGCACGAGCACCGCACGGGTGTACGCAGTTGGCGACAGCGTGCCCGGCGGGGTGCGGGTGCACGAGGTGTATCCGGATCGCGTGCTCATCGACCGTAACGGGGAGATCTCGGCCCTGGTACTGCCGCGCCAGAGCAATGCGGCGACGCCTCCGAACGTGGCGATGAACGTAGCCTCCGGGGAGGCCGCTGAGCGCGTCCGGCGGGTGATCGAAGCTCAGCCGAGCGTGATCTCCGATGTCATGCGCCCGCAGCCGGTCGTCATGGACGGCAAGCAGCGCGGCTATCGGGTCTATCCTGGACCGAACCGGGCGGCCTTCCTGCGCCTGGGGCTGCGCCCCGGGGATCTGGTCGTGGGCATCAACGGCACCCCGCTCGATGATCCGGCCCGCGGCGAGGAGATCTTCCGCACGCTCGGCTCCTCGAGCGATGCGCGCATCACGGTCATGCGCAGTGGACGCCAGCAGGACATCAGTGTGAATCTCGGACAGCTCGCCTCGCAGGCCGAGCAGCTCTCGGCGCCCGAGGGCGCCCCGGCCCAGCCGCCAGCTGTGACTGCACCGCCACTCGGGCAACAGCCGGCCGATAACGAGTAGTGCGCCCGCGGGCGCCTTTGGGGGTTTCGGTCATGACAGTTTTCAGATCCTTGCAGCGCGCCGGTGCCCGTGGGCCGCGGCTGCTGACCTGCGCGGCACTCGCGCTGGCGATCGCCGTGGGCGTGAGCGCCGCACCTGCGACCGCGCCGGCGAACGATCAGCGCATGATCGCAAACTTCATCGACACCGATATCTCGAAGGTCGCCGAAGCGGTCCACATGGTGACGCACAAGACCTTCATCATCGATCCGCGCGTGCGCGCCCAGGTGACGATCTACTCCTCGACGCCCATGTCACCGGAGGCGTTTTACCAGGCCTTCGTCTCGATCCTGCAGGTCCACGGCTACGTCGCAGTGCAAACCGGCGATGTCGTGAAGATCATTCCGAATACCGATGAGCGCATTTATCCGTCGAACGATCTGCCCGACCGGGTCAGCGGCACCTCCGATGAGCTCGTCACCCAGGTGGTGCAGCTGAAGAACGTGAATGCGCTGCAGCTCGTGCCGGTGCTGCGCCCGCTGGTGCCGCAGCAGGCGCAGATCAACGCCTACGCGCCCTCGAACATGATCATCATCGCGGATCGCGCCAGCAACGTGAACCGCCTGATGCGCATCATCGCGCGTGTGGACCGCGCCGGGGATGCGGACGTGGAAGTCATTCAGATGCAGAACGCCTCGGCGACCGAAGTGGCGCGCGTGGTGACGCAGCTCTACACCACGCCGGGCGCGAACGCGGAGACCGGCGGCCAGCCGATGAAGATCATCGCGGACGAGCGCTCCAACAGCGTGCTCGTGAGTGGCGAATCCAGTGCCCGGCTGCGCGCCCGCGCGCTGATCGCGCATCTGGACACGCCGCTTCAGGTCGGCGGGGAAACCCAGGTCGTCTACCTCAAGTACGAGGATGCCGAGAAGCTCGCCGCGAAGCTCAAGGAGCAGATCACGGGTGTCAGCCAGGGCGCGCCCGGCACCGCGAATGCCACCCCGACGGCGCAGGCCGAGCGCAGCACCATCATCTGGCCCGACGTGCCGAACAATGCGCTCGTCATCACCGCGCCGCCCAAGACCATGCGCACCATCAAGGGCATCATCGACAAGCTCGATATCCGCCGCGCGCAGGTGCTGGTCGAGGCGATCATCGTCGATGTGAACCTCGATAAGTCGGCCGAGCTCGGCGTGAACTGGGCGCTGTGGTCGCAGAACGCGAACAACAACTCGATTCCCGGTGCGACTTTCCTCACGCCGGTGGGCGGGGCCTCGCTGGTCGATCTGGCGAATGCCGTGCAGAACCCGACCAACATCAATCCGGCGCTGGAGAGCGGCACCACGGTCGCCGTGGGCCGCATTGCGCAGACCGGCCTGAGCTTCGCCGCGATGCTGCGCGCGCTGCGCAGCGACGACAATTCCAACGTGATCTCGACGCCCTCGGCGCTGACGATGGATCACCAGGAAGCGACCATCAAGGTCGCGCAGGAAGTCCCGTTCCTCACGGGCCAGTACAGCAACGCGAGCACGGCGGTGGCCGGCACGGTCACACCGTTTCAGACCATCCAGCGTGAGGAGGTGGGCACGATCCTCAAACTCACACCGCAGATCAACGGCAGCAATGCCATCGTGCTCAAGATCGATCTCGAGAGCTCACAGGTGATCCCCAAGAGCGCCGGGCCCCAGGGTGCGGTCGATCTCACGACCAGCAAGCGCACTGTGAGCACGCAGGTCCTGATCGAGGATGGCGGCATCATCGTGATCGGCGGGCTGATCGGCAACGAATACGACCGCACCGAGACGCGCGTGCCGATTCTCGGCAGCATCCCGCTGATCGGCGCGCTGTTCAAGGATCGCACCGCGACTCATCAGCGCAAGAACCTCATGGTCTTCATCCGTCCCCAGATCCTCAAGGACGGCATCGACAGCACGATCGAGACCAACAACAAGTACAACTTCATCCGCGAAGAGCAGCGTCAGGTCGGCTCCAAGGAATTGCTGCCGCTGCTGCCTGGGGTCAAGTCCCCGCTCCTGCCGACAATTCCGCCACCGCAGGCAGCGCCCGCGCCGGCACCTGCGCCACAAGCAGCGCCTGCGACGCCCGCCGGCAGCGCCCAGCCCATTGCGGCGCCCGGCGGAGACACTGCGACAGCGGCGCCGCCGCAGAGCTCACCCCCGCCCGCACCGGCCGCAGCGCCGCCCGCGAGCCCGCCGCCGGGAGACACGAAGTGAACGACACCGCCGTGGCTGTATCCGCCGCCGAGTCGGCAGCGCTCAGCCGGCGACCGTCGTTCGCATTTGCCAAGCGTCACGGTGTGCTCGTGTGCAGCATGACCGACGGCGTTGCGCACTGCGCCCTGCGGACGGGCGCCGCGCCGCAGGCGCTCGCCGAAGTGCGCCGCTTCCTCGGCACGCCCATCGCGGTCCAGCGCGTGGACGACGCCGCCTTCGATGCGCTCCTGCGCCAGGCGTACGAGGCGGGCTCGGAGGCCATGCAGGCGGTGGAAGGCTTCGACGACACGACCGATCTTGCGCACCTCGCGCAGGATCTGCCCGAACAGGCCGACCTGCTCGAGAGTGAGGACGACGCACCCATCATCCGCCTGATCAACGCGGTGTTTACCCAGGCGGTGAAGGAGAACGCATCCGATATCCACATCGAGCCGTTCGAGAACCGCCTCGTGATCCGCTTTCGCATCGACGGCGTGCTGCGCGAAGTGCTGCAGTCCAAGCGCGCGGTGGCGCCGCTCGTCGTCTCGCGCATCAAGGTCATGTCGAAGCTCGACATCGCCGAGAAGCGCCTGCCGCAGGATGGCCGCATCAGCCTGAGGATTGCGGGCCGGGCGGTGGATGTGCGCGTCTCCACCATCCCTTCAGGTCACGGCGAGCGCGTCGTGCTGCGTATCCTCGACAAGCAGGCCGGGCGGCTCGACCTCGATTCGCTCGGCATGGATCCGGCCACGCAGCAGCTCATCGATGAGCTGATCCACAAGCCGCACGGCATCCTGCTCGTGACCGGGCCTACCGGCTCGGGCAAGACGACCACGCTGTATGCGGCCCTGGAGCGCCTCAACGACAACACGCGCAACATCATGACGGTCGAGGATCCCATCGAGTACTACATCGACGGCATCGGCCAGACGCAGGTGAACACGAAAGTCGAGATGACCTTCGCGCGCGGCCTGCGCGCGATCCTGCGCCAGGATCCGGATGTGGTGATGGTGGGCGAAATCCGCGATCTGGAGACGGCGCAGATCGCCGTGCAGGCGAGTCTCACCGGACACCTGGTGCTCTCGACGCTGCATACCAACACGGCCGTCGGCGCCGTCACCCGACTGCGCGATATGGGCATCGAGCCGTTCCTTTTGTCCTCCAGCCTGATCGGCGTGCTCGCGCAGCGCCTGGTGCGCGTGCTCAATCCGGATACCAAGCAGCCGTTCACGGCCGGGGAATACGAGCGCCGCCTGCTCAATCTCGCCCCGACGGATGCCTCCCCCACGCTGTACCGCCCCGGACGCGATGCGGCCGGCGGCTACCGCGGGCGCAGCGGCGTGTACGAGCTCGTGGTCGTGGATGACACCATGCGGACCATGATTCACGATGGGGCAGCCGAGCATGATCTGGAGCGCTATGCGCGCACGCTGACCCCCTCGATCCGCGACGACGGCCGCACCAAGGTCCTGCAGGGGCAGACGACGCTCGAGGAAGTGCTGCGTGTCACGCGCGAGGATTAGCGCCGCACGCCGCGCGCGCGCGTAGCTCTTCACGATGGGTGCCTTCGAATACACCGCCCTCGATACCGGCGGCCGCGAGCGCAAGGGCATTCTCGAAGGCGACACCGCCCGCTCGGTGCGCCAGCAATTGCGCGAGCGCCAGCTGCTGCCGGTCAGCGTCACCGAAGTCGCGGTCAGCGAGGCACGCCAGCAGCGCACCTTAAGCCTCGCGCGCCGCGTCTCCTCGGCAGACCTCGCGCTCTTCACGCGCCAGCTCGCGACTCTGGTCCGCGCCGGCCTGCCGCTCGAGGAATCTCTGCTCGCGGTATCGCAGCAGACCGAGCGGCCGCGCGTGCAGAGCATCATCATGGGCGTGCGCGCCAAGGTGATGGAAGGTCACACGCTCGCAGACGGCTTCTCCGACTTCCCGCGCATCTTTCCCGAGATCTACCGCGCGACAGTCGCCGCGGGCGAGCAGTCGGGGCATCTGGATACGGTGCTCGAGCGGCTCGCGGACTACACGGAGAGCCGTGAGGAGATCCGCCAGAAGATCATGGCGGCGATGCTCTATCCGATCGCGCTGTCGGTGATGTGCTTTGCGATCGTCTCGGGCCTGCTGGTGTATGTCGTACCCAAGGTCGTGGGCGTGTTCGAGTCGAGCCACGCCGAGCTGCCCCTGATCACGCAGATCCTGATCGCCGTCAGTGGCTTCTTTCGCAGCTATGGGATCTACGTGCTGGTGCTCGCCGCCATCGCGGTGTTCGCGTTTCGCCGCTGGCTGAAGAACCCCGAGGCGCGGCGCAGCTACGACCGCCGCATGCTCAGCGTCCCGGTGATCGGCAAGCTCGCCCGGGGCTTTAACACCGCGCGCTTCACCCGCACGCTGAGCATTCTCACCGCGAGCGCGGTGCCGGTACTGGAGGCCCTGCGCATCGCCGGGGAAGTTGTTACCAATGTTCCCATGCGCGATGCGGTGGCCGAGGCCTCCCAGCGCGTGCGCGAAGGCGCCCCCATCGGTCGCTCGCTGGCGACAAGCCGGCTGTTTCCGCCCATGACCATCCACCTGATCTCGAGCGGCGAGGCGAGCGGGGAGCTCGAAAGCATGCTCGATCGGGCCGCGATCAGTCAGGAACGCGAGCTCGACGGCCTGATCACCGCCCTGACGAACCTGCTCGGCCCGGGCCTGATCGTCCTCATGGGGCTGTTCGTAATGGGCATCGTTTTTGCAATGCTGCTCCCAATTTTCGAAATGAATCAGCTGATTCGCTGAACTGACACACTCCTGCCGTTGCACGGCGCGAGAAATCGAATTACTTTCGCGCCGTCGCGACCCAGGGTGCGCGTGCGGGCATGAGCGAGAAGCCTGAATCCGAAGAGTTCGAAGAGGAAGACGCCGACGAGCCGGTGAGCGAAGAGGCGGACGTCGACCTCGACCAGGTCATCAAGGACCTCGACCTGGCCAAGCGCCGTGGCCAAAAGTCGGGCGACCCGGCCTGGCGGCGCCTGGAGAAGCTGTTCGAGGACAAACGCACCGCCGAGCTCACCAGCGATTTCGACGACTATGAGATCGACGATCCCGATGCGCCGAAGGGCAAGGGCGAGCGCGGCCGCTGACGCTCGAAGTCAACCGCTGCGCGCCCGTCACGTTGAGCCCGCCTGGGTGCGAGCTTCCTTACGCAATCCGCTCCTGTGCCTGCTGCTGCTCGCCCTCGGTGCATGCTCCAGCCAGGTGCATGTCTCGGCAACGGCCAATGTCCCGGCGCAGTACTCGCACGTGTGGATCACCGTCGCTGCGCTGTGGTTCAACACGACCGCCGGCGCCGGACCCGAGGACAGCGGCTGGAAGAAGTTCGCGCTGTCGACGCCGCAGACTCTCGATCTCACGGCTCTGAACGGCGGCACGCTCACGGCGCTCGCGGGCGCACTGCACGTGCCCGCCGGCTCCTACCAGGAATTGCGGCTGCTGCTGGTCGATCCTTCCGCGCCGCTTGTGCCTGCCGCACAAAGCGCGGGGGCACTCACGAACGATGAAGTGGACTACGTCGACTCGTCGGGCTTGCCGCAGCGGGTGCCGCTGCAGATCCCGGTTGCCGCCGAAGGGATCGGTGTCAGTCTCTCCTTCACCGTGCAGGCCGCGAGCAACACCATCCCGAGCGGCAGCGCCGGCCTCGCCGCCATCACCGGCTCATCGAGCGCGAGCAATACGTCGGTTGCGCTCAGCTTCGATGCCGCGCGCGATCTCGTGCCGGTCTCCCTCAGCGGCGTACAGGCCTATCTCCTTAATCCGCACCTCACCGGCACCAATCTCTCCTCGGTCGGCACCATCCAGGGCAGCGTCGATGTGAGCGGCGTTACGCCCGATGCGACGGGCGCGATCGATGTGACCGTCAGCGCCGAGCAGGCGAGTGCAGATGGCTCGCGCTTTGAGATCGTAGCGAGCGCACCGGTTCAGTCGGGCGGTGCGTTCGTGCTCTATCCGCTGCCCTCCTCCACTTCCACCTACGATCTGGTGTTCCATGGTCCGGGCGTGCAGAGCGTGATCGTGCAGGACGTGCCGGTCTCGAGCGGCGCGCCCGCCTCCGCAAGCGCCGTGCAGCTGCAGAACGTGGCGCTCGCAACCGCGAGCAGCTTCACCGTCAACGTCGATCCCGCAAGCCCCCTGCCCGCCGGCGGCATGGCGCTCGGGTTCTATCAGAGCCTGCCGAGCGGCGGCGCCCCATACCTCATCGACCGCGTGAACGTCGACACCTTCAGCGGGCTCCTGGATCAGGATCATGCGCTGCCTGCGGCCGATATCGCCTATGGAACCTATGCGGGAGGCTCTGTGTCGCTCGCCGTGAACGCCCCGGTCGAAGGCGCCCACACGTATGCCGTCGCAACCACGGCGAGCTCGTATGCCGATGGCGTGCTGGGGAGCGGTGGGACCTTGGTGAGCGCGCCCGCGAGCGGCACCGGGCCGCAGCTGCTGAGCGTGACTGCTGCGGCGGTGCAAAGTGGCGCCAGCGTCGATTCGATCAGCGGCACGCTCAGTGTCGCGACGCCCGCCAGGTACGATCGCGGCGAGCTGGTGCTGACGCACGATGGCACGGTGATCGCGGCCGCGCCGCTCGATGCGGATCTTGCCGGCAACCAGTTCTCCGGCACGCTTGCCGCTTCGGTTCCCGGCGGAGGCGCCTCCGGAAGCTTTGCGCCCGGGCTCTACTACGCCGAAGTGTGGCTGTGGAATTCCACCGATCCGCTGGGCACGTTCACGCGTGAGCCGGCGACGGCCGCGATCGATCTGCGCACCGGCTCGGTGAGCGGCGTCGCCCTCACGGTGCAGTAAGCCCTAACCGCACGTGCAGCAGGCGCGAGATGCCTGACAGCCGCATGCCGTCGGTGCGCCCCGCGAAGTAGCGCGCATTGAGCGCCTCAGCCCCGAGATCCTCCTCGATGCTGAAGCCGCGGGCGCACAGCCTCGCCTGCAGCTGACCCGGCTCGAAGAATCCGAGCCACGGTTCTCCGGCGGCCGCGACGCGCTCGCGCAACTCCTCCGCACGCACCTGCTCCGGCAGCGCCAGACATTGCCGGTCGAGCAGGTAATCGAACACCAGGCTGGTCCCGGGCGCCAGGGAGGCAAGGCACGCCAGCATGCGCGCGAACACATCCGGCCGCAGATACATCGTGACGCCAAGCCAGGAGATGCAGCACGGTGCGCGGGCATCGAACCCGGCCGCCGCCAGACTGTGCAGCAGCTGCATCTGCTCGAAATCGGTGTGAACGCAGATCCGGTTGGGCGGTGACACCCAGCCGGCCTCGGCGACCAGGCCCTCTTTGAACTGCTGGGTCGCGGGATGATCGACTTCGAACACCTTGAGCTCGGGGTAGGGATTGCGAAAGGCGAACGTGTCGAGACCGGAGCCGAGCAGCAGGTACTGCCTCACGCCGCGCGCAACGGCCGCATGCAGCTGCGCCTCGGCGAACACACTGCGCACGACCACCGCGGCGCGCAGGCCGTAAGCGATCGGGCTCCTGTAGCGCTCGCCCTGTGCGGTGATTTCCGCCGCGTTGCGGTGCCCCACCATCTCGAGCGCCCGCGGGTCATCGAACAGCCGCGGCTCATCAAGCAGCTGGTGCGCCGCCCGCTGCATGGCGACGGAAACCGCCGTTCGGC
>Ga0335081_10009060_pt1 | contig 15993 bp, 7 predicted proteins | sample Lox_Sample_35_FD_206713 | JGI IMG/M metagenome (GOLD analysis project Ga0335081, IMG submission 206713) | Soil microbial communities from Loxahatchee National Wildlife Refuge, Florida, United States - Lox_Sample_3.5 | ecosystem: Environmental > Terrestrial > Soil > Wetlands | place: USA: Florida... | reverse complement strand
GTTACTCATGCGCAATCCGCGCGCCTGGCGAACCGTCAGAGCCGTCGCCGTGTGTTCGTAAGAGGCGCTGGGATCGGAAGACACAAAGAGCTTTATGTTGTCCAACCTTATGCCCTCCAACCAACTGTCCGGGTGGCCGTTGATTACGGAAGCGCCCGTGCCATGCGCAATCAGATTCTGAATGATGACGTTGCGAATCTTGCCGGCGGCCGGTTCATGGGCGCGCTTCGTCCCGTCCACTTCACTGCGGCGCTTGATGTTGAAATGCAGCGGATCGCCATCGCCCCACCAGAACCAATCGAAGCGCCGTGTCTCAACCGTCAGGTTCGACAGCACCACGTCTTCTACAATGCCGCCATCGAATACCATAAAAGCGATCCCTCGGTTGGAATTCGTAATCACCACGTTATCGATGTTGACCCGGCGGATCGCGTTGGAATTTCCATCGCAGAACTTGATCGCGCTCGAAGACGAAGACAGGCGGCAATTAGTCACCGTCACGTTTTCAACCGGCAGCGCGGGCCCCCAAATATCGGCAGAGTAGAACACCAGCGCGTCGTCGCCCGTTTCGACGGTCGAGTTGGCAATGCGGACATCCTGGCAACCATCGGGGTCAATGCCATCGGCCCAGACCCCTTCCTTCTGGCTGGAGTAAATGTAGACGCCATCGATGAGCAGGCGTTTGCAGGCATAGGGATTAATGGTCCAACTGCGCGACCGCAGGAACTTCAACCCGGTGATGCGCACGTCCGTGCAACGCAGCAGCAGCACCATGCGCGGATAAATCTTCTCGTCAGGGAAGCCGTGCGGAAACGGGCGCATAAGCGGCTTGCCCGTCGCCTCCATCAGGCGCTGATTCGGGAGGATGTAGAAATCGGTGATGCTGTTGCGGCGCCATTCGTAGGTGGATTGCCCGTCCAACGTTCCGCGGCCCTCGAGCGCGATATCGTGCAAATCTTCGCCGAAGATCAGCGCGGATTTAGGCGACGCATCGAACTGCGCACCGTCTAACGAGGCAAACAACGTCGCCCCGGCTTCCAGATAGAGGCGCACCCCGGAGCGCAAGTGGAGTTGGCCGCTGGTGTATTCGCCCGGCCCAATGTAAACAGTTCCTCCACCGCCCTTGCCGCATGCGTCAATCGCCCGCTGCAGGGCAGGCCGGGCGTCATCCGATTTGATTCCCGTCGCGCCGTAGTCTTTCACATTGAAGACGGGGTGAGCACATAGCAGACTGGTGAAGATTGCAAAGAGGGGCGCAAAACGGCAGGGCATTCCCAGAGAGCGTATCACGAGCCGCTGCAGCGCGCCACCGATGCGCTCACCGACTCGTAACGGGGTTTTATGACCGGGAAAAGCGCGCCAGGCGCGGCGCCGCAAGGGCACATAATTTACATACTGGCGCAAGACGCTCTCATTCGTGCACCGTCGATGCATTCAGAGAGTTAATCCAATGGGGTGCGTGCGATCTGGAATTTCAGTTCTGTTACTTACATTCGTTGCGGCAGCAGCCGGCGAACAGCAAGCAGCGTTCGAGTGTAACGAGCGGGGTGTCGCAGCGGCTATACGCGGTGATTTCGACGAAGCCGAACAAGATTATCAGAAGGCTCTCACGCTGTGGCGCGCGCTGGGCCCTGCTTACGAGGGACACACGGCTACAACGTTGTACAACCTTGGCCAGACATTCGTAGGTGAGGGCAGGTGGCTTGAGAGCATTCCGATCTTCCAGGAAGCAGTGGAGCTGGGCCGCCAGGCTTTCAGCCTCAGGCACTCCCGCACTCTGGCCACTTTGAATACGCTTGGCCGGGTTTATATGGTAACCGGCGATCTGGATCGCTCTGCCGCGGCCTTTCTGGAGGCGCTTCCGATCGAGCGCGAGATGTTTCCCAACGGAATTGAGCTGGCCCAAACCCTGGGGAATCTGGCCGTGTTGAGGACGCGTCAGGACCGGCTCCCAGAGGCGCTGACGTTGGGCGACGAAGGCCTGGCCCTGGCGATCAAGGCGCTGGGCGACAATGTCCCCGATACGGCTACCATGTATGCCATTGTGGCCGCCATTCATCAGCGCGCCGGGAGGACGGAACGCGCCCTACCACTGTTCCGTAAAGCACACGCCATCTACGATCGGACGATCCCGCCCGAGGACTTGAGGTACGTATCCCTGCTGAGTTCCGAAGCCCTCTCCCTGATGGACGATCACCACTTTTCTGAAGCCGACAACCAGTTGCGGCGTGCGCTCCAGTTACTCTCGCCCTGCGCGTCGCGATGCGGGCTGGCTCTCGCCATAGCCGAAAATAATTTCGGCCTGCTGCGCATGGCGCAGAAGAAATATGTGGAGGCCGATGCCTACCTCCGCAGCGCCCTGGCCCACGAAGAGCAATATTCTGCGGGTCCGGGCGGCGACATGGTCCAAACCTTGAAACACCTGGCGGCGCTGCGTGAAAAGCAGCATCGCTATGAGGAGTCGGCGGCTCTCAAGCAACGAATAGCCGCAGTGCAGTCGTCGTACCGATAGCCGGCTCAGGCCCGCTCCTACGCGCGCCAGGCGGGTCAATGTTAACGGTTTGCCTCGGGCCGCCGTCTTAGAGTTAACAAGGAGGGCCCGATGCGTCTGAAGTACGCGATTGCCCTGGTTCTGTTTACTCCGCTGTTCGCGGCAGACCCCAACCCATCCGCAGGCTTTACCGTTCACGAGTGGGGCACCTTCACTTCAGTGGCCGGGGAAGATGGCAGCGCCCAACCATGGGTCTCGCTCAGCCCACCGGCGGACCTTCCCTGCTTTGTCTATCATCTCAGTGCGCAATGCATCAAGTGCGCGGCGAACCGCGTGCGGATGGAGACGCCGGTTATTTACTTCTATTCGGCCCAACCCCTGAGCGCATCCGTGCACGTAGATCTGCCCACCGGTCTCATCACCGAGTGGTATCCGCAGGCCACCGGGGTGAGCCGCTTGCAACCGGGCATGACTTACGGCAATGAAGGCAATATCGACTGGCGCGGCGTTCAGGTCTCGCCGGGCGCCATCGCCGAATTCCCCAATGCCGGCGACCGCAGCCACTATTACCAGGCCCGCCAGACGGACTCCGCCCCCTTGCATGTCGGCGATCAAGTCGAAAAAGTTCTCTTCTATCGCGGGATTGCCGACTTCGACATCGCCCCCCAGCCACGGTTCTTGCCCGGCGACAAGCTGGAGATTCGCAATGCCGGCTCCGACCCGGTTGAATTTGCCATGCTGTTCGAAAACCAGCGCGGAAAATCCGGGTACCGTGTAATTCGCGGGCTGCGCGGCAGTGCGGTACTGGACTCGCCTGACCTCACGGCCGATACTGAGTCGGTCCACCGGGAATTGGCAAACGCCCTCACCGCGGCCGGCCTGTATCCGAAGGAAGCCGCGGCCATGATCGAGACCTGGCGCGACTCCTGGTTCGAGGAAGGAATGCGGATGTTCTATCTTGTACCCCGCAAGACGGTGGATACCGTCCTGCCGCTTAAGATCACGCCTGTCCCGGGGACAATCGAGCGCGTTTTTGTGGGACGGGTCGAATTGCTTTCACCGCGGATGCAACAAACCATAGAAACGGCTTTGGCGGTGGGCGATACCAAGACACTGGCGCGGTGCGGAAGGTTTCTGCGGCCATTCTGCGACCGCATTCTGAAAGCGGGAACGCGCGCGCGAGTTTCGCCGGCGGCATCGGAATTCCTGGCCCGCGCCGCGCGGCCGCCCGCTCAATCCAGCGACTCGCCCTGCCGTATCGAACCCTCGCCTCTACCGACGGAACAGCGATAAGCCTGCCGCGTTACCAGATCACCGAGCGGTCGATGCTCGCCAGCGTGGGTCTGCCCGCCAGCATCATCGCCAGTTCAAACTCACGCCGCAGAATCTGGACCACCCGAGCCACGCCCTCAGGCCCGGCGAGACCCAGGCCCCAGAGATAGGGCCGGCCGATCTGAACCGCGACGGCCCCGAATGCCAGGGCCTTCAGCACGTCGGTGCCGCGGCGAATTCCGCCATCTACCAGGACCGGGAGGCGTCCAGCCACACGCTCCACTACCAGCGGTAAAGCCTCGATCGTTGCCGGCACGGTATCCAGGTTGCGCGCACCGTGGTTCGAAACGATGACTCCATCCACTCCGGCGCGTACGGCGATCACCGCATCTTCAGGGTTCAGAATTCCCTTCAGCAGTACGGGCCGCTTCGCAAAAGAACGAAGCCAATCGATGTCCTTCCAGGTGAGTGTGGGGTCCAGGTAATCCTTGCCCTTCAGGTTCGGCAATTCGCGCTCGGGCAGCTCGCCGGCAGCCCGTTGTTCGCGATTGCGCGCGCCAAACGTGGGGGAATCCACCGTGACGCACAGCGCGCGGCACCCTGCGGCTTCCGCTCGCTGTACAAGGTCGCGCGTGAATCCACGGTCTCGCTGCACGTAGAGCTGGAACCACACGGGGCCGCTTGCGGCCTTCGCGATGTCCTCAGCCCGCATCGAAGCGCTGCTGCTAATCACATATACCGCCTGGGCGGCAGCAGCACCTCGTACTGCCGCCAGTTCGCCTTCGGGATGCACAAATTTCTGACCGCCGGTGGGCGCGAGAACGATGGGAAACGGGAGTTCCTGCCCAAAGAGCGCGACCCGCGTGTCGAGCTTCGAGACATCTACCAGGGCGCGGGGGTTCAGCCGGATCCTTTCATACGCCTCGTGATTCCAGCGCAGCGTGAGCTCATCGGCCGCACCACCCGAAATCCGCGCCCAAGCCCCGTGCGGAATCTGTTTCTGCGCTTCGGCTTCGAAATCGAAGAGCGACAATAGCCGGTCGAGCGCCGGGCGTGGCGCCGTTTGCGCGTAGAGCCGGTGCATCGCGGGAAGCGCCATGGCCGCGCGGAGCATGTTGCGCCGGGTATGCATGACAGGGGTTGATTATACCGCTGCCGCGAAGCAACCGAACAGGCAAAGAAACGAAATACTCGATATGATGGCGCCATGCGATTCTCCACCCTCCGCGCGCTACCACTGCTTGCATTGGTCACGCTTGCCGGCTTAACGGCGTTCGCCGATTCCCGCACGCTGCTGGAAAACGACAAAGTCCGGGTGGTACAGGCTATCGACCAGCCCCATTCCCCATCCGCGCCTCACCAGCACAAGTTTAATCGTGTGATGATTTACCTGCAGCCCGGCGGACAGCGAATCACGCCAGAGGGCGGCGCACCGGCCGCACTCAAGTGGAGGGCCGGAGAGGTGAAGTGGAGCCCTGCCGGCGGAACGCACGTCTCGGAGCTGATCGGCAGCTCCCCCGTAACTATGATTGAGGTCGAGATCAAGAAGGAAGGCGACCCAGCGAAGAAAGTCACCACCGCGCTCGATCCGTGCAAAATCGACCCCCAGGATTATCGCGTGGAGTTCGAGAACAGCCAGGTGCGCGTGCTTCGCGTCCACCTGGCACCCAAGCGCGCCGTGCCCCTTCACGAGCATCAACTCGACCGCGTGGTGGTTTACCTGACCGACCAAAACACCCGAGTCACGACGCCTGACGGCCAGGTTGACACCGTCCAACACAAAGCCGGCGAGGCGAGTTGGGGTGGACCGGCGAAGCACCGGGAAGAAAATCTCAACGACTCGCCGTTTGAGGCCGTGGTTGTGGAACTGAAGAATTGAACGGCGTGGAGCGTGATATACCTGGCTCTGAGAGCGTGAACTTCATGACCAGTAGTTACGGTCCAGACTTCGATACTGTACCGCCTCGGCCACATGCTTGGCCGAAACAGCCGTGGATTCGCCCAGGTCAGCAATTGTGCGGGCAACTTTTAGGATGCGGTCGTGGCCGCGGGCGGAGAACCCCATCCGGCGGACGGCCATCTCCAGCGTTCGCTCGCCGGCATCGTCCAACGAGCACAACTTCCGAACCAATGGGGCGGGTATGTGCGCGTTGTAATATCCACGTGCCTGCTGGACTCCGCGGGCTTGCTCGACGCGGGCCCGAATCTCGGCGGAGGAAGTGGTCCCAGCTTCGCCGCGCAATTCCTTAAATGGAACCGCCGGCACTTCCACATGGATATCGATGCGGTCGAGTAACGGCCCGCTAATCTTGTTCAGATATTGCTGGATCTGTCCCGGTGTGCAGCGGCATTCCCTTGAAGAATCATGAAGATAGCCACACTTGCATGGATTCATCGCACAAATCAGCATCAACCGGCTGGGGAACGACAGCGTCATGTTCGCGCGCGCAATGGTGACCGAGCCATCTTCCAGCGGTTGCCGGAGCATCTCCAGCACGTCTCTGGGAAATTCGGGGAACTCATCGAGGAACAGCACGCCGTTGTGCGCCAGGCTGACCTCTCCGGGTCTGGGCATGCCGGCGCCGCCGCCGATCAGGCCGGCATCGGAAATGGTATGGTGCGGCGCGCGAAAAGGACGCTGGTGCAACAGACCGACACCGCCCGGCAGCACGCCCGCGATGCTGTGGACCTTGGTGGTCTCAATGGCTTCTTCGAAGGTGAGTGGCGGCAGAACGCCCGCCAGACGCTTGGCGAGCATCGTCTTCCCCGAGCCCGGAGGCCCGATCATCAGCACGTTATGGGCGCCGGCCGCCGCCACTTCCAAGGCTCGTTTGGCCATGGTCTGGCCGCGCACATCGCGAAAGTCGGGAGCGGTGGACGAATCGGCGTGCCTCCCATTGCCGTTCGCGACCACCGGCCTGAATTCCTCCGGTCTGTTCAACAGCGCTACAACCTCGGCCAGATAACGCACGCCGTACACACTGACTCCCTCCACTACCGCGGCTTCCGCCGCATTTTCGGCGGGAAGAATCAGATTGGGGATGCCGGCTGTGCGCGCGCACACTGCCATCGAAAGAGCGCCGCGAACGGGGCGAATCGCACCGTCCAGGGAAAGCTCGCCAGCCAGCAGATGGCGGTCGAGGCCTTTCACAACTCCCATGGCTCCAAGAATTCCCATCGCTACCGGAACATCGAACCCCGCCCCTTCTTTGCGCACGTTGGCGGGCGCGAGATTGATGGTCACGGTCTTATTGGGATAGCCGAAACCGGAATTGATCAGGGCGGACTTGATGCGTTCGCGGCTCTCGCGCACGGCCACATCGGGCATGCCGACCATGCGGGAATCGCGCGGGGAACCGCTGGCGTACATATCGACTTCGACGTCGATCAGCCTTGCATCGATGCCGTAAATCGCGGCGCTTTGGGTTTTGAATAGAGACATGGAAGTTGGCGTATCAGGATATAGTGCGCGGGAGAGCAAAATATTCTCAAAAGAATCTGAGTGGACAGGTTTCGGAAAGATCGCCTCGGCGGGCGTACAGGATGCGCGGGCGGCTATCTAATTTGGAAAATACCCTTGCTTCGCCCGCACTTCATAATTTTTCAGGCCGTTGATGGAAAGTTGGATTTGCCGCCAGTTGTCGTCGTGTATTTCCGGGGCACGGTACGACAGCACGTACGTATGTTGCAGATCCTGGGAGATGTCCTTGAAAACTTCTCCAATGGCTTCCGGTTTCTTGGCCACATAAGACTTCGCCCCCGTTGACCGGCCGATCTCCTTCAGCCCCTCCAGCAACTTGGGACTCTGCAACGCCTCGCCTTGCGCCACCGTGTAGATCGGCACGCCCAGCTTTTTAGCGCGCTCCACTACGCGCAGCAGGTTCAGGTAGCTGGCATTGTCGTCGCCATCGGTAAACACCACCACGGATTTCTTGCCGTTCCGCCGCGCCACGTCTCCGGCCACTCGCGAAATGGCGTCGTACAGCGCCGTCATTCCGCCGGCGCGGGTTCGCAGCACCACCTGCTTGGCCGCCGCCTTATCCAGCGTGAAGTCCTGAAGCAGTTCCACTCCCGCGCTGAACCCGTAGACCGCCACCCAGTCTCCGTCGCGAAACTCATCCAGCAGCCGCAGAATCGCGTTGCGGACCATGGGCAGCGTTTTCGTCATGCTCCCGGTTGTGTCGAGCAGGATAGCGCACGAGAACTCGCTGGCGTTGCTCTCGAATGAGACCAACCGCTGCGGCTCGCCATTGTCGGTGATATTGAAACTGGTTTGTGGGATTCCGTCGATATATCGCCCTTTATGATCCATCACAGTGGCATACACTTCCACCAGCCGGGAGTCCGCCCGAAAGATCGTTTCCGGGGTCTGTGCGGCGCAGATCGCGGCGCCTGAAGTGAGCAGGAAAATCAGAAGGTCCAGTTTCTTCATGGGTCCTTCTTCAGCGTCTCCGCCAGGGCCGATTCACTCAAGCGGGAGAAAGCCAGCGTGGCTGAGTGCCAGTCACGGATATCCGTCATGTGGAGTGTGGATAAAATCCGGATCGCGGCCGGCTCCGCCATGACATTGAAAGCCGGTGGAGGAATGCCGACGCGCGCGCCGATATCCGCCAGATACAGTTTGAATTCGGCGGTGCGTTCGGCGAGTTTGACGGGTAACACGAGCTTCTCATACTCTTCATACGGCCCGGCGGGAGCCAGATGGGGGTGACTGCACCCCTGCAACGCGATTGCGCTTCCTCCCAGTCTGAGCAAACTGGGATCTTCCGCCGCTGCCTGCCCCCGGCGCAAAGCCACCGTGACCGGCGATTGCCAGAGATCCTTCGGATATCGTTCGAGATATCGGGTCGAGAGGGAGTAGAGATCGCTCAGGGTCAGCGTCTGGAACGCCTCTTCCCAATCCCGCGCCCCCACCCGGTCCAGCAGTCGCGCGCCGCGTGTAGGCGAGAGGATGCCCATGACGTCCTGCGCCAGACTCGAGAACAACCGTTCGTCGGTGGCGGCGTGCATGATCCACTCGCGCGCGACTCGCAGCCGCAATTCGAAGCGCGTCAGGTCTCGCTCGTCGAGCCGGCTCCAGTCGCCGGCGCGCAGCGATCCGATCTGTGCGTCCGCCACGAATTCGCTGGCGTCATCCGGTTTAGCGCCCGACCAGGCCAGCTTTCCCACGGTGGCGGGAAAATCCGCGAACCCCCCCACCAGGTAACTCCCCGCGCCTTCGCTTCTGGAGTGCAGGTCGGCTGGACAGAACAGGCCGTGCGAGCCCGCTTCCATATACAGAAATCGATGTTTGCGTACCAGCAGCGGGTCCTGCGAGATGAGCAGATCGCCGGGCCTGAAGTAATACGCGTAAACTACTCCGACGAGCGACGTTTTCACCTGTGGCGCAAGCAACGCCAGCAGGTCGCGGCACAGTTTCGCGATCTCCTCGCGGTTCGGTTTCTTGCGCGATGTCTGCTGGTTGAGATGCACGAGCGTTTCGCCAACCTTGCCTGCATCGAATTCAAACAGCAGCTTACGATCGATTTCGTCACCTTTCATCGCTTTCGGCACGTCGACGGTCTGAAGTCCGCCGCGCAGCGTGTCGAGGGTCTTCAGCAAGCCGGCGGCTGGGCCATTGCCGGCGGCCAGCGCGCTAGCGGCATCGTAGATGCCCAGCAGGGTTTTCAACGAAGTGATTTTCTGGTATTGGAGCACTTTGCGGTATGCGGCGTGGCGCAAATCCGAAGGGTTCAGTTCGCGTTGCAGTCCGTCCAAACGGAAACTCACGGGCGCACTGTCCTCCAGCAGCGCCTGTTCCATTGCGCCGTCCGGGTCGTTCGCCCCTTCGCCCGGCCGCGCCTGGTTCACGATCTCGCGGACCGTATCGAGCGAAGCGCGGGTATAGTCGGCGTCGCCTGCGGCCTTATCGAACCGGTCGGCCATCGCTCCAAAAATCTCGGCCGCCCGGGCGGGCTTTAGAGCGCCTGATTCCTGCGCCAGGCACAGGATCTCCGTGAGCGAATGGATGTGCCCCAACACCGCGTTGAGTTGCAGGCGCGAAAGCTCGTGCAGCCGTTCCAAGAGCCGGAAGAAGCGGTCGAAATGTTGCGGTCCCAGCGCCGTCAAAGAGGCAAAATACGGATAGATCTCGCGATTGCCGCCATAGTGCTGCGCCAGCAGCAAGGCCGACGGTTCGTCCAGGGGCTCCTGGCGGTGCTCATCGATATGCACCACGGCGACGAAATTGTCCAGTTCCGAGGCCCTGTCGCCGGCGGCTACATATCGAGTTCCGGCTAGACGGAGCAGAATTTCATCCTCCTGTTCCGGCACGGTCACCCGCGCAAGCTTACGGGCCATTTTGGCGGTTTTGGTCACCGAGGTGGAATTGCCCTTTGCCAGCACCCACACTTCAGGTCCGCCAGGGAAGAGCACGCTGCCATCGGTATCGAGCGGGATGGTGCGTAGGAAATCCAGGAAGCTGGAAGTCTGGGCGAGTTTTTCCGCGCCGGCCGCTATATCGTGGGAATCCCTAAAGAGCTCGTAAAACCGCGTGGTACGTGTTGCAGTGCGCGTGAGGAACCGCTGGTGGGCCGCGTCCAGTTGCCCCAGCATGGCGAAGAACGCAAGCAGCTTTCCGTCGTCCTTTTCGAGTACAGCGCGGAAAAAGCGCGCGGGCCTCGAAACCGGCGCGCCCGCCAATTTCTCCCAAACTGCATCCGCCGGCGGCCCTCCCGGAACCGCGGCATTCATTCCCGCCAGCGCGAACGCGGAGCTGTATTGGTACATCAGGTCGGCGTGCTTCTCCGCCAGCAGTTTCAAATCGGAACCGGCGGTAAGGATTGCCGCGGCTCGCGGGCTCATCGAATTCAACGCCGCATAAATCCGCGCCGCGCGCAGGTCATGCGTGAGCGCCTCGGCGAAGCCCCCGACAAAGGTCTGCTTAGGAAAGAACGCCTCCATCCATCGCGACTCCTCCAGCAGTATCGGGGCGCTGCCATCGGCAATCTCGAAACGGAAGGTCTGCCCGCCCTCCAACGCCTGCTGCAGGCCGACTTCGTCGATCGCCAGGGCGGAAGCCGTTTCCTGGCGCTTAGCCTGAGCGCCCTTTTCACCCGCCTCCAGGGTGACTTCGTCTTTGTGCGCCTTCATTTTCCAGCCCAGCAGATCGAGCACCTTCTCGGTGCGCTGCCGGTCTTTTTTGCCGCTGGCTGAAAGAACGATCTCGATGGCCTCGCCCTTCTTCGTTCCCAGGGCTTTCAGGTTAGCCAGCAGTTGGAAATAGTCGTGAATGGATTCGGCATAGCGGAGCCCGCCCTCTTTCTTCCACCGTGTCTGGTCCACCAGCATGCGGCAATAATCGGCGAAAAACTGCTGCCGGGATTTCGAATGGAACCGGGCTATAAATTCGAACCCCGCCAGGCCGCCGGGCACCGCCGCGTCACCGTGGGCGTTTGTCTGGCTTGCCGCCTGGTCCGACGCGCCACGGCCCGTGGCGGCCGCCAGCCGTTTTCGCAGCTCCGTCGCGGATTTTCCATCCCCGTCGCGCAGTGCCACTTCCAGGCCGCGTTCGAGCCATGCGGTGGTTTGCGGCGATCGGGCGCCGTCGTTCGCGTGAGCGTCGGCGAGGGCCAGATAAACTTGCGCGGCCGCCTCACCCGAAGCATCTTCCATCTCCGCCAGACGCGCTAGCAGCGCCTCATCCCGTACTGCGGACGAGGCCGCCCGGAGCGTTTGCCGCGCCGCGAAGTATTGCCCCTGGCGTTCCAGCGCCTCAGCCTTCAACAGATAGAGCCGTGCCGATTTCGGGGCTGCCTCCAGGCCCCGTCCGGCCGCAGCCAATGAATCGGCCACGCTATTCTTGTCCAGCAGGAGCCGTGCCACGCGGAAATGCGCCGGCTCCATTGCCGGGTCGGCTTCCAGCGTCTTCTTCCAGACCGCCAGCGCTTCCTCGGGTTGGGACAGCCGCTCTAGAAACTCGGCATACCTTCGCCCGATCGCGGCATCTTCCGGCAGCGCAGCGGTCACGCGGCGGACGTGCCCCAGTGCCCTTTCCGCGGCATCGTGCTCCAGGTAGAGTTCGATCAGGGAAGTGCGGCGGGCCAGGTTGTGACCATCCAGGGCCAGGCCCTTCTCCAGCGAATCGGCAGCCCTGTTCCAATCGTGCAACCGGCCCGCAACGTCCGCGCGTGTGAACCACAGATCGGTGTTTCGCGGGTCCAGCGCCAGCGTTTCATCCAGAAACCGCAGCGCGCCGCTATCGTCTTTGCGCTCCAGATGGATGCGAGCCAGTGCCTCCCGCACGGCCGAATCTCCGGCCTTGCGCTCCCGGGCAGTCAGCAGCGCCTTCTCGGCGGCCTCGAAATTGCCCGCGCGAAATTCCGCCACGCCCAATTCGGCATCCAGAGCCCCATCCTGCGGATGCGTCTCCTTAAGCCACGCCAGCAGCATGGCGGCGGTCTTGAAATCTTTATAGCGTTGGTAGAAGTCCGCGCCGGCGCGCAGCGCTTCGCCATCCAGCGGATTGATGCGCAGAGCCGCTTCCAACAGTTCCCGGACATGCTGCGCCTGCGCGGCATCCGCTTTTTCGTTTCCCACGAGCTCGGCCGCCTGTTTCGCGGTGCGGCGCAGCTCCGCATAAGAGACAAGATCGGGCAGCGGGGCGCCGGGCGCGGCAAACATCATGGGCATAAGCACCGGCGCCGCTCCAGCTCGGGTTTGCAACTTTCCGCGATAGACCAGAAAGCCGCGGTCCAGGGGCGGCGGAGGCCAGGCTGCTTCCTGGAAGGACGCTGCGTCGTCCGCCTGGACACTGTCGGCAATCTGTTCCAGTCCATACGTTCCGGCAGTGGCCGCCGCGACCGTAGCCCAGAACTCGGAAGTTGTCCGGTTAGGGTCCCAAATGCTCACACGCAGGCGTTGCCCGCAGATCTGCGAAGAAAACCAGGCCGCCGCGTAGTCCCGCACTTCCGCCGGCGGTTCGGGAGGGGCGCCGACCAGCAGGACGGAGCTCCAGTCGCCGCCGAAATTCTGCGCCGCCTGGAGGAAGGCTGCATAGAAGGCTGCCGGCTCCGGAAGCGGCCGGCCCTGGTTCGTCGCCAGCGCCTGGTCGACTGCCTTCCGCCACGCTGCAGGCCTCTGAAGCGAGGCCGTCGAAATAAAAGACTGGCCGTCAAACACCGCCAGCGTGAGCGCCCCGTGCGTGCCAACAGCGCGATGGACCGCGGCCAATTCGTCCGACGTGCGGCGCCACAGATCCTCCGGAATCGATTGTGGAACGAGAGCCACCGTAACACGGCCGGCCGGCTGGATTGGGGTCAGCTTCGGTTCGATCTGCCCCGCGAAGGTTCCCACGCGCAAGAGTTGGCCGGGATTGTCGCGCACCAGGCAGGGTTGCGCGCAGAGCGCCGCCGCCCAGATCGCCTCGATCAGCAGAACTCGCTTTTTCGCCATGTTCAGCCCAGTTTGCCCTCTCTCCCCGCGCCCCCTTCGGGGGAATCCATTATTGCATAATCTCCAAACTGGATTAGCGAAAATCAGCTTCGGAAAGAGACAGAATGGAAAATACTCACAAAACAAATTCGGCCCTTGTGCGTCCAAGATCCGTGGCTGTGCGGCGGCAGTGGGTTTGTATTTGCCCGCGGGACAGTTCAGGCGTGTAACAGTATTGATGACTATGAGCGATGGGCAGTCATGCAGTCCCAGTAATTTACACGGACTTCGATTGACTTCACGACCGGGCGCCCGTATACTCCTACCAATACCCTGTCGTTCTTCCCGTGAAGTTCAGGTAAACACTTAGCTGCTCCGTCGCGCTGAAGGCCGTGGCATACTTCCGCAATCGGGGGTTAACTATGCTCCGTCAATCGCGAGCGCTTCGAGCGCTGTTGCTTCTGCTTCCCGTCGTGGGCTATGCCCCGGCGCAATCCGTCCGCGGGACAATACTGGGCACCGTCACCGATCCTTCGGGCGCGGTGGTTCGCAAAGCGAAAGTCACGGCTCGCGAGGTTTCGACCGGACTGATGCGCAGCGAGCTTACTAACGACGAAGGGGAATATTCCATTCCACAACTTCCGGCGGGGCATTACGACATCACGGCGGAAGCTCCGAGCTTCAAAAAGTCCGAGCGGACCGGCATAGAGTTGCGAGTGGACGACCGTCTGCCCGTCGACATCACGTTGGCAGTGGGTCAGGTGAATGAAGTGGTGGAGGTAGAGGCCAGTGCACCCGTGGTGAGCGCCGACTCGTCAACGGTCGGAAACGTGGTGGACAACAAGAAAGTCACCGAACTGCCGCTCAATGGCCGCAACTTCCTGCAACTCAACCTGCTTGTGCCTGGCGCCAATCAGGGCGTAAAGGGCTCGCAGAACCAGACGCAAGGCGGATCGATCACGGTGAATGGCGCGCGCGAGCAGTCGAATAATTTCCTGCTGGACGGGATGGATAACAACGACCTCGCCATTAATCAATACGCGGTAGCCATCTCCACCGAAGCGATTCTCGAATTCAAGGTGGAGGCGAGCACTTACTCGGCGGAGTTTGGCCGCAGCCCCGGCGCGCAGATCAATATTGCGACCAAGACGGGCACCAACCAGATTCACGGCGTACTGTACGAATACCTTCGCAACGACGACCTGGATGCCAAGAATTTCTTTGACCGGCCCGGCCCGATTCCCGGATACAAGCGCAACCAATACGGCGGGTCGATTGGCGGCCCCATCAAGAAGAACAAAACATTCTATTTCGGAAATTTCGAACAGGCACGAATCCGGCAGGGCATCACGAAAGTGGCTACGGAGCCCACCACAGCCATGAAGAACGGCAATTTTTCCGCGCTTCCCACGATCATCTACGATCCGGCCTCCCTGCAATCCGCCGACGGCACGCCGGTACGCAGCCCGTTCGCCGGCAACATCATTCCGGCGGCAGACTTCTCGACCGTGGGCCAAAATGTGCTGGCTCTCTATCCCACACCCAATGGGCCAGGTACTTCAACAGCCAACGGACTTTTTACTTCCAGCCCGACTAAAGTAGACGATTTCGACCAGTTCACGGTGCGGGTGGACCACCGTTTCAACGACAGCAACTCACTGTTCGGCCGCTACAGTTACAGCAAGGAGAACCGTTTCGATACATTCGATTCCTTCTGCGCCAGCTCCAATAACGTTCCCGGTTTCGGATGCAATACGCTCAATGGCGGCCAGCAGGCGGTGGCCGATTACATTCGGCTGTTAGGTCCTACCAAGGTGAACGAGGCACGCGTGTCGTTCACACGCGTGCGAGGCGGCATTTTCCAGCAGAACCTGGGCAATGATATTTCCACCCAGTTGGGCATCGCCGGCACTTCGCGCAACCCGAAAGATTTCGGAGTGCCCGTAATCAACGTTACCGGATACGACCACTTGGGCGAGGCAACTAACCTGCCGCAGGACCGGCATGACAATACCTATGAGTATGCGGATTCGCTCTCCTGGACGAGCGGGCGGCATACCACGAAGTTCGGCGCGGAGATTCGCCATTTCCAGGAGAATTTTCTGTTCGATTCGAGCGCCCGCGGCACCATCAGCTTCACACCGTTCTATACGGCGCAGGTGTCCACAACTGCCGCGGGAGTGGTCAACGCAGTAACGGGAACCGGCAATGCCATCGCCGACCTGTTGCTCGGCGACGCCGATACGGCCAGTGTGAGTCGCTCGTTTGCGGGCATCAATGCCAACACCGTGGCCGGTTTGCGGCAGACCTCAACCAATCTTTTCGCGCAGGACGATTTCCGCGTGCTGCCGAACCTGACGCTCAACCTGGGTCTGCGCTGGGAATACAACGCACCGACGACGGACAAATACGATCATCTGGCAACCTTCGATCCCAATTACCCCAACAGCACGCCGCTACCGGATCTGCGTATTTCGACGCCCCAAACGCCAAATATCTATAATTCGTCCAAGCGGGAATTCGCACCGCGTTTCGGATTTGCCTGGACGCCTTTCGGTTCCAAGACCGTGATTCGCGGCGGCTACGGAATTTTTTGGGATATCAAAATTCTCAACGTGATTCTCAACTCGAATCTGACCGCGCCGTTTCTCACCGGCTATAGTTTCAACCAGAGCACCAACGGGCTGCCGAATATCAACCTGGCGAATCCCTATGGCGGCACCGGTACGCCCGCCATTCCAGGCGCCTCATGGGTGGAAAACCCCTTCCGCGACGGCTATATGCAGCAATGGAATTTCAACGTGCAGCGGGAGTTGGGC
>Ga0335081_10009059_pt1 | contig 15994 bp, 14 predicted proteins | sample Lox_Sample_35_FD_206713 | JGI IMG/M metagenome (GOLD analysis project Ga0335081, IMG submission 206713) | Soil microbial communities from Loxahatchee National Wildlife Refuge, Florida, United States - Lox_Sample_3.5 | ecosystem: Environmental > Terrestrial > Soil > Wetlands | place: USA... | reverse complement strand
CTGCTGGACGAAAACCCCAGCTACGTCGCCGGTTACTTTCAGTACGGCCAATTTCTGGCCCGCCTTTCGCGCACCGCGGATGCCCGGCGCACGCTCAGCCAAGGAATCGAGGCCGCGCGTAAGGCCGGCGATCAGCACGCCAGCTCAGAGATGGAAGCCGCCTTGGCGCAACTTCCGCCCGCGTAGGGCTCGGCGCAAGTTTTCTCATTTTTTTCGCATCGCGATGAGAGCCGCAAGTGGCTCTCAGAATGTTACAATTCTTGTATTTAACATGGGCACCCGGCGAATTCCTCTTTTCCCGCTTTCTCTTGTTCTCTTCCCCGGGATGACTCTGCCCCTGCATATTTTCGAGCCGCGCTACAAGCGCATGATCAAGGATGTGGTCCAGGACGATGAGCCCTTCGGCGTGGTTCTGAGCCGCGAAAAAGGAATCGCCAGCATCGGATGCACGGCCGCAGTCCGGCGCATTGCCCGCACGTTCCCAGATGGGCGCATGGACATCATCACCCTGGGCGAATCGGCCTATCACATCCGCGCCATTCACAAGGACAAAGAGTATCTGGAAGCGACCGTCGATCTCGTGCCGGAAGAGTTACAGCCCGGCTCTGCAGAGCAAGGCAAGGAGCTCCTGACCCTGTATACCGATTGTCATTTGCTTCTTCACGGCAGCCCTCCCGGGGAGATGGAGCACGAAGAAGACGCGCTGCTCGCCTACGGCGTCGCCAGCGAGCTGCCGCTCGAGCTGGAAGTCCTGCAGGAACTGCTGGAGATGCGTTCGGAAACCGAGCGCCGCGCCAAGCTCATCCATCGCCTCAATCAACTTCTGCCGCAGCTGATTCAGATTCAGCAGATACGCTCCAAATCGGCGGCCGGCGGTCACTTCCCGAATTAGGGAAGGTAAGGCGCGCCACAGCACGATTTTGCGGTTCGGCTATAATGTAGGACGCACTCGCGCAGCCCGAAATGATCGGGCTCAAACGCACGGGCAAAGAAGGGGACTTTATGGCGACCGAATCCGCGGCAGCGAAACCATCGACGATCGGTGAGTGGCGGAGGGTAGCCGGTCCCGGCGCCGCCGATCGCGGGGTCAAGGATGAGATGCGCTGCAACCTGCTGCGCAAGCTCGAAGCGCGGGAGACGCTTTTTCCCGGGATTTGCGGTTATGAGGAGACGGTCCTGCCGCAGATCGCCAACGCGCTCCTTGCGCGGCACAACTTCATCCTGCTGGGCCTGCGCGGGCAAGCCAAGAGCCGTATCCTCCGGGGCCTGGTGAATTTCCTGGAACCGGAAATTCCCTATATCGCCGGATGCGAAATTCACGATCATCCGCTTCACCCCATCTGCCGGGCCTGCCGCGAGATTGTGGCCGAGCAGGGTGACGACACGCCCATCGCCTGGCTCACGCGCGAGGACCGCTTCGTCGAAAAATTGGCCACGCCCGACGTGACCATCGCCGACATCATCGGTGACGTCGATCCCATCAAGGCCGCGCGCGGCGGGCGCAACCTCTCCGACGAACTGACTGTACACTATGGCCTGCTGCCGCGCGCCAACCGGGGCATTTTCGCCATCAACGAGCTGCCGGACCTCGCCGGAAAGATTCAAGTCGGGCTTTTCAACATCATGCAGGAAGGCGACGTGCAGATTAAGGGCTACCCGATTCGGCTGCCTCTGGACGTTCTGCTCGTCTTCACCGCCAACCCCGAGGACTACACCGCTCGAGGGAAGATCATCACGCCGCTCAAGGATCGCGTCGGCAGCGAAATCCGCACGCACTATCCGGCCACGGTGGAAGAAGGAATGGCCATCACCGCGCAGGAAGCCTGGATGCAGCGCAGTTCCGGCCACAAGCTGCATATACCCGATTACATTCGCGAGATTGTGGAGCAGGTCGCCTTTCTCGCGCGTGAAGACAAGCGCATCGACCGCCGCTCCGGGGTCAGCCAGCGCCTGCCCATCGCCACGATGGAATCGGTGATCAGCAATGCCGAGCAGCGCGCCGCGAGGAACGGCGAAAGCCACGTCTCGGCCCGCGTGGCCGACGTCTACGCCGCGATCCCGGCCATCACCGGGAAGATGGAGCTGGAATACGAAGGCGAGCTGAAAGGCGCGGAAAATATCGCCCGCGAGCTGATCCGCTCCGCAATCGGTAAGGTTTATACCAAGTACATCGCCGACGCCAATATGCAGTCTGTGGTGCAGTGGTTCGAGAATGGCGGCGACCTCAAGATTCCGGAGAACGCCACCGCCGCGGACCAGCTTGCCGCGCTGCGGCGCGTTCAGGGTCTCGTCGACCACATCGACCGCCTGGGCGTGAACGCCAAGGATTCCGCCGCCGCAGCCGCCGCAGCCGAATTCATCCTGGAAGGGCTTTGGGCGCACAAGCGCATCAGCCGCAACGAAGAACGCGGCTTCTACGCCGAACGGCCCAAGCCGGCCGAGCCGCGCGAGCAGTTCAACCGGCCGCCCCGCCGCCAATACAATTAAGGTGCAACCGAGGAGCGCGCCGTGAAATACATCCGCTATTCGAAATACACGGGCGAGCCCGCCGACTCCGTCGATCTCGAGGAGCTGATCAAGCGGCTGGGCGACTTCTTTCTGCAGAGCGGCTTCGAATCACAGTATTACGGCGTGTCCGAGTTCGATCCGGAAAAGACCATGGAAGCGCTGCGCGAGGCCATCATGCGCGCCCTGCAGGAGGGCGACCTGCTGCCGGAGGATTTCCTGGAGCAATTGACGCAGGCAGGTTCGGCAAAGTCGGACAAGGAGTTGCGCGACCTCATCGATCGGCTGATCCAGCGCATGATGGAAGAGGGGTATATCAATGGACCGCCGCCGCAGGTCACGCCTCCTCCCGATAAATCGCAGCGAGGTCAGGTGGGCGCCGGACGCGACGCGCAGAATCAGGCGCGCTTCGAGATCACCGACAAGACCATCGATTTCCTGGGGTTCCGCACGCTGAAGGATCTGCTCGGCTCTCTGGGCAAAAGCAGCTTCGGACGTCACGACACGCGCGAACTGGCCACCGGCGTGGAGTCCGGCGGCATCTCCCGCAAATACGAATTCGGTGACACGCTGAATCTGGACATCAGCTCCACTCTGTTCAACGCCGTGCGCCGCGGAGGGGCCAAGGTACCCATCGAACTCGATTACCCGGACCTCATGGTGCACCAGTGCGAATACCAGAGCTCCTGCGCCACGGTGATGATGCTTGATTGCAGCCACAGCATGATCCTCTACGGCGAAGACCGCTTCACGCCGGCAAAGCGCGTGGCACTGGCCCTCTCGCACCTGATCCGCACGCAATACCCCGGCGATTCGCTGCACCTGGTTCTCTTCCACGATAGCGCCGAGGAGGTTCCGCTGGGCGAGCTTGCGCGCGTGCAGGTCGGCCCGTACTACACCAACACGCGCGAGGGCCTGCGCCTGGCACAGCGCATCCTTTCGCAGCAAAGGAAGGACATGCGGCAGATCGTCATGATCACCGACGGCAAGCCCTCGGCGCTCACGCTCGACGATGGCCGCATCTACAAGAATGCCTTCGGCCTCGATCCGCTGGTAGTCTCCCAGACGCTCGAGGAGGTCGCCAAGTGCCGCAGGTCGGGCATCCTGATCAATACGTTCATGCTCGCGAGCGACTACAGCCTGGTGCATTTCGTGCAGAAGGTCGCCGAGATGTGCCGCGGCAAGGCTTACTTCACCACGCCGTATACCCTGGGACAGTATCTGCTCATGGACTACATGTCCAAGAAGACGCGCCACATTCATTAAGCCGCGAAGAATGGCCCGCCGGCGAATGGCCCCATTACAAAATGTCTAACATACGCGCGGGAGACACGGCGCCCGACTTCGAGCTGAGCGATACCAATGGCAAGCGCGTCTCGCTGCGCGAGGCGCTTTCGCGCGGGCCGGTGGTGGCGGCCTTCTTCAAAGTGAGCTGCCCCACCTGCCAATTCACTTTCCCTTTTCTTCAGCGCCTCTTCCAGACCTACGGCTCCGATCACGCCACTTTCCTGGCTATCTCTCAGGACGATGCCGCGGACACGCGCGAATTCTGCGCCGAATACGGAGTGAGCTTCACCGCTCTGGTCGATGAGGAAGGCTATCTCGTATCCAACGACTACGGCCTCACGAACGTCCCCACGTTTTATCTGATCGCTCCCGACGGCTGTGTGCAGGTGGATAGTGTGGGATTTGGAAAGAAGGCCCTGGAGAAGATCGCCGCAGAACTGGCGCGGGCTCAGGGATGCGCCGCTGCTCCACTCTTCAAGCCGGGAGAGGTGATTCCCGAGAGCAAGCCTGGTTGACACTCGAAAAATTAGGCTCCGTGCGAGCCTTTTTTCACTCCGGATTCTCCGCCAGATCTTCCAGTTTGAACTTGTGCTTGGGGGCCTTGCGGCGCTTATCGGGAATGACGCGCCCGGCCGGAGGCGTACCGGCGGCCAGACGCGCGCGCCGCTTTGCTTCTTTCGCCGCAGTGAACTTGGGTGTTCGCTTCTTGCGCGCCATCGCCGGCCCTCGATCCTCGTTATCGCTCAGGTCGAATCTTAACTCAGCCTGCCCGGGAGCGGCTGCCCTTCGTCGCGGCTTCCGTTCCGACTTCGGGCCTTTTGCCTCCGGGTAGGTCACCTTGCCATTTTCGACCTTCGCGAATGGCGTGAGGTTATGGGGGTCGCGCCGACTCTCGCCGAGGATGTGCTCGACGGGAATACCCCGGGCCGCGAGCGCGTCCGCCAGCAAGGAACGGTGGCAGCGCCAGGCAACCGCCTCCGCGCACATCACCGCGCAGCGCTTCTGGCCGCAGATTTGCAAGAGCCGCCGCACGGCCTCTTCAAACTCTTGAGTCTCCATGTAATCCGCGTATCCACGGAAGCTCGCGTTGCGCCAGCCGTTATTCGTGGAATCGCGACGCGGGTGGCGCAACCCGCCGAGTTCCTTCAGATGCGCATACTCGATGCGTTGGGCTGCCAGGGATTTAGCCAGGGCATCGCCATTGAATTGAGGATTGTGCCGCGAGCGAGGAATCGTGCGGACATCCACCAGCCGCTCGACTCCGTGCTGCCGCAGAATTCCGATGAACTCATCGATGGGGCGAGTGGAATGGCCGATGGTCAGGACGACAGGCGTTGTGGCTCTCTGTTCCAAGCTTGTTGCTCGGTTGAATCAACCCAGTTCCATCAGGTCACCTTGCCGAACAGACTCAAAAGCAGGATGACCAGCACGATCACCGTGAGCGCCACGTAAAGCCGGTCCTTCTCGAGCGCGAACGCGATCATGGAGAATATGACCCGCATCACCGGCGTAGCGATCAAGAGCAGGAGGCCAATCTGGATAATGGCCCGGCCGTCGCCGCGCGCCGCATACTTCCCTACTTCAATGATGCTGTGCAGGCTGGCGCGTTGCGGGTCAAAATTCTCGTAGTGCAGCGGATCTCGCCCGTATTTCGCCAGATAGAGAACTCCGCCGACGAGGACTACCAAGCCGGAGACAATCACACCGGTCAGCAGCAGCGTTCCAAGCAGCTTCTCTACGCGCTCGTCCGTCCAGCTCGATTGTGCCGCGTTCGTCTCCGCCACTCAGAACCTCCCAGTGATCCCGCCGTAGATCATCTCCACACCCAGCGCGGCGATCACCACGGCAAAAGCAAGCCTCAACCACGCCGTCCTCATTCGCAGCAGCAAGCGCGCTCCGACGATCGATCCCGCCAGCACCCCCAACATCACCGGCATCGCCAAACCGGGATCCACAAATCCTCGCCGCAAATAGATTCCCACGCCGGCGGCGGCAGTCACGCCGATCATGAAGTTGCTCGTAGTGGTCGACACTTTAAACGGGACGCGCATGATCTGGTCCATGGCCAGCACCTTGAACGCGCCGGAACCCGTTCCCAACAAGCCCGAGAGCGTCCCGGCCCCAAACATCATGGCAAAGCCCGCGGGGATATGGCGGACGTGATATTCCAGGCGGCCCTCGAGTGTGGGATAGTCCGAGTTCAGTTTCAGGAGCGTTGCCAAACGATCGGGCGGGGCGCCCGTGTCCAAGGGGTCTACCCGCTGCAGCGAAAGCGCCGCCGACACAATCAAGACGGCTCCAAAAACCACGCCAATAATGCCCGCGGGCAATCGCGTGGCGAGAAAAGCGCCGACCAAAGCTCCCAGAGTCGTGGCAATCTCCAGGAACATGCCCATGCGGATATTCGAATAGCCTTCACGCACGTAAGCCGCGGCCGCACCCGAAGAAGTGGCGATCACGGATACCAGCGAAGCGCCGATGGCATACTTCACGTTCACGTGAAAGACCAGCACCAGCAGAGGCACGATGACCACGCCGCCGCCCAAGCCTGTCAACGAGCCCAACAGCCCGGCGACAAACGATCCCACGAATACCAGCGGTACAAAGGTAGAAGTGATCACAGGAATAGGATGGGAGCAGCAAGCCCCACAGGCAACTTATGTCCCTAGGTTTTCTGGTTCACCCAATCTGTCCGGTGCGATCGACCGGTTTGGCCCTCGCGCGGCGAGCCGAGCGGCGGTTAGCCTCCTTTGGCTAGCAAAATGGCAAAGAGGATGACGTCCAGCAGGCACATGACGGCGACCGCCAATTCCAGCACAAACGAGCGAGATTCATTGAACTGGTCCACCATGAAGTCGTACAGCTCGCCCATGGTGCGCAGCTTTTCGTCCACCAGGCTGCGATATTCGTTGACGCCCAGCCTGGCGGCGGCCATGCGATAGACGCGCGCATAGTACACGTCGCTCACAAACTTGATGGCGTTGTCGATGCGTTCGGTGAGTTCCATCACGTCCAGGCGAATGGTATTGAATCGCTCCGCCTCGCGTGGCAGGCTCCAGCGTTGAAAAAGGAGATTGCGCTTAGTTTCGAGAGCGTCGTAGACGTCCGAGAGCAGCCGCGTCATTAGCCCGTCGTAGTAGCGGAACTCCAGAAGCTGCATCTTCGCGTATTCGAGCACCTGAAACGTCGCACCGGCATCCTCCGGGCGGTCGTAGATAACCGCCGCCGTCGAGGCGGCCACAACCAAATCCGTCGGGTAGTAGGAGACAGCCGTCTCCAGCATCTCCGCGGACGCCTTCGGCGCCACGGGAGTGAAGTCGCCGCGCACCAACTGCGCGATTTCAGAAGCATTCTCGGTCAGCAGTTCCGAGGCCTTGGCCGGTTCTCCACCTGGCTTCCGGATTTGCTCGAAATGAGTGATGAAGTAGGATTCGTACAGCCATTCGTCCTGGTTCGGCTTGATGACGGCGGCGGCGACCTGGTCCACGTGCCGCCGCCCGATTTCGCGCGCATGGTTATCGATCTCGGGGGCGTCCATCCACCGGGCGGCCTGGACGAGAACACTATCCCAATTGCCTTCGAAGGGAATGTCGAACTGCACGGCTACCACGGCGAACGCGTAGTACTTCAGCGAGCAGACGAGTCTCTGCGCTGCCCCCAGACTCAGCGATTCGCCGGGTTCGATGATGGGCGCTTGCTCGAAGCGAACGTACTCCGGAGTACGGCGCGGAAAAACGCCTTTGACCGTTCCGGCGCGCGGGCCGAGCAGTTCACGGACGCGCTTGAGGTCAATGGCCTCGCCGACGTCATACAGGAAAAGCAGCCGGAAACACCCACGCAAGAGCACAATGATCTTTTAGCACGAAAGCGCGCGGGAGCCTATTTGGTTCCTGCGAAGCATCGGGCGGGTGCGCGGGAGTTCGCGACGCTTAACGATTCGGATTGAAATGGATTTGCCGTGAAGCTTCTACGCCGCTCCGGCCGATTTCGTCTGAAGCGGAACGCTCTTCGCAGCCGCCGCTTTGGCCACGTTAAGCTCGAGAACCCCGTTATTCAGAGTAGCCGTCGCGCGCTCTACGTTCACTTCGGCTGGCAGTTCGATCGATCTTAGGAGTTCGCGGGAGCACAGTTCACTGTAGACAATGTTTTCGTTCTGACCCTGGCTCTTCGAGTGCTTCGTTCCGGTGATGGTCAAGCGGCGAGGCTCCAGGCTTACTTGCAGCTCGTTGACGCTGAACCCGGGGACTTCCGCGTCTACGGTAACGGCGTCGTTCGATTCGCGTATCTGCACGCGCGCCGGATGAAGTATTTCCGCTTCAGCCTTGAACCAGTGGTCGAGTTCGCGCCCATCGACGCGGCCGTCGCCTTCGAACAGCTCGAACGCGCGGCGCGCGATGGCGTCGTAAACTTCGTTCATCCGACTAATGACAGCTTCGGGCTCGACGAATCTCGGCGTCAAGTTTCCGGAACTTGCCTGGCTTGCCAAGCTTCTCTGCGATGCTATTGCTCTCTCGGCCATGTCCATCTCCTTCCTTCCGCTCGCAAGGACGCGAGCGCGTGCGGGCTCGGTCATTTGTTTCCGATGCCCCTAGGGTTGATACTCCGGCGTTTGCAAAAGCAAAATCAGGCAAACCCAGTAATTTCTCGTTTCGAAAGGAAACGCACAGGCCCGCCTGTGTTGGTCTGTTTTTCCACGGGAGGAATTGGATAAATGGACACGAGGCCGCGCGATGGAACTAGCGACGGCCTCGCACTTTCTCTTAACCAGGAGCGCTCAGTTATTCCGTTTTCCTCCCATCGACAGACTCGGTCGCCGGAGCGGTGTTGGCGGTGGTTGTACTCGCCGGCTCTGCAGGGGCTGTCGCCGTCATCACCGGGCCGATCTTGTCACGTGTGAGGTACAAGATGAACGGAGTAATCTCGAAGGGCATCTTCTCCCGCTCCGCCACGGTGCCCACCGGTTTCGTCTTCAAGAGTTGTACCTCGTCGCTCCAGGGGTCGAACTTCAGGCGTCCGCCGAGAGGCAAGGCCGCGAAGATTACCTTCTGCCCATCCGCTGGAGCACCCGTCGCGGATGCCTGCGTGGCGGTGGGATTGCCGGATCCAGACCAGGTGATCGGAACCCTGTCTCCCAGATGGGCGCTGATCAGGTTGGGTATCTCCTTGGAGCGCGTTTGCAGGACCTGCACGAATTGCCGCGCGGCGGCAAGCTGTGCTTTATAGGGCGAATTGGCCAGTAACTCCACGGCCTTGGTATTGGCGGCGTTTTCCTCCTCCGGGCTGCGCGCGAACCCGAAATGGCGGAAGGTGTCCTGGTCGTCCCAGAGCATGCGGTCGTAGAAGGCATACTGCGTATCGATGCGATGTCCCAGCACGATGTGGCTGAGCTCCATGGCCAGGATGGTGGCCAAGCTGGCCTCGTCGGGAAGCACATCGATCAAGCCACGGCTGAGCACAATGGTGTGCCCGATATCGAAAGACTCCAGCGTTGAAGTCATCAGGACGCGGCAGCGAACCTCCGGCTCGATATCCAGGTTGTTGGTGGCGATCAGATTATTCACGACCGTCACCAGCACTTTGTCCACGTCGCCCGCAGGGGCCAGCACGCCGAGCTTCTCCATGCGATCGGCGACGTTGTCCTCCGCCTGGCGCTCCCAAAGCCGCTGTTCCTGAATAGGCGAGTAGTCATGACCCTCGTCGGCCTGATCCTTCACTGGCGTGCGCGACTCCACCAGAATCTTGTTCAGTTCCTGCTCTCGTCTCACGCGCACCAGGTTCAGGTCGTATCCCCACAGGCGCGTCTGGGCCTTGAACATCAATTTGCGCGCCACGCCGTAGCGCAGATTGGTCTCCTCGCAGTAAATGTAGGCGGGCAGCCACTGGTTATCTCCCGAGAAGATGCGCCAGCTGTCGAAGTGGAAGAAGTAGTTGGCCTTGGCGGGGTGTTCGTAGGCGCCATTGAACCGCACGATGTGAAATCCCTGATCTTCCACCCAGAGGCGGCCCTCGAAGCGGCCACGGTCGTTGTGCTTGACGGGCGTGATGTCGAACACCAGGCAGCGCACTTCGCCCAGGAACTCCTGGCGCACGTACTCGAACTTGTAGTGCTGCTTATCGAAGGCGGTGTCCACGAAGATCATCTGCAGGAAGCCCTTCGGCAGGAACTCCATGGACATGGCCAGGAAGCTGCCCAATCCGCCCACGGCATACTTGGTGTTTTGGGCGCCCTTGTCCGACGAGAGCGGCATCAAATCCAAGCCTTTGCCGAGGTCGGCCTTGCCCAGAAAATACTTGTCTCCGCCCGGTACGGTTCCCAGGGTCTCGTCCGGTTTCAGAAGCTGGATGTAGGTCTCCACCAGCGGCGAGTACTGGCGAAGCATCTGCATCTCCGCCTTCTCCTGCGCGACGATGCGGTCCACGACCGCGTCCACCGTTTTGGGCGGAGTGTTTTGCGCGGCCGTCAAGCGGGGAATGGCCGCAAGGATCAACACTGAAAAGAAGATCGCTTTTCGCGAATGCATAGACCCCCCCCTGAATCAAAAAGCCAATTGAAATACGATGTGAATTACCGCCGGGAAATCCACCGCATGTCCGTCTTGAACGGCCGGTTTGAAGCGGATCTGTTGGGCCGCGCGGACCGCCGCTTCGTCCAATCCGTGCCCCAATCCTTTGGATATGCCCTCGACTTCTACTTGCCCGCTTGCCAGGAAGACCACGTTCACCAGAACCTCGCCCTCGATACCGAGCCGCCGCGCTTCATCGGTGTACTGCGGATTCGGTTTGGACAACAGTTCCACTGCCGCGGGCTGGGGCGCTGCCGGCGCCGCCTGCTTCGGCTTGGCCGGTGCCTGAGTCGCTAATTCCGCGTTCTGAAAGCCGCTCTTTTCCACCGCCTTTGGCCCTTCGCTCTTCCCTGTTGCAAATGCCGAGCCACCTCCAAATCCAGCTCCGGCCATGCCATTTCCGTTGCTCCGGCCGCCATTGCCGCCGACGCCGGTTCCGTTCCCGTTTCCGCTGCCGTATCCCGGGCCAGCGTCGTTATCGAAAGCCCCGACGTGGGCAATGTTTACGCGCTTACTCGGATCGGCCGCTCCCGGCAATCCACGCGGATCGCCGAAGCCCCCTCCGGCAGGTGAATCCCCCAGCACTCCGGTTTTTACTTCGATCGGCCGGATCGGTGCCGAATCGGGAACGTTCAGGTTTGGCATCAGGGCAGCTTGTTCCACTTTGGGAACCTCAACCGGACGCGTATCCACCGGCGCGGGCTTCGGCTTCAGCACCACCGGCGCCATGCGCGGCACGACCAGCTTGGGATGCTGTACCGTTTGCAGAGGCGGAGGCAAAGGTTTCGGTTTTACGGGTTGGGGCTTGGCCTGCGGGATTTCGATCATCGGACCCGCCAAGGGCATCACGTTGTACTCAATTGTCGTGATCAACTTCTCGGGAATGAAAACCTGTAGAAGCACCAGCGCAACCACAATACTTACCTGGGTAAACGTGCTGGTGGCCAAGGCCCGCCAGTTCGTCTGCCTTTCCGGCAGCATGTCCAGATGTGCCCCGATCGACTTCCCGCCGATCAACTTCTGCCAGGCGTCCGGATCGCGGGGTTTGGGTGGAGGAGCCGCTTCAAAGAGGATTTTGGCGCCTCTGGTGGAGAAACTTCTGTTTGCGAATGGTATGAGGGTGCTGGTGCTCATCTGTGGTAGTCCTGCATTAGAATCTTTCGGGGAAGAGAATCCCTGCCTTGCTGCTCTATCGCCGCCCCGTTGCCCGCACCTTCCTTGCAGAACACTGGCCAAACGGCTGCGTGCAACCTAACCGATGCGGACATCAGAGGGCCTTCTCAAGCTTCAATGGTGCTTACCGTCTGTCACATTAGCAGGGGGGACATTAAACGGAATACCGCTCAGGCAGGGAAAGGGAAGGGCGTTTTACTGTAGGTCTAAGGTTCTCGGAGTGTACTGCTGTAAAGTCTCTCGTTTCGTTAGAGCCGGTTTCGGTTTACGCTTGAGGCGTGCGTCATGGTCCAAGGGCTCTTACTGCACGTTTCCGGAATGTCCTGAACCCCAGCCCCCGATCATCGAAAGGTTATGCGCTACTTCGCTGTAGCTTGTGATTTTGACCAAACCCTAGCGGACATGGGCGTGGTCGCCAAGAGCACGTTGGCGGCTCTGGAGCGCCTCCTTGGCTCCGGCCGGAAACTCGTGCTGGTCACCGGCCGCCAGCTCCCGGATCTCCAAAGAATATTCCCCCAACTATTGCTTTTCGAACGAGTGGTGGCTGAAAACGGCGCCGTCCTGCACCGTCCGGCGACCTCAGAGACGAAGCTGCTCGCCGAACCGCCGCCGCAGGCTTTTATGGACACGCTGCACCGCCACTGCGTGGGCTTCTCCGCGGGCTCGGTCATCGTAGACGCCCGGCAGCCGGACGATGAACGTATCCTGGCCGTCATTCGGGAGCTGGGGCTGGAGTTGCAGGTCATCTACAACAAAGGCGCGGCCATGGTTTTGCCTTCCGGCGTCAATAAGGGCACAGGCCTGCTCGCCGCGCTTTCCGAAATGTGTATCTCCCATCACAACACCGTCGGCATCGGCGATGCGGAAAACGATCACGCTTTGCTCAGTACCTGCGAGTGCGGAGTCGCTGTGGCCAATTCCATCGAGACGCTGAAACAGCGAGCCGATATCACCACCGTTGCTCCCCACGGCCGCGGCGTCGAAGAGCTCATCGACCGCCTGCTGCGCGATGACCTGCGCGGCGCCCCCAGCCGCCTGAAGCGACAGCCGATCCCGCTGGGAGCCGCCCCAGACGGCGCCAAGGTTTCCATCGACTCCTATGACACCAGCCTCGTCATTGCAGGCCCTTCCTCCAGCGGAAAGTCCACCATCATGATCGGCCTGCTGGAGCGCCTCACACAGGCGGATTTTCAGGTTTGCCTCATCGATCCCGAGGGAGACTATTCGCATCTGGAAAACATCGTCACCCTCGGCAGTGCCGAGCGGCCGCCGAACATCACCGAAATATCTCAGATTCTGAATAATCCGAAATCCTCCTTGATCGTAAATCTCTTGGGCCTACCCCTGGCTGATCGACCCATCTTCTTGGCTTCCCTCTTTCCCAAACTGCACGAACTTCGCGCCAAGATGGGGCGCCCACACTGGATCATCCTCGACGAAGCACATCACCTTTTGCCCAAAGAGCGCGGCGGCCAGGCGCTGGGCGTGATTCCACAGCAGTTGGCGGGTGTTGTTCTGATTACGGTCCACGTGGACACCGTCTTCGACGCTGCGCTCAAGTCCATGACGGGAATCATCGCCGTCGGAGCCTCTCCCGAGGAAACGATTCGTCAATTCAGCAGCGCCATCGGTGTGGCCCCGCCGGTCTATAGCCCCCTTCCCTCGCGCCCCGGGGAGGTATTCGTCTGGCTTCTCGGCGGCTCGCATGGACCCTTGGCGGTGCGCGTACAGCCCCCGGCCACCGAAGTCCGCCGCCACAAGCGAAAATATGCGAAAGGAAAACTGGGACCGGACCGCAGTTTTTTCTTTCGAGGCCCGTCCGGCAAGCTAAACCTGCGCGCGCATAATCTCACTATGTTCATTGAGATGGCGCAGGGCGTGGATGACGAAACCTGGCTCTACCACCTTCGCCGCGGCGACTACTCGCAATGGATGCGCGAGGCCATAAAGGACGAAGCGCTCGCCGGCGAAATCCGCGAGATCGAGAAGGACGGCAAAGAGTCGTCCCAGAAGACGCGTTCCGACGTCATCGAGGCCATCAACCGGCGTTACACCCAGGCGGCCGTCTAAGCTGAATCTGAGCGAGGGACCACTCCTTGAACCAAGTCCCTCGATTGCGCGGTGCGGGGCCTTGCTATCGCTTTTTCCACCGCCTAGGGCAAAGCCCAAACCCAAATACGGCGGATACCCTATAACGATGGTTCCCTCCTGTGCGTACCTTGTGGGCGGGATTTCATCCCGTGCAACCACTCACCCCAAAGGAGCGGAACAATGCCAAGAAAGTCCGAGACCAAACGGCCTTCCACTCGTTCGACGCGTCAATCTGGACGCACCCGAACCAGCAAGACCCAGACGGGCCGTCAGAAGCAAAACGTGCCCCATAACCAACGGAACGAAGAAAATATGGAGATGACGGAGGAAGAATAGTCCCGTCCATAGGTTGGCTGCGCGCCTTGCGGCGAAAGCGGTGACCAGCCTCGGCCGTCGTCTCGAGCCAACAGCCGGGACCTCCGGCACGCGCATTTGAAGCGCGACGCTGTCGCGCCGCAACAAACGCCGCGTGTGCCGGGGCCGGTAATACAGGGGACCTCTCTTTCCCGCGGAAGCAGTCGGAAGAGAAACCATGGTTCCTTCTTCGCCGCCTGAGGGGCGGGTGCCCATGCATTAGCTACCGCCCCCGCGCAGCCCTTCTCGTTGCCGCCGCCTCTCTCTCCCCCGGATCATCCTGTTCCACGCCTCTTCCTCGCCACACCTGATCTCAGCCCGCTTCACACTCTTGTGATATAAGAGAGGAACAGTTTTTTCGAGCGCGAACTCTATCCGCGAGGCGCCCCATGCGTAAATGCAAGAAAGGCTCGGTCGATCGCCGTAGCTTCCTGAAGAGCGCCGCCGTCGGGGCCGCGGTAGTCAGAAACCCGTGAAACCGATTTCCCGCAAACGCGTCGTCCGCACTTTTTTTCTGACTTTCGCCTGCGGGCTTCTCGCTCTCGGCACTTTGGGGGCGGCGGATATCAAGGTGGTAACTTCGGGCGCCTTTACCGCCGCTTTTGTGCAATTGGCTCCGCAATTCGAACAGGCCACGCACAACAAAATCCTCACCGAATTCGGTCCGTCCATGGGCGTGACGCACAACGCCATTCCCGTGCGCCTGGAACGCGGCGAAGCCATCGACGTGGTGATCATGGCCGCGCCCGCGCTCGACGATCTCATCAAGCAGGGCAAAATTCGCGCGGCCAGCCGAGTCGAGCTCGTGCAATCGAAAATGGCCATGGCGGTGAAGGCCGGCGCGCCTCACCCCGATATCAGCACGCTCGAAGCCTTCAAGCGCACGCTGCTGGCGGCAAAATCGATTGCCTACTCCGATAGCGCCAGCGGCGTCTATCTCTCCACTGTGCTATTTCCGAAGTTGGGCGTTGCCGACCAGATCAAGGCGAAAAGCAAAATGATACCGGCCGATCCGGTCGGCGGCGTTGTGGCTTCGGGCGAATTCGAGATCGGCTTCCAGCAGATCAGCGAGTTGCGCCCGGTGAAAGGCATCGACATCGTCGGCGAGCTTCCGCCGGGCGCGCAGCAGATCACCGTATTCGCCGCGGGAATTCCCACAACCTCGAAGCAGCCGGACGCCGCCAGAACGCTCATCCAGTGGCTCAAGGCGCCCGCCCTTTATGACGTCATCCGGAAAACCGGCTTGGAACCCGTCAAATCAAGGTAATATTCGGCGTGCAGAAGCGGCCATAGTGCGCGATTCAATCAAACTTTGGAGGGCGAAACAGATGCGTTTCCTTCGATTGCTTACGGTTTCCCTGATGCTATGCGTCCCCGTCCTAACGCTCGGCGCTCTCAAAGCGCGGGCACAGGGTGGCGGCGGAGGCGGACAAGGAGGCGCTCCGGCGGCGAAGCCATTGACGATGACGGTCGAGGCTTTCCCGGACGGCGCCGATATTCCCGCAAAATACACGCAGGCCGGCGATCAAACCTCGCCGAAGATCTCCTGGATCAATACGCCTGCGGGCACGGTCAGTTTCGTCCTGAACGTGCATGACATCGACAACAGCCACAATCGCACCACGGACGATCAGGCGCACTGGGTGGTGTGGAACATTCCCGGCACGGCCACCGGCCTCCCGGAGGGCGTCCCCAAGGGAGACAGGCTCGATAACGGCGCGTCCCAAACCAGCGCCAACGGCGCCAGCTATCGCGGTCCCGGCGCTCCCGCCAACGGCCCGAAGCATCACTATGTCTTCGAGCTTTACGCGCTGGATACCAAGCTGGATATTCAGCCCGGCGCCGATGGCTTCGCCACGCGCACCGAGGTGATGAAGGCCATGCAAGGCCACATCATCGGAAAAGCGGGCTACGTCGGGCTCTTCCACCGGCCGCAATAGCGCGGGAAACATTCGCGGGCCACTGGAAGTACACGGAGCAACCACGAAACTGTCAGTCTAACGGGGTGAGGACTAATGATG
>Ga0335081_10009058_pt1 | contig 15994 bp, 15 predicted proteins | sample Lox_Sample_35_FD_206713 | JGI IMG/M metagenome (GOLD analysis project Ga0335081, IMG submission 206713) | Soil microbial communities from Loxahatchee National Wildlife Refuge, Florida, United States - Lox_Sample_3.5 | ecosystem: Environmental > Terrestrial > Soil > Wetlands | place: USA... | reverse complement strand
TGGGCCTCGAATACAGCAAGGAGCTGGTGAAGTGGTTTCACGACATGGAGATTGCTTCGATCAGCGCAGATACGATCGGCTGCGAACAGGGAATCAACAAAGAAACCGGCGCCGTCGGAGTGTTGCATTCCGCGCTATTGTGCAATCTCGGCGTTATATTCAACGAAATAGTCTGGCTCAAGGACCTTGCTGAAGACTGCGCCAAAGACGCGCAGTATACATTTCTGTTTGCCGGTGCGCCGCTCAAGTTGGTGTACGGGTGCGGGTCGGCGGTCAACCCGATAGCGATTAAGTAATTCTCAAACCTCGCATGGTATGGCGATGGCCGTCGCGTCGGGTTCTTCGGCGCGACGGCCGCTCCCACACCTTTGCATCCAATAGTCGCTGCGAACCGAATGGATTATACGAGTCGCTCTCAGGACTAGTCGACGCAACTATGTGGGGCCGTCGAGCGCGGTGATTATCCGGCCGCGCGTCTCCGGCAGCAGCCATACCAGCGCGGCGCCCGCCGCTGCAAAGAATGCCCCAATCGAGAGCGTCGCACCGAAGCCCAGGTAGACGCTCAGCGTTGTTATCGCCAAGGGCGTGAAAAATTGTAGTCCGCGGGTGCCGTTGAGCAGCAACGCCAGGGCCGTATTGCGCACGTTGGTTGGTAGCATCTCTGCGATCATGGGGCCCGCGCCAGCCCAGATTCCCGTGCCGATTCCTGCCAGGACCATTGCCCCCGCGATCAGACCTGGAGTGTTTGCCGCCCAATCCCACATAAGCGTTGGTGGCAATAGTCCCGCCGCCATCATCAGCCCGAACAGGCAGAGCATCGGGCGGCGGCCGAACCGATCGGCGAGCGCACCGAAGATTGCGTAGCCGAATATTCCGCCATACTGCATCCCGATCATCAGGTTACTGCCCGCCTGCGGAGTGAGCTTGCGGACGAGTTGCAGGTAGCCCGGCATCCAACTGTAAGTGAACCAGTACGCTTCAGAGTTGACCAAAAGTACGACGAAGAGCAGCGCTATGATCGAGCGGTAAGGGCGGAGCGCTCGCAGTTCCCCTGCGCCGATCCACCGGCGCCTGCCCGAGCGCCGCCAGATATCGCTCTCGGGTAGCCAACGCCAGACTGCGGCAGCGACGACGAATGCTGGTGCGGCCGAAATCAGGAACACCGCGCGCCATCCGAGGATTGGCTCGATGTGGCCGCCCGCCCATGCCGCCATCAGGGCGCCCAGCGGCGCCCCGACCTGGACGTAGGCGGCATAACGCGCGCGCCGCTGTGGCGGAACGCTTTCCGCGATTAGGCTTTGCCCGGCGCTCCACTCGCCGCCGATGCCGATTCCGGTGAAAGATCGAAAGATTAGAAGGTGCAGCAGCGTATTCGACGCGGCGCACAACGTGGTCCCGATACTGTAGATCAGCACCGACGCTATAATCGTCGGCTTGCGGCCGAAGCGATCGCCGATAAATCCGAAGATCACGCCGCCGGCCGCCGTCATCGCAAATGACAACCCCAACGCGAGCGACGAGTCGGCCTTGCTCAGATGCAGGTCGCGCGCGATCGGCACGAGCAGAAACGAGTAAAGGATGAGATCGTAAAAATCGAAAATCCACGCCGCGAAGCATAGCCCCACGATGCGGTAGTGGATTGCTCCGAGCGGACGTTCGCTCACCAGTGCGTCCGTGTCCGCCGCAAATCCTCGAGGTTGTTCAGCTGCGTCGGTCACAGCAGGTTCGAGCTCATGGTTGCAGGTGCGAGATCATCTGAGGGCATCAACGTTCAGCGTTCTCCATGGCCGACGCCGGGTCGCGGCTGGCTCCCGGCGGGCCGTTATGGTTGGCTATGATTCGAATTTCCGGCGGCGCTTTCAAGCGGAATCTCCCCGTTTGATGTCCCCCGGCTTGGCGCGCGCCGGCTGCCGGGCGCAAATCCCGGCCTGAATCTGTGCCGTAGCTGCGTGAATCGGTTTGAAGGGAGGCGTGCATGTTGAAGAGGTTTTTCAGGTGGATGCTCCGGCTGGTCGTAATCGCCGTCGTGCTGTTCGTGATTGTTGTGGTCAGCCAGTACCTTTCGCATCGTTACCGTCCGGGTTCCGTTATCGTGCTGGAACTCAACGGCCCCGTGGTCGAGCGCGGCACGCCTGTGCGCGGCTTGCTCGGTGCCTCGCAGGTTCCACTCAACATCGTTCGCCAGTCGCTCGAAACCGCTGCGAAGGATCCGCGAATCGCGGGCCTCGCAATCAAGGTAATCGATCCTGAAATGGAGCTGGCGGAGGCCCAGGAGCTTGCCGACGCGATTACCGAATTCAAACGGCACGGCAAATTTACCACGGCATACATGGAGACTGCCGGAGAATCGGGGTTAGGTAACCTGCCCTACCTCGTTGCCAGCGCCGCGGACGAGGTCTCGATGATGCCGCAGGGCGAGATGAACCTGCTTGGTGTGGGAATACGCGAGATGTTTGCGCGCGGGACCCTCGACTGGCTCAGGATCAAGCCCAATTTCGATGCGATCGGCAAATACAAGAGCGCGGCGAACGTGTTCACGCAAAAGGACTTCACCCCGGCCCAGCGCGAGGAGGATGAGGCCTTGGCCGGCGACATGTTCGACCAGATCGTCAACCAGACCGCGCGTCAACGCAGGCTCGCTCCGGCCAAGTTGCGCGCCCTGATTGACCGGGCGCCGCTGGCAGCCGCCGACGGTCTCAAGGACCGCCTGCTGGATCGCCTCGAATACGAGGATCAGTTCGAGGACCGCGTCAAGCAGTACCGCGGGCAGCATCGCGACCTCGTCGACTACTCCGGATATGCGCGTCCGCAATTCACCCAAGCTTTTCGCGGTCTCAACAAAATCGCGGTCATCTATGGGATCGGGGCGATCACCCGCGGCCAGGGCGGATTCGACCCGCTGCTGTCTCCAGGTTCCGACTCGATGGGCTCCGACGACATCGTGCATGCCTTCAATGAGGCGCGCGACGACAACTCGGTGCGTGCGGTGGTCTTCCGCATCGATTCGCCGGGGGGCTCCGTTATCGCCTCCGAGTTGATTCGGCGCGCAGTTGAACTTTGCGCGCACAAAAAACCGGTGGTGGTCAGCATGTCCGGGTTCGGTGCGTCCGGCGGCTTCTGGATATCGACGCCAGCCGCGGACATCTTCGCGGACCCCGGCACGCTTACTGGCTCGATCGGGGTGCTTGGAGGCAAGTTCAATGTTGCGGGTGCCGCGGCGGCGCTCGGGATCAACAGCGGTGAAGTGTCGCGCGGAGAAAACGCCGACATTTTCGATGCCTTCACCGACTTCACGCCGGCCCAGGCTCGGATCTTCCACGATCAGATTCTGGCCGGCACCTATCAGTATTTTCTCGGTATCGTGGCGAAGCAGCGCCACATGACGGTTGACCAGGTTGACGCGCTGGCGCAGGGCCGTGTATGGACCGGCGCTCAGGCCGCGCGCAACCGGCTGATCGACCAGGTCGGCGGCTTTGACGCCGCTCTCACCAGGGCCAAGACGCTCGCCAGGCTGGACCTGCGTGAGCCGGTGCAGATCGAGGAACTGCCCGCGTTGCCGGGGCTCTTAAAACGCATTCTGGGTAGCGGCCTCGACGGCGAGATCGGTTGGCATTCGCCAGCCGCGCTTGAGTGGCTGCTCCGGATGATGCGTGAATCGCTGGCGCACGGGAGCGCCTTCGGCGAGGCATATTGTCCGCTGGTGCCGGTGATCTGATGCCACTTGTCCTTCCTCCTGGTTGCTTCGAGGCAATTGTGGTAAATGAGAGTCAACGTTATCGCTTGCGCAGGCTAATCAGTGATGGACCAGCAGCTCGAAAGCTTTCTCAACGCGCTGGGTGAGGCAGAGCGCGCCGGCGGCCGTGTCCTGCATGAGCTTACGGATCTCGCCAGCTCATCGGAACTCCGCGAATTGCTAAGAAAGGCCGGTCATGACGAAGGCTACTGGGCTGGCGAACTCGCGGCGCATATCCGGCGGCTCGGTGGCACTGCCTCGAACCGAACCGGCGACTTCGTTGACAAAGTACGTGCCGTCGAGGACTTCCGCGCCAAACTCGAACTCCTGAACCGCGGCCAGCGCTGGGTTATTCGCAAGATCGACGAAAGCCTGCCGTCAATCGGCGACGAACCGCTGCGCGCCTTCCTGCGCGTGATGGCGAAGGGGCATCAGGTCAACATCGGCTCTCTGGAAGATGCGCTCAAGGAAGGTCTGGCTTAGGCGCCGAGACAAGACCCGCAGGGGTCGCAGACCAAAAAAAGCGGCAGGCGATTCGGAATTTCGCCTGCCGCTTGGCTTCTGCAGTGGGACTTTCCGTCTTACGCGCGGAGAGCGTCCAAAGAGACCAATTGTTCGCGCTGCGTTCCCGCTGTGTACGGGCGTGAGCCGGGATCGCGCTCATACGGATCAAGGATCCCGAGTTCCTTGCTGATCTCGCGCACCGCCGGCAGCACCTCCTGCCCGAGCAGCCGGATGCTCGTCATTCGATCCTCGAAGCTGACCGGACCCTGGCTCTGGAAAACGCCGAAGACGCCCGGCCGCAGGACCTCGAGAATCCTGCGCAACTTCGGAATCACGGTCTTGGGCGTGCCTGCGATAATCTGAAGACCTTGCACTGCCTTCGGATAGGCCTTGTAGATCGCCGCCTTCGCCTCTTCGACGGTCGCCTCGCCGCGCGCGAGCCTCCTGCGCGTGCTGTCAGCGACCTGCTGCAGGTTGCCCGGTTCCTTCTCTTTTTCCTGCGCTCGTCCGAGTTGCTCGGCGCTGACGCCGAGGAAGCCGCCCGAACCGGCGGTCATCGTACGCGCCAGACGCTTGGTTGCCTCCTTGGAATTGTAGCCCGGCGGCAGCGTGTGCTCAGGACGCGAGAACGCGCCTTGTCCGCCGCCGTACAGATGCGCCTTGCCCAGCTCTTCCGCCTTCTCCTCCGTTTCGGCGACCACCACGTGTTGCAGATATCCGAAGTTTTCGGAGCCTGCCTGGTAGCCTTCCTGCGCCGCGGTTTCACCGTAGATGTTCCACAGTTCGGCCGTTGCCGATAGCGCGGTTCCGAGTCCCAGGTAGGGATAGCGATGCTGCGCGCACCAGACGACCGTTTCCGGGCTGAGCACGCCCGGAATCCAGATCGGCGGACGCGGCTTCTGGTAAGGCGTTACCCACGGATTGACGAAGCGGTAGGTGAAGTGCTTGCCCTCCCAGCGGAACGGACCCGGCCGCGTCCACGCCGCGAGAATCAGGTCGTGCGCCTCGTTGAAGAGTTCACGGTTATAGGCGGGATTTGCGTTGTTGAAGATCTGCTCGCTGCCCGCTCCGCGCACCCATCCGGGCACCAGGCGGCCGTGCGAGATACAATCGATCGTCGCCAGTTCTTCGGCCACCCGCAGTGGATTCTTGAAGGTGGGAAGCGGGTTGCCGAGCAAAACGATCTTAACCTTCTTCGTGATCCGCGCGAGGATCGATGCCTCGACGTTCATCACGGCGCCCATGCAGAACGGTGTGCCGTGATGCTCGTTGAGCATGATCGCGTCGAACCCGACGTCCTCGGCGTAGACCATCTCGTCGAGGTACTCGTTGTAAAGCTGTGCGCCCTTTTCGCGATCGAAAAACTTATTCGGTACCGCAAAAAAAGCGCGGTTCTTGATTAGTTCGTCTTCTGGTACGTCACGATACGGACGCTCGGTGAAATACATCAGGATCATGGAGTTTTCTCCTTGGTTGCGCGGTTGCGTATTCTCACGTCAGCCGGCCCGGCTAGACCCGGACACTCTCGTCGCGCTTGGGCGCATTCTTGAGTGCCTCGAGGTCCACCAGCGAGTCGCGCCTGGTCCCCGAAGTGTAAGGGCGCGAACCCGGCGCGCGCTCGAACGGATCTACGATACCGAGTCCCTTCGCGATCTCGCGCATCGCCGGCAACACCTCCTGCCCGAGCAGGCGGACGTTGGTCAGGCGGTCCTTTTCCGAGATCGGACCCTGCGCCGTGAACAGGCCGAAGATTCCAGGCCGCAGCACTTCCAGGATCAGTTTGAGCTTCGGAATCACCGTCTTGGGCGTCCCGATGATTATCTGCAGGCCGTCCTGCGCCTTCTGATAGTTCTTGTAGATCTTCGCCTTGGCCTCTTCGATCGAGATCTCGCCGCGCATCATCCGTGCGCGCGTGTTGCCCTTCTCCTGGTGAACATCCCGGGTGCCGGGCGTTGGCATGTCCGATTGCTGCAGCTTCTCGCTAGTGACGCCGAGGAAGCCGTAATCCGTCGACTGTCGCGCCAGGCGCCGAGTCGCTTCCTTCGAGTTATAGCCGGGCGGCAGGGTCCATTCGGGACGCGAGAAGTTTTGCGCGCCCCCCCCGAACAGCGCGCCCTTGCCCAGCTCCTGTGCCTTCTCTTCAGTCTCCGCGACGAAAATCTGCTGCAAATAACCGAAATTCTCGGAACCCGCGGTGTAGCCTTCCTGCGCCGCCGTATCGCCGTATAGGTTCCACAGCTCGACCGTCGCAGGCAGCGCCGTACCCAACCCGATATAGGGATAGCGGTGCTGCGCGCACCAGATCACCGTCTCGGGACTGAGCACGCCCGGAATCCAGATCGGCGGATGCGGCTTTTGGTAAGGCAGCGCCCACGGATTCACAAAGCGATAATTGAAATGCTTGCCCTCCCAACGAAACGGACCCGGCCGTGTCCAGCACGCGATGATGAAGTCGTGGGCCTCGTTGAAATATTCACGGTTATAGGCGGGGTTAGCATTGTTGAAGATCTGCTCGCTGCCCGCTCCGCGTACCCATCCAGGCACCAGCCGTCCATGGGAGATCAGATCGATTTCCGCCAACTCCTCCGCCATCCGCAGCGGATGCTTCAGTGTCGGCAGCGGATTCCCCAGCAGCACAATCCGCGCCTTTTTCGTCACGCGCGCCAGGATCGCCGCTTCGACGTTCATCACGGCGCCCATGCAGAAGGGCGTTCCATGATGCTCATTGAGCATGATCGCATCGAAGCCCACTTCCTCGGCGTAGCAGGCTTCGTCGATATACTCGTTGTAGAGATCGGCGCCGACTTTGGGGTCGTAAAACTTGTTGGGCACGCCGAAGAAGCTGCGGTTCCTGATGACCTCCTCCTCCGGCACGTTCTTATAGGGGCGCTCGGTGAAATGCATTATATGCATGGCTTCTTCTCCTTCAGCTCACGCTATCGGCCGCGCTCAGGCGAGAAATTCGCGCACCAGCTTGATGAACTCGGCCGACTTCTCGATCTCCGGACGATGCCCGCAATGGTCGAAGACCGTCGCCTTGACTTCGGTGTTCTTGAGCGCCATGTGATACGCCTCGCACGCGCTCACCGGCACGATCGCATCTTCGCGTCCCCAGATGATCTGCGTCGGCAACCCGCTCACGCCCTGCAACAGATATTGCAGGCTCGGATTGTTCATGATCGGCTCCCAGGTCAGACGCGCGTTCTCGGTGCGCGCATCCTCGAACGCCTCGAATTGCTCGGGCGTGCGCTCGCCGCCGTAGAGCTTGGCGAATTCGGGGGTCGCCTCGGCGTCATAGATGCTCGCGTTGAGCGACGTTCGCGCCGTGACCGAAAAAATGTCCATGATCTCACCTTCCGGCGGTTTGATTCCCGCCGGCGCCACCAGCACCATCTTGCGGAACTGCTTGCTGTTGGCCGACGCCATCTCGGCCGCGATCCATCCGCCGACCGAAAAGCCGATCACGTCCGGCTGCCCCAGCTTTAAGTCGCGCAGCGCCCAGCTGTACCACAACGCAAGCTCATGGATGTTGCGAATCCATTCGATCTTCGGCGATTTGCCCAGCCCCGGCTGAACCGGGATCAGCAGCGTATGCTCCTTCGCCAGCGCCGAATGCCAGCTTAACCAGCCCGGATGCCCCAGCTCCTCGTGGAGCACCAGCAGGGGCTTCCCCTGGCCGCCCTTGATGATTGCGAGGTCACTCCCCGCGACGTGGGTGATTTCCTCTGTCCATTCTGCCATCTGCCTGATTTTCCTCCATTTAGCCGGCGGTAGGCGCCCTTCGCGGTCGCATCTGCCGGCGCTTATATGTGCGCCGTCTGTCGAAACTCAGTATCCATTCGAACAGCGGCGAACGGACCACCGTTTCCGCTCCCTGACCAGGCTCCCGATGGTCAAGACGCGGCAGCCGGCTCTGCCGGCGGCGCCTTCAGCAGGACCTGCTCCGCATAAAGTCTGCTGATCTCGTTTTCCGACAGTCCCAGCATTTCGCTCAGCACTGCTTCGTTGTCTTCACCCAGGCGCGAGGCTTTCAAATCGGTCCGGTCCGGCCAGTCCGAAAACTTCACCGGAAATCCCGGGACGTCGAACTCCCCGAACGCGGGGTCGGTCACCCGGCGCACGGTCTTGCGCTGCCGCATATGCGGATGGGCCATCGCCTCCTCGAGCGACAGCACCGGCCCACACGGCACGCGAAACTTGTCGAGTTCCGCCACCACGCTGTCGCGATCCGGAAACGTCGCGAACCACCCCTCGATCATCTCCTTCAGCACTGCATTGTTGCGAACCCTGCGTCCGTTGCTCTTGAAACGCTCGTCGGTCGCCAGCTCCGGCTTCCCCATCGCCCGCGCGAGCCGCGGGAACTCATGCTGCTGGACGAGCAGCATGATGTAGCCGCCCGGGCACTTGTACACCCCGGCGGGACTCCCGGTCGGATGCTGGGAGCCGCCGCGCACCGGCTTGAATTTCTCCTTGCGGATCGACACCACCGGCACCGCCAGTTCGTGCATATGGAAGTACGTATCGAGCAGCGAGGCGTCGAGATACTGGCCCTTGCCCGTGCGCGCCGCGTTGAGCAGCGCGAATCCCACCGCCATCGCCGCCGCGACTCCCGTCGACACGTCGCCAATCGCCATCGTCGGAATTATCGGCGGCCTGTCCGCTTCTCCCAGCAGCCCGGTAACGCCCGCGAACGACGCCCCGATAAAATCGTAACCCGGACGCTTGCTCAGCGGTCCGTTCTGGCCCGTCGCCGACACCGAGCACATCACGATCTTCGGGTTGATCTTGCTCACCACCTCGTAGCTGAAGCCCATGTCCGCGATCACGCCGGGGGCGAAATTCTCCACCAGCACGTCGATCTTCGGAATCATCCCGAGCAGCAGTTCCTTCGCGCGCGGCTTGCGCAAGTCCAGCGCAAGGCTCCGCTTGCTGTGATCATGCTGAAAGTAATACGTGCTCATCGAGTCCCTGGCCGTAAGGCCGAGCCCGCGCACGTGGTCGCCCTCGATCGATCGCTCGACCTTGATCACGTCAGCGCCCAACTCGCCGAGTATCCGGGTGCAGGTCGGCCCCGCCACGAAATGCGTGAAATCCAGGACGTGATAACCCTTGAGCATCAGTGCCTGCTGCTCCATCGACGAATCTCCCTCGTCAGGCCGGTAAGAAAACGGTGTCCCGCCAAAACGTTCGGCGCGGTCAGGCCATCGCCGCATCATACTAATCTCGGGCGGCTGGTGTCCACGCCGATGAGAGCCGCGCCGGCGGCGTCGATCTCCACTGCGATCCAGCGCTGCTCGGCGGTCGTGAACAGTTTTTGCTTCTGATATACGCGGGCTCTGGAGCCCTTGGCCGCGAAATCAGGAGTATGTACGATTTCTGCCGCCGGCCTCCCCCAAAAAACTCCACCGGCCGAGGTACACGACTATGAAAAATGCTCTTATTACCGCCTGCGGAGCGATGCTCCTGGTTTTTGCTATGTTTTCACTCCAGGCCTGCTTCGAACACCATCACGACTATGGATATGGGCCTCCGCCGGCGGGGGTCGAAGGTGACTACGACGAACATCACGAATGGCACGAACGCAAATGGTGGATCGACAACCGGCGCGATTGGGTGGAAGAGCACCATCGCGAATGGTTGGAGCATCATGAGGATCACGGCAATTATTGATTCCCTTGACTAGCCGGATCTTTGGCGCGCAAGCTTGGCCAACGAATCTCGAATCGCGCCAATACCTGGAAGAGGCACAATGCTCGCCGAAAACATCAGCGGCAACTATACCTTCATCCGCGGGATCGGCCCGTTTTCTTCTGGCGTCGTCGCCCGGCCCGGTTTCGAGATCGTCCACGCCGTGATAAAGCCGTTCGTCCCGCTCGAATCGGGCTACGCCCTCGTCGACCGCCATCTCAAGGGACTGCCCCGCCCGCTCGCCGCCCTCTGCGGCATCCATCTGCGGATTCCTGGAGCGCTCTCACGCCAGGCCTTCGACGAGTTCAACCGCCCGTATATCGACCGGCTCCACTCATGGGGTCTCGAGGTCGACGGCGCCAATCCAGTCACGCGCACCAACGTCGCGCCTGAAGCCAGCCCGATCGCGGAACCGATGCTAGCCGGGTTCTTCTACACGGTTCCGTCCGCCGCGCCTGCCGCGACCTTCGTGGTCTCGGGAGTTCCCGAAATCGCCTCGCGCGAAGGCGGCGTGCAAATCGTCGCCCGCGGCGATACGTCGGCCGACGGGATGCGCCAGAAGGCCGAATGTGTGATGGATGCGATTGCCGCACGCCTGGCCGAGATGCGCGTACGATGGGACGACGCGACCGCGATCAATCTCTACACGATTCACGATGCCTACCCGCTGATCAGAGAAATCGTCCTGCCAGCGATCGGTCGCGCCGCCAACGCCGGAATCACCTGGCACTTCTCCCGCCCACCCGTGACGGGTTTGGAACTCGAAATCGACGTCCACGCCGTCAGGCAGGAGATAGTTCTCGCGCCGTGAAGGACCGGCTCGATCACATCGAGCTTGCCACTCGAATCGAGCGATTGACGTCCCGCCAGCTCGCGCGCGTCAGGCGCATGCCCGTCCGTGTTGCGCGAACCAGACTCTCGGTTTGATCTATCGGGGTCATTCGACAAGAATCCAGGCAGTTGCCGCTTTGGTCGAGCCCTCCCGCCCAGCGGTCTCATAGAGATGGAGATGTAAGTAAGATGGCATCAGCAAACCCTAACCTGATCCCTCCCGGCATTATTTCCGCGGACGGTCATGTCTGCGAACCGCCCAATTGCTATGTGGACTATATCGACCCGAAGTATCGCGACAACGCGCCGCGCGTCGTCCCGCAGCCCGACGGCACTGAGGCCTTCGTCGTGCCCGGCATGAAGCGGCCGGTCGCGCTCGGTTTTATCGACGGCGCCGGCTTTGGCATCAAGGAGCGAAACGAACGGGCCAGGCGAATCAAATTTTCGGACATTCGTGAGGCCGCCTATGGCGGGCGCGCGCGCGTTCCCTATATGGACCAGGATGGGATCGCCGCCGAGATGATTTACGCGTCAATCGGGATGGGCCTCTGCATGCACCGCGATCCCGAGTACAAGGACGCGTGCATGAAGGCGTACAATCGCTGGCTCCAGACGATGTGCAGTGAGGCGCCCAATCGTATTTTCGGCCTGGCGCAGACGGCGATACTCAGTGTGGATAGCGCGATCGAGGATTTCCGCCGCGCCAAAGAGATGGGGATGGTAGGCATGATGATGCCGGGCCGTCCAATTCACGAGGACTACGATCATCCCGATTATGATGCCCTGTGGGAGTGCGCGACTGATTTAGGGCTCCCGATCTGCTTTCACATTCTTACTTCGCGCGAAGGTAGTATCAACATGCCCCATCGCGGGCATGAGATGAATAATTTCCTCGGCATCATTCGCGCGGTGCAGGACGTCGTTGGTCTGATGGTATTGGGCGGCGTCTTCGAGCGGCATCCGAAACTAAAGCTGGTTTGCGCCGAAGGCGACGCGGGCTGGATGCCCCACTACATGTACCGCATGGACCATGCGGCCAAATTTAATTTCGAAAATGGCTTGATCAAAGGTCTGTCCAAAGTACCCAGTGAATACATCAAGAGCAATGTTTGGATGACCTTCCAGGACGATCTCACCGCCTTCAACTCGCTGCATCAGATGCCCTATACGCAACTCCTGTGGGCCAGCGACTTCCCGCATACTGATTCAACCTGGCCCCGCTCGCAGCAGTTGCTCGAGGAGCATACTGCCCACCTCCAGGAGCAGCAGCGCCAGGCAATCATGCGCGAGAATGCGGCCCGGCTCTTTCAACTACCCGCGGGGTCGGAGTCCTGGCGTATGCACACCGCCGACGGCAACTGATGAAAGCCGCGGTACTTTATGAGCGCCAGGCGCCGCTGAAGGTCGAAGTCATCGACCTCGATCCGCCGAAGGCCGGAGAGGTCCGGGTCAAGATCGTCGCCAATGGCGTGTGCCACAGTGACTATTCAGTGATACACGGCGTCGTGCCCTTGCCCTTGCCGGTGGTGCTAGGACATGAGGGAGCTGGAATCGTCGAGGAAGTCGGAACCGGCGTCACCCTGGTCAAACCCGGCGATCATGTCGTGCTCTCGGCAATCCCGTACTGTGGCCAATGTTACTATTGTTCCCTTGGTGAGTTCGTGCAGTGCGACAATACCGCCGTGGTGATGGGCCGCGGGACCATGCCCGACGGCACCTGCCGCCTGCACAAGAATGGGACAACGCTTCACCATATGGTCGGTCTTTCGAGCATGGCGGAATACGCCGTCGTTGCCGAGAGGGCCTGCGTCAAGATCCCGCTCGAAGTGCCGCTACAGGTCGCTTGTCTGGTCGGATGCGGGGTGATGACGGGTGTGGAGGCGGCGATCAATACCGCAAACGTCGCCGCCGGCAGCAGCGCCGTCGTGATCGGCTGCGGCGGAGTGGGCGTTAACGTGATTCAGGGCTGCGTGCTGGCCGGCGCCGCCACCATCATCGCGGTCGATTTGCTGGATAACAAACTCGAAGCGGCCGCCCGCTTCGGCGCCACCCACACGATCAACCCGCAGCGCCAGGACGTGCCCAAGACCGTTCGCTCACTGACCGATGGTCGGGGCGCCGATTACGCCTTCGAGGTCATCGGCTTGGGCAAGACCATCGAAATGGCCTACGCCTGCGTCCGCCGGAGAGGAATGGCCGTGGTCGTCGGTGCGGCCGCGCGCGATGATCGCGTAACGTTGCCCGCGGCCAGTTTTCTCAGTGAGAAAATCCTCAAGGGCTCGGCTTACGGTTCCTCGCGGCCGCGCGTGGATCTGCCGCGATTGATCGATCTCTATCTCAAGAAGAAGCTGAAGCTTGACGAGCTGGTTACGCGTACCTATCGGCTAGACGAGGTGAACCAGGCGATGACCGCGTTGGAGAAGGGCGAAGTCGTCCGCAGCGTCGTCGTCATGTAGCCAATCGGCCGCACCGCCCAAGCCGGGATCACCGGAACTGCTAACGCCCACCCGTCACCGGCCTCGAACTCGAAATCGACGTCCACGCTGTGAGACAGGAGATAACTCTGACACCGTAAAAACCGTCCGCCCGGGCTACTGCCCCACCGCGACGGCTCGTAAGAATGCGCCGGGAACGTTCGCGTTCTGGAAGCGAACAGTCGCGACCTTTCCATCAGCTACCGCGATATCTGGCTTGTCGTCAGCATTGAGGTCTCCGATCGCCACGGACCAGGGTCCGGTCTTTCCAGGGTAGTTCTTGCGCTTGAAACTGAGCTTTCCCGCTACCAACGCTTTCTGCAGCAACACGGAGATGCTGCCGGTCGTGTTCAGCAATCCATTGTTTGCGGTGACCAAGTCCAACCTGCCATCGCCGTCCAGGTCGGCGATTGCTATTCCACTCGGAAACCCGCCTACGACAACCCCGGTCTGAGGCAGAAAAGTCCCGGGATTGGATGGATCCTGCACGAGGATCGAAACGCTCGCTGAAGTGCTGTTTGCGACTGCCAAATCGGGAAGTCCGTCGTCATTCAGGTCGGCCGAAGCTATTGCGACGGGATCGGTTCCGGTCGCATACCTCACGCCGTCAAGGAAGGAGCCCGGCGCTGCCGGGTTTTGAAGGCTCACGAAGACAAATCCGGGATGTGGCGGTGCGCCAGCGACCAGTGTTACCGCGACAGCGATATCGGCAAGGCCATCGTTGTTCAGATCGACGATCGTAATTCCGAAGGGTAATGTGAACGGTGCTATTTCGCCAACGCCTTCATCACCGTGGCAAATGCCCGTGAAAATAAAGAGGCTGAACGCCACCGCGGCGAATACCGAACGCAAAGCTCACCCCTTCCGCCGGCACTCCCCGCACAACCCGTATAGCTCGAGCTTGTGCCGATGCAACGTCACGCCCATCTTCTGCGCCACCATCTGCTGCAGCCGCTCGAGCCCGTCATCCTCGAACTCGACGATCTTGCCGCAGTTCTCGCAGATGAAATGATCGTGATGCTGCTCACCAGCCACCTCGTAGCGCGCCTGTCCCTCGTCGAAATGGCGCTCCGAGAGCAGCCCGCAATCCTTGAGCAGCTTCAGCGTGCGGTAGATCGTCGCGTAGCCGACATGCGGATTGATCTTTTTGACTTCGGCGTAAAGCTCCTCGGCGCTGATATGGCGCCGCAGGTCGAAAAATACCCGCGCTATATCGTCGCGCGGTCCCGTCGATTTGAGGCCTCGCTCACGCATCCGCGCATGGAACGTCTCCATCCGGTTCTGCGTCTTGTTCCGGGATTGACGCTCGGCCGGCGGCTGTTCGGCCCCTGCGATGGCTTCCTCGCGTGCCATCAGACCTGTTCTGCCGCCTCTTGTGAAAAACCACTCATGGAATTCCTGTCCGGACGCTCCGGCGGTTCTTCCTACCATCTTCTCACTGGCTTGGAACGAGGCAAGCGGAGCGAACCCGCCCAGAATGTGCGACAGCCGGCCCTATTCCGGACCAGCCTGTAGAATCCGCCGGGCCGCGGGTGAAAGGTAGACATCCTCGAGATTGCGGTCGCGCAGCGCCTCGGCCAGCACTTCGATTTGATCGGCAGCCGGCATCTCGCGGTCGAGAATAATCAGGTCCTTCTCGCGCAGCCGGCACGCCCCACCCCGCGCTCGGTATCCAACCTCGCGCAAGATCTTTTCGCGGCGGACCTCCAGCCCGATTCGCTTGGCCGCCTCGGCCAACTCCTCCACCAACCGCAATAGCCGCGTTCCCTTGTTATCGCTCATCGCTACCCGCGTTAAGTCTCCTGTCTTCACCCCTTGAGGCTCCGGCGCTAGGATGCTATCGCGGAATCCTGGACAAGGAGCCGCGCCCATGATCAAACGGATCCTGGTCGGCATCGATTCCTCCGAGCATTCCCGGGTCGCCCAACGCTATGCGTTCTACCTCGCGCGCCGCCTGGGCGCTAACCTCATCGGTCTTCACGTGGTTGATATCGTATCGATCGAGGGCTCCTTTTTTCATGATATCTCAGGCTCGCTCGGACTTGAACCCTACCTCGATTATTCCACGCGGATGCGCGAGGTGCTGACCACCCGTGGGCACGCGATACTTGACGAATTCGCACAGGCCGCCCAGCGCGAGGGTATCGCCGCCGAGTCCACCCTCGACGTCGGTATCGTCGCCAACCAGATTTCCGAACGTGCCAAAAGCGCCGATATCACGATGATTGGGCACCGCGGCATCAATGAACGCTTTTCCACCGGCCTGCTTGGCTCGACCGCCGAAAGCGTAGCGCGAAAATGCCCGCGCCCACTCTTCGTCTCACCGCGAACTTTTCGCGAAATCCGCCGTCCTGTCCTGGCCTACGACGGCAGCGACCGCGCGGCCCGCGCGATGCGCGCGGCAGCCGAAATCAGCGACCTGCTCTCCGTCCCGCTGGCCGTGATAACCGTGGCTCGAGACCTCAAACTCGGCAACAAAACCCTCGACGAGGCACGCAGCTATCTAGAACCGTACGCTATCACCGCCGAGTTCAAGCTCGTCCCGGGTCACGCCCACGAGGGAATAATCGGCTTCCTCAAACAATACGACGCCGATCTGCTCTTTATCGGCGCCTACGGCCACAGCCGCATCATCGAGATGGTCCTCGGATCAAACACCGAGTACGTGATGCGCAACGCGTCCTGCCCGGTATTCCTCTCGCGCTAGACTTGGCAGCCGGTTCAATCCGACCATGAACAGCATACTAATCAAAGCGCTTGCCGC
>Ga0335081_10009057_pt1 | contig 15994 bp, 13 predicted proteins | sample Lox_Sample_35_FD_206713 | JGI IMG/M metagenome (GOLD analysis project Ga0335081, IMG submission 206713) | Soil microbial communities from Loxahatchee National Wildlife Refuge, Florida, United States - Lox_Sample_3.5 | ecosystem: Environmental > Terrestrial > Soil > Wetlands | place: USA... | reverse complement strand
AATAATCACTTCGGCCACGCGTCGCGACACAGGCCTCTGCCGCGAGCGCGGCGTTTGCGCCGCCGCCCGTAGTCCCCAATCATTCGGGCGTGCTGACCTGCCGAAGGCGCTCACGGCCCCCCGAACCGGAAGTTCACGCCGGCCTTGATTTCCTGAACATTGAGCGCAGCGTTCGAGGTGTACAGCGGCGTGGTCGGCGTCGTGAAGTTGAGCGCCTGGGAGTTGAAGCCAAGATAATCGTATTCGATGCGCGCCGACCAGTTTCTGCTGATACCGTACTCGAGCCCGGCGCCGGCAGTCCAACCTATTCGATTGAGATTTGCGCTGGCGCTGTTCGCGAAAAGATCAGTGAAGGTGCTCTGGTCATGGGCGAAGGCGACGCCACCCTTGCCGTAAACCAACACGCGGTCGAATGCCGCGCCGACCCGCCCGGTAACCGTCGATGTCCAGTTGACGTTCGTGTTGAGCGTATTGCCGATCGAGTCGGTGCCGGTGCCTTTGAGGCCCGTCCAGCTAAAATCGCCCTCGACGCCAAGAACGAGCAGGTTGAGCTGGTAGTTGGCGCCGATTTGTCCGCCGCCGAGGAAGCCGGTGCTGGTGAACGTGTTGTTTGCTGCCGTGAACGGATCGCCCCAGGAGGAACTGGCGAACGCGCCGCCGGCGTGGCCGCCGATGTAAAAGCCGGTCCAGTTGTAAAGCGCCGGCGCGTAGGCGATCGGCGGCACGGGAGCGCGCGCGGGAGCCGGCGGCGGCAAGTCGGCCGCGGCGGCTAAACCGGCACCAAGCGCAGTGCCGGCGGCGAGGACGACCCCGCCGTAGAACGCACCTAACATCATAGGAACCTCCAGCCTCACCCCGAAGATGCAAACCGCAAGCGGAGCAACAGCAAGCGATTGAGTCGCATTGCCGTGCGGTTCGGGCCGGAGAAACCCGACATGTTCGGGCAAAGCGTGGTACTTTGGTGGCCGGAAGATGATTTCCGGATTTATTGCTAAAAATTCGCAATTATGGATTCAACGTGTCAATTTCCGCTCGCGACGGCGCGCGCAAGCGTCCAGATTTCGCGCGACGGAACCGCTCAATGTCTCGAGAGGAACGCGACGTGATCGCTATCGGTAGAAGCGGATCGCGACAACAGCCAAGGAGAGAACAATGACGGCCACTTTGGCGCAAAACGTGTTTCAAATCGGCATCATCGTGCCCGATATCCACAAGGCGATAGCATTCTTCAAGGAAAAGCTCGGAGTTCCCGAGTTTTTGTTCATCGAGAATTCCAAGCTTCAGGACGAAACCTATCTCGGCAAGCCGGCGCCGCTGAGTCAGCATCTCGCCTTCGGATGGTGCGGCGACACGCAGATCGAGTTGATCCAGCCTTTGACCGGCGTCAGCACTTACTCGGAGTTCCTTGAGCACAATCCGCAGGGCGGCATCCATCACTACGCCATCGAAGTCCCCGACTACGCCCAAGGGCTGAGGGACATGGAAGCGCGTGGCTTCACGCTCGTCCAGGACGGCCGCCACAACGAGACCAGATTTGCCTATTTCGATACGACAGGCGTCATCGGAACATTGACCGAGATCGTCTATCTGCAGCCCGAGGAAAAGGCCTACGTGCAGAGCCTGAAGCGGTCTTGATGCCGTAAATGGTGACGGACACGGTCTGCTCCGCGGCCAATGCCAAGCCCACCGCAACACCCCGTCGCCGAGGACTACTCCCACTCGATTGTCCCTGGCGGCTTCGAGGTGATGTCGTAGACCACACGGTTGACCCCTTTAACCTCGTTGACGATGCGGGTCGCGACCGTGCTGAGAAACTCCGCGTCGAAACGATAGAAGTCGGCGGTCATGCCATCAGTCGAGGTGACGGCGCGCAGCGCCAGCACGTGTTCGTATGTGCGTCCGTCGCCCATGACGCCGACACTCCTGACCGGCAGCAGCACCGCGAATGCCTGCCAGATATCGTCATAGAGCCCGACGCGGCGAATTTCGTCGATATAGATCTCGTCGGCAACCCGCAGGACATCGAGCTTCTCCCGCGTCACCGCGCCGGGGCAGCGGATCGCCAGCCCTGGACCGGGGAACGGATGGCGGCCGACAAAAGCGTCGGGCAAGCCGAGCTCGCGTCCGAGCGCGCGCACCTCGTCCTTGAACAATTCCCGCAGCGGCTCGACCAGCTTGAGGTTCATGCGCGCGGGGAGGCCGCCGACATTGTGGTGCGACTTGATCGTGACCGACGGTCCGCCGGCAAACGAGACGCTCTCGATCACGTCCGGATAGAGCGTGCCCTGGGCGAGAAATTCGACGCCCTCGATTTTTTTTGCTTCCGCTTCAAACACGTCGATGAACAGTCTGCCGACGATCTTGCGCTTCTCCTCCGGATCCTCGACGCCGGCGAGCGCCTTGAGGAACAGGTCTTCCGCCGCAACGTGCACGAGCGGGATATTGTAGTAGCCGCGAAAAAGCGCGACCACGCGCTCGCCCTCGCCGAGCCGCAGCAATCCATGATCGACAAAGACGCAGGTGACCTTGTCGCCGATCGCCTCGTGCAAGAGCACCGCGGCCACGGCGGAATCGACGCCGCCGGACAACGCGCAGATCACCTTCGCCTTGCCGACTTGGCCGCGGATTTTCTCGATGGCTTCGTCCTTGAACGCCCGCATCGTCCAATCCGGTGTGCAGCGCGCGATGTTGCGGACGAAATTACGCAGCAGCGCCGCCCCGTGCGGCGTGTGCACGACTTCGAGATGGAACTGCGTGGCGTAGAAGCGACGCGTTTCGTCGGCGATCATCGCAATTGGCGCGTTCGCCGACGTGCCGATCGCAGCAAACCCCGGCGGCAGCTCGGTGACGCGGTCGCCGTGGCTCATCCAGACCGGATAACGCTGGCCGACCTCCCAGACCCCTTCGGTCAACATCGAGGACTTCGTCAGCTCGACTTCGGCCCGGCCGAACTCCCGGCTGTGGCCGCCCTCAACGACACCGCCGAGCTGATGGGCCATCACCTGCTCGCCGTAACAGATGCCGAGCACCGGCACGCCGGCGGCAAAGATCGACGGCGGCGCTTGCGGCGCGTCCTTGTCGAGAACCGAAGCCGGCCCACCCGACAGGATGATGCCCTTTGGCCGCATGGCGCTCACCGCGGCCTCGGCTTTCTGGAAAGGGACGATTTCGCAATAGACATGCTCCTCGCGCACGCGCCGCGCGATGAGCTTGGTGACCTGCGAGCCGAAATCGACGATGAGGATGGTGTCGTGCATGGCGCCTGAGGAAGCGTATGTGCGGCTGCGACCGACGAGGGTCAAGGGCGATGCCAGATCCTCTCCACCGTCCCGTTATGCCTTGCGCAGGACGGCGACATAAAAGCCGTCGGTGTCGGTCTGCCTGGGGGTCATCAACAGGCCTTCTTCCGACAGCAGGACCGCCCGGCAGAACAGCATGGCGCGCTCGCCGAGCGCTTCGGCCGCGGCCTCGCGCGGTGATACGGCGGCAAACTCCGGATGCCGCGACAGAAATGCCCCTACCTGGTCCGCGTTTTCCTCCTTGAGGACTGAGCAGGTGACGTAAACGACGCGCCCACCAGACTTTACCAGCGTGGCCGCACGCTCCAGGAGGGCTTCCTGCTGCTTGACGCGCTCGGCCAGCGCCCCGCGGCGCATGCGCCACTTGGCGTCCGGGTTGCGGCGCCAGGTCCCGGTGCCAGTGCATGGCGCATCGATGAGCACGCGATCCATCCGACCGGCGAGACCGGCGATTGCATCCGCCTCGCCGCGCGGCGTGCGGACCTGAATGTTGTGCGCGCCCGCCCGCGCGATGCGCTCGTGAATCGGCGCGAGCTGGCGCTTGTCGATGTCGGTCGCGTAGATCTGGCCGCGGTTCTCCATTGCGGCGGCGAGCGCCAACGTCTTGCCGCCGGCGCCGGCCGCGAGATCGACGACCTGCTCGCCCGGCTTGGCACACACAAGAAGCGCCGCAAGTTGCGACCCCTCGTCCTGGATCTCGACGGCGCCTTTGCGAAATGGCGGCTCCGCGTGGATCGCAGGGCTTTTCGCATCCGCCGTCAGTCGGATACGCAGACCGACCGGCGACCAGCGCGTCGACTCGGCGCCAAGGTGAGCGAGCTTGGGCAGCACCTCGTCGCGATCCGACTTCAGCGTGTTGACGCGCATATCGAGCGGCGCACGGCTCGCCAGCGCCGCTCCCTCAGCGGCTCGTTCCTCGCCGAAGGTGCGTGAAAAATGCGGATCGAGCCAATCCGGAAAATCGCCCTGAACCGACGCCGGCGCGTCCCCCAGGGTGCGCTCAGTCAGAGCCGTCCGCTCCGCGTCCGTCAACGGCGCCGGCGCAAAGCGCGTTCCGGTGCACAGCGTCGCAATGTCGGCGACTGCCAGGGCGCGCTCGAGGCGCAGCATCCCGAGCAGCACGGCGCGTGGTGTCGATTCGCCGATGAGCCACGCCGACGAGGCCTTGCGGCGCAGCGCGTCGTAGACGAGACCCGCGATGGCGGCGCGGTCGGACGAGCCGGCGAAGCGATGAGCAAATCCCCAGTCCTTGAGCGCATCGGCCGCGGGCCGCCGCCGCGCTTCGATCTCCGCAAAGACCTCGATCGCGGCGGCGAGGCGAGCGGCTGGGGTCATGCCGGCGCCCGGACCGCCGCCGGCCTACTTCTTGGCGCGCTTGGCCGCACCAGCGGACCGCCCGTGCGCCTTCCTGCGGTGGCGAATGTATTCGTGAATGTCGCTGGCGGCTTCGCGCAATTGGGCACCGCGGAAACCCTGGGGCACGTGACCCCGATCGACGGAATCCAGCATCCGGCGCAGCAAATCGTCGTCATGCTCGTCACGATAGGGCTTGGTATCGAGATCGTCAGGCACTTTGGTCAGCCGTTCATCGCCAATGCGCTTGACGTATTTCTGCATGAAGCGATCGTAGTCGCGCCAGGTAACGCCTGCAGCACGCACGGCCGCCTGCTCCGCGCGCGTCGCTATCTGATGGGCGTGTAGATAGTGCAGCCCGAGCTGGTCGATCAGCGTCTTCTCGACCTCCTCATGCAGAATGAGAAAGCGATCGGTCTCGATCGTCCGTCTGCCGAGCTTGAACGATTTCGGCATATGGCGATCGATGTAGATGGTCTTGCCGTCTTCGCTGTAGCCGGCGAGGTAGGGAACGTCGTGCGCGCGGTCGAATTTCCTAACGCGCCGGACGATGGCGTCGAGCGCACGTTCCATCATGAGGCTGGAGACGTACCATTCGGGTAGCTTCAGTTTCTTGTGCGGCGCGGTTGGATGGCAGACGTCGAGCGGCATGGGTTGCACCCTCAAGTGTTGGTAAGGACCTGGACGATATAGATCGCCCACATGATCGTAAGGACGACCGTCGCACCGGCGAAGAACGCACCGCGCAGGCGAACGATATTGCTGGTTACATGCACATAGGCTTGCAGCAGCCGGAAGATTACGAACAGCCAGGCGAGGACCACAAACAGAACTCCCGCATGCTTCGTGACCCAGGCGAGGATTGTCAGCACGTAGAACAGGACCGGCAACTCGAACTGATTGGAATAGGAGTTCGCGACCTGGGCGGTACGCCGCGGCCAGTTGGGCTCGCGCAGCGCGATGCGCTGCGGCTCGACCGCTCCGGAGCCGAAATCGCGGCGGCGCAGCGCCGCCAGCCCGTACAAGAGCGCCAAGGTCAGCGCGACTTCGACGAAGAGCGGAAGCAGGACAGCTTGCAGCGACATCGTAAATGACGGAGGTCCAACGCCGGAACCTCCTATCACGCGGGTTCGCTCGCCGCCAAATGCGGGCAGATAAAAACCCGTCACAATTTTACGCTAACCGCGGTTTCGCCCTCCTCGTCGACGAAGGCGCTGCGCCAGGACTTTGCGCCGAACAGCGCCTTGCGGACCGCGTCGGCGGAGCCGCCGTGGTTGAGATTGGCGGTGACAAGGGTGCCGCCGGTCCGCAGCAGCTCACGCAGGGCGGCATGAAGCGCCGGCGTCGGCGTGCTGCCGTCGAAGAAAGCAAGGTCATAGCCGGGATCAAGTGTCGGCAAGATTTGGGCGAAATCGCCCTGGTGCACTGTGATGCGATGACCGAAAGCAGCAGCTGCGATGTTGTCGCTGGCAAGCTGCACGTGCTCCGGATCGCGCTCGATCGTGTCGACCGTGGAGTCGGGCGCACCATAGGCAAATGACAGTGCGGTGTAGCCGAGCGCCGTCCCCAACTCGAGAATGCGCCGCGCGTTGACCGCAGCCGCCACGACGCTGAGAAATGGTCCGTTGTCGTAGGGATAGGCGCCGCAACCGTGCCGCGCCCGATGCTGATCGGTGTCTCTACGGATCGCCGCAAACGGATCGGCCGCCGGTCCGCTCATGCCGCGCAATTACTCCCGGGTCGGATAGTTCGGACTCTCGCGCGTAATCGTCACATCGTGCACGTGGCTCTCGCGCAATCCCGCGCCGGAAATGCGCATGAACTCCGCCTTGTCGTGGAACTCGGCCAATGTCCGCGCCCCGACATAGCCCATCGCGGCGCGCAGGCCGCCGGCGAGCTGATGCAGTACGTTGGCAACCGGCCCCTTGTATGGCACCTGGCCCTCGACACCCTCCGGAACGAGCTTGAGCGTGTCCTTTATTTCCTGCTGGAAATAGCGGTCGGCCGAGCCGCGCGCCATCGCTCCGACCGATCCCATGCCGCGATAGGTCTTGTAGGAGCGGCCCTGGTAGAGGAAGACCTCGCCCGGAGTTTCATCGGTGCCGGCGAGCAGCGAGCCGATCATGGCGCAATCGGCGCCCGCCGCCATAGCCTTGGCGAGATCACCGGAATATTTGATCCCGCCGTCGGCGATGACCGGGGTGTTGGTCTTCTTCGCCGCCTCCACGGCATCCATGATTGCGGTGAGTTGCGGCACGCCGACACCGGCGACGACACGCGTCGTGCAGATCGAACCCGGTCCGATGCCGACCTTGATGGCGTCGGCGCCGGCGTCGATCAAGGCCTTGGCCCCGTCGGCAGTAGCGATATTGCCGGCGACGACCTGCACGGCGTTCGACAGCCTCTTGATGCGAGTGACCGCATCGAGCACGCGTCGGGAATGGCCATGCGCGGTATCGACCACGACAAGGTCGACACCAGCTTCGATCAAGCGCTCGCTGCGCACGTAGCCGGCATCACCCACGCTCGTTGCCGCGGCGACTCGCAACCGGCCCTGTTCGTCCTTCGAGGCATTGGGATGGGCAACGGCCTTTTCGATATCCTTGACCGTGATCAGCCCAACGCAACGATACTCAGCGTCGACGACCAGAAGCTTCTCGATTCGGTGCTGATGCAGTAGGCGCTTGGCCTCGTCCTGACCGACGTTCTCGCGCACCGTGACGAGCCCGTCCTTGGTCATCAACTCAGAGACTTTTTGCCGCTTGTCGGTGGCAAAGCGAACGTCGCGATTGGTCAGGATGCCGACAAGCTTGCCCGCCCGGCCGTTGCCGCCGCCTTCGACCACCGGGATGCCGGAAATGCGGTGCTCTTCCATCAGCGCCAGCGCATCGGCGAGCATCGCGTCGGGGCGAATGGTGACCGGGTTCACCACCATGCCGGATTCGAATTTCTTCACCTGGCGCACCTGCGCCGCCTGCTCGACGGGATCGAGATTGCGGTGAATGACGCCGATGCCTCCCGCCTGCGCCATGGCGATCGCCATGTTCGCCTCGGTCACGGTGTCCATGGCCGAAGCCACGATGGGGATGTTGAGCGCGACGTTGCGCGTGATACGCGAGTGAATATCCACCTCGGAAGGAAGCACGTCCGACAGGCCGGGCCTGATCAGCACGTCGTCGAAGGTCAGACCCTCACGCGGATTATCGTGTGGCATTGCCAACTCCCGTTGCGGCCGGCGCGCTCAATAAGTCGTTGGAAAGACCAATCAGCGCGGGGGGCCCCTCGCCTGCCCGCCTGTCCGTCCGACTCAATGGCCCGCTTTTGGGTTGGCGGCGGCCCATAGCACGTCCGCACCCGAATTCATAGATGGTGTCGATTATCGGGTGCCGCGAGCACCGACCGTCACATCTGTGCGTTTCTTGCCCGAAGGGGCTGCGCGGTTTTGCCGCTAAGTGTACAGCAGAGTCGATTGGTCCCGATCATGGCCAAGCGAACGCGCTAAAGGTAAAGCCTTTTGCCACCTCATGCCGCGTGAATCGAGAAAGCCGCGCCCCGCGCCGGCCGGTAGTTCGGCCGCATGGCTGCTTGCTCTGGCCTTCGTCGCGCCCTGCGTCATCGTCACGAGCGCGTCCGCGCAGGATTTGGCCGACGAGCGTCGCTGCACTGGACAGTGGCGCGCCACAGTAGATGAGCGAATAGCTTCCTGTACCGAGCTCATCGGGTCAGGCCGCCACCAGCCCGTCAATCTCGCGATCCTGCATTATGACCGCGGCGTGTCGCTGCGCGCCAAGGGGGATCTCACCGGCGCGCTTGCCGATCTCGACGAAGCGATCAGGCTCAATCCCGGATACGCCCGCGCGCTCGCGGAACGCGGCACCTTGCGGTTCGCGCGACGCGACTGGGATGGGGCGATCGCCGACCTGGGCCAGGCGATCGACCTCGAGGCTTTCGACGCCAACCTGTTAATGGTGCGGGGAAACGCCTTCGAGGAGAAGGGCGAGTTCGATCGCGCAATCGCCGACTATGGCGCCGCGCTTCGATTCTCGCCCGGCTATGCCGCAGCCCATTTCAGTCGCGGACTTGCATTCCGCCGCAAAGGCGACCTCGATCATGCAATTGCCGACTACGACCAGGCGATCAGGCTCGATCCGAGAAATGCCGCGGCCTTCAACAATCGCGGCGTCGCCTGGTTCCAGAAAGGCGACTTCGACCGCGCCATAGCCGACTATGGCGCGGCCATTCGGCTCGATCCCAATCAGGCCGCCGTTTACAAGAATCGCGGCGATGCCTGGCGCGCCAAAGGCGACGCCGCCCGTGCCTTCGCTGATTTCGACCACGCGATCAAGCTCTCGCCGCAGTTTGCGCTCGCCTATCGAAATCGCGGCCTGGTCTTTTATGAGAAGCGGGACTACGACCACGCGGTCGCCGACTTCGACGCCGCTATTCGGCTCGATCCGACGAGCGCGGAGGCCTATGACAGTCGCGGCAACGCGCGCGAGGACCGAGGCGAACGCCGAGCCGCAATCGCAGACTACGATGAGGCAATACGCCTCGATCCGAACAACGCCCGCGGCTACTACGATCGCGGCGTTGCCTTCGACCGCAGCGGCGAGGTCGATCGCGCGATAACCGACTTGAGCGAGGCGATCAGGCTCAATCCCCAATACGCCGCCGCCTTTAGCGAGCGAGGTTATGCCTTCCATCTGAAGCGCGAGTTCGAGCGCGCCATCGCCGACTACGACCAGGCAATCAAGCTCAATCCCAAATTCGCCGCGGCCTATACCAATCGCGGCAATGCTTACGACGAGCAGGGCGATCCGGAGCGGGCCATCGCCGATTACGCCGAGGCCTTGCGCGCCGATCCGAATTACGCGGCGGCCTATTACAATCGCGGCGTCGCCCGACGGCGGAAGGGGGATCTCGACAGTGCGCTTGCTGATTTCGACAAGGCCATAAAGCTCAATCCCACGGCCGCGGCATTCAACAACCGCGGCAGCGCCTGGCTGGCCAAAGGCGAGGATGAGCTCGCCATCGCCGACTTCGATCAGGCCATCAAGCTCGATCCGACGCTCGCCGACGCCTACGTCAATCGCGGCAACGCCAAGCGCGATCGGCTCGACCTTGCCGGCGCGATTGCTGACTACGCGCGGGCCATCGAGCTTTCGCCGAACACCGCCGTAGCCTACCACGATCGCGCGTGGGCCCATTTCCTCGCCGGCGACGACTCCGAAGCGTTGGCCGACGCCGACCGCGCCATCGCACTCGACGGACATTCGGCAAGCGCGTTTTCGACGCGTGGCCTTATTCGCGAGCGGCTTGCCGATGCGGCAGGCGCCATCGCGGATTTTCGCCGCGCGATCGAGATCGATCCGAACTTTCAGCAGCCAGCCGAGGGTCTCCGGCGGTTGAAAGCGGGCCCCGCCGCGAGCCGCTAGACCCATATGGCGCTGAGTCCCCACGATCGCGTCGTCCCGCTCATCGTCGCCGTGGCTCTGTTCATGGAAAACATGGACTCCACGGTGATCTCGACGTCGCTTCCCGCCATCGCGCGGGCGATCGGCACCGACCCCTTGGCGCTAAAGCTTGCGGTCACCTCTTATCTGCTCGCGCTTGCCATCTTTATTCCCGCAAGCGGCTGGACGGCAGACCGCTTCGGCGCGCGCAACGTCTTTCGGGTCGCCATCGGCGTATTCATGCTCGGCTCGATCGGCTGCGCCCTTTCGCGCTCACTCGACGAGTTCGTCCTGGCGCGCATCGTTCAGGGCATTGGCGGAGCGATGATGACGCCGGTCGGGCGGCTAATCCTGGTGCGCAGCATCGACAAGCGGCTCTTGGTCGACGCCATGGCGCTGGTGACCATTCCTGCGCTCGTTGGTCCGATCTGCGGTCCGCCGCTAGGCGGTTTCATTACCACCTATGCATCATGGCATTGGATTTTTCTCATTAACGTGCCGATCGGACTAGCCGGCATCGCGGCGGCGACGCGCTACATTCCCGACGTCCGCGCCGAGCGACCCGACCCGTTCGATTTTGTCGGATTCATGCTGTCCGCAGTCGCTGTCGGAGGACTGGCCTTTGGGCTTTCGGCCATGGGGCTCGAGTTTTTGCCGCGGGGCGTTGTGGCCGCGCTCATTGGCGCCGGCGCCATTTCGGCAGCCGCTTACATCGTCCACGCGCGGCGCACGCCGTCGCCTATCCTCGACCTCGACCTGTTCAAATTCCCGACGTTCCGCGCCAGCGTCTTTGGCGGCTTCATGTTTCGGCTGGGCATCGGCGCGCTGCCGTTCCTGCTGCCGCTTCTTCTCCAGATCGGGTTCGATCTCACACCGTTTCAGTCGGGCCTCATCACCTTCACGGGCGCGCTCGGCTCGATGTTCATGAAGGCGGCTGTCGCCCGCGTTCTCAAACATTTCGGCTACCGCCCGGTACTCGTCTACAACAGTCTCATCAGCGGAGCCTTTCTCGCCGCCTGCGCGAGCTTCGTGCCCGGCATGCCGTTTGCGGTCATGATCGCTGTTCTGCTCGCCGGCGGCTTCTTTCGTTCGCTCCAATTCACCAGCATCAACACCATCGCCTATGCCGAGATCGAGCCGCGGCTGATTAGCCGCGCGACAGCGATCACCTCCGCCGCCCAGCAACTATCGCTGTCCACCGGCGTCGCCGTGGGCGCCCTCGTGGTCGAGGTCACGCTGCGGCTGAGGCACGAGACCGCGATGGGCGCGCTCGATTTTCCGCCGGCTTTCCTCGCGGTCGGCGCGCTGAGCGCCGCCGCAGCTCTGATCTTCGCTCGCCTTGCGCCCGAAGCCGGCGCTGAGCTTGCCGGGCGCAGCGTCAAGCCGGGCGCCGACGCCGCGATCAGCAACTAACAAGATGCTGATAACGCTGTCGGCCGCGCAAGACGCCATCCCCGCAACGACAAGCCGGACAACCTACGCCGAGGCCTTCGCTTCGCGCCGGAACCCCCGGGCGAGCAGATAAAGCTCCGCTGAGTCGCTGCGGCTCGCCGGCGGCTTGACGTGCTTGACGCTGGCGAATTCGCGCTTGAGCTCGCCGAGCAGCGTCGCCTCGGTTCCGCCTTGCAGGACCTTGCACAGAAAACTGCCGCCTTCCGCCAGCACTTCGCGCGCGACCTGCGCCGCCGCCTCGGCGAGCGCCACGATGCGCAGGTGATCCGTCTGCCGGTGGCCGGTAGCGTTCGCCGCCATGTCGGAGAGGACGACGTCAGCTTTGCCGCCAAGCATCGCCTTGAGGCGATTCTGGGCGGCTTCATCCAGAAAATCGAATTTGAGAATGTCCACTCCGAGGATCGGTTTCATGTCGAGAATGTCGACCGCGATCACCCTCCCCTGCGGTCCGACACGACGTGCCGCGACTTCGCTCCACCCGCCGGGGGCGGCGCCGAGGTCGACGACCCGTGCGCCGGGTTTGAGCAGGCGGTATTTGTCGTCGATCTCGGTGAGCTTGTAGGCCGCGCGAGAGCGGAAGCCTTCCCGCTTGGCGCGCGCCACGTAGGGATCGCTTATTTGGCGTTTGAGCCAGGCACGCGAGGACGGTGTCCGCCATTTCTCGCCCGTGAGCCGCGCCATCCCCTACGTCTCTCCCCAAACACCGTCAGCGCGCATCATCTCGACCAGCATGCCCTCGCGCAGGCCGCGATCGGCCACGCGCAGACGCGCGCATGGAAAGGCACGGCGGATCGCGTCGAGGATGGCGCAGCCCGCAAGCACGAGGTCGGCACGTTCGGCGCCGATGCAGGGATTGGCGGCGCGCTCGTCGAAGCTCATCGCCATGAGCTGGGCGACGACGCGCGTAACCTGATCGTGGGACAGCCAGCAGCCATCGACGCGCCGGCGATCGTAGCGCCTGAGCTTCAGGAACACGCCGGCAATCGTCGTCACCGTGCCAGACGTCCCGAGCATGTGAAAGCCGTCGAGATCGATGCGATGCGCTTTTGCGAAGTTGTCGACGAACGCAGCGACCTCTTCGACCATGGCATCGTAGATGTCGGGGGGCACGACCGTTCCGCCGTAGCGCTCGGCCAGGGTGACGACGCCAACCGGCAGTGACGCCCAGCCGACGATGTCGGGTAGCGGCGGTCCGCGGCGCGACCCATTCGGCCGGCCGAGCCTCACCAGCTCGGACGATCCGCCGCCGATGTCGAAAAGGATGACGCCCGCTGCCGCGGGATCGAAAAGTTCCGTGCACCCCGCGGCGGCGAGGCGTGCCTCGGTCGCCGAGTCGATGATCTCAAGCTCCAAGCCGGCCTCTTCGGCGACGCGCGCGCGGAACACTTCACCGTTCTCGGCGGCGCGGCAGGCCTCGGTCGCGATGAGGCGCGCACGGACAACGCCGCGCGCCCGCATCTTGTCGCGGCAGACCAGCAGCGCCTCCACGGCGCGGGAGATTGCCGCATCGCTGATTCGCCGCGAAGCCGCGACCCCTTCGCCGAGTCGGATGATGCGGGAGAACGCATCGATGACCCGAAACCCGTCCGCTGTCGGGCGCGCTATGAGCAGGCGGCAATTGTTCGTGCCGAGATCGAGCGCCGCATAGGTCGCTCCGGAGGACTCCTCCGCGAACGGCCGCGCATCGTCGCGAGGAACTCCTCCGCGATGCATGCCGTACGGCGTTCGACGAGCCCAACGCGGACGCCGTCGCGGCGCCCGATGACCGTCGAGGCCACCAGTCGGGGCCTCATCGTTCATTAAATGACCTTCCTGCCGCGCGGAGCTCCATGGCTCGACGGCTACGGCTCTGTTCAAGTCCAAATCGTCCAAAATGTATCAGCCGGGGGGAGTAGGGCAATACTGTGCCTCAGGCGCCTGTGAGCCATGCCCTCCGGCCAGCTTGTCGCGTTCTGCCAAGGCCACTATGTCATCGGTTCGGCGCTTTTGCGGGATCCAGAGCCATGAATTTGCACCAGCCTGCCGGCCGGCAGACGGACGAGAGGCTCGCGGTCGAGAAATTTGCCGTGGGGCAATCGGTACCGCGCAGCGAGGATCCGATGCTGCTGCGCGGCTTCGGCCGTTACACCGACGACGTGAGCCTGCCCGGTCAAGTTTACGCGGTCATGGTGCGCAGCCGCGTCGCCCACGGCGCAATCCGGTCGATCGATGCCGGCGCCGCGCGCAAACTCCCCGGCGTGCTCGGCGTCTACACCGCCGCCGACCTGCAGACATATGGTCCGCTCAAGTGCGTTGTATCGTTCAAGAACCGCGACGGTTCGGCGATGCGCAAGCCGTGGCGCGGAGCGCTCGCAAGGGACAAAGTGCGATTTGTCGGCGATCCGGTGGCTTTCGTCGTGGGCGAGTCCGTGTACGCCGCCAAGGATGGCGCCGAAGCGGTTCAGGTCGAAATCGAGCCGCTGGCGGCCGTCATCTCGAGCGAGGACAGCACTCGCGCCGGGGCCCCTCTCCTTTATGACGACGTGCCCGGCAATATCTCTCTCGACTACCACTTCGGCGACTCGGTCGCCGTCAACGACGCCTTTGCCAGGGCGGCGCACGTGACCCGATTGAAGCTGGTGAACAGCCGCGTCGTCGTCAATGCCATGGAGCCGCGCGCGGCGCTCGCCTTCTACGATGGCCATCGCTTCACGCTCTATGTCGGATCGCAAGGCGTCGCCGGGATGCGCGCCAACATCGCCGACGTGCTCTGCGTCGACGGCAAGGATGTGCATATCCTGACCGGCCAGGTCGGCGGCTCGTTCGGCATGAAAGCGGCGGTGTTTCCCGAATACGTCTGCGTGCTTCACGCCGCACGCGCGCTCGGCCGCCCGGTAAAGTGGACCGACGAGCGCTCCGGGAGCTTTGTCTCCGACAGCCACGGCCGCAACCACGACGTAACCGGCGAACTTGCGCTGGCGGAAGACGGCACGTTCCTCGCTGTGCGCATTACAAGCTTCGCCAATATGGGCGCCTTTCTATCGCCGATGGGCCCCTATCCCGGTACGCTTAACATCGTAAAGAACGTCCAAGGCATGTATCGAACGCCACTCATCGAAGTCTCGTCCAAGTGCGTGTTCACCAACACGTCACAGACGGGACCCTACCGCGGCGCCGGACGGCCGGAAGGCAACTACTTCATGGAGAGGCTGATCGATGCGGCAGCCGCCGAGATGGGGACGGACCGTCTTGAGCTGCGGCGGCGCAACCAGATCCGGCCGCAGGATCTGCCCTACAAGACCGGCTCGGACATGACCTACGACAGCGGCGACTTCGCGACGCTGACCAAGCAGGCGTTTGAGCTGGCCGACGGCGCCGGTTTCGCCCGCCGCAAACGCGAAAGCCTCGAGCGCGGCAAGCTACGCGGCCTCGGCATCGGCAATTTCCTCGAGGTCACGGCGCCGCCCGGCAAGGAACTGGCCGGCATCTATTTCAATGCCGACGGGTCGATCACGCTCGCCACCGGCACGCTCGATTTCGGCATGGGCCACGCCACACCGTTTGCGCAAGTGCTGAGCGAACGGCTCGGCATTCCGTTCGAGAAGATCTCGCTTGTCCAGGGTGACAGCGACCGCATCCCCATCGGCGGCGGAAGCGGCGGTTCAAAATCGATCATGCACAGCGGCACCGCGATCATCGAGGCCGCCGCAAAGATCATCGAGAGGGGCAAAGAAATCGCCGCCCACGTGCTTGAGGCCGCCGCTTCCGACATCGAGTTTCGTCGCGGCAGCTTCGTGATCGCCGGAACCGATCGCGCGATCTCGCTGATCGATCTCGCGCAAATGCTGCGCAAAGGCGATGCCAGGCTTCCGCCGAACGCTCCGCGGTCCCTCGACATCACTCACGTCAGCGATGGACCCGGAGCCGCCACCTTTCCAAATGGCTGCCACATCGCCGAGGTTGAGGTCGATCCCGACACCGGAGTCGTGGAGGTCGTGAAATATAGCTGCGTCAACGATTTTGGCACGCTGATCAATCCGATGGTCGTGGAGGGCCAGCTTCACGGCGGCGTGGTGCAGGGCATCGGCCAAGCCCTTATGGAGATGACCGTCCATGACAGCGACGGGCAGCTGCTGACCGGCTCGTTCATGGATTACGCGATGCCGCGGGCGACGGACGCTCCTTCATTCGTCGTTGCCAGCCATCCGGTGCCGACGAAGACCAACCCGCTCGGCGTCAAGGGCTGCGGCGAAGCCGGCTGCGCCGGCGCGCTGACTTCGATCATGAATGCGGTGATGGATGCGCTTGCTGCATGCGGCGTCCGCCACGTTGACATGCCGCTGACGCCTTATCGAATCTGGCAGGCGTTGCGCGACGCGCCCGAGCGCGCCTGAGCAAGGCGCATGCGGCCGGTCCGATGACGCAAGCGCTCTCCGTCCCTGCGCGCCGTCTCGGCGA
>Ga0335081_10009056_pt1 | contig 15995 bp, 20 predicted proteins | sample Lox_Sample_35_FD_206713 | JGI IMG/M metagenome (GOLD analysis project Ga0335081, IMG submission 206713) | Soil microbial communities from Loxahatchee National Wildlife Refuge, Florida, United States - Lox_Sample_3.5 | ecosystem: Environmental > Terrestrial > Soil > Wetlands | place: USA... | reverse complement strand
TAACAGGTGGCCCGGATTCCGGCGACCGCGGCGACTGCGCCGCCGCCGAGGGCGCCTAGTGCTTCGCAGCCCCGGAAGACGGTGCCGTACAGGCTGGTGACCACAGCCAGTACCAGGCGAACGGTGTACGAGGCATCCCAGCGAGCGCGACCACACCAGCATCATCCCGGCCCCGAAGTCAGCTGGTGAGACAGGGCTGGACTGTGCATCAGCAGTCAAATACCGACCAGCAGATGTCGTTCCGACATCGCTGGTCGTCAAGTACGAGTTCGCGAATCGCCTCCGGGAGCTGGTCACGCTGCCACTGGCACTCCAGTCGCCCTGCCGCCTCGCCGTCGCCTTCCGCTGCCGCAGCACGCGCGGCCTTGATCGCATAGGCGGCCGCACCGAGCTCGTGCGCGGCGACGTGTGCGGCGGCCCCGGCCTGGCCAGCAGCGTACGCGGCATGCCGTGCTGCCCCACGCAGGTCTCTGGCCGCGCCCATTGCGTGGCCGCCCGCCGCGCGAGCCTGAGTCATCTTGACCTCGCCACGCACCCAGGCGCGGACATGCTCGATCGCCTGACGCGGCCGTGGGTCCTCGGGCTGAGCCGACTCGAAGAGGTCAAGGACGTGCTCCGCGCACGATGCCGCCCAAAGAGCGAGGAGATGGTGATCCGAATCAGTGAGGGTCCCACCGCGGCGGATCGTGACGAAGCGAGGGTCCCGGACCTTCGGGAGGATCACGGCCGGCCCTCCTTCTGCACTCAGCGAGCCATCCCCGGAGCTGCAACCCAGCCAGGACTGCTGCACCTTGTCAGCGACTTTAGGCGTGCGCCGTGACCTCATAGGTTTCGAGGTGCAGCGCGGTGAGTCCCGTCGCGGGGGCGGCCTCGTCCCGGATTCCGGATGGGCCCGCCTGCGCGGCGACCGCCTCCATCTGCTCGCGGGTCTCCCACAGCGAGATGACTATGAACTTGCCGGCCTCAGCGTCGGTGAGCAGGTAGAAGCCTTTGAACCCGGGCAGCTGGCGGGCGCCGGGCAGTTGTTCACGGACAAGGCGGATGGCATTGTCGACCCCCTGGCCTGCCTGGGCTGTGATCACGCGCGCGAACATTCGCTCTCCTTTCGGCCTGGCGGCGGTGCGGTTTACGGCCGGGACCAGCGTCAGCTTCCCGGACGCGGTCCCCCGATCACGTCTTCCAGGACCCGGGGATCGGCGAAGTCGCGGAAGAGCACAATATGACCTTCCCGGATCCGCAGGATCTGAACGGACGTCGCCGCGAACGACCGGCCCGTCGTGGTCACGGTCCCCTTCCCGCGCACCTCCACGATCACCACCTCCGGGTCCTGGGTCTGGTAAAGCTCCGCAACCTCGAAGTCCTCCAGCCGCAGCGGCGACGCCATGACACGGCGCGAGTACTCGCGGATCGCCTCCCGGCCTTCCAGGCGCGCGGGCGTGCCCGGCGGCGCGAAGGGCGCCTCGATCACCCCATCGGGCGCGAACAGGTCAGCGTAGCCGTCGGCATCCCCGTTCAGGATCAGGTGGCGGCGCCGGGCCAGGACGTCGGCAGGCGTGACAGATGACATGCGCCTTCCCTTCATTCAGGCAGTTCGTTCAACAGGCGTTCATTTAACAAGCGTAGAATCAAATGAACCTCCGGTCAACACGCGTAGAATGAAATGATGACCACTCCCCGGCCGAACTCACGCGCCGAGCAGCGCCGCCGCACCGAAGCGCGCATCCTCGACGCCGCGACCCAGGTCTTCTTCAGCACCGGGTACGACCGGACCACTATCCGGGCCGTGGCCTCGGCCGCGGGCGTGGACGCGGGCCTGGTCATGCACTACTTCGAGTCCAAGCAGGAGCTATTCCGGCGAGTGATCGACGCCGCCCCCGTCCCCGAGGTCAGCGGGACATCGGCCGAGGCAGCCGAGCAGATCCTCGCCGGGCTCGCCAGTCGGCTGGCGAGCGAGCCGGTCGCGTCGCTGGCCCTCTTGCGCTCGATGCTGACCAACCCCGAGGCCGCCAGTGCCGCCAGCGCTGGCATCGCGCGCTACGAGGCGCAGATCGCCCAGGCCATCCCCGCCGACGATGCGGACCTGCGGGCCGCGATCATCAGCGCCATCACCATGGGCATCGCGGTCTCCCGGCACCTCATCAAGTCCGACGAACTCGCCACCGCCGACCCGGCGCAGGTCATCCGGCTGCTGCGCCCCTGCGTGCTTTCGCTAGCGGCCTCCCCCGACCACGGCGGGCCGCCTTCAATTGTGCCACCGCGGTTAATGGCTCACTAATGGCGTGCTCGAATCGGTCCTTCGCGCACGCCCCGCGCCGCATTGAACTGCAAACCTGAATTGCAATCATGCGCGCCACAGCGGCTCTTGCCAGAAACCGTGGATAACATAGGCGGGGGCCGGCGAGACGGTACGATCCGGGCGAGGAGAATCCGATGCCGCAAGCTCCCGTACGGCGGGCTGTCAGCGAGTCATCGGATGTGGCCAAGCTCGTCCGGTTGCATCACCGGCGGCGCGGGTGGGCCTGGGTGGCGGTAGGTAGCGTGATCGGCCTCGCGGTGTACGCGGGGATCGACCTAAACCTGTTCGAGAACCCCGCCGGGCCGACGGGAATCCTCGGCGTTATCGCGGTCTTCGTGCTGCTCGCCCTGGCTCTGGCCGGGCTTGCGGTGGTAATCGTCGATACCTCGCGCATTCACCGCGCCGACGCGGCCGTCCGGGTGAGCGCGAAGGGCAGCGTTTCGCATTACCCGCTGTACGCTCACGCGCACCGCTATCCGCCGCGGCACCACGGCAGCTGGGTGTTCGTCATCGTCATGCTCGCCGCGATGACCGGTATCACCGTGGCTCTCCTGCCCGCCGAAGTGAACTCGTGGGCCTATGTGGCCGGCGCGGAGAGCCAGGACACCTTCAACCCGGTGTCGTATGGTCAAGCCTGCAGCGCCAGCGTGGGCCACGGGGTCGGTAGCTGCCGCACGGTGACCGAGGGTTACCTTTCCAGAAGCGGCGCGGACGTCACCTGGGGCAGCCAGGTGCCACTCGGCCAGCCGTTCAGCGTCCGCGACCCGCTCTGGGCCTGGGGCAGGGGGCGGGCTCTCATCAGTGGCGACAGCTCGGCGATCGCGAACATCGTCGCGGGCCTGTTCTTCGATGGAGCAGCGCTATTGCTGCTGTACATCCTCGTCGTGGTCGTGCGCGACACGCCGGCGAGGCGAAGCCAGCCGATGTCCGTGCCCGCTGGCGCAGACCCGGGCGGAGCCCGCCGGACTCATCCTCCCGATCGCGGTCACCACGGAAGCGGCGCTCGTCGCCGGGCACGCGGTGGGCGAGGCAGGCGCTGACGATCGCCGTCGTTAATCGTTTGCCGGCCCTCACGCACATCGCCGATGATGGCGGCCATGGCCACGACCCGGCGAGCCGACATGTTCACCGAGGACGGCAAGCCCTCTGACGACGACCCGCGTGAGCACCGGGCGAGGCTGGGTGACGAGCGCGTCACGCTGGTCGAGTCCCTGCGCTGTCAACGCCTCACATTGGAGCTGAAGTGCTCAGGTCTTGATGCGCAGGCTATGGCGCGGCGTTCGGTCGAGCCGTCGACGATGTCGCTCCTGGGGCTGGTGCGGCACCTGGCCGAGATGGAGCGCGCGACATTCCGGGTGATGATGGCGGGCCAGGAGGTGCCCCGGCTGTTCTGCTCCGAAACCGACCGGGACGGCGATTTCGATGGAGCAGTCCCCGACCCTCAGGTGGTTGCGGAGGCATGGGACGCGTGGCGTGCGGAGGTGGACTTCGCCACGCGGTTCGTGGCCGAGGCGCCCAGTCTCGACATCACCGGCGATGATCCCTTCAATCAGCACGGCAGCGGCGGCGGGCCGATGTCGCTGCGCGAGGTGCTGGTCGGAATGATCGAGGAGTACGCCCGCCACATGGGTCACGCCGACCTGTTGCGCGAGCGGATCGACGGACGCATGGGCCAGTAATCGGCTGGCGTCAGCCGGTTGCCTGCGTCGCCTGCGGGCATGCTCGGCAGCCGGGCGGCGCGGCCGACCAGGCCGGCCGTCCGGACCAGCACCATCATGATGGCCATGAAGATCAGGCCGTCGGTGATGGCCGCACCGGTGACCTGGTGGGCCGCGCACCAGTGGGCGAGCTGCGCCGGGAACCAGTGGGTGGCGCCGATGGAGAACGCCGCGCGGGCGGCCACGATGAGCGTCCACGCGATCGCGTACGGCAGGCCGGCCGCGCTGACCGGCCTGCCGGTCTTCGGGCTGCGGTAGACCCGCATCAGCGTGGCGACGACCAGGCCGCACAGCAGCCCGGCCGCGATACCGGCCAGTTCGACCAGCAGCCCGTTTCCGTGGGTGACCGGCCGGTCCAGGAACAGCGGGATGACCGCGGCGATGACCAGCGGTGTCCGCAGGATGCGGACCAGGCCGACCTTGCGGTGCGGGCCGAGGTCGCTTTCCAGGGTCGCGAAGAGCACGGCGGCGTTGATGATCATTGCCTGGGTGAGGGGGGACACGTGGGTGCACTCCTGTTATCGCTGGGCGTTTGACATCACCCACCATCGCTGGGGCACCCCAGCCGGGGCGTCGGAGCACGGGTTGGTCCCCGGTACCAGGCCGGGGCCGCCGGGTTGTCAACCCGGTACTCGTACCGCGGGCCGGCGCGCTGGTACCGCCCTGGTCCGTATCGTCGGGATCGGTGGTTCACCGGACGTAAGGAGCGTTTACGTGTCCTGGCAGCACGTTCCTGGCCGACGCGTTCCGTGAGCATGACCAGGGCACGTCGGGGCGATACTGATCCCATGATGACCAGGGTCTACTGGCTGATCCGCGTCACCGGGTTCGCGGTGATCGGCATCCTGGCCCTGATCAGCCCGCCACGCTCGGCTGCGCAGCAGGCGGTACAGATCGTCTGCTTCTCGGTAGTCGGCCTGGCTCTGCTGGCGTGGATCGCGGCCGACCTGCGTCCCCGGTACCGGTCCCGGGGGCTGCCCGTCGCGCTCGGCGCGATGGCCATCGCGGGCGGCGTGGCCGCGGTGACCTCCGGCAACGGCCAGACCCTGGTCGCCTTCGCCTGCATCGCGGCTTTCTGGGCGGGCAGTGAAACCGGCCTGCGAGCCAGCATCGCGGTCGCCGCGGCCGGCATTGTCTCGATCTGGGTGGCCGGGGGGATCGCCGGCAGCCAATTCGGCACGATGGCCGGGGATCCGCTGCTGATCGCGGTGTGTGCGATGTTCGGCCTGCAACGGCGTTCCTATCGGGTGCAAGCCGAGCAGTCCGCAGCCCTGCTGGCGCAGCACGAGCGGTTGCGGGCTGAGCAGCGCCGCGCCGACGTGCTGGATGAGCGGGCCCGCATCGCGCGCGAGATCCACGACGTGCTGGCGCACTCCCTCGGCGCGCTGGGCATCCAGATCCAGGCGGCCAAGGCGATGCTGACCGACCACAAAGACGTCGACCGGGCGGTCGAGGCGCTGACCACCGCCCAGCGGATGGCCGCTGGCGGCCTGACCGAGACCCGCCGAGCGGTGCACGCGCTGCGGGTGGACACGCTGCCGCTCGGCCAGGAACTGGGCGCGGTGGTCGATACCCACCGGCAGCGCTATCACGTCCCGGTCACCCTCGAGACGTCCGGCGTGGCCCGGGCGCTGCCGCCAGACGCCGCGCTGGCCCTGCTGCGCACCGCGCAGGAGGCGATGGTCAACGCGGCCAAGCACGCGCCCGGCCAGCGGGTCGCGGTCCGCCTCGACTATGGCGAACACGACGTGCGGCTCAGCGTCGTCAACGCCCTGGACGGAACTGGTGCTTCGGCCCGGCGTCCGGGCAACACCGGCGGCTACGGGCTGACCGGCATGCGAGAGCGGCTACGGTTGCTGAAGGGCACGCTGCGGGCAGGCCCGCAGGACAATGAGTGGACCGTGACCGCCGACCTTCCGCTAGCCGCCGCCGAGGACGGAATCGCCTGATGACTGACGACCAGCAGTTGCGGGTCGTCATCGCCGACGACCAGGCCAGCGTCCGCGAGGGCTTGGTCTTGCTGCTCGGCGGCCTGCCCGGCATCGACGTGGTGGGCGCCGCCGCGGACGGCGAACAGGCGCTGGAACTGGTGGCTGAGCACCAGCCCGACGCGATCCTGCTCGATCTGCACATGCCCGTGCTGGACGGCATCGACGCCACCCGCCGGCTCGTCGCCGAGCATCCTCGCGTCGCGGTCGTCGTGCTCACCACGTATGTGGACGACACGTCCGTCCTTGAGGCCCTGCGCGCCGGCGCGGGCAGCTACCTGACCAAGGACGCCGACCGCACCGACATCGCGCGGGCGCTGCGAGCGGCGGTCGGCGGGCTGACCGTGTTCGACCCGCGCGTGCACGCCACGCTGCTCGCCGCCACGTCCCGGGCCGCTGGTTCGCCCGGCGGCGCCTCAGCCACTCCCGGGTCCGAACCAGCCGCGCGGCCGCCCGACCCGCCGGACGGCCTGACCCAGCGGGAGGTCGAGATCCTCAGCCTGATCGCTCAGGGCCTGACCAACGGTGAGATCGCCGAGCGCCTGTTTCTCAGCAACCATACGATCAAGACCCACATCAACCGCATCTTCGCCAAGACCGGCTCACGCGACCGAGTAGCCGCGATCGGCTACGCCCAGCGCCACAACATCGGCTAGGCGTCAGCTGACCCGGGCCGGTACCGGGGGCAGATCACTCGCTTGTAAGGTACACACTGGCGTGTTCGGTTCCCGGCTCATCGCCGGTGGCTGGGTTCGGCGGCCCGGGAGCCGGGCGCCTGACATCCTGGGGGGCTATGGACAAGGCGTTGGTGCCGGTGCGTGACCTTACGGACTCTGAGCAGAACCAGGCGGTGCTCGACGCGGCCTCCGCCCTGGCCGAGGGCCGCGCGACGGCGGAGCGTGTCGCGGCCAGCCATGGCCCGGCGGTGGCGGCCGAGGCGAGTGCTGCGGCTCGCTCGCGGCGGCGCCTGGGCGAGCTCACCGGCCCGGTCCACCTGACCGTGGTGTGGGCCATGTACGGCGAGACGGGCCGCATGGTCCCCCGGGCCGTGCACCCGCACGGGGAGGACTTCGTCCGGGTCAAGGTCCGCCAGCTGGACTGGCTGACCAGTGGCCTGCCCGGCGTCACGTGGAGCATCATCGCTTGCGACGACGGATGCCCGGACCGGCCCTCGAGTGCCGATGTCATGACGGACATCGTGGCGGCCGAGGGCTACCCGGCCGAAGGTCACCGCGGCGTGCGGGTGCTCAGGCTGGCTGAGCTGCTCGGAGGCGGCATCTCGATCAGTCCCGCATTCGACCAGCTGACCTCGACCGATCAGTCCCGCAAGGGCGGTTCGATCCTGGCCGGGCTGGCCGCCGCGATTCGGACCGGTCCGCCGTCGGCGGACGGCTCCGGCCGGCACGTGGTCTGCTACACCGACGCGGATCTGTCCGCCAACCTGGCCCAGCTGGGCTCGCTGGCGGCGCCGGTGGTGGCCGGGGACCAGGTGGCCGGCGCGCTCGGCCAGCGTTACGGAATCGAGGGGGCGGTGCTGGTCCGGGCCGACGGGCTGTCCACCGAGCCGCGCAGCACCGGCGACAAGCCAGACAAGATCATCATCCTGTTCCGCCATTTCGTGCGGGCCATGCTCATCCCGTCCCTGGCCCAGGTGCTCGACACCCAGGCCGGCTTCAAGGCCTTCGACGGGGCCGCGCTCGGCCCGGTCATCGGGCAGATGACGTCCTTCAACGAGACCTTCGACCTCGAGTTGCTCATCCACCTCGCCCAGCGCTACGGACCGCGGGCCCTGGCCGTCGAACCGATCGTCTTCACCGAGGACTTCGCCGCGACGAACTTCCCCTCGGTCACGCCGGGGCCGCGCCACCTGGCCATGGTTCAGCAGGTCGTGGACCTCTACGACCGGCTCGTCGCGCCGGTCGCCCCCGTCACCGGCGAGGCGGCTGACCTGCTCACCCTGCTCAGGACGCTTGACCTCGACGGCTATGTGACCTTGATCGAGCACCTGCGCGCCGAGGACCCCGGCGACCCGACCCTGTTCGACCGGCGGTGGCCCGTCCAGCACCTCCGCGACATCCTGCGCCGCGGACCGGTAGACGATCCAGTTCTGCTGGAACTGGAATAGGTGGTCGCGATCGCGTCGTCGTCGTCTCCGCGACTGATCGATGCGGTCTGTGACCGGCTCGGCCTGGCCGGCATCCACGTGCGCTGCTCGGCTCTGGACGAGGCCCGGGGAAAGCCGGCGCCGGACGTCTATCTCACCGCGGTTCGCAGGCTCGGCGTCGCCCCGGCGCACTGCCTGGCCATGGAAGACTCCCTGCACGGGGTCGTGTCGGCGAAGTCCGCCGGCCTGCGCTGCGTGGCCGTCCCTGACCCGCTCCTCGCCGCCGATCCCCGCTATCGCGAGGCGGACCTGGTCCTTTCGTCGCTGACCCAGTTCGACGACACGACCTTGCGGCTGCTGGCCGGGCAGGTGCCCGGCTGACGAGCCGGCCCGCCTAGATCGAGCCAGCCGCCGCCTTGACGCCGGCGGACTGGCACACGCCGCCCGGCTGGCCGTTGGTGAGGGAGCAGATGGCGGCCGTGATGATGTTGGCTGCGCCGTCGATGTCCCTGGCGACCGCGCTGGACGGGTCGCGCATCGCCGCGGCCACCTGGGCCCAGCTCAGGCCGCTGAGCGCGGAGGGGAGGTACTGGACTTGCGGGAGGATGTAGCGGTTCCCGATGTCGACGAACGGGATCGAGTTGCCGCCGTACCTGGCGAACAGCGCTTGCTGCTGTGCCGTCGGCTGCTGCAGGTAAGCATGCCCGAACGGATTGCTGGGGTCGGCGGCCTCGCCGAACCATTCCACCGGGACGAAGGCCAGGTACTTGCTGCTGTAGCTGGCCTTGGCGAACGACAGCGTGGGCGTGTTCGGGTAGACGTCGGTGGGCGAGGAGTGGATGAGGCTGAGGCCGGATAGGGTGCCGAACCGGCTGACCGCGGCGGCGAGCGCCCATCGTTCCGCCGCGCAGTACGGGCAGAACTCGCCCCCTATGTAGAGCAGTTCCGGCTTCCCGCCGGCGGTGAGCGGGGCCTGGCCGGTGACGGTGGTGAATCCGGCCGCCTGGCCGGCGCCGACCGCGTCGAACGTAGTCCCCGGCACGCTAGTGACCTGCTGCTGGACCTGGGCCGTGGTGCGCGCGTCCGCGCCCGGGGCGCTGTGCGGGGGCGACTGGGTGAGCTTCACCGCGATCAGCGTGGCCACCAGCGCGAGCACGACCGCCACGCTGCCGCCGGCCAGCAGAAGCCGTTTGCGGACCTCGGCCCGGCGGTCGGCGGCGCGGCGGTCGGCGAGCTTCTGCCGGGCGTTTCGCGTCGTGCTCCCCATCGATCCTCCATCTACTATCTGCGTACGTAGATAGTACGTACATAGACAGTAGCAATCGGGACGCAGGGATGTCTATGCTGACTGGTAATGACTCGGGAGGTGAGGTGCGCGGGTTCGGTGACCTGGAAGCGGTGATCATGGACCGGGTGTGGGAGCGCGACGGGCCGGTGACCGTGCGGGAGCTGTTCGATGAGCTGGCCGCGGAGCGGACGATCGCGTATACGACCGTGATGAGCACCATGGACAACCTGCACCGCAAGGGATGGCTGGACCGGGTCCGGGAGGGCAAGGCCTACCGGTACACGGCCACCGCCAGCCGCGAGGAGTACGGCGCCCGGCTGATGCGGGAGGCGCTCGCCGACGGCGGGGACGCTGAGGTGGTGCTGAGCCACTTCGTCGCGCAGATCGGCAACGGGGAATCCGAGGCGCTGCGGTCGGTGCTCCGCAAGCTACGCGGCAGGCGGCCCGGATGAGACCCGTGCTCCTGGTTCTCTGCTACGCCCTGGCCGTGGCGTTCATCCTGCCGCTTCCGCTCGCGCGGCTGTCCGAGCCTGGTGTCAGCCCGCGGCTCGGGCTCGCGGCCTGGCTCGCCGCGATATCCAGCGTGCTGGCTTCCGTGATGGTCGGCCTCGGGCTGCTGGCCAGGGCGGCGATCGCGGGATGGCCGGCGTTCGCGCGGACCGTGTGCGAGTCGGTGAGCGCCGGAACGTGCCCGCCGGGTGTGTACCGGAGCGCCGCCTATGAGCTCGGGCTCGCCGTCGCGGCCTTCCTCGGCGGACTGGCCATGATCTTGTTCGGCTTGCGCTACGGCCGGATCCTGCGCCGGTCCAGCATCCGGACCCGGGCCCACGCCGAGGCCGCTCGCATCACCGGCCATCGCGTCGAGGGCGGGAACGCCGCGTTCGTGCTGGACGCCACGCGGCCCGCCGTGTACTGCGTGCCGGGGCGGCCGCCCACCATCGTGCTCACCACCGGCGCGCTCGCGGTCCTCGATCCGGAACAGCTCACGGCGGTACTGGCGCACGAACGCGCGCACCTGGCCGGGAGGCACCATCTGCTGCTCGCGGTGACCCGTTCACTGGCCGCCGTGGCCCCCGTCGTTCCGCTGTTCGCGCGCGGAACCGGTGCGGTGGCCAGGCTGGCCGAGATGCGCGCCGACGATGTCGCGGCCCGGCGGGCCGGCGGTGAGCATGGTCGCCGCACGCTGCTGGCGGCCCTGCTGGCCATGGGTACTGGCGTGGCGGTCACGCAGGCACCGGCCGCGTGGCTGGCCGCCACCGGCGGCGTGGTCGCCGCCCGGGTCCAGCGGCTCGCCGAGCCGCCGCCTCGGGCCCGCTGGCTGTGCCACGGACTGGCGCTGGCCGCGCTCACGCTGGCGATCGCCGCCGTCTCCGCCTTGGTGCTGTCGCTCGCGGTCACTGGAGCCTAAAGCGCGATCCTTCGGCAAATAGGACAGAACCGGGCGCTAGCCCCCGTTTCCGACGTTTCGGGTTGATAATCACCGGATCGGCCGGAAGCGCATCGCAGACGTAACGGAACTCGGGAAACTTTCCCAGCCGGAGACCGAATGCGCGTTCCATTGCTTCGCGTATGAGGTGGTGTTAGCGGCAAAGTACGATAGCTGTCAGGAGCGTATTACCTAGGAGTCACGAGGCTATGCGCGGCAAGGGTGCCGCGCATAGGGGCGGGAGATTCCTGATGAACGACCAGATCCGGGCTCGCTGCTCCCACCGGACCAGTCCCGTCATGACGTTTCTGCTCGGGCTCCTCTTGATGATCTTCCTGAGCTCACTGGCCGCCGCGCCGGCCGATGCGGCCACTTTGCCCGCATACGCGGCCTGTCCCTGGCTCCACCTCAAGTCGTCTGGATCATGTGTGCGGCGGCTGCAGAAGCAGCTGAACGATGACCACGTCAGCCCGCATCTAACGGTTGACGGCGTCTTCGGGAAACAGACACTTCAGGCGGTGAAGAATTTTCAGCGCAGGAAGGGATTGCACCCTGACGGCGTAGTAGGCCCGCAGACCGCTCTCGCGCTCCAGGCGTACGCACGGCCGGCCCGGACGCCGGCCTCCCGCCCGCCGGAATATTCTCGGTTCCTGCATTCCGCCAGGAGCTTCTGGAGCGACATCTGGCGGCATATGAGCCCTCCGGTGATCGCGATCTGCGCGATCATATTCGTCACGTTCGGCGCGGCCGCGCTCTTTGGCGTCAGAAGGGTACGCATAAGGTACAGCAAGAGAACATTTGAGTGCGATGTTGAACGTTTTCCGCCACAGCGGATCGTAAACGCTCAAGCGGACGTCATCAACAAGTACATAGATCTGCAGGCCAGGTATCCGGACCGGCTGCCGCCCCCCGATGATCCCATTCGCGGCATCGGGCGGGGAAGCTGGTAGCACCACCTGGATCGATGAGGATTACCTGCAAGTTCGCCGCGAAGCCGGTCAAGTCCGAGGCCAGCGACGCGGGATCGCCTTAGAGTGGATCCCCGTGCAGACGCCTCCGCTCAAGCACGCCGTGCGGGCGCTCCTGGTCGGCTCGGCGGCCCTTGCGATAGCGGGTACCGCTGCCCTCCCGGTTTCCGCCGGCACCATGGTCCCGAGCGCCGCGAAGGCCGTGGCCGCCAGCAGGACAGTCGCCGCGCCGGCGTCCGACTCCGGTCCGACCGGAATACGGATCAAGGCCGGGGCGCTGGCCAACGCCGCGACCGGACAGATCCTGTGGAGCCAGGACCTCAATACCGAACGGCCCATCGGCAGCATCGTGAAGGTCATGACGGCGCTGGTCGTGCTCAGGGCGGGCCACCTGGACCAGACGATCACGGTGCCGAAGTCGGTCGTGGCCTACCTCAAGAAGCAGGATCAGCCGAGCACCGCCGGCCTGATCCCGGGAGACAAGCTGACCGCGCGGGAACTGCTCGAGGCGTTGCTGCTGCCGTCGGGCTGCGACGCCGCGTACACCCTGGCCATGGCGTACGGACCCGGGCTGAACGCATTCATCGCCAAGATGAATGCCGAAGCCCGGCAGATGGGCCTGACCAGTACCTACTTCTCGAACTTCGACGGGCTGCCGTGGCCGACCGAGCACTCGACCTGGTCGACGCCGGCGAACCTGATCACGCTGGGGCGGCACGCCATGAGATACGGGGTGTTCCGGAATATCGTCGGCCAGGCCAGCTACTCGCTCCCGGCCGGGGACGGGCACCACGCTTACCAGTGGCAGAACACCGACCCGCTGATCGGCACCTACTCGGGCGCGATCGGGATCAAGACGGGCGACACCAAGGCGGCCGGCAACTGCCTGCTGTTCGAGGCGACCCGGGGCGGCCTGACCCTGATCGGCGTGACGCTGGGTACCCCCGGTGACGACATCTCTGACACCGGACCGGTCGCCACCAAGGTCCTGAACTGGGGCTTCAAGAACTTCTGAGCTGTGACCGGCCGTCCTACCCGATGGCCAGCCGCGGCGGGATCGCGGTCGGCTTCGAGGTGGCCTGCGGCAGCCGGACCCGGATGGCGAAGCCGTCCGAGTTGTGGTCGACGCACGCCGCGGGCCAGTGACCGGTGATCATGGCCAGCACCCGGCGGTTGCCGTCCAGCACGTCCATCTCCAGCGTGGACACACCCCGGGCCTGGGCCCCGGTGACCAGCGCGCGCATCAGCGCCGAGCCGACGCCCCGGCCTTGCCAGGCGTCGTCCACCACCAGGCCGATATCGGTCACCCGGATGCCCCGGGCTTCGGTTCGGTCCACGGCGATGGCGTGCCCCACGATGACTTCGCGGCGGACGGCGAGCAGGGCGTCGATGTTGTCGGCGACGCCGGCCAGCGTCCGGAGCAGGGCGGTGCCCGGCGTGACCGGTCCGAAGAATCGCAGGTAGCGGGTATATGCGGAGAGCCCGGCGAAGAACTCGCCGATCGCGGGCAGGTCATCCGGAGATGCCTGCCGGATGGCGACGGCCGCCCGGCCATCGGCCCACCCTGGCCCCCGTGCCTGGGTTCGGTTCACGAACTCAGCATGGCGCGGGATTGCTGAGTCTGTCAACTAGATTTAGCATGTCAGCATGGGACGTCCCTGGATCCTGGACTATGACTCGGCGAACTGCGCGATCGGCGCGACCGTGGGGCTCATCGGGGAACGCCCGACGTTCCTCGTGCTGCGCGAGGCCTTCAACGGCGTCCGCCGCTTCGATGACATGCAGCGGCGCACCGCAATGCCGCGGCAGGTGCTCAGTGACCGGCTGGCCCGCCTGGTCGGCGAGGGCCTGCTGCGCAAGGTTCCCTATCAGGAGGACGGCCAGCGCCGCCGGTTCGAGTACCGGCTCACCGAGAAGGGCCTGGACCTGTACCCGGTACTGGTGGCGCTGATGGAGTGGGGCGACCGGCACGAGGTCGGCACGGCCGGCCCGCAGGTCCTGCTGCGGCACCGCGACTGCGGGGAGCCGGTCCGGCTGCAGATGGCCTGCGCGGCCGGGCACGTGCTCGGATCAGCCCGCGAGGTCACCCCGGTGCCCGGCCCCGGCGCGCGCAAGATCGCCTAGGCCTCGCGGACGGCGCGGACCAGGGTGTCGATGGCGGTCGCGGGGCCGCCGTCCCGCTCGACGGTGCGGCGCACCCGTTCGGCCCGGAGGATGCGCAGCCCCGGCAGTTCAACGCGGATGGCCTCGGGGGTGTACAGCACGTCGGGGTCCTGCGGTCCGCCCGCGCCCTCGGTGAGGTTGGTCAGGTCGTGGCCCACGACGAACGCCGTGCCGCCCCGGGCCAGCGCGGCGGCGGCCCGGGCCAGGACGGCGGCCCGGACGTCCGGGCTGGCCTGGAAGTAGGCGATGAGCGCCAGGTCATAGGAGTCCCGCTCGGGTTCGTAGTCGCGCAAGTCAGCGACGATCCAGTCCACCCGTGCCTCGTCCACGCCGCGAGCCGCGCTCAGCTTGCGGCCCTTCTCCAGCCCGACCCGGGAGAAGTCCACCGCGGTCACCCGCCAGCCGCGCTCGGCCAGCCAGACCGTGTTACGGCCCTCGCCCGCGGCCAGGTCGAGCGCGCGGCCAGGCGGCAGGTCGGCGAGTTCGGCCGCGACGAACTGATTCGGCCGCGTGGTCCACTCGAACTCGGTACCCGAATAGCGTTCATCCCACTGCTGACTATCCACGTGGTCACTTTCGCTGATCAGCCAGGCCGTCGGCAAGTTCAGGCGGGATGAACTGGAGTCGCGCCGCGGCGAGGTCGGCGAAGGCCGGGTCGGTCTCGGCGGCGAAGGCGCGCCGGCCCAGCGTGACGGCGGCGAGCGAGGCCGAGCACAGGCCGCCGAACGGCTCCCAGATCACGTCACCCGGCTCGGTCACCGCCGCGATCAGGCGCTCCATGAACTCCAGCGGCTTCTGGTTCAGGTGCGCGGAGCTGGCCACCGTGGGGTTGTAGACCCGGGGGGCGGCCCGCCGCAGCGTGCCCTTCAGCCGTTCGGTGTCGTGCAGCGGCCGGCGGGACCAGACGTTGGTCAGGCCGTGCGCGTGCCGCCAGCGGTAGCGCAGCGCATCCCATTGCTTCGCGGTGACCGGTCGCTCCCCGTCCAGCGAGTAATACGGCCAGCCCGACGGCCGCCCGTGCGCGTTGGCGTAGGCGGCCAGCCGCTCGGTCATCTCGCCCGGCGGCCAGTACCAGAGCCAGTCCCTGGTCAGGTACTTGCGGGTGGCCGCGTTCTTCACCCCGCAGGCCTGGTTGGCCTGGGACAGCGGCAGCCCGGACCGGGTCCATTCGTTCCTGACCCACTCCTTGACCGGGGCCGGCCCCCCGGGTCCGGGCAGGGTCAGCTTGCGCTGGTAGAACGCGCACACCTCGGTCACGACCGGAAACTGCCTGATGGTCCGGCCGTTCACGTTGCCGGCGATGTGGGCCAGGCCCTTGTCCCACACGACCAGCTGGACATAGTCCCAGCCGTGCTCGGCCAGCACCGGGTGCACGCTGGCCCAGCCGATCTCGGTGTTCCAGAACCACAGCGTGGCGGCCGGTCCCGCCGCCGCCGACCAGGACGCGATGTGCGGGCGGTACCAGTCCGGGAGTCCGTCGGACCCGACCGTGTCGCCGTGGAAACCGCGCACGCCGTACGCACCGTCGCTGATGATCGTGGCGGGGGCGGGCCAGGTCCGGTAGGCGTCGAGCGCGTCGCCGCGGAACAGCTCGAACGCTCCCATGGGTCAGCACTCTATGACGTTGACGGCCAGGCCGCCGCGCGAAGTCTCCTTGTACTTGTCCAGCATGTCGCGGCCGGTGACGCGCATGGTGTTGATCGCCTTGTCGAGCGAGACGAAGTGCCGCCCATCACCGCGCAAGGCGATGCGGGCCGCGTTGATGGCGGTCATGGACGCCACCGCGTTCCGCTCGATGCACGGCACCTGGACCAGCCCGCCGACCGGGTCACAGGTCAGTCCCAGGTTGTGCTCGATGCCGATCTCCGCGGCGTTCTCCGCCTGCTCCGGTGTGCCGCCGAGCACCTCGGCCAAGGCACCCGCCGCCATCGAGCAGGCCGACCCGACCTCGCCCTGGCAGCCGACCTCGGCGCCGGAGATGGACGCGTTCTCCTTGAACAGCACGCCGATGGCCGCCGCGGTCAGCAGAAACCGCGCCACGCCG
>Ga0335081_10009055_pt1 | contig 15995 bp, 11 predicted proteins | sample Lox_Sample_35_FD_206713 | JGI IMG/M metagenome (GOLD analysis project Ga0335081, IMG submission 206713) | Soil microbial communities from Loxahatchee National Wildlife Refuge, Florida, United States - Lox_Sample_3.5 | ecosystem: Environmental > Terrestrial > Soil > Wetlands | place: USA... | reverse complement strand
ATCGGCGCATCCACCATGCGCGCCAACTCTCGGGCGTCGCGCTCATAGCGCTCGAGCAACCGCGGCGACCCGGCGGCTTCGAACCACATCTCCGCTCCGCCGCGAGCGCTCGGGAGAAGCGAAGCCTCAGAGCTAATCCGGTCCGTTTGGCCCATCACGTCCGTTCGGACGAGCCGTGCTGCCTCGGCATCGATCAACAGCAGGCGCATCGGCTGCAAGGGCGAACGCTGGATGCTGCGGCGCAGCTCGCGCGCACGAACGAGAGTGTCCGCGGCAAAGATGAATGTAGCGCTGGCGGCTGGCAGCGGGTAAAGCTTGAAGCTTACCTCCACAATTACGCCCAGCGTCCCGTACGACCCGATCAACAGCTTGCCCATGTCGTACCCGGCGACGTTCTTCACCACGCGACCGCCGGTCTTCACGATCTTTCCTTCGGTGGTGGCGATCTTCATCCCGATCACCATGTCGCGCGGCCCGCCGTACGCGACGCGCAGGGGGCCGCTGGCATTGGTGGCCAGGATTCCGCCCAAGCTGGCGCGCTCGCCGCCGGGGGGATCGAGCGGCAGCCACAGTCTGTGCCGGCCTATGAAATGCTGAAAATCCGCCAGCTTCATTCCCGGTTCCACGCTGACCGTGAGATCTGCGGGCTCGTAATACCAGACTTGGTTCAAGTCCTTGAGCGAGATTGCCACGTCATACCGAGCGGGCGGATTGCCAATGCCCAGCTTGGTTCCGTTGCGGCAAGGAATCACCGCCAACGCCCGGTCGGCGCAACACTTCAGCAGCGCCGCCACCTGCCCGGCGGACGACGGGTAGACAACGTAAGCGGGAACCTTGCCGTCGACAGCGAAGGTGGCGCAGGCCACCGGGTCCGAGACGACGCGCGCGTCGCCGAGCAGAGCGGCCAGTTCCGAGCGACTTGCTTCCATTGCGGTAATCACTTTAGCCTCGTGCGAAAGGCCTTGCAACGCAGAGGCGCAGAGGGGCAGAGAAAAAACAAGAAATTCCGAGAAACAAACAGGTGTTATCCAATGCCATCTCTCTTCTCTGCATCTCTGCACCTCCGCGCCTCTGCGTTTAATTCTTTCCCTTCACGCGGGCACGCCGGCGCCGCCGGTGCTCACCTGAATCCGCAGTTCCCCGCACATTTTCCCGCTGGGCAGCAGCTTGCCGGGATTGAACATACCGGTGGGATTGAATGCGCTCTTCAGCTTCCGCATCATCTCCATGTCGTCACTCGAGAAAATGAGCGGCATCAACTCATTCTTCTCGATGCCGACGCCATGCTCACCGGTGATCGATCCGCCCATTGCCGCGCACTGGGCGATGATCTCGGCGGCGGCCTCCTTCACCCGCCGCGATTGCTCGCGGTCGCGATCGTCGAACATAATGAGTGGATGCAGGTTCCCGTCGCCGGCGTGGAAGATGTTACCCACCACAAGCTGATACTTGTCGGATACGCGTCCGATGAACTCCAGCATTTCCGGCAGACGCGTGCGCGGAATTACGCCGTCCTGCACGTAGAAGCTCGGGCTGATGCGGCCTATGGCCCCGAAAGCGTTCTTGCGCCCGCGCCACAGCAGGTCACGCTCTTCGGCAGTCTTGGCGCGGCGCACGTCGCGAGCTTGGTTCCGGCGGCACACCGCTTCGATCTGGTCCGCCTGATCTTCCACGCCCTCGCGCAAACCTTCAATCTCGATCAGCAGGACCGCCGCCGAATCCATGGGGTAACCCGCGTGCGTGGCCTCCTCAATGGCCCGCAAGGTGAAGCCATCCATCATTTCGAGCGCCGCCGGAGTGATGCCCTCCGCGGTGATCTCGGCCACAGTCCGCGGCGCATCCGCTATCCGGTCATAAATGGCAAGCAGCGTTTTCACCGCTTCGGGCTTGCGGCACAACCGGACCGTCGCTTCCGTGACGATGCCGAGCGTGCCTTCCGAGCCCACCAGAAAGCCGGTGAGATCGTAACCTGGGCGATCCCACGCTTTGCCACCGGTACGAACGACGCGGCCGTCCGGCAGCACCACTTCCAAGCCCAGCACATGGTTGGTCGTAACCCCATAAGCCAACGTGTGAGGGCCGCCGGAGTTCTCCGCCACGTTGCCGCCGATGGTGCAAGCTTTCTGGCTGGAGGGGTCGGGCGCGAAATAATAGCCATCGTCGGAGACAGCCAGGGAAAGGTCGAGGTTTACTACTCCCGGCTGCACACACGCCCGCTGGTTCTCAAGGTCGATCTCTAAAATTCGCTTCATGCGTGCCAAGGACACTACCATCCCGCCCTCGCTAATGACCGCTCCGCCGCTCAACCCCGTGCCGGCCCCACGCGCCACCACCGGGACTCCTTCACGCGCAGCCAGTTTCACCAGTTCTACGACATGTTCAGTTGTCGAAGGAAAAACGACGGCGTCCGGCGCTCGAAGGCTGGAGAGAGCATCGTACTCGTAGAGCATCACGTCCTCGGGACGCCAGAGAACCGCATCGGGACCCAGGATTCGGATTGCGCGCTTGGCCAGCGAGGCAGGCTTCATAAGATCATCGCAGTGTGTAGCGCGGCCGTCCCGTCCCGCCGTCGAGACAACGTCTCTCCTGCGGCAGGGCCTGCGCGGCCTCACGAGGTTTGAGTATACCGACGCAGGGAAGCCCGGTCAACGCATTGAGGTTTCAAATTGGCGCTTTGGTGGCTCTTCGAGCGCCCGTGCGCACTCTCCTGGCACCGAAACGCAGCGGTGGGGCATCGCCGCTACAGCCTAGCCCGAGGACACCCTATAAAGCGACCGATTTCGGACACCTCATCCCAAAAACGGACGCAGCCATGTGGGTCACCTGCCTTGCCGACGAGCGCTAAAAGTAGGCTAATCACGGGAGTATGCCGGCGGGGTCGCATTGGCACAGCAATTGCCAGTCTGCTTTAGGCGGGCCGGCAATACGTACTGATCGTGGCGTGACAACGCTGCGAACGAATTATTGAGCGGTGGCGTCTGGAGTATGGCACGACGCCCGGCGAAGAATGTTGAAACAATTCGCAGGAGCGAAACGTATCTGCCGGTGTGGAACTTGGGTCACCAAACAGGGATGAATTTACAAAACCTTGATACGAAATACGGGCGCACGGGCTAACGCGAAGCGCTCAGCGTGCGTCTAAGAGGCGTAAAGAAGAGCAAGCGGGGTTAAATGGATTGTCGCCGCTAACGGTTCGGCGGCCGGGGCGACGACGATCCCGAGGAGAAGGGCCATCCGCGTGAGCGGAGGTGCCGCTTTTCATTTAACCCCACGTGATTGTAGGGTGGCTCGGCTTGAAATGCAAGAGGTAAAAAAGAACAAAAGTTCGAGAGCCCTATTCGCCCCCAAGAACGCCGGCCAGTCGAGACCGCCCAGAATGAACGGGAGGCTCGCGGCCCGGTGTTAGACCAGAGAGGAAAGGGTGAAACATGTCAGTAAGAAAACACGTGGGAAAGCTGGCGATGGCGCTCGTAATCGTGCTGGTGGCGGGCTCGTCTTTATATGCGAAGGATTCTCAGAAGATGACCCTGGCGTCTCCAGCGATGTTGGGCAACAACAAATTTGATGCGGGGAGCTACAAAGTGACATGGGAAGCCGGAGCATCGGATTCGGCGGTGACCTTTAAGCAAGGTAAGAAGGTAATCGCGACCGCGCAAGGCAAGTTGGTGAAGCGCGATGTAGCGTACGACCGCAACTCAGTAGTGTACACTCAAAACCCCGATGGATCGCGCACAATTCAGGAGATTCGGTTTGCGGGTTCTGACCAGGTCCTCGTTTTCGGCGACAGCGGCGGAGGCACGGAAAGCACAGCCGGCGGTCATTAAGCTAGCTTGCTTGGGTCACGCGTTCGAGTTGACCCTCGCATTGTGATCAGTTTTGGGGTGCGGAGCTTCCCCAACCGCGTCCGGGTCCGTCCTCCCAACCGGGCTAGATTCGGGGTCGAGGTTCCGCACTCCAAATCCCCAAAGCAACCCTTGAGCCGCTCGTGGACACCCGAGCGGCTCTTTTTTTGCGTGGAGAGAACACCGGCGCACAATGTAAAATGCTTGCGGCATGGTTCCAATCCCGCTCGATGACAATGTTCGCCGCACCCGCTTTTGGTTCTCCACGCTGGCGCTGATCGCTGCCAACGTGTGGATGTTCCTTTATGAGCTATCGCTAGGTCGGCACCTGAACCGGCTGGTGTACCTGTACGGCGTCGTCCCCGCCCGCTACCTCCCCACCGGCGCCATGGTGGCGCCCAGCCCGGAAGGACTCCTAAAGCCTATCTTCGTCTCGATGTTCCTGCACGGGGGCTGGCTCCACCTGCTCGGCAACATGCTTTTCCTTTACGTGTTCGGCCGCAGCGTCGAAGACCGCGTCGGCCACCTCAAATACCTCGTAATCTATTTTGTGGGCGGGTTCGGCGGTGCCCTGCTGCACATCCTTCTCAATCTGGGCTCGACCTTACCCAGCATCGGCGCCAGCGGTGCCATCGCCGGAGTCCTGGGGGCGTACTTCGTCAGTTTCCCTCGGGCTCGCATCCGGCTGATGATCTTCCCGATCTGGTTCTGGACCTTTTCCCTCCCCGCGGTGCTGGTGCTGGGTTACTGGTTCTTTATCCAGTTCGTTTCCGGATATACAGAGCTTCGTATTGAATCCGCCACCGCGGGCGGGGTTGCGTTCTGGGCGCACGTGGGAGGGTTCATCGTCGGAATGCTCCTGGCTGCCTTCATCAGTCCACGGGAGCGAAGGCCGGTGGTGGAAGTAGTGAAGTGGTGAGAAATGAAGGAGCTCTCAGCGGTCAGCTTTCAGCTTTCAGCGAACAAAACCAAGCCGACTCTTTGTGGCTGACGGCTGATAGCTGATTGCTGACAGCCGTTGGGCTGCCAAGTTTCCTCACAAGTGCTCGCAGACCCAGTCGCCAACTTCGCGCGTGCCGAGCGCGCCGCCCAGATCCGCCGTCGTCATGTCCTGACGAATCGCTTCTCTCACCACATCCTCGACGGCTACCGCCTCCTGTGGGAATCCAAGCGTGTCGAGCATCATGCCCACGGTGAGGATCGCGGCCAGCGGGTTGGCCACGTTCTTGCCGGCATATTTGGGCGCCGAACCGTGCACCGGTTCGAACATGGAGACGTGACCGGGATTCAGATTGGCCGAGGGCGCCACGCCCAACCCGCCTTGCAGTTGAGCAGCCAGATCGCTGATGATGTCACCGAACATGTTGCAGGTGACGATCACCTGAAACTGCGCCGGATTCTTCACCAATTGCATGGCCAGCACGTCGACGAAAAGGTGCCCCGAGTCGATGTCGGGATATCGTTCACGCACTTCGGCGAAGGTTCGCTGCCACAGGCCGTGCCCGTAGGGCAAGGCGTTCGACTTGTCGCTCATGCAGACTTTCTTGAGGCCGTGCTGCCGCGCGTACTCAAAGGCGTAGACGAGGATGCGCTCCACACCCTTACGCGTGTTAACGTCCTCCTGCACCGCGATCTCGTCCGGCGTATCGCGCTTGAAGTTGCCGCCCATGCCGACGTAGGCGCCTTCGGTGTTCTCGCGAAAGACGACGAAATCGACGTCCTTCTCGGTGCGGTCCTTCAGAGGACAAAGCCGGGCGTCGAAAAGCTTCACCGGCCGCTGATTAACGTAGAGATCTAGCCCGAAGCGCAACCCCAGCAGGATGTCAGCGCCGTGCCGCATGTCGGGAATGCGCGGGTCGCCCAGGGCGCCGATGAAGATAGCGTCGAACTCGCGGCGGAACATATCCAGCGCGCCCTGGGGCAGCGTCACTCCCTCGCGCAAATACTTCTCCGCGCCCCAGTCGAAAGCGACTAGTTCCAGCGGCAGCCCGCATGACGCAATCAGGGTACCCAGGACCTTGGTCGCTTCGGCGGTGACATCGACGCCGATGCCGTCTCCGGGAATGATGGCGACGCGCTTGAGCATGACGGTATAGTCAACCTATAGACAAGGTAACTAGTTCTCAGTTCTCAGTTCTCAGTTATCAGTTCTCAGTTATCAGTTGTCAGTGCCCTGGTGTTTCATGCAGCCTGAGTCTGCCAAGCCTTGCATCCTCGGTCGTGTGTCTACTGATGACTGAGAACTGAGAACTACGAAAAGGACTCCTTCCTCGTCGTGATCTTTTCAATCCGATCGAGTTTCGGCGCGAAGCCCAGGCCCGCCGTCTGCGGAACCCGAATCGTCCCTTGCGGGCTCACCGTGACTTCGGGATCGATGATGTCTTCCGCCCAGTAGCGGCGGCTGGCCGAGACGTCTCCGGGAAGCGTGAACCCGGGCAACGCGGACATGGCAATGTTGTGCGCGCGCCCGATGCCGGATTCCAACATTCCGCCGCACCACACCGGGATATTACGGGCTCGGCACACGTCGTGAATCTGGCGCGCGGACGTGAAGCCGCCGACGCGGCCCAGCTTGATGTTGATGATCCGGCAGGCGCCCGCTTCGATTGCCTTGTGGGCGTCGTCGGCGCTGTGGATCGACTCGTCCAGGCAGATCGCGGTTTTGATTTCGCGCTGGAGCCGGGCGTGATCGATGGTGTCCTCCCAATGCAGCGGTTGCTCGATCATCAGCAGCCGAAACCGATCGAATTGCTTCAAGTGAGCGAGATCGGCCAGCGTATAGGCGCTGTTGGCGTCGCACGAGAGCACGATGTCGGGAAAGCGGGCGCGGATCCGCTCGAACACATTCACGTCCCACCCCGGCTTCACCTTGACCTTGATCCGCTGGTAGCCGGCCCGGACCTCAATTGCGATCTTCTCCAGCAAAACCTCAATCGTATTCTGGATTCCTATCGAGACTCCGCAGTTGATCTCACCCAGCGTTCCGCCGATGCATCTCGCGAGCGGCAAGGCCTTCTGCTGAGCCTCGATCAACCACAGCGCATTCTCGAGCGCCGCCTTGGCCATGTTGTGGCCGCGGATCCGCTGGAAAAGCGGGGCCACGTCCGCGGCGGCCGCAAACTCACGGCCCAGCGTCCACGGGATCAGAAAGTCGCGCAGAATGTGCCACGCGGTCTCCGGCGTTTCGTGGCTATAAAACGGCTCTTCACCGCACGTGACCTCACCCCAACCTGTGACTCCATCCGCCTCCGCGCGCACCAGGACAATTCGACGCTCCGTGGTCCGGCCGAAGCTGGTCTCGAAGAAGTGGACCAGCGGCAATCGGATTTCTCGAACCTCGACGCGATTCAACTTCATCCGCATCTCCCGACGGGCATGTGACCATGAGTCACAAGCCACTATACCGAACGAGTACACTCCTCACAGGGTGCTGAAAAACCCCGTTTCGAGCGGTCTTCGTAGCGGCGCCCTTTAGGGCGGCACTTTGAATTCAACAGATGCCCGCCTAAAGCCGGCCTCTACGAGCGCCAAAACGGGTTTTTCAGCAGCCTGCTAGAGCGCCGTTGCGGCTTCTGTCGCCTCTTGTAGTTCCACTCATCCAACAGGTAGCAATACGTCGATCCGTCGCGCTTCACACCCGTGATGGCCAGCCCGCGGGCAAAGCAGTCCTGAAGCTGCTGGCGCACCAGCGATTGCTGGGCCCGCGCCGCCGCCGGATCCTTGTCGGCGAGCGCCGCGAAATCGCTGGGAATCGCTACGGTCGCGGCCACCTTCGAGGTCGACCTGTGGGGCGAGTTACCCTCCAGAGCCTGCCTCACTCGCGTTGACATCAACCACCACTCGGCCACCAGGCGGTCGCTGGGCAGGCCCTGCTGCAAGCGGCTTCCGACCCGACCGTAATAGTTGGGCAAATAGCGGCGGACGATGGCTCCCAGGCGCTCGATGTTGAGAAAGGCATTCTTAGCCCGTAGTGGATCGTAAGTCCACTCGATGCAATCGATTCCCGCGGCGATCGCGGCGCTACGCTGGGCCATCTTCAGCTCCCGGCCCAAGCCTCGATTCTCGTGCCCGGGAAGCACTCCCAGGGAGAGCGAGTGGTAATAGCGCTCCCCGTGGTCCTCGCTTCGCCACGCCGGCATGGACGCTACGAACCCCACCAACTCGCCTGTCGACGCAAAGGCTCCCAGAACGTGGCCGCCGATGTGCGTCAGGTTGACAAAGAGCCGTTGTGGATAAGCCTCGCCCTCGGCATATCCAAACACTTGCTTTTGGAGCTTGACGCACTCCACAAACTCTTCCTGAGTTTCACAAGGCCGGATGATGTATTCCTTAAAGTAAAGAGGTCGCCTCATTGGAAAAAGTCCAGCGCCGAAAGTCGAAAAAAGGAGGGCTTCCAAAGTCCGCATCTTACCCTCATGGCCTCGGTTTGCCCGAACCGTAACAAATGGGTTCGTATTGGGTTCGGTCCTGGACGCATTCCTTTCTTTTCAATACATTGGTGGCTTCGGTCCTGAAAAATCATCGTTCGTGCCTCGTTGCAGCCGACGGAGCTCCTTTCCACCTGACCTGGTGTAACGGTTGGCGATCTTACTGTAACGTTGCTGTAACGCCGCCGCCATGACATCCATCCAGATCGAGGTCTTGCAGATTTCCCAAATGGGTTCGTATTTGGGTTCGGTCCTGGGCGCCATCCTTTTGTTTCAACATATTGGTGGCTTCGGTCCTGAAAAAAAGTGGCTCACTGGGAAAAACCCAGCACCCCGTCCCCGCCCGAAGCCGGCGCTGTAACGCCAAAAAGCCTGCTTCTCGCCTTTCCCGTCGCAGCCTCGCCACTCCACGAATCCGTCGGCTAGCGATTCAAGCCACATTAGATTTACTCATTTAAGTTATACCATTCCAGTCAATATAAAAGCCTGCTTACTCCTTGAACTTCAAGCGATACGATTACTCAGGATATTACACCGCTTAAGTAACCATCACTGTTCGTCGCCCAAGCCATCACCCTGGTTCACAGAAACCAGCATATCGTGGTATAACCCGAAAGTCAAGTCCTTCTTCAGTATCAAGGGATTCAACTCCGGGTTACACGCCTTGCGGCTCCCAGCGCCAGCAAGGCTGCCTGTGCTACCGGCCAAACCGACATGCGAGCTCACGATGAGGAATCCAGGTCGGCTTTCATCTTTCTGCTCTCAACTTTGGACTCCTCCTTCACCACGTTCCAAACCTCGTCCAACTCCTGGGCGTTGCACTCGCGCACTTGCTTCCCGCGTCGGGCTACTTCCTGCTCGAGCTTGCGGAACCGTTCCGTAAATTTCCGGTTGGCGCGGCGCAAGCAGGTCTCAGGGTCCGAACGAAGATAGCGGGCGAGGTTGGCGGCGGTGAATAGCAGGTCACCCACTTCTTCCTCGATCCGCGCGGAGTTGCGTGGCACGTAGTCCCTCGGGGTGCCAACGTTCGCCAAGCCCTGGTCGTCCAACTCCTGCCGCAGCTCGCGGACCTCTTCTTCGATTTTGTCGAGAACGTCGCCGGCCTTGGTCCAGTCGAACCCGACCTCCGCCACGCGCGTGCCGAGTTCAAAGGCTTCGAGCGTGGAGGGCAAGGTCCGAGGAATCCCGTCAAGCAGCGAGGGCAGCGACGGCGGCGGGCTGCCCGAAGCAGAGGGAACGGGGCCGCGGGAGCCCCCGGGGACCGATTCGCCCACCTCACCCTTTGTCTGGCGCTCCGTTTCTTTCACCGAAAGCCAGCTCTTCAGCGCTTCTTCGGCATTCGCGGCGCGCGTCTCGCCAAAGACGTGCGGATGGCGCCGTACAAGCTTGGCATGGACTCGCCTCACCACGTCATCGAGCGTGAATCGTCGCTCCTCCTCGGCAAGCCGAGAATAGAAGACCACCTGAAAAAGGAGATCGCCCAGCTCGTCTTCCATCGCGTCGAAGTCACGCGCGTTGACGGCGTCTACCACCTCGTAGGCTTCCTCCAGCAAAAGTCCCTTGACGGAATCGTAGTCTTGGGCGCGGTCCCACGGACACCCGTCCGGCCCCCGTAAATGGGCTGTCAACTCCGCAAGCTTGGCAAACTCTTGGCTCATAATCATGAAAGAAGTCGAGAATCGACGGTCGAAAGTCGAGAGCCGAAGAAGTGGTAGACGGTAGAGAGTAGACGGCATATGGGGAAGAGGCCCCTCGCGTCTACGGCGGATCCTCTAGCCGCGAAAAGATCTTCATTCCGTCTACCGTCTACCACCTATTCTCACTTTCGACTTTCGACTTTTCCCCAGATGCCGTCTACTGTCTGCCGTCTACCGCACCTTCAACTCTCGACTTTCGACTCTCAACTCTCAACTTTTTTCAGTATAATCTATTCCTCACCAGGAGGTTGCTATCGTGAAACTCCGAATCGCCATCACCGGCAGTGGTGGGTACCTGGCCCACCAGTTGATCACTCGACTGGGCGCGAACCCCGACGTGGAGTTCATCCTCGGCCTGGACATTCGCCCGCGCCAGCCCCAAGTGGCGTGCGACTCCACCTTCATCCGCTACGACCTCACCTCGCCGTGGGAGCAGTTGCAGGACCATTTTCAGTCGCACCGCATCAACACCGGACTGCACCTGGCGTGGCAATTCAATCCCATTCACAATCTGCAGCGGCATCGCCAGGTCGACGTGGGAGGCTCTGAGAGCTTCTTCCGCGCCGCCGCGGCGGCGGGCCTGAAACGCGTCGTCTACACCAGCAGCACGACAGCGTATACCAATGCGCTCAACCCCGAGACGCCGCTTCCCGAGGAGGCCGAGGTCAGCGGCTCGCCGAAGTATCTCTACTCGAAACACAAGGGTGAAGTGGACCGTATGGCCCGGCAGTTCGCCCGGGACCACCCGGAGATGCAGGTGCTGATCCTGCGGCCGTCGATCGTGATTGGCCCCCACACTCAGAACATCGTCACCAAGATGGTCGAGTGGCCCCGCCCGTCCTTTCCTCGCATCGGGCAGGTGGCCGGCGCTGACCCGCCGATGCAGTATCTCTCGGAAGAGGACATCGCGGAGATTCTATATCGCGCCCTGAATTCGGACTTGACCGGTGTCTTCAACTGCGCCGGCGACGGCGTGGTCCGCTTCACGGACTTCGCGATCCTGATGGGCAAGAAGCCCCTGCCCATCCCGGCGCCGCTGTTCTACGCCTTGACCGGCCTTCTGTGGGCCCTGCGGCTAGCTCCCTTTCCACCTGGTATCCTGGATATGATCCGCTATCCCTGGTTGGCCGACAATACCAAGCTGAAGACCGTTTTTGGTTATACGCCACGGCTGACCTCGCGCGAAGCTCTCCAGACGTTTGTCAAGGCGCACCGCGTTATAGGGAACGGGATACAGGGCGCAGGTGACGTCGCCGGGCTGAGGGGATAGCATCGAGATCATCCTGCGAGTCGGGCGCGGCACGGTCTCGGCGGCGATCCGGCCCCCGGGGTCACACCAAACGTGGAGGTTGCGAGAACACGATGAAGTACGGCCTCGATATCCGCCCTGATGGCGCGCTCGATTTTGTTTCCCTGGGAGCCTTGGTGAACCGCCTCGACCCGGGCATCATCCCCTTCCGCAAGGCCAATGAATTTCAGGTCCACGTGAGCGGCGGCGAGTTCAACGTCGCTGCCAATTTGTCGGACTGCTTCGGCCTCGCGACGGGAGTGGCGACGGCGATGGTGGACTATCCCATCGGCGACTTGGTGGCGGAGCGGGTGAAGGCGATGGGCGTGAAGCCGTTTTACAAGCGCTTCCCGCACGACGGGGTCACCGGACCCAATATCGCCACCGTGTACAGCGACCGCGGCCAGGGGGTGCGCGCGCCGGTAGTCTTTTACAATCGCGCCAACGAGGCGGGGGCGCGGTTGCGGCCGGGCGACTTCGATTGGAACGCCATCTTTCGGCCCGGCGTGCGCTGGTTCCACAGTGGGGGGATTTTCGCCGCGCTATCTGAGACTACGGCGGAGTTGATCATCGAGGGCATGCAGGCGGCCAAGGCCGCCGGTGCCGTGGTCTCGTTCGACTTGAACTACCGGGAAAAGCTGTGGAACCTTTCCGGCGGCCCTCAGCGCGCCCGCGAGGTGATCGCGCGCATCGTCAGGCACGTGGACGTTCTGGTGGGCAACGAGGAGGACCTCCAGAAAGGGCTCGGCGTTGCCGGCCCGGAGGTGGCCGGCAAGTCGAAGCTCGACCCCAGTTCGTTCCTCGCCATGATCGACCGCGTGGCGGACGCGCATCCGCAGATCAAGATCGTCGCCACCACCTTGCGCGAGGTCCATTCGAGCAACCGGCACCGGTGGAGCGCGGTGGCGTGGATCGGCGGCACGAACTACACCGCTCCCACCGTGGAACTCGATGTGCTCGACCGCGTCGGCGGCGGAGACGGATTCGACGCGGGGTTCTTCTTCGGCCTGCTCACCGGCGAACCGCCGGAGGAGGCCGTCAAGCTGGGCTGGGCTCACGGCGCGCTCATCACCACGTTTCCGGGCGATACCACGATGGCCACGCTGGAACAGGTCCGGGCCTTTGCGCGGGGTGGCTCGGCCCGGATCCAACGTTAAGGAATTGACCATTGCAGATTGACGATTGACGATTGGAAAGAGGTGTCCGTCGCCAGTTGCAGCAGCGGACTCCTGATGAGCGACAACTAACCACTGAGAACTGACACCTCTTTCAATCGTCAATCTGCAATCGGCAATTTCCCGACCCCCTACACTCCCCCAAAGGCTGAAAATCCCCCGTCCACGGGCACCACCACGCCGGTCACAAACGCGGACGCCGGCGACAGCAACCACAGCACCGTACCCAACAGGTCCTCCGGCAGGCCGAAGCGGCCCATGGGCGTATGGTTGATCACGCTTTCGCCGCGCGCCGTGAGCCCGCCAGTCTGCCGGTCGGTGAGCAGGAAGCGATTCTGCTCGGTGAGGAAAAAACCAGGGGCGATGGCGTTGACGCGGATGCGCGGCGAGTACTCGCGGGCCAGATGCACGGCCAGCCATTGGGTAAAACTGTCTACTCCCGCCTTCGCCGCCGAGTAACTCAGCACGCGGGTAAGGGGGCGAATCGCGCTCATGGAGGAGACGTTCAGGATGGCGCCCTCGCCTTGCTCGGCCATCTGCCGGCCAAAAGCCTGCGTGGGGAGAATGGTGCCCAGCAGGTTCAAATCGAAGACAAAACGGAGGGCCTGTTCCGGCAAATCGAAGAACGACAGGTCGGCCTTCGTCGTGGCTTGGGGATGATTGCCCCCGGCCGCGTTGACGAGGCCGTCGATGCGGCCGAATTCGGCGATCACAGTCTGAGCGGCGCGGCGCAAGGAGTCGCGGTCGAGCACGTCGCCCTGGACCACCAGGGTCCGGCCCGGCGCGGCGATCCCGGAGACCAGCGCGCTAGCCTTCTCGAGGTTGCGCGCCAGGATGGCGACCTTCGCCCCGCAGCCCACCAGCGCCCGCACCATTTCGCTGCCCAAAACTCCTGTGCCGCCGGTCACCACCACCGCGCGGCCGCTGAAGTCGTACATTTTCGTTACGTCCGTCAGGGTCATATGTTCACCGTGTCCAGAAAGAGTCCTCAACGCAGAGACGCGGAGAAGCAGAGGCGCAGAGAACAATGGGAAAAGAAGGCAGGTTGACGATATTCTCTGCGTCTCTGCACCTCTGCTCCTCTGCGTTTAATCTTGGACGGCTGCCTGCACTACCTAACACCAAACGGGGCCAAATGCCGGGTAAAATGATGCTCCAGAATCTCATAATACGTCTCTTCGTGGCTGCGCAAGGTGGCAAAGAACGGTTCCCGGAAACTCTCGTGGTTAAGCACGGAACCAAAGGTGACATGCAACACTTCCCGCGCGTCGAAATCTTCGAGCAGCGCCGCCAGCCGATCGTCCGGCCACCCCGCCACGTCCGGCATCCGGTCAAGCGAGGCGGAGACGTGGTAGCTGGCGCGGTCGACGGGGTAGCGATCGATGGCCAGGGCGACGATCTCCCGAAACAGCGCCGGATTCAGCTTGGCGATGGCGCGCAGGGCTTCCAGGTAACTGGTTCCCGCCGTCTTGAGGTGGACCAGATCGCCGGCCACGCGCGCGGCAATCGGATATATGCTGAACTTGTCCGATCCCGAATGCAGGCTCAGCTTGTACGGGCCGAAAGTCTGCGCCACCGCCAGATGCCGAGCGAACGACTCCTCAAAGGCCCGCAAATCGCCGATGTAATCGACACCCTTTTCGAACGTGCCCACATAGCGCGGGGCGAGGCTCACCCACTTTACTCCCAGCCGTTTGAGCTCGTGCGCGATGTAGACGTGCTCGGCGAGAGTGGTGATGGTTTCCGTCTCATCCACGCTCATCTCCAGCTCGCAGGGCCGCTGGTCCATCACGGCCAGCAGGTGGCGATACATGCTCACCGTGTGGGCCACCGCCCGGCCGTACTTGGCCGCCGCGCGCAGCAGTTCCTCGCGGCCGATGGTGATCCGGAAGCCACCCAGGTCGATTGGCTGATCCGCGAGGCGTTGTTCCAGGTCAGACGGGTCGCTCTCCAGCACCAGCCACGGCAGGTCGCCGACCTTCTGCCGGAGCACCTCCGGCGGGTCAGTCACGGCGCGGTTGTCCACGTACTCGCCGGGGTCCACTGTGTAGAAAGTGTACCCGGCGGCGGCGCACAGATCGAAATCGGCGGAGGTCTTCAGGTGGTCGGCGTCGGCCCCGAACCCCGCCCGCCATCCTTCCTGAAAGACGCCCCACATGGCGTCGTCCATCACCTGCTGCGGCGTGCGCCCGGTGCGTGCATTTTCGCGCATCGACTGCTGGGCTAGAATTGGAGCCATGGCGGAGCGTCGGACAGCCCGCACGTGACCCGGCGTGGCCAGTCCCAGCCGGTCGCCGCAGCCGGCAGATTTCCGCAGACCGAGCGGTTGGGGTACCAGGAAAGGCAGCGCTTCCCGCAAGGCGGCGGCGTTGGCGGCCGTCGTGTCGCAGAGGGTCAGGGTCAGTTGCGCGCCGTCCTCTGGCAACCGAGTGGCTTCACCGACAAATTTCCCCCCTGGGCCCCCTAAGCCGGCTGAGGCTGCGGAGACCACGCCGAGTAGTTTCTTGTCGCCTCGTCGCCCCAGAAAGAACAGTGAGCGTCCACTGGCGGCGATCGAGGGGGGATAAACCTCGAGCCCGCTCAATTCGTTGAGTTGGGCCGCCAACTGCTCTGCCTCATCCCCCGGCAACGCGGGAGCCAAGCCGTCACTGGCCAGGTATATTAAGGTCGCGGTCGTCATCGGATAACCTCCAGTATCTCGTCTCGAAGTTCGAAACTCGAAACTCGAAACTTGAAATTCGAAACTCGAACCCACTCCGGGGCTCGCTCTCTCGGCATGATCGAGTCCTCCTTGAGTCAACGTCGGAATCCGGGAAACAGCCAGTATGACGAACCCGATTCTCAAGTCAAGAGCGAGCTGGGGACAGGGGACCAGGGATTGAGTCATTGCGCCATTGAAGCATTGAGACATTAGTGTCCCGCACCTCCTGCAACCTCAACTCCTAGCAGGGATCACCCAACGCTTTGGACATCATCAGGAGTCGAATGGAACGTAACTTTACGTGCTGGGTCGACGGTCTGCTAGATTGGGTTCGATTAACGATGCGGGGCAAAAAAAGAGGGGGAAGTGTCCTCCCCCCTCCAGCGTCGGGTGTTGGGTCTAGACTCCGAGCTTAGCACCGGATTACCCGCCTTGCGGGCGGGCCCAGTGTTAGCTCGACCATAGGCAGAGCACGAGAGGTTCCAAATCCGGCTTCCCGGAATGCTTTCGCAATATTGATTTTAAGTGCTTCCTTATCAGCGAGCTTCTAGTGGGATAAGAATTTCAGGGTATTCGGCAGGTGGCCTTACCGCCTATTGGGAACTATATTTGGAATACGGAAAATCCAGATTCCTATAGGAGACGCAGAAACGAGTTCGGAAGCTACGGAGTCGGAAACAGGAAGCGGAAAGGGAGACCCCTTTTCCCCTGCTCCCTGTTCCCTACTCCCTTTCGAACGGGTGCAATTAAAAGTGCGAGTCACTTTACGCTGCCTTCTGATGCACGCTACTCCAGTAATCGTCCCAATCTCGGTTCGCTCGCACCACGCGTAGAGCTATCATCTTTTTTAGGTTTTCAACCTTCC
>Ga0335081_10009054_pt1 | contig 15995 bp, 13 predicted proteins | sample Lox_Sample_35_FD_206713 | JGI IMG/M metagenome (GOLD analysis project Ga0335081, IMG submission 206713) | Soil microbial communities from Loxahatchee National Wildlife Refuge, Florida, United States - Lox_Sample_3.5 | ecosystem: Environmental > Terrestrial > Soil > Wetlands | place: USA... | reverse complement strand
GTTCGAGATTTTCTGGGCCGCCCCATTCTTTTTTTCCCGCTCGATCAGCCGGAAGCCAACCAACTGAGAACCGGGAACTGGGAACTGAGAACTGCCGGAGAACTGATAAACTATTTTCTAGCTCACCCATCCGCATATGCGATCAGGAGGTCTCCCTGGGAAAGAGCATTGGACTGGCGCTCGTCATCGGCCTGGCACTACTGCTAGCCGCGCACTGTTTCGCTGAAAATACGCCGAATGTTTCACTTGAGACCAGCGAAACCCTGTTCACCGTGCTTACCGCCATCAATACCTGCGGTTACGACGCCGAACTCGATGCCTCCGACCCGTTGCGAGCGCAGATCCGTTCCGAGATCGGCAAGGCCGTCCAGAACACCGAAGGCGGCAAAGATGTGATCGCCCCGCTCTGCGAGTTCTACCGTCAGCACCAGGCTGCCGACTCCGGGCATGATTTGGCCCAGTATGTTTCGTTGGCCCTCTATCTCACCGAGCCGCCCGCGTTTACGCTGAAAGTGAAGGAAGGGGAGCTGCCTCCCGATGCCAACGGAGTGGCCGCGATCGTACCTTTGCTCGCCACCTTTTACCAGAAGCTGGGAATCCATCAGATTTGGGAGCGACACCGCGGCCGCTACGAGGAACTCCTCTCCGTTTATCATGATTCACTATCGAAGATGACCTTCGATACCGAGATTTATTTGAAGCTTCCCTCCGCCGGATATCTGGGACGCCAATTCACGGTCTATCTGGATGCGATGGGCGCTCCCGGCGAGACCAACGCTCGCAATTATGGCTCCGACTACTACGTGGTGATGTCGCCGTCCTCCTCCACCAGCGTGAAGCTGCAGCAGATCCGGCATACTTATTTGCACTACCTGGTTGATCCGCTCGCCATGAAAAACGGGGGCGCCTTTCAAAAAATCGAGCCGCTCCTCGACGACGTCAAAATGTCGCCCATGGATGAAGCCTTCAAGAACAATGTCTCGCTCCTGGTCACCGAGTGCCTGATCCGCGCCATCGAAATTCGCACCCTGCCGGGGAAGCCGTCCGAGGCCGACCGGCTGAATGCGGTCGACGAGGCCGATAAAGAAGGTTTCGTGCTCACGCCCTATTTCTACAATGCGATGGCAAAATTCGAGAAGGACCCGATCGGCATGCGCAATGCCTTACCTGACATGCTCAACGGCATTGAAGTCGGCAAAGAAATGAAGCGCGCCTCCCAGATCCAGTTTGCCGAATCCGCCAGCCCCGAACTGCTTCACCTAGCGCGGCCGAAGAGCGAGCACCTTCTCCTGAATGCCGAGCGCCGGCTCTCGGCGGGCGATACCGAAACCGCGCAGAAACTGGCCCAGCAGGCGCTGGATGAAGAAGAGGAAGATCCGGGGCGCGCGCTGTTCATCCTGGCCGAAGTTGCCACCCAGAACCGCGACATGCAGGGGGCTCGCACCTACTTCGAACGCGCGTTACAGATGGCGCGTGAGCCCAAGGTGATTGCCTGGTCACACATTTATCTGGGCCGCATTTACGATCTACAGGAAAATCGTGAGGCCGCGCTGGAGCAGTATCGCGCGGCCCTGAATGAGGGCGGAACGCTTCCCGAAGTGAAGTCGGCGGCGGAACGGGGTTTGCAGCAACCGTATGAGCCGCCTTCTTCGCCCCAGCCTCAGCAGTAGCGGGGGTTCCTGCCGCGGTAGAGAGGCAGCTTGGCTGCGTCTCAATATGACTTCAGGTAATTGAAAGCGGACGTACACTGTTGCGTCGTCTAAGCTCTATCGAGGAGACAGCATGAACCGATCAGCACTCATCATAGCGGTATTCACCCTTGCCACGTGGGCCGCAGCGCAGACCGCGGGACAAACAACTCAGAATCCTCCAACTGCCGGACAAAGCACGGGCAGTCAGCCGGCCCAGGGCGCTCAGGCCGGCGGCCAAACCGCGCCCGGCACGCCAGCAGCGCCGGCGGGCAAGCGACCGCCTCAGGCCAAGACGCAACCGGAATACGACGCCTACAAAGCCGCGCTCAGTGGTCCAACGCCGGGACAAGCACCCGATCCCGCCACTCTCGAGAAGGCCGCCGACGATTTCGCCACCAAGTTCCCCGACAGCGAACTGCGCTTGCTCCTCTACAAGAACGCCATGCGCACTTATCAGAATTCCAACAATCCCGATAAGGCCGAAGCCATGGGACGAAAAGTGGTCAGCATCGATCCCGACGATCCCGAGGCGTTGGTTATGGTCGCCGAAGTGATTGCCGAGAAGACCAGGGATTCCGATCTTGACAAAGAGCAGCGCTATGCCGAAGCCGTCAGCATGGCTCAGAAAGCGACCCAGACCGTCGATACGGATGTCAGCGTTCCGCAAGGCACGCCTCAGGAAAAGATCGATGCTTACAAAGCTTTGCTGCTCTCCAACGCCTACTCGATCCTGGGCACGATTGAGTTCAAGAAGGAAAATTACCCGGCGGCCCAAACCGATCTGCAGAAGTCGATTGACGCCTATCCTTCGCAGCCGGATACGGTCGTGGTTCTGCGGCTGGCATTGGCGCTCGACAAGCAGCAGAAGTACCCCGATGCGCTCAAGGTCGCCAATCGCGCTGTCGATCTGACCCAGGAAAACTCGCAGGTGGGTACCTTGGCGCGTCGCGAGCGTGATCGCCTGCAGCAACTCACAGGAGGAGCGGTTACACCGCAGAGCCAGCCTCCGGCACAACCGCCGCAGACTCAGCCGCCGGCACAGCAACCCGAGACGAAACCGCCGCAGAATTAGGCTGACGTAGCGCTAATGGCAGCTTCGGCTCTGACTTGACGGCGGGGATCGCCGATGGGTCGGCACGGTGCGCCGCGGCGCTGGCCGGAGCTGGCAGCGCGAAGGGAGAGCAAGTCACTTTCCGTTTCGGTTGCCACCAAGACAAAAGCGAAAGTCGATAACAGAGCCGAGCAACAAACCTGGTATGAAAGAACGCGACATCCGCGCCCTCGAAGACAGCCTCGGCCATCGTTTCCAGCGCCGCGAGCTGATCGAGCAGGCGCTTACTCACAGCTCGCAGGCTCGCGAACTGGAGGCCTTGGGCGCAAGTATCAGTCCGCGTGGCGATAACGAACTGCTGGAGTTCCTGGGCGACGCCGTCCTGGGCCTGGTCACGAGCGAGGCTCTTTTCTTCCGCTTTCCGGCGTTTCATGAAGGACAACTTTCCAAGCTGCGCGCTCATCTGGTCGGACAACGGCATCTGCTCGGCATTGCGGAAAAACTCCAGCTCGGCCACTACCTTCGGCTCGGCAAGGGCGAAGAAAAAAGCGGCGGGCGCGAGAAAGCCACCCTGCTGGTTGACGCTCTGGAAGCGGTGCTGGCAGCACTCTACCTCGATGGCGGATGGTCGGTAGTTCGCGAATTTATTCTGCGGGCGATTGTCGATCCGGAACTGGCCCACATGAATCTCGAAACCGCCGCCATGCCGGTCATGGACTTCAAGTCGGCGCTTCAGGAACGCCTACAGGCGGGTGGCAAACGCCAGCCTCTCTACCAATTGGTAAAAGAAGAAGGCCCGGAACACAAGAAGACTTTCACTGTCGAAGTGCGATTGCCGAGCGGCGAGCGAACCGAGTTTGTCGCCCGCGCCCAAGGATCGACCAAGAAACGCGCGGAGCAGGAAGCGGCGCGGCAAGTGCTGGAATTTCTCGCGAACGCGTCCGCACTGAATCCAGGCGACGCTACGCCGGACTCGAATGCATCCCGGGTGCGAGCGGTGAAGAATGGAAACGCCCCATAGTCATGTCCTGGAGTGAGCAGATTTCCACCAGCGACTGGTCAGCCAGCATTCAGTCCATCGCGGGAACCGTGGTCATCGCCGTTTACATCGTCACCTTCCTGGTGCAGGCGTTCACCATCCCCTCCGAATCGATGGAGCAGACGCTGCTCATCGGCGATTACCTGCTGGTCGACAAGTTCTGTTACGGCGAGGGCGATGGTTTGAGCCCCGTGCTCCCCTATCGCAAAGTCCAGAGTGGCGACATTGTCGTCTTCCATTACCCCGTTCATCCCGATCAACATTTCGTGAAGCGGGTGGTGGGAGTGCCCGGCGATCGTGTACGCCTGATCGATAAACGCGTTTTTGTAAATGGCGTGCCTCTCTCCGAGCCTTATGTGCAGTATGTCTCGGGGGTGCGCGATCCCTACCGCGACGACTTCCCGCGCACCGATATTCCCGAAGTCGGGGTGACCGCCCGCTGGTGGCGGGAAATGCCCAAGCTCGTGGAAGACAAGCAGCTGATCGTCCCCCAGGGAAATTATTTTGTCCTGGGAGACAATCGCGACGACAGCGAGGACAGCCGCTATTGGGGTTTTGTGCCGCGAGAGAATATCATTGGACGACCGCTGCTGATTTACTGGTCGGCGCGCAACCTGGATAATGATCTTCCGGGTTCGCCGACGGTGGGGGACAGACTTTATCACCTCGGTTATGCTCTGACTCACTTGTTCCAGATCACCCGCTGGGAACGAACCTTCCATCGGGTGCGGTGATTTTAGGCTCTAGGCTTTAGGCTCTGGGCTCTAGAGTTTAACTTAGGCGACCTTCCTAGGATCCACCGGAAGCTGTACCTTTATGCCTAAAGCCTAGAGCCTAAAGCCAAGAGCCTGCAGCCCGGAACTGAATACACTACGAAATCGGATAAATAACGTGCCCAAGAAAGAAAAAGAAGAAGTCGCGCAACCGCAGAAGCCCAAGGAAACCACCGTCGAGTTTCTCGCGTCGCTCGCGGGCGTGCTGGTGACTGGACTTTTCATCATCACGTTCGTCCTGCAAGCCTTCGAGATTCCCTCCAGTTCGATGGAAGACACGCTGCTCATCGGCGATCACGTGTTTGTGAATCGCGAGGTGTTCGCGCCGTCCACGAAATGGGTCGGACCCGTTCTGCCTTATCGCGACATCCGGCGTGGCGACATCGTTGTGTTCCTGTCCCCGGAAGAGCCGGGTCTGTTCGTCGTAAAGCGCATCATGGGCATTCCCGGGGATCACATCCACCTTCGCGATGGTGTCGTCTACCGCAATGGCGAGCAACTCAACGAGCCCTACGTCCAGCACAAAATTCACGATTACAATCCGTACCGGGACAACTTTCCTGCGGTTCGGCCATCGGATGTCTACGGTGTGCGCAATCAGGATTGGGAACTTACCTTGCCCTCGCATATCGAAGGCGGCGATCTGGTGGTTCCACCGGACAGCTATTTCGGAATGGGGGACAACCGCGACGTCAGCTACGACAGCCGTTTCTTCGGGTTCATTCCCAAAGAAAATGTGATCGGGCGTCCCATGTTCATCTACTGGTCGTTCATTACCCCGCCCGATCAATACCAGATGCGCAGCGTCGGTGACCGCGTCGGATTTTTATTCCACATCATCATCCATTTCTTCGACGAGACACGCTGGTCGCGCACTTTCCGGATCATACGGTGAAGTGGTTTCAGTCCAAACGCGCGTGGATCCTGATCGTGGCGCTGCTGCTGGGTCTGTTTTTGTTCCGTCCCGGGCTGCATCAACTGCGCAACCGGATCGCCGCGTCCATCGGATCGGCGCTTAGCCGCCGCGTCGAACTGCAGAATGTCCGTCTGCGTTTTCTGCCTCGTCCCGGATTTGAGCTGGATGGTTTGGTGATTTATGACGACCCCTCGTTCAGCGCCGAGCCCATGGTCCGCGCCGACGAAGTTTCAGCCCGCATTCGTCTGTCGTCGCTCTTGCGCGGGCGTCTGGAAATCGCCACCCTCAGCGCCGCTGAGCCCAGCATTAACCTTGTACGCGATCTCCGGGGCCGCTGGAATCTCAGCACCCTGCTGGAACGCAGCGCGCAAATTCCCGCCGCGCCGACCAGCAAGCGCGTTCTGGAGCCCCGTCCCGCATTTCCATATCTAGAAGCCACCGGCGCTCGGATTAATTTCAAAATCGGCCAGGAGAAAACGCCGTTCGCCCTCAGCAACGCCGATGTCGCTCTCTGGCAGGAATCGGACAACTCCTGGGGCGCGCGTCTCGCGGCTCAACCGGTGCGCACCGAATTCAATCTCACCGATACCGGACTGGTCCGCGTCAATGCCACATGGCAACGCGCTCCGCAATTGAGTCAAACACCCTTCAGCGCCACCATCAGTTGGCAAAAAGGGCAGCTCGGCCAGATCACCAAGCTCTTTACCGGCCGCGATCGGGGATGGCGCGGCGCCGTCACGCTAAATGTGAATCTCTCAGGAACTCCGCAAGCCATGCTGCTGCGCAGCCAGGTGGCGATCGACGACTTCCGCCGTTACGATATTTCAAGCAGCAATCTTCACCTCGCGACCCAATGCTCGGCCCGCTACAACGCCGAGGATCGCGTGCTGAGCGATTTGCTCTGCGAGTCGCCGGTGGGCACGGGTTTTGCTCGCGTCCGGGGTAAAGTCGGACCGTTCACTCCTGAGGTCGGCTATGATCTAACCTTCGCCGCGGAAAAACTGCCTCTCTCTCAAGCGTTCCGCCTGGTGCGCGAGTCGAAGCAAGCTCTTCCCGCCGATCTCGCCGCAACCGGAAACTTGGACGGCGACTTTCACGTCCGCCGCGTTCCTGGCGAACCCGCGCAAGTGGATGGGCGCGGCTCGCTCTACGACGCGCGCCTCGCTTCCAACGGTGATAAAAACCCTATCCTCCTCGGCCATGTTCCACTAGCCTTGGTTGGCGCCGCACGACCGGCGAGGAAAAAAGCCGACGCCGAGAATGCGCCTCCGGAAACTTCCCTGAAGCTCGGTCCGTTCCCGCTGATCATCGGCACGCCGCAGCCAGCTAAGAGCGCGCTTGCTGCCGAGTCAGCGTCCGCAGCGCCGACGGCTTTTGGCTGGTTGTCTCGCTCCGGATACCGTCTTTCACTGCGCGGCGACACTACTCTGAAGAACACCTTCCGCCTTGCCAAAGCGTTCGGCATTCCCAGCTATCATCCTGCAGCCCAGGGATCGGCGCATCTCGATCTCAGCATTTCCGGAAACTGGCAAGGCTTCGCTGCTCCCGAAGTTCTTGGCAACATCGAACTGAAGAATGTCCGCGCCGAGATGCGGGGATTCAATCAACCCGTCCAAATCGCCAGCGCTTCTATGGCGTTGACCACCGAGGCAATCACGCTGCAACCCATTTCGGCCCAGACCGGAAGCACGCATTGGAGTGGCACTGTTTCCAAGGCACGGCACTGCCCGGCTCCGCCGTGCCTGTTTCAGTTCAAGCTGGGGGCCGACCAGCTCTCCGCCAGCGAGGTCGCCGAATGGTTCACGGCGCATCCCAAAAAGCGCCCCTGGTATGAACTGCTGAGTTCCAAAGACCAATCAGACGGCCCGTCTCCGCTGACGACCATTGAAGCGCGCGGCAATCTGCGCGTCGGCAGGGTCGAGCTGCAGCGCATGATCGCCACCCAGCTCAGCGCGCAGATGGAACTCGATCAGGCGAAGCTCACGCTCTCAAGCCTGCGCGCGCAATTGCTCCAGGGAACGCATCTGGGACGCTGGATTGTCGACTTTTCCCATCCGCCGTTGCGCTATCAAGCATCGGGATCGTTGCAGAACATTTCTCTCGCCCAATTGGGTGCGATCATGAATAATGGCTGGTCCACCGGGACTGCCGACGCTCGCTTCGATCTGGCGAGTTCGGGCACACATTTTTCCGACTTGCTGAATCACGCGGACGGTCAACTGCAGTTCACGCTGCGCAACGGGAGCTTTCCGCATCTCGATTTGCCCGGCGCGCCCAAGCCGTTTCCGGTTCACAAATTTTCGGGAGAGCTGCGGCTCAACGAGGGACGATGGGCGCTGCACGGGGGCAGGCTCGAATCTCGCGACGGCATCTATCAGCTAAGTGGGACAGCTTCTCCGGCGGGACTCGATTTTGTGCTTACCCGCAGCGACGATCTGGCATGGACCATCACCGGCACACTCGCCAATACTCACGTTTCGCCCGCGATCCGCACCGAAGCCAAAACCGCTCTCAAACCGTAGATCATGCGCCAGAGTGCGCGTTCACGGCCGGCACGCGTTTACTATTTCTCGACCTTGAGAAAATCACCACTGGTGGCATTCACCGCGATCCGCAGCTTGGCGTCGTCCGGATCAGGGCCGTAAATCACGTGCCAAAGCAGCAGGTTGTGAGCCCGATCCCAGTCCAGTATGTAATAGACCGGCGTGTCCTTTTCCTGCTCGAGGATTTTGTCGCCACCGTGTTTCTGAGCGACCTCCAGAGCCTGGTCGGAGTCGATTTTCAGAAATCCAATGTCAAAGACCTGTGTGCTGGTGTTGCTGGGGCTGTAGGCGTCTTGCACGCCCGGCGTGACTTCTTCGCCCGACCACATGAATGTTCTGGTGCCGGTCAGCGTCACGGAGGCGAAGCTGGCGCGCCAGGCTGCCGCTTTGCCGTTCTGGCCCTTCCACTGCGCGCTGATCTGCGATTCCAGCCGGAAGGGTTTTGCATCCGGCGCCCAACCGCGCGCCGCAATATAACATTTCTGCAAGCCGCCTCGTCCGGTCAAGGCTGGCTGTGACTTGGATTCTGTCTTCTGCGTGGTAGCGGACTGTTTGGGTTCTTCCGAGCAGCCCACCATGAATCCGAGGGCGAGTACTGCGACAAAAAGTTTTTTCATTCAGCGGATCCTATTAGTTTTCTATACGAAGTGCGCCCACAAGCCCGCTCCGAAAGGCTGCACCCTACGCCATCACGAATGCATCATTGTACTTAACCTTGCCATGGATTCACATCTTCAACGGTTGCAGCGGGAACTCGAAGAGACAATCGCGGGAGCGACTCCGGCGGATCTAGCGCGGGGCCCGGCGGGAAAGTGGACTCCCGCGGAAATCCTCGAACACCTCTACATCACCTACAAGAACACAAATCGCGGAGTTCACAAGTGCATCGAGAAAGGCTCGCCGCTGGCCACGCGAGCGACCCTTCGGCACCGCGTCGCCACCCTGCTCATCACCCGTTTCGGATATGTGCCCAGCGGATTTCCAGCTCCCGAGCGCACCCGCCCGCAAGGCATGCCCGCCGAGCAGGTGCTGCGTGACATCTTTTCGGAGCTTGACCGGATGGATTCCGGCCTCGCCGACCTGGAAAACAAATTCGGTTCAGCCACCAAGGTGATGGACCATCCGCTGCTCGGGCCTTTGACCGCCGAGCAGTGGCGCAAATTCCACCTGGCCCACGGACGCCACCATGCCCGTCAGATTCGGGAGCGGCTGACCAGGGCGTAACGGTCCAATCTTGCACTAGCGGATAGGACTGCTTTTGTCAGCAGGATTGTCGCCGGTACGCTCCTGCTCTTCGAGTTCAGTAAGTTGTTGCTTAGCGACATCAAGCGCCGCCTGTTTGTCGGCGATCTGTTTCTTATATTGCGCCTCGTCTTTGTCCCATTGCTCGGCATTGCGCAGGCGGTTGCCGGCGTCGGAATACATTTCGACCGCGCGCAGTCGGTATTCGCGCTCGCTTAACTCCAGGTCCTTGCTGAGCGTTTCGATTTTTTGCTTTTGCCCGTCGATACTGGCCTTCATGCCGGAATCGCTAGCCTTGCCGACAGAGGGAGCTTTCGCCTCCGGTGCGGGAGCCTTGCTCTCAGAGCTGGGAGTTTCCGCGGCGTCTTTCTTCGCCGGTTGCTCATTATTGGTCGCGTCGTTATTGGTCGCGTCGTTCGCATCGCCTGGCGAATTATTGGCGGATGCGGATGTGTCGTTCGCGTCCGTGGACGATTCCGGTCCCACGACACTCAACTGCTGGTTCCGGGGAAGATTGTCGTTATCGAAATGCTTGGTGGTTGAGCTCGGCTGCCCCTTCGCCTTGCGATTGGCGCGCGCCACATCGCCCAACGACTGCGCCGAGGCGAGTGTGACCCCGGCCAGAAATGCCATTGCAACCACCATCCATACTGTCCGCTTCATCCTGCCATCCTTCCTCAGGCGCTGTTGAACGCCTGATAGCTTCTAGCTCCCAGCTGCCAGCTTCTGGCAAGCAGAGCAATTTAGAACCATCTCGCCAGCAGCTAGTAGCTAGTAGCTGCTTCACGATCCCGCGCCCGCGGCTTTCGCGGGAGCGCCGGCCAGAAAACTTCCCAACGTGTGATCCAACTGCGCGGCCTCGGTGGAAATGTCGGCAGCCAACTGCCCGGCCAATTCCGGATCGCGGCTCTTCGCCATCTGTTGTGCGTATCCACAGATCGTGCTCAACGAAGTCCGCAGGGTCAGCGCCATTTCCGCCGACAGTTCCCGGCGCGCATCCTCGTCTTGCTTGTGCCGCGCGATATCGCTTTTGTCGGTCAGGACGAACGCTGTTCCCATGGGCCGCGCATCCTCGCCCAACACGGGAGAAGCCGCGAGTTCCAGAGCTCGCTGAGTTCCGTCGGGAGCGACAAAATCAAAGAGAACGTTTCGAATGACGCGCTCTCCGGTCAATGCCGGAGCCACCGCTTCCAGCAGGCTCGGCTCTTGCTGATCTGGCGCGCCGTCGTTCCCGCGCAGCCTTGCCATGCGAAACAAATCCGCCAATCCCATGCCGATCGGCGAAGCGAATCCCAGCAACTGGCGCGCGGCCGGATTGGCCTGGCGCAACAGTCCGGCGGTATTGAAGAACAGAACGCCACCCGAAAGATTGGCAAAGATGGCAGCGCTGAGCGCATCCGAGGCGCGCGCCTTCCGCCGTTCCGAAAGTTGCTGCGCTGCGAGTTCGTGCTTCTGCTGTTTCAGTTCCTGAATCACCGCGTGATAGGAATGGATCGGCAGCCCCTCGGACGAGAGCGGCGACTGCGAAAGCGATTCGGCTTCTGCTCCCAGATCCTTCCGAAACCAGTGAATCGCAATGGCGCCGATGGCAAATGCGGCGATCCCCGCCAGCAGCACCATGACCATGCGCGCCACCACTGGATTCAGGAGCATTCTCATATCAGCCCCCAATACCAGTTCAGCAGATCGCGTCCGAAAAAGAAGGCCAGCAGCGCCATGCTGCCAAGAAAAACGCCAAACGGCATTTCGTAGAAACGCAGAGCGAGCCGTGCCGATCGCCAGGCGCGCTGGCTGGCGTCCGCCGGAGCGTGGGCCCGGGCGGCCATGCGCCGTTTGCGCTTGATCCAGACCGCCACTACCGTGCCCAGGCCGAACAGCGATCCCGCCAGCGACGCGGCAAAGATGGTTAATACCGTCAACTTGGTTCCGAGGAACGCACCGATCATCGCCATGAGCTTGACGTCGCCGAACCCCATTCCTTCCACGCCGCGAGCCCGCAAATAGATCGCCGCGGCGCCGTAAAGGAATGACGCCCCAATCGCCGCTCCCAGCAGCGAGTCCGACAACGACCAGATTCGCCAGGAAACTTCATATCTCAGCGGAAGCGACACGACCCCCGGCATAATTTGCGATGCCAGATCGTTGACCGGAACGAACAGGCTAAAGATCACGCCGATAAACAAGCCCGGCAGGGTGAGCGCGTTGGGCAGAAGCTTGGTTTCGGCATCGGTGAAAATCAGACCCAGCAGCAGGAACCCGAGCACCATGCACTTCAGCATCGCCAATCCGAGCCCAAAATGCAGGAAGCAGCCCGCGAATAGCGCGCCCGTCAATATTTCCACCACGAGATAGCGCGGCGAGATCGGCTGTCGGCAGTTGCGGCAGCGTCCGCGAAGAATCAGCCAGCTTAAGACGGGGAGATTGTCATACAGCGGAATCATTTGCCCGCAATGCGGACACGCCGAGCGCGGCGCGACCACCGATTTCCCCCGCGGCAGCCGGTAAACGCACACGTTGAGGAAGCTGCCGAAGACCAGCCCCAGGACGAACGTCGCGATTGTGAACAGAGTATCCACGTCTCTATGAATCGGCCGAGGGCTGAACACAGCCTTTCGCCGGCTCGTAAATGCCCGATTTCTCTAGGTTTGTATGGATTATATTCCGGCTGGATGCGGGCGTTCTAAGGTACGAAGGTCAGTGTACTTGTGGCGGACTTGGGTCGGCGAACAAGCGATTGTCACGGGCCATCAAATGCCCGGAGCGGTCACTCGATGGCCCGTTCTCGCACAACTGGCTTAAGGTGTCAGCTTAAACACTGTCCCGCAGCCGGGCGTGCCCGCTCTGACGTTGCACTGTCCGATGCCACCAGCGGTCGTCGTGCCAAAGAGGTTGCCCTGCCCATCGAACACCATCGCCGCCGTGGGTAGCGCGCCATCACTGCAGTTGGCCTGGGAACAGAAATTGTAGACCACGCTTTCTGTGCCTGACGCGGTGAGTTGGAAGATCGTGCCGCATCCGCTATCGTAGCAATTTATATTGGAAACTCCTCCACCGTAAGTTGTGCCATAGAGATTGCCTTGGCCATCCATGATCAAGCCGCCATAGGGAGCAGCCCCGTCCGGGGCGCCGGCAAAGTTGTAGAGCACGGTTTCTTCGCCCGATGGAGTGAGTTTGAATACTGTGCCATACCCGTATGCGCCGCCGCCGAAGGTTGTGCCATAGAAATTGCCCTGCGCATCGGCGATCAAGCCCGCGTAGGGATTCGCTCCGTCACTACAGTTCGGTTGCGAGCAGAAACTGTGCAGCACCGTTTCCGTGCCAGCGGGAGTCACTTCGTATGCCACGCCCGCCCAGCTGTTGCCGCCTACGTTGGTTGTGCCGTATAGATTGCCCTGCGCGTCGAGAGTTACGGGCGCGTAGGGACTGGCGCCGTCCGCGCTTCCAAAGAAGTTGTAGAGCACGTTTTCCGTCCCCGACGCGGTCAGCTGAAACACAATTCCCCAAGCGTGCGCGCCACCCGCCAGCGTCGTGCCATAAAGATTGCCCGCCGAATCCGCGGTCAGGCCGGCTACCGGAAATCCGCCGTCGGGACCATGGAACTTGTGGAGAGCTTTCCCTTTACGCCGTTTCTTCAGGACAAAGACTGAGCCCTCGTGACGGCCGTTCCCCCGTTTTCCCGTGCCGTAAGTCGTGCCGTAAAGATTACCTTTCGCATCGATGATGACTCCTCCCATCGGAAAAGCATTGTCCCCGGAGAAGAAGCGGTGAAGAATTGTGTACTGTCCGCCAGGGGTCAGCTCAAAGGCCACTCCACAGTCATCTGGGGGACAGCCGCCGTAACGGTGGCGGCGGTCGGCTGTCGTGCCATAGATATTGCCTTGCGCATCCAGGGTCACGCCCGCATAGGGGTTGAAGCCGTCGCCCGGATTACCGGCGAAGCTATAAAGCGTGGTGAGAGTTTGTGCTTGGGTAGGCGGGATGAAGACCAGCACTGCCAGCATGGCTGCGAGCAGTAATTTCCAGCCAAGACGATTCGAGAATGAATGCATAATCATCGCAACCTCGGTTTTCAGGAATTCGTGACGCTGATCTGAATCGTTGCAGCAAGATGAGAGGAGGAGACTGCATCAGGCCTCCTGAATACTTCGTGACTTGAGATGAGCTGACGAGGGAGAGAAATTCTAGTCGAGCTCGGTTACATTTCAGTTATTGAATGGCGAACAATATAAATGTCCAGCGCGGCAAGTATGCGCTGGCAAGAGGAGAGTGTCAACGCGAAAGCGATAGCCGATGCTGGCTAGGCGACTCCCACTTCCTCACGCGCGGCGGGCAGGAAGACCGAGAAGACGGTCCCGCTGCGGCGGCCGTCAACGCGGCTGCGCACGTGGATCGATCCGCCATGTTTCTCGACGATACTGTGCGATACCCAAAGGCCAAGACCGGTCCCAGCCTCTTTCTTCGTGCTGTAGAACGGTTCGAATATGTGCCCCATACTCTCGGGCGGGATGCCGCTGCCGTTATCGGCGACGATGATCCGGACACCCTCGTCGCCAGTTCGCCAATCGCGTGCCGCCTCCACACGAATTCGCAACTCGCCGCCTTCCTGCATCGCATCCACTGCATTCACCACCAGGTTTGAGAGTAACTGCCGCAACTCGCCGGAGTAGGCGACGATCTGGCAACTCGCATAACGGCGAGATATGCGAATCCTCTTGCTTTCCAGCTTTTTCGAATAGAGCTGGAGTATCTCGTCCGCAATCATGGCGGGACTGACCGGCCCGGCGGTATTCGAATCACGCACGAAGCCGAGCGTCTGCTGCGCCAGGCTGGCCACGCGAGTTACTTCCTGTTCCGCCATCGTCAAGTACTGTTCCGCCTGGCTGGGATCCTCACGCGCCAGGTACAGCAGGTTGAGCACGGCTTCCAGGGGATTATTGATTTCGTGGGCCACCGAGGCAGCGAGCCGCCCTGCCGTAGCGAGCTTCTCACTTCGCCGTACCGCCTCTTCGGAGAGCTTCTGCGCGGAGATGTCGCGCGCAAGCGCCGAGGCGCCGACGATCTCTCCTTTCGCATTCCGCAGCGGCGAGGCGGTCAGCAGGATAGGCACGCGCGTGCCGTCTTTGCGCACACGCTCCGTCTGATAGGAATCGATATGCCCGCCCTGGTTCAGCACCTGCCGGTAGCGTTCGACTTCCTCATACCTCTCGGGCGGCACCACCAGCAAGACCGAAGCCCCGACCGCCTCCGGCGCGCTATAGCCGTAGAGTCGTTCGGCCCCGCGATTCCAACTCGCAATCGTGCCGTCGGGATGCATGCTGATGATGGCATCGTCGGAACACTCGACGATCGTAGCCATCTCGCGCATGGTGTGCTCGGCGGCGAGTTCAGCCCTGGTCTTTTGCCGGGCCAGGCTTCCGACCAGCACCGCGATAGCCAGGAAAACCACCAGCCGCTCCAGATCTTCCGCCGAGCCGCTACCCAGCGTGAAGCGCTGCAAGACGACGAAGTGCAGGCAGGCCGTGGAAAGCAGGGAAGAGAACAGCGCGGGACCGAATCCGAAAAAACGTGCGACCACCACCACGGCTGCCAGGAAAAGCGCGAAGGGATCACGATGCAGGACCGGAATAAGTATCCACAGGCTTAGTCCGACCCAAACCGCCACCACCGCCCCGGCGTAGGGCAGCAAAGGCTGGAATGGCTGCAGCGCGCTCCAACCGCGCACATCGGGCCCACTTTGCGAACTTCGGACACTCATCTGATTCTTTCGCGACATGGGGAGGCGGGACGAAACGTTCGCTCAGCAAACTTTAACAGTTCGATACCGAACGGATCAAATCTGCGATGTGCCCCGTGACCCAAAGCGGTTAATCATGCTCTTTCAAGGCAAGTACATAAATGACCCAGGGAGCGATTCTCGTTTCACTCACCCAGCGATAGGGTTCGTCCCCCAGCGCCAGGGGCTTGTGCATGGCCACGACTTCCAGTCCGGCGCGGGCATAGACTTCCCGATACGATTCATCTGTAAAGAGAATATCCAAAGCCGGGCGGCTGTCGGGAAAATCGGTGGTGACGATCCGCACTGTGTCCCCGGATCGCGCCGCTCCGTTTTCGGGGAAGTCTTTGGTCGAGAACGACGCCCACTCATGCGTATAGATTTCTGGTGAGGAGACAACGCTGATCATTTTCCCGCGAATCTTGAGCAGCGAACCGAGATCGCGAAACAGCCTGATCTTGTTCTCGAAGCCGGGAATATTGTCGAACGTGAACAGGGAAAGAACCAGGTCGTATTCGCCCGTTCCCAATTCCCGCAGCTTGTCGTCCTGAATCAGGCGATAATCGCCGCTCGGATCCAAGTCCCGCGCCTTGGCGATCATTGCGGGCGCGATGTCCACGCCGACAATGTTGAACCCCAACTGCCGCGCAAATCGAGTTGAACGCCCGGTTCCACAGCCGAAGTCCACCGCGTTCGTACCGCTCATGTGCTGGCGGACGATTTCCGGCAAGTCCCGATACGCCAGATAGTAGGTGTTAGCGAACTCAAGCTGCGCGTAGGCATCGGCCCGGGCCGCATCCGCATAGCAGTTCGTGAACGCCATAGCCTACTTCTGCTGCAATGACTCGATGTGCTTGTTGAGGTTGGCAATTCGTTGCTGCACTTCGGATTCATGCCCACCGCTCATGGTCCAAAACAAGTTGCCCCAAACTGGCATATCCTTGCTGCCGTGGGCCGCGACCGTGGC
>Ga0335081_10009053_pt1 | contig 15995 bp, 16 predicted proteins | sample Lox_Sample_35_FD_206713 | JGI IMG/M metagenome (GOLD analysis project Ga0335081, IMG submission 206713) | Soil microbial communities from Loxahatchee National Wildlife Refuge, Florida, United States - Lox_Sample_3.5 | ecosystem: Environmental > Terrestrial > Soil > Wetlands | place: USA... | reverse complement strand
GCCAGCGGTGATGGTTGGGCCGAACTGCAAGAGGATGGATCGCTCGAAGGTAAAATCTGCCTCATCAGCGGCGATGACATCCCATTCATAGCGCGTCGCTCAAAGACTTCTTCAACAGCCTGCTAGCCCGGCGAAGGAACGGCCTCCACCACCCGCGAGGGCCGTTCCAAAAACTCGTAGCTCTGCGCAAGCAAGAGCCAGCGGCTCCGCATGCTGAGGAAATCGGCTCTCTCGTTTGGGTCGCCCACCGCTTCGGCGCGGCACGCCCAATGGTCGACGAGCCGGTAGCACCCGCTGATCTGTTCGCTGAAAGCTTGCATGGTCGCACCCCGCTTGTTGTCAAGCTGGAACAGCGCGACTTGCCGGAGGATTAAATGCGGGCGGCAAATTATGCCAATATCTGAAGCAAATACGTTTGTAGAAATACGTTGTGGAACGGGACAAGCGCCGTTACGCCAGCCCGCAATCGCTCAAGAATTTCAGCGTCAGCGCGACGCATTCGCGTGGCTGCTCGATCTGCAGCATGTGGCCGGTATGGGCGACGAAGCTGTAGTCGTAGCCGCCTTCGCGGCCGAGCGCGGCATTGGCGGCGGCGGTGGGCGAGCCGCCCTTCACCTGCGGATCGGCGCCGATCAGCTTGACCGGGCCGTCGAATTCGTCGGCGTCGGGCCACAGATTAAGCGTCATCGCCTCGGCATAGATGCCGGCCTCGTTCTCGGGCTCGCAAACCAGCGCGTAGCCGTCGCCGTCCGGGCTCTGGCGCAGCACCGATCGTGCCATCAATTCGTGGCTGCCCTCGACCCAGCGCGCCGTGGCGCGCGATTGCCGGTATTCCGCGGTCAATTCGTCGATCGCTGCAAACCGCCGGCGCCGCGAGCGCGCCCACTCGGTCAGTCGCTTCTCGAACGCCGCCATGGCGGCGAAGGCCGGATGCGCCGGCGGCGGCACGTTGGGCGGATCGAACAGAATGAGGCCGTTCCAGCGCCAGCCGACTTCGAGTGCGTGCTTCATCGCCGTGCGCCCGGACATGGAGTGGAAGATGCCGGCGGTCGGCTTGTCGGCGAATCGCGATTTGACCGCCTGGATGACGCGCTCGAGATCGCGCGTTAATTGCGCGTAGGAGTGGTGCGACGGTTGAACCGGCACGTTCTGCCCGTGATTGCGAAAGTCGAACACCATGAGATCGAATTGCGCGAGCAGGTGCTGCCAATAGGGAAAGTAAGCGTCGGCGGCGAAGCCGTTGCCGTGGCTGAGCAGCAGGCGCACGCCGTCGGCCTTGCCGTGGCGGCGCACGCGGATCGCGGCGCCGTCGTCGAGCGCAACGTCGAGGGTTTCGGTGGGGGCGGGGAGTTCGAAGGGCATGTGGTTCCTGGAGCGCTTCTATGTGTCTTGCGTTGAAGGCTCAAGGGGCGCAAATAGCCCATCCTCCAGGCATGAGTGCAATGTTCCGAGGGTATGCGTACCATGGCACTTTCGCCAGAATTGCGAGAGTTGGTTCTCCAGTTGTTAGAGGACTTAGATGCTCTCGAAAAGGGCAGGTTATTTGGCTTGCCATCTTCCGATGAGTTGCGAACAACTGTGACTCCAATCCTTCGCAGATGGATTGTCGACGGGATGTTTTTCCAAATTCAAAAGCTGCTGCCAAGTCAAATAGCCTTCGACGTCTACAGTCGGACCGATGCTGTGCAAGCATGTAAGGGCCGGTGCGTATAAGTGGTGGATGGGACTGGTCGATTGTGGGCACGGTTTAATGGTTGGTCCGGCCGCATTATCGGGTAAGTTCATCCAGAATAAGATAAGGGATAGAGGCAATTTCAAGATTAGCCAGAAAGCTAAATTATTTTTTGAACAAGAGGCCTTCTGGTGGAAGGGACGTTTCTACCACAGAAGTGATCTCATAAAGTTCTTGGCAAACAAGCTTGGAGGAGTTCACTACGACCTTTCCAGAAATCAATCCGAAGCTCACGTTGAAGAGATACAGAATCATTTTGGTATTCTCTATGACCATCAAAAGCAAAATGTCCAAATGCTTGCTCCTGCTGATATTCCAATATTGCGCGCTGATCCAAAGGTCAGAAAGAATCTCTATGACGCAATACAGTTGAGCGTAGGAGACACTGCAGCGATATTTTGTTCTTCAATCAGAAAGGCAGAGAAAGATTTGCGCGCGCTATTATCGTAGTGAAGCAGCGCATCGCTCTCAAGATTCTTTTATTTCATTCACTCCTCCAAAATCGCCACGCAGCGCGTCCAGCCGGCCGAGGCCGCTTCGATCTTGACCGGGAAGCAGGCAACCTTGAAGCCGAACGCCGGCAGCCCTTCGAGATTGGTCAGCTTCTCCATGTGACAGTAACCGATATCGCGGCCGGCCTTGTGGCCTTCCCAGATGATGCTGGCGTCGCCGGTCTCGACGAAGCGTTTGTGAGTGAACGAGAACGGCGCGTCCCAGCTCCAGCCGTCGATGCCGGTGACGCGCACGCCTTGCTTGAGCAAATGCAGCGTCGCCTCGCGGCCCATGCCGCAGCCCTTGTCGAGATAAGTAGGCTGTCCGTAGAACGCCGAGGCGCCGGTATTGACCAGCACGATGTCGAGCGGTTTCAGCGCATAGCCGATGCGGTCGAGCTCGTGCTGCACGTCGTCGGCCTTGCAGACATAGCCGTCGGGCTTTTGCCGGAAGTCGAGCTTGACGCCGTCGGAGAAGCACCATTCCAGCGGCACCTGGTCGATCTTGGCCGCCGGCTTGCCGCCGTCCATGGTGCTGGCGTAATGCCATGGCGCGTCGAGATGGGTGCCGTTGTGGGTGGTGAAGGTGATCTGCTCCATGGCGGCGCCTTCGCCGTCAGGCAGTTGCTCCTGCTTCAGCCCCGGAAACCACGCCATGAATTCCTTGGCGCCGGCGCGATGGTCGATGTACTTGATCTGCGGCAGCATGCTCGGCGGATCCGACGCAATGCCGGCCTTGAGCGCGACGGAAAGATCGACGATCCGCATATGTGGACTCCTCACCCTTTCAGCGTTTCACGCAGCTTGTAGCGAATGATCTTGCCCGAGCCGGTGCGCGGAATTTCCGCAATCAGCTGCACGATGTGCGGCACCTTGTAGGCCGACATCTTCTCGCGGCAATGCGTCAGCAGCGCCTCGACCGCGATCGTCTGGCCTGAGCGCGCCACCACGAACAGCGCCGGCACCTCGCCGAGATGCTCATGCGGCACGCCGACCACGGCGCAGTCGAGCACCGCCGCAAATGCATTCACCACTTCCTCGATTTCCGCCGGCGCGATGTTCTGGCCGCCGCGGATGATCAGCTCCTTGAGGCGCCCGGTGATGGTCAGAAAGCCGTTGGCGTCGCACTTGGCGAGGTCGCCCGTGTGGTACCAGCCGTCGCGCAGCGCGCTGCGGGTTTCCTCCGGCTTGTTGAGGTAGCCGGACATGACGTTCGGGCCGCGCACGATCAACTCGCCCTCCTGGCCCGCATCGACGTCGCGGCCCCCGGCATCGACGATCCGCACCGCAAGCCCGGGCACGGGAAAGCCGCAGGAGCCCGGCACACGGCTGCCGGTCGGCCAGTTCATGGTCACCATGGTGGAGGTTTCGGTGATGCCGTAGCCGTCGAGTAGCGGCACGCCCAAACGGCTTTCGAACTCGCGGTTGAGCGTCGCCGGCATGATGGCGCCGGCCGAGATGCAGAGCCGCAGGCCCGGAAAGCGCAAGCCGGCTTCGCCGCGCGTCGCCTGCAGCAGATAGTGGAACATGGTCGGCACGCCGGGAAACAGGGTGAAGCCGCCGCGCTTGAGCAGCCGTACCGCTTCGCTGGTGGAGAACCGCTCCATGATGTGGCACGACGCGCCGGTGGCGAGCGTGCCGAGCACCGACAGATCGAGGCCATAGGAGTGAAACAGCGGCAACGGTGACAGCACGCGGTCGCTCTCGGTGAGCCCGGTGATCGGCGCCCAACAGGCGGCCACGACCCACAGCATGCCGTGTACCGTGAGCTGCACGCCCTTGGCGCGTCCCGTGGTCCCTGAGGTGTAGAGGATGAACGCGGTGTCGTGCAGCGCTGCCGGATCGCGCGGCGCCGATCGCGGCTCTTTCGTCGCCAGCGTTTCGTAGCGCAAGGCTTCGGCGCTGCACGCGCCGCGATCGGTGACGATCAGCGTTTTCAGGCCGGATGCCGAAGCGCAAAGCCGCGCCAGCATGTCGCCGCGCTCGGCGGTCGTGATCGCGGCCTTGCAATCGGCGTCGGCGAGCCGATAGGCGATCTCCGTTTCGGTGGAGTCGTAGCTGATCGGCACGCTGACGGCGCCGGCACGCCCGATCGCGAGCAAGCTCTCCACCCACGGCACCGAATTCGGCAGCATCAGCGCCACCGTTTCCCCCGGCGCGATCCCGGCGTCGGCCAGATGGCCGGCGAGCCTGCCGGTGCGCGCCAAGAGCGCCTCATAGGTCACGGCGGTGTGCGCGTCGCGATAGGCGATCTTGTCGCCGCGGGCGGCAGCGTGGCGGCGCAGCAGATCCGCAAGCGGTGCGATCAGGTCGGCGTGCAGCATTAAAGTCTTCCTTACACCATGCTGTAGCCGCCGGAGATGCTGAGCACCTGGCCGGTGATCCAGCCGGCATGGGGCGAGGCGAGCAGCGCCACCATCGGCGCCACGTCGGTCGGCAGGCCGAGCCGGCGCAGCGGATAGAGCTGCGTCAGCCTTTCGCGGTTGGCGTCCACCCAGTCTTTGTCGTGGGGCGTTTCGACGAGGCCGAGCGAGACGGTGTTGGCGGTGGTGCCGGAGCGGGCGAATTCCCGCGCCAGCGATTTCATCAGCGCGACAACGCCGGCACGGGCGGCGGCGACGATGGCGAGGCCGGATTCGCCGACCCGGGACGAATCACCGATGATGCTGACAATGCGGCCGTTCTTGGCGGCGTCGAGATGCGGCGCGGCCGCATAGCAGCAATGGATCGCGCCGTAGAGGCAGGCATCGATCTGCCGGCGCCAGTCCTCGGGCTTGGTTTCCACGAAGCGCTGCCGGATGGCGAGACCGGCATTGTTGATCAGGATGTTCAGGCCGCCCAAATCCTTGACGATGTCGCTGACCATGGCCTGCACCGCGGCAAGATCGGCGACGTCGGCGCTGTAGGCCTTGGCCTTGCCGCCCTTGGCCGTGATCGCTGCGACCAGGGCGTCGGCTTCTTCCGGGGAGCTGCGGTAGTTCACCGCGACGGTCGCGCCTTCGGCGGCGAGGCAGAGCGCGATTTCGCTGCCGACGCCGCTCGTGGCGCCGGTCACCAACGCGATCTTTCCTTGCAGATTGAGATCCATGGCCGCTCTTTCAGGTTTTTACGCGCCGGCTTTTGCTGCCGTCGCGGCTTCGATCAGACGGAACAGGCGCTGCGGCGTGATCGGCAGCTCGTTGATGGCGACGCCGAGCGGCGCCAGCGCGTCGGCGACCGCATTGGCGACCGCCGCCGGCGCGCCGATGGTGCCGCCTTCGCCCATGCCGCGAAAGCCGCCGAGCGTCGTCGGCGACGCGCTCTCGATGTGCTCGACCTCGATGGCCGGGATTTCGCAAGCGGTCGGCACCAGATAATCCGCCAAGGTCGCGGTCGTGATCTGGCCGCGCGCGTCGTAGACGACCTCTTCGTAGAGCGCAGCGCCAATACCTTGCGCCACGCCGCCGTGGACCTGGCCGTCGACAATCATCGGATTGACCACCTTGCCGCAATCCTCCGCCACGGCGAAACGCGCGACGCGGACTTCGCAGGTCTCCGGATCGATCGTGACGACGGCGATGTGGGTCGCCGAGCTCGTGGTGCCGAACACCGGATCGTAGGTCTCGGTCGCGGCGAGCTCGCCGCGCGCCTCGGGCGGCAGCCGTTCCGTCTCGCCGTAGACCGCGCGCGCTACCTCGCTGAACGTAATTGCCCGGTCGGTGCCGGCAACGGCGATCACGCCGTCTGCCGCAACAAGATCGGCAGCCGCTGCCTCGAGCAGATGCGAGGCGGCGTTGAGGAGCTTCTCGCGCACTGCGCGCGCCGCCAGGGTCGCCGCGCCGCCGGCCAGCACCAGGCTGCGGCTCGCATAAGTGCCGGTGCCGGCAACGCCGGCGCTGTCGCCCTGCCGGACGCGGATGTCCGCAAAGCGCGCGCCGAGATGCTCGGCGACGATCTGCGCCAGCGTGGTCTCGAGGCCCTGGCCGTGGGAAGCGATGGCGAACGTGGCGGTGACGGCGCCGCTCGGCTCGATGCGCACGACCGCGGTTTCGGTGCCGGTATTGATCGGCATGCCGGGCGCCACCGAAATGCGCGAGCCGATGCCGGTCAGTTCGGCGTAGCAGGCGATGCCGATGCCAAGGAAGCGGCCGGCGGCACGCGCGGCTTTCTGTTTGGCGCGCAGCGCGTCGTAGTCGATCGCCGCGCACGCCCTGTCCAAGCATTCGCGAAAGCCGGACTTGTCCCAAACGATGCCGGAGGCGACCTTGTAGGGCAGCTCGTGATCGGCGACGAGATTGCGCAGCCGCAAATCTCTGGCGTCGATGCCGAGCTCTTGCGCGGCCATGTCCATCAGCCGCTCCATCACGAAGGTCGAGATCGGGCGGCCGACGCCGCGATAGGGACCGGTCGGCGCCTTGGCGGTCGCCACCGCCTGGACTCGGCCGCGATAATTTTGCACGCGATACGGCCCCGGCAGGAAGCTCACCACCTGCACCGGCTCGAGCGCCGCAGTCCACGGATAGATCGAATAAGCGCCGACGTCGCCGATCGCTTCGGCACGCAGCGCCAGGATGCGCCCTTCGCCATCCAGCGCGAGCTCGGCGTCGACCACCTCGTCGAAGCCCTGGCTGTTGGCGATGAGGTCTTCGCGGCGGTCGCCGGTCCACTTCACCGCGCGCTTGAGTTTGCGCGCCGCGGCGCAGACGAAAATCTCCTCCGGATAGAGCGAGCCCTTGCCGCCGAAGCCGCCGCCGACGTCGGTCGCGATCACGCGCAGCCGCTCGGGCGGCATGTCCAGCGCCGCCGCCAGCGCGTCGCGTACGATGCCCGGCACCTGCGTCGCCGAGTGCAGCGTCAGCGCATCGCGGCCGCTGTCGTATTCGGCAAGGTAGGCGCGGGGCTCGATCGCCACGGGGGTCTTGCGGCGCATGCGAAAGCGGCCGCCGACGCGCACCGGCGCCGCTGCGAACGCCGCTTCGGCGTCGCCGCGCTTGAACTCGCGGCTGACGATCACATTGGTGCCGGCCGCCTCGTGAAGGAGCGGCGCGCCCGGCCGCGCCGCCTCTTCCGCATCGACCAGGTGCGGCAGCGGCGCGTAGTCGATGGCGACGAGCGCGGTAGCGTCTTCGGCCTGGTAGCGGCTTGCGGCGACGACCCCGACCACCGGCTCGCCTACGTAGCGCACCTTGCCGCGCGCCAGCGGCAGGATCGGCGTGGCGTGATAATTCGGCATGCGCGAGGTCGCGGACAGCGGCTTCACCGCGTCTAAGTCGTCGGCGGCGAACACCGCGACCACGCCCGGCGCGGCGCGCGCCGCCGCGCCGTCGATGGCGCGGATGCGCGCGTGGGCCTGCTCGCTCCTGCAGAATGCCACGTGCAGCGCCTGCGGCGCCGGCCGGTCGTCGGTATAGACGCCGCGCCCGGTGAGGAGCCGCGGATCCTCCGTGCGCTTGATGCGCGCGCCGACGATTTTCGGCCGGGCGTGGATTTCCGGCGCATCGTTCATAGTCAATTCACTGGGCAGTGCACTGGGCAATGGGCTGGGCGATGAGGTTGGCGATCTGGCGGCTGCATCGGCTGCCAAGGTTCTCCGCGCGTTTGCTTTCGGCTAGCATAGTGCCATGGCGAGCATCTTTCGCAATTGCCGTCGCGCGGCTGCATCGCCATGATCCGCGCCGCCATTGTCGGGCTGGGGCGTTGGGGCCGCGCGCTGGTCACCGCCGTCCCCGACAAGCGCGACGACATCATCTTCACCCGCGCCTATACGCGCACGAAAGCGAGCGCGGAGGCATTCTGCCGCGACCACCGCGTGCCGCTTGCCGATAGCTACGAGGAAATCTTGAGCGACCCGGCCATCGACGCCGTCGTGCTGGCGACGCCGCACAGCGTGCACGAGGCGCAGGCGCTTGCCGCCATCGCGGCCGGCAAGCATGTCTTCGTCGAAAAGCCGATGACGCTCGATCTTGCCAGCGCCCACCGCGTCGTCGACGCCGCGCGCGACGCCAACGTCGTGCTCGCGGTCGGCCTGGCGCGGCGCTTTCATCCAAGCTTCGCCGCATTGCGCGAGCGCGTCCGCGACGGCCGGCTCGGCAGCGTCATCGCCATGGTCGCCCAGCACACCACCTCGACGGCGCAGTTCGTCGCCTTCGACAATTGGCGCAGCTCGCCTGAGGAGGCGCCGGCGGGCGCGCTCACCGCCGTCGGCGTTCACGCCCTCGACCACATGATCGAGCTTGCCGGAAACGTCCGCGATGTGCGCTGCGTCACCGCGCGCAAACATCCGGGCCGTGCCGACGACACCACCACGGTCATGCTGCGCTTCGCCTCGGGCGCGACGGGGCTGTTGTTCTGTTCGGTCGCAACGGCAACCAATTTCGCCTTTACGGTCTATGGCACGAACGGCCTCGGCGAGATCACGCGCGCCGATCTGTCGCGGTTGCGCTTCGCGCCGATGGCCACCGCGGCGCCGACCGGGCGGGTGCTGGCGATGCCCGACGAGATTTTCGAGCATGCGGGCTTCGACACGCTGCGCGCCGAGCTTGCCGCCTTTGCCCGGGCGATTGTCGGCGAAAAACCCTATCCGGTGCCGCTCGACGAGGTGCTGCACGGCATGGCGGTGTTCGACGCCATCGTGAAATCGGCGAAAAACGGCGCGATAATTCAAGTTTTGGGTGCGTAGGCGCAATTATGAAATTGTTAAGTCTGCAAAGTGACACTCGCTTTGAGTGCGGCACGGCCTTGCGGCCGGCGCAACTTGTCGTTAGATTCACTGCTTCGAGCATTTTCGGCCGAATGACTTGGCCTTGCAGCGACCTGACAAAGCGCGCCTGACTGACGATCCTTCACCAAAATCTCGAACTAACCGAGCCGGGCACGTTTGCGCGGCTCATATCGACATGCCTATGAGGAGAGACCCGTGGACAACGGTACCGTGAAATGGTTCAACGCGCAGAAGGGCTACGGCTTCATTCAGCCCGAAGGCGGCGGCAAGGACGTGTTCGTCCATATCAGCGCCGTCGAGCGCGCGGGACTGCGCGAGCTGCGTGAAGGTCAGCGCGTTTCGTTCGAAGTCGTGACTGACCGCAAGACCGGCAAGTCGGCCGCGGAAAACCTGAAAGCGCTGTAGGCCGAAACGGCGTCAGCCTTCCAGCCCGGATTGCCTGCGGCGATCCGGGCTTTTGCTTTTGCGCGTTCGCGAAAAGAAAAGCCCCGGCATTCGCGCCGGGGCAGAGTGGCATACGCCGCTAGACAGCCGCTGGATCGAGGGCCGTCAAAGCGCATTAGACCGCATGGCACGGCCGGTGCCAAGGTACCGACCGCGGACTGCGGGCAGAGATCGTGACGTTAGGCCGGGCAGGTGCTCAGTCCGGTGCAAAACGAAATCGTGTAAATTCCGGCCTTTTCCTGGTCGGCCGCGGCTTCGAGCACTTCGTCGGAGACGTCGTAGCTCAAGATTGCCTCGTCCGCTTGGTCCAGTTTGTTGTGCATAGCAAGGGTCCTTTCCTTCGTCAGCGTGGTACTTCGACGAACTGGTGGTGATGATTGGCAGGTCCGTCGGACAGGCATTAAAGCGCATAGTGGAGCGGGCGCCAAGCGGGCTTTGGCTTCCGCAGTCGTCGTCATGGGGCCCCGGCCATGGGGGGCGAAGCTGACGTTTTTGGCCTTTTGCGGATTTTCGCCAGATCCGCCCTATAGCAGCGTCTGCGCGATCAGCACGACGTTGAGGGTGAGCACCACGAGCGTGGCCGCGATCGCTAAGTTGCGCGTCAGCGCCGTGTTGACGAACGCGCCCATGATGTCGGCGCGGCTGGTGAAGATGATCAGCGAGATCATCGGCAGCGGCAGCGCGATGCTGAGCACGACCTGGCTGATGACCAGCGCATTGGTCGAGTTGGCGCCGAGCGCGACCACGACGAAGGCCGGCACCATGGTGACGAGGCGGCGGATCCACACCGGAATGCGGATGCCGATGAAGCCTTGCATGATCATTTGCCCGGCCATGGTGCCGACGGTCGAGGCCGAGACGCCCGAGGCGATCAGCGAGACCAGGAACACGCCGGCCGCGGCGCCGCCAAGGAGCGGCGTCAGGGTGTGATAGGCGGTCTCGATCTCCGCCACCTCCGGATGGCCGGCATGGAACGCGCCCGACGCCATCATCACCATCGCCATGTTGACGAGGCCGGCGACGGCGAGCGCGATCACCACTTCACGGTTGGAGAAGCGCAGCACGACGCGGCGATCGGCGTCGTTGCGCACCGGCACCCGTGATTGGGTCAGTGCGGAGTGCAGATAGATGGCGTGCGGCATGACGGTGGCGCCGATGATGCCGACGGCCAGCAGCAGCGCCTGCGCGTCGGCGATCTGCGGCACCGCCATATGGTAGGCGGCCGCGGTCCAATCGACCGGCACGATGAAGATCTCGATCACGTAGCAAAGGCAGATGACGCCGACGATGGCGCCGATGATCAGTTCCAGCGGGCGGAAGCCGTAGGCCTCGCACATCAACAGGCCGTAGGTGACGACGGCGGTGATCGCCATGCCGACGATGAGCGGAGTGTGAAACAGCAGCGACAGCCCGATGGCGCCGCCGAGAAATTCGGCGAGGTCCGTCGCCATGGCGGCGATCTCGCTCACCACCCACATCGCCCACACCACCGGGCGCGGGAAGCGCTCGCGACAGAGCTCGGCGAGGTTTCGCCCGGTGACGATGCCGAGCTTGGCGGACAGCCCCTGGAACAGCATGGCGATGACGTTCGCCAGCAGCACCACCCACAGAAGCCCATAGCCGTATTTGGCGCCGGCCTGGATGTTGGTGGCGAAGTTGCCGGGGTCCATGTAGGCGATCGAGGCGATCACCGCGGGGCCCGCGAAGGCCAGCACGGTGCGTACACCGTGGCGCCGGCCGTCCAGCACCGCCCGCGCGGTGACGAGGGTGCGGTCCGACAAGGTCGCCGGCCGCACGATCGGGCCGGTCATGTCGACGGCGTCGTCGAGGCTCGTGAGCGGCGGCGTTGTCATCGGCCGAAGTTCCGGCAGCGGCCGCCTCTGGCAGCACATACACGAAAATGTAGCATTAGTTACAATATAGGTAGCTACCCCTCTTGCGTCAATGGCTAGATATTGTAGCCATGGTTACACTTTGACACGGGCTGTAAAGTGTGGTCTGAGCCGCGGCGCGCGGCCGGTGCGCCAATTTTTGGGGCGATTGAGCGGGATACCAAGTCGCAATGGCCAAGCTGACGGCGGAAGGCACGCTTCCGGCAGAGGGCACGCAGGCGCGCCGCTTCGGCAAGACGCGGTCGGCGCAGTCGACCGCCGTGCTCGAGGACTATGCCGAACTGATCGCGGACCTGTTGGCCGGCGAAGGCGAGGCACGGCCGACCGACATCGCCCGTCGGCTCGGCGTCTCCCACGCCACCGCGATCAAGACCATTTCACGTTTAAAGCGCGCCGGGCTTGCCACCGCAAAGCCCTATCGCGGCGTGTTTCTCACCGAAAAAGGCCATGCGCTCGCCGATCGGGTGCGCGTGCGCCATCGCCTCGTCGTCGACGTGCTGCGCGCACTCGGCGTGCCGACCGAGGCCGCCGAAGCCGACGCCGAAGGCATCGAGCATCATGTTTCAGAGACGACGCTCAAGGCGTTCGCGCATTTTTTGAAGGCGCGCGGGTGAGTGATGCGAAGCGCGGCGCGAATTGCAAACCGCTGCCGGGCCGACCGAGGCCCTTGTCGTGTTCGGAAGCCCCCCGTATGGTACGCGGTCAACTTTGGAGGCCGAAATGGCGACAGGTACCGTGAAGTGGTTCAATCCGACAAAGGGCTATGGGTTTATTCAGCCGTCCGGCGGCGGCGGCGGCAAGGACGTGTTCGTCCACATCTCGGCCGTCGAGCGGGCCGGCTTGAGGTCGCTCAACGAAGGACAAACCGTCGAATACGAGATCGAGAGCAATCGGGGCAAAGAGTCCGCGGTCAACCTCAAGGTCAAATGACGAGTTCGCCGACGCAATCTGCAGCCGCGGCTCTCATTGGTCTTACGACGTCTCGCCAGTACGGTCCTCAATTCTTTTTGCTCAGGCGAAAAAGCTGAAAGCCGCGGCCATTAATTGCCGCCTCGATCACATCGCGCGAAAGTTTGTACGGAGGATCCTGATCGGGTGCGATGGCGCCGACGGCGCGCCATGGCTTGAACTGTTGCGGTAAGCGCAGGCCCGCCAGGTCGCCGCTGAATGCACAGAGGTCGGGCGTCGCCTCGGACTTGAAGATGAATATCCGCATCGCCGCGCCGCGATTTGCCGCTAGGTCTGTGTCGCTGTGGGGTGCCTCGCCAGCCATGGCCGTCACCGCCGCCGGAATTGCTGACGCTGCGGCGGACGGCCCGGCGAGCCGGCGCGTTCGTCCTTGTGGCGGAAGATCAATCGCCCTTTTTCCAGATCGTACGGCGATACTTCCACCGTCACGCGATCCCCGGCCAGGGTTTTGATCCGATTCTTTTTCATCCTGCCGGCGGTGTAGGCGACGAGCTGATGTCCGTTGTCGAGTTGAACGCGGAAGCGTGCGTCGGGCAAAATCTCGGTGACGAGACCCTCGAATTCCAGGAGTTCTTCCTTTGGCATGTTATGTTCCTTTCGATTGGCGGGCCCAGGGCTGCGCGCGTTGCGCACGGTCGCGCCCAGGCGCGCTGTCGCGACGAATGAAGGCAACGGAATCGATGCCGCGCGGCGTTTCCGCCGGTTGACTCTTGCGAGCCTGCTTACGCGTCGGGCCGCCACGATGCCAGTGCCGCCGCTTGGCATCGACCGGCGACGGCGTAGCGCCTCGCTGAGCGGGAGGATGCTCCGCCCGCCGTTGATCGGTGCGCCTGTCGCTGACCGGAATGCTCATGCGAATGAGCTTTTCGATATCGCGCAGGAACGCCGCCTCCTCGCCGTCGCACAGTGAGATCGCGATCCCTTCCGCGCCCGCGCGCGCCGTGCGGCCGATGCGATGCACATAGGTTTCCGGCACGTTCGGCAGATCGAAATTCACCACGTGGCTGACGCCATCGACGTCGATGCCGCGCGCGGCGATGTCCGTGGCGACGAGGATGCTGACCTCGCCTTTGCGAAAGGCGGCGAGCACGCGCTCGCGCTGGTTTTGCGATTTGTTGCCGTGGATCGCCTCGGCGCCGATGCCGGCGCGGTTCAAGCCGCGCACGACCTTGTCGGCGCCGTGCTTGGTCCTGGTGAAGATCAAGGCGCGGTCGACCGTCTCGCGCCGCAATATGTCGACCAGGATTGCCGGCTTTGCGGCGCGATCGACCCGAATGACGCGCTGCTCGACGAGCTCGACCGTCGAGGCAACCGGCGCCACCGCGACCTTGATCGGGTCGCGCAGCATGTGCGCGGCGAGCTCGGCGATGGCGCGCGGCATCGTTGCCGAGAACATCAGCGTCTGCCGCCGGATCGGAAGCGCGGCGACGATCTTACGGATGTCATGGATAAAGCCCATGTCGAGCATTCGATCGGCCTCGTCGAGAACGAGGCATTCGACTTCGCTCAGTCGGAGCGCGTTGCTTTTGACGAGATCGAGCAACCGGCCTGGCGTCGCGACCAGAACATCCACGCCGCTGAGCAGCGCGCGAACCTGCGCGCCCATCGATACGCCGCCGATCGCGAGCGCCGCGCTGATGCGCAGGTGGCGGCCGTAGGTGCGGAAGCTGTCGAGGATTTGGCCGGACAATTCGCGCGTCGGGCTGAGCACCAGGATTCGGCAGCTCTTGCGTACCGGGGCACGCGGATTGGCGGCGAGGCGGTGCAGAATCGGCAAGGCGAACGCGGCGGTTTTGCCGGTCCCGGTTTGCGCGATCCCGATCACGTCGCGGCCCGCGATGACGGTCGGAATCGTCTGCGCCTGGATCGGGGTTGGCGTGTCGTACTTTTCCTCGGCCAGCGCGCGTGTGATCGCGTCGCCAAGTCCGAAGCTATGAAAAGAGCTCAATGAACAAGCCTTCTTGCGTATGCGCCTGCACGGCCGCTGCGCGATGCGCGGCGGCCTGCACTGCGGGTGAAACAGGACACCCCGCGCGATCTGGGCTGTCGGTGAAAGAGAAATGAAAGAGCGAGCTGGAAGCCGTCTGCCGGGTTCCGTACACGCGCCTCGCTGCTGGCCCATAAGGCCACACTCTGCATATGGGCCGCCGATGTGTTCGTTTCAAGGCGGCGGATGGTTAACCGGCGCGCCTTTCAGCTTGTGCGGCGTTGCAGGGGATAATCGTCGCTTTCATAGAGGCGATGGATTTCCTCGCTGTCGAAGCGCTCGTCGCCCACCTGCATCCATGCGCCCAGCGTGCCGATTGCCGGAAAATCCTCCACCGCGAAACGGATGGCCTCGGCTGCCGTGGCGAAGCGGCGATAGCCAAGCTGCTGCCGCGGCCGGCCCTTGCGCTTGGCCATGAACAATTCGGCCGGTAAGCCGTAATCAAAGGTCATGATCTCGCCTTCGCGGCAACCGCGCGCAACGGTTCCGTGGTCGTGCAATGCGGTTCAGCCGGCCTTCCTTGGTCGGTGGTGCCGGACAACTTCAATTGTCTGCGTCATGGAAAATATCACTACCACGAATTGCCGCGCGGGGCGAATTCCGCAGGCTTCGTTGCGCAGTCGAGGACGCATCACCCCGCCATCGCGAGGGATCAAAGCTCACGCCGCGTGATCGGTCAGCGCATCGACGATGCCGTCGACGATCTCCTCGACCATGGTCTTGTCGTCGCCTTCGCCCATGACGCGGATCACCGGCTCGGTGCCGGAGGGGCGGACCAGCAGGCGGCCGTGGCCGTTGAGGCGGCCTTCGGCTTCGGCAATCGCCGAGCGCACCTTGGTGCTCTCCAGCGGCTTGCCGCGATAACGCACGCTCTTGAGCACCTGCGGCAGCGGCTTGAAGCGGTGGCAGGCTTGCGACACCGGCTTGTCGAGCTTCTTCACCACGGCGAGCACCTGCAGCGCGGCGACGAAGCCGTCGCCGGTCGTGGTGTAGTCGGAGAGGATAATGTGACCGGACGACTCGCCGCCGACGTTGAAGCCGTGCTGGCGCATGTGCTCGAGCACATAGCGGTCGCCGACCGGCGTGCGGACAAGCTCGAGCTTGAGCGATTGCAGATGCCGCTCGAGGCCGAGGTTCGACATCACGGTGGCGACCACGCCGGGCTGCGCCAGGCGGCCGTCGTCGCGCCAGCTCTCGGCGATCACCGCGAGCAGCTGATCGCCGTCGATCAGATGGCCGTGCTCGTCGACGATGACGACGCGGTCGGCGTCGCCGTCAAGCGCGATGCCGATGTCGGCGCGCATCTCGCGCACCTTGCGGGAAAGCGCGTCGGGCGCGGTCGAGCCGCAGTCGCGGTTGATGTTGAAGCCGTCCGGCTCGACGCCGATCGGCACCACGTCGGCGCCGAGCTCCCACAGCGCGTCGGGCGCCACCCGATAGGCAGCGCCGTGGGCGCAGTCGATGACGACGCGCAGGCCTTCGAGCGAGAGGTTGCGCGGCAGCGTGCGCTTGGCGAATTCGATGTAACGGTCATGGACGCCATCGATGCGCTTGGCGCGGCCGAGGTCCATGCTTTTGGCAAGCTTCTTGGTGATGTCGATGTCGATCAGCCGCTCGATGCCGTGCTCGACCTCGTCGGAGAGCTTGTAGCCGTCCGGCCCGAACAGCTTGATGCCGTTGTCGTCGAACGGATTGTGCGAGGCCGAGATCATGACGCCGAGATCGGCGCGCATCGAGCGCGTCAGCATGGCGACCGCCGGCGTCGGCATCGGGCCGAGCA
>Ga0335081_10009052_pt1 | contig 15995 bp, 14 predicted proteins | sample Lox_Sample_35_FD_206713 | JGI IMG/M metagenome (GOLD analysis project Ga0335081, IMG submission 206713) | Soil microbial communities from Loxahatchee National Wildlife Refuge, Florida, United States - Lox_Sample_3.5 | ecosystem: Environmental > Terrestrial > Soil > Wetlands | place: USA... | reverse complement strand
AACCTCGATGCGGGCCAGGTCGAAGGGCACCAAACGTCCGTCGCGGCGCCGGACGCTCGACGGCCACTCAGCGGACCGCGGTGGCCTGATCATCACTCGAGTATCCGTCGTCATTGACCGAACTCGGCACGCCAAACCCCAATAAGGACTTCGGTCCTACCGCGGCGTCGGCGCGCGTGGTCGGATCTTAAGGCGTCGTGATAGACCAATCGGAACACCTCAGGAGAAGACAATGGCCACCGTCCCCACGACACAAAAGCCGCATTCGCTGTTTCCCGAGTTCTCAGACTTCTTTGCAGGTTTCCCGTCGTTCGCCGGCATCCGCCCGATGTTCGACACCCGACTGATGCGGTTAGAAGACGAGCTCACCGACGGTCACTACGAAGTTCGCGCCGAGATTCCCGGCATCGACCCGGCCCGGGACGTCGATATCACCGTCCGCGACGGGCAGCTCACTATCAAGGCCGAGCGCGGTGAGAAAAAGGACTTCGACGGCCGATCCGAATTCTCCTACGGCTCGTTTGTCCGCACGGTGTCACTGCCGAAGGGCGCTAACGAAGACGGCATCAAGGCCACCTACGACAAAGGCATCCTGACTGTCTCCGTGCCGGTTTCGGAGCCCGCAGCCGCCAAGAAACACGTTCGGGTAGCCGCCAAATAGCCGGATCGGTATGTCCGGCAAACCACGTCGCGCTGTCAACCTCAAAGACACACGCTGTCAACCAATTTCAACAGCCGGCCGCGGCGGTGTCGGGGTTGCCGAGGGCAGCCGCTCGACCCGGTGCTTGATTCCAAGCAGCAGTCCCCGCGTGCTCAGAGCGATCACCGGCCTGACCAGCTCCATGGCGAAGACTTCGCCCGGGTGGCGCAGGGAGATTCTGGCGCGGGTAAGGAGTCGGACCCGGTCCTCCCAGTGCGGCTGCAGATGGAATGACCACACCGCATTCCAACGCAGCTCCGGTCGCGCGACATTGAGCACGATGTACTTTTCGGGCACGATTTCGGAAACAGTCAACGTCACCCCGTCTGGTATCCCCATCCAGCCTTCGGGAGCCAGGCGCACGAAATCCCCAACCGCAAGTTGTTGCCATTCCGGGTGAACTCGATCGGCGTCGTGGTGGTGAAGGCCGGCCAGGTTTTTCAGTCCTTCACAGAGGTAGAAGCCACCCCGGTCCCGACCTATCTGCAACAGCCAGGGCCAGACCGCAGATACGGGGGCGTCGATGTATACCGCCTCGGTTGTCTGAATAGCCGGGTCGCCTACCAAGGTGTCGCCGGGCAGCAGCATCTGACACTCCGCCTTGGTTGCACCCCAATTGCGGTAGTACCGTCGCCCGCCGTAGAGCACCCCGAGCAGCGCCGCCGTCTTAGTGATCCGTTTTATCACGTTGGCCATGGCGCCAGTCTGCGTGGGCGGGAGCGATGCCTGCCAGAGTCGATGGTCCTCGGGGCCACACCGATATGGCTCGCGGCCCTGTCGATGACTTTGGACCCTATCCGCAATGATTGCGTGACGTAATATTGACCCTGTCTGACGTAACTTAGCTGCGGCGGTGGCGGCTGAGCAAAGGAGTATAACGGTTATGGGTGATAACCCGCCGTTGTTGTTGACTGATTCTGACGTAGACGCCCTCGCGCGGGAATTTCTGCGTTCGCGTTACCTCGGCCCGATTTATGCCGACTGGTCACCCGATCGGCGCCTTGACACCTTCCTGCGGCGGCGCGGCCTTTCCCGCGTTGCTGACAACGGCGATCTCGCCAGTATCGTCCTGGATCGCGTCATGGCTCACGTGGGCCGTGCCTCGCGGCCAGCACGAAATGGCTGATGGGTCGCCGTCCCGGCGCAGGCACGGTTCACTAAGCCAGGTCGTCCGATAATCGGACCACCCTCGGGGAGACGGCCCTGCCGCTTTGGGACTAACGGCACTATCGACGCGCGCGCCGCGCGGCGGATAGTGGTTGCCGATCAGCGTGGATCGGGGATGACCGGCAGTGGAACAGCTAACAACTATGGAGGCCAGTTTCCTGGAGGCCGAAGATGCCGACCGGTACGTGAGTATGGCGATCGGCACACTGGCCATCATCGATGGACCTCTCCCCGAACAGGAAACGCTTATCGCGACGCTGTCCGAACGGATACGAGCCGTCCCCCGGTTCATGCAGCTGGTGCATAAGCACCCCCTCGAATTAACCGCGCCGGAATGGGTCGACGACGCCAACTTCGACATCACCCATCACGTACGTTGGGCGGCTTTGCCGCACCCGGGCGACGATGCCGTGTTGTTCCGCATAATCGCCGATCTCATGGAGCGCAGACTGGATCGCGACCACCCGTTGTGGGAGTGCTGGGTCATAGAAGGTCTGCCAGACGGGCGGTGGGCGACCCTGATAAAGATCCATCACTGCATCGCCGACGGGATCGCCGCCGCGCGGATGTTAGCGAGTTTCGCTGATGAGGGTGCGGGTGCGACGTACGCCCGCGATATCCGGGCCGCCAAGGAGCTACCGTCGTCTATCATTCTTTCGGCAGGACTCAGTCGTAACCCGCTGACCTGGGCCGGCGGACTATGGCGCGCATCGGTGGCCACCACCACTGCGGCTGCGCACACCGCTGTTGGTGCAGCGCAATTCGTCACCGGCCTGCTAACTCCGGCAGCAGGATCGTCGCTGCGCGGCTCGGTGGCCAATATGCGCCGTTACGGCGCGGCGCGGGTCTCGCTCAAAGAAGTCGAAACGGTGTGCCAGGCCTTCGGCGTGACACTCAACGATGTGGCACTTGCGGCGATCGCCGACAGTTTTCGCACCGATATTCGCGTCGCGGCGATGCTTTCATCCTTGCCGGTCGAGCAACAGGACCCGGTCAAGAGGTTAAAGCTCGTCCACGCTCGGCTGGACAGGCTCAAGAATAGCGGCGAGCGACAAGCCGCGAATGCCTTTGCCACGCTGACCAATTACCTGCCGTTCGTGGTGAGCGCGTGGACGATTCGGCTACTGACGCGGCTGCCGCAGCGCAGCGTGGTCACGCTGGCCACCAATGTGCCGGGTCCCCGTCAGCGGGTGCAAATACTGGGTCATCCGGTGGAAGAGCTGCTGCCGATCCCGCCGATCGCGCTGCAGCTGCGCACCTTGATCAGCATGCTCAGCTATGTCGGTGAACTGGTATTCGGCATCACCGCCGACTACGACGCCACACCCGACGTCGACGAGCTCGCCAGCGGTATCGAACTCGGGGTCGCACGCCTGGTCACCCGCGCCCTTTCCCGGAAGCCGACGAGCACCAAGCAAAACCGTCGGCCTTTCAGGATCGCCAACTAGGTTGCCGGGCTTGGGCGTGATCACAGCTTTTGTCGAGTTGGCCGGCAGGATTGGTGTCGAGCACAGCACGGTCCAGACGGTCCGGCCAGAAGACCTTTCCGGTTGTGCCGCAAGCACATAGACGTCAATGAAGTAGTTCAGTTCGGAAGGAGCTCGGATGTCCGCACATCAGCCTCGACACGAGGCACCCGGCCCAGCCGGCGGCGACACACTGCTCAAGCTGCGATTCTGGGTGACGCCGATCGTCATCTCCCTCGGCTTGTTGTCTGGGTTCGCCATGCTCTACTTCGGCGGCATCCTCAATCCGACCACCAACCTGCGGCATTTCCCGATCGCGATCGTCAACGAGGACAGCGGGCCGACCGGCAAACTCATCACCGAGGGCCTGGTTACCAACATGGACAAGAACCAGTTCGACCTCCGGGTGCTGCCGGCTGATCAGGCACGTCACCAACTCGACACCGCCAAGGTCTACGCACAAGTTCTGCTGCCGCAGGACCTGACGCAGCGACTGTTTGCATTGCCGCGGGCCACGCTGCAGCCGGGACAACCGGCCAAGCCGGTCATCACGATCTCGACCAACCCGCGAGCCAGCGCCATGGGTGCCGCCATCGCCGATAACGCCGTGAATAACGCGATGACGGCGGTGAACACCGAGGCCGGGCAGAAGCTCACGCCGCTACTGGACCAGCTAAACGGTGGAGCACCGGTGCCAGGAGGTGCCTCCCTGGTGCTGGCCAGCCCGATCGAGATCCAGACCGTTGCCGACAATCCGCTGCCCAACAGCACCGGCAACGGACTTTCAGCCTTCTATTTCTCCTTGATGCTGCTGATCGGTGGAGTCACGAGCGCGATCGTGGTGAGCATGACGACCGATGCGCTGCTGGGCTACGTACCGGCAGAATTCGGGCCGTGGTACCGGCTGGCCAGCAAGATCAGGGTCTCCCGGCTGCAAACGCTGCTGGTCGAGTGGGCGTTGGTGGCACTGCTGGGTCTGTCGACCTCGGCGGTGTACCTGTGGATTGCATCCGCGCTGGGCATGCCGGTGCCGCATCCGTGGTCGGTGTGGCTCTTCGGTGCCTTCGTCGTCACCGCGGTGGGTGTCACGTCGACGTCGCTGATCGCGGCCCTCGGATCTTTGGGCACGCTGATCAGCCTGTTTGTCTTCCTGTTCTTCGGCCTGCCGTCGACCGGCGCGGCCATTCCGCTGGAGGCCACGCCGAGGGTCTTCGGCTGGCTGGCCGGATTCGAACCCATGCGCCAGGCTTTCCTGGGGTCTAGGGCGTTGCTGTACTTCGACGGTCGTGCCGACGCCGGGCTGTCGCGTTCGCTGATGGTGGGCGTGATCGGGCTCGGCATCGGCCTGTTGTTCGGCGCCGTGGTCACCTGGTTCTACGACCGCAAAGGCGTCCATCGCATCGAGGGGCCCGCGGAGCCGACGGCTGCCGAGAATTCAGCGGGCGACGCCAACAAGTCCGCCGCTGGGAGCTCCCTGGCGGGTGACAGCAGCAAAGAGCGAGCGGCAGAACATGTTTCGACGGGCACAGAATCGTAAGAGGCGCTCAGACACCTAACGCAGATTCGAGTTCGGTCAGACACTGCTCGGTCAGCGGTATCAGGGCGTCGATATCGGGCACCACGTCGCGGCCTGCGGCGTAGCCGAATCCGATCCGGTCGGCGTACGAGCACGCCGTAATGTTGAGTGCCTGACCGTCGTAGACCGTCGGCACCGGGTACATCTCCTCGTTATGCGCACCATTCCAATACATTTCGGCCGCAGGCCGCGAACATGCGAACTCGGCAGGTTGTAACCGGTACGGATTTTCTGTGTCAACGGCAGCAGTGGGAAGAGTACGGTCGCGGCGATGCTTCCCGCGGTCGTCAGCAGCGACGCCGCCGATCCGCGTTTGGCCACCCAGTGTTTTCCTTCCGACATCGACCGGTGGATCAAACTGCTTGGGCAGTTCCCCGCGGTCACGCAACAAGCGGCGCACAACACCGGCCACCATCGCGGTTCCCACATCGTTGCCAGTCACACCAGCCCCCTGTTGCACAGCCTGGATGCGCTCCTTCGCCCAGCTACCCGCGGAGACCGCACGCTCGGGCCCGAGACGACCGTTGAACCGCGTGTAGGGCGCGATCGAAATCGTTTCCGGGAAGCGCCTCACGATACAGTTTGTCGACGTAATCCGGACCGGCGTCCTCCGGCGGTGGCAGGATCAGCAGTGCATCGGGTTGGACACCAACTCCGCAGTCATCATCGCCGCGTCCAGCGGATCCAGCAGATTCATTTCGTCTTCGGCATCCAAGGGTCGCTAGGCAGTGCGGTCGCGCTGCGTCGGTGGCGCGTCCAGGAGCCCTGACTGCTGCAGCGCGTCCCACACGAACCGCTGTACCGGGCCTGAGCGGAAGAATCCAATATGACCGCCGGGGTACCAGACGATTTCCGGTTTGCCCCAGTGTTCCCAGAGGCGGACCACCTGGTCGCGTGGATGCACCAGCTGGTCAGCGACGCCGGCGTAGATGAAACGGCCCGGCATGGGCACGAGCGGAGTAAGCGACAAGGGCGACACCATCCGGCCGATGGGTTCGGCCAATTCAAACGTGTGACGACGAGGGTCACCAGGACCAAGGCCGGAATGGCGACCCACCAGCTCGATCAGGTCGGCGACCGGTACACCGAGGATCGCGCAGGTGAGGCCGGTTTCGAGGCTGGCGACCAACGAAGCGATGTATCCGCCGAGCGAGAGACTGTTCAAGCCGATCAGCGACTGCGGCTCCTGCAAACGGATCCAGGACAACAGTCGCCGGATATCCCACACCGCCTGAGCCGTCGCATGCACGTCGTCGAGCACATCCTCGCCCGGAAACACAGCACCCTTCGGCAGGCCGCGCGCCCGGGGTCCGTGCATCGGCAGGACGGGCATGACGACGTTCAGACCAAGCTCGTCGTGCAGTTTCCAGGCGCGGAACAGGGCGAGATCAAGTGGAGCCCTGCCCATCTCGGTTCCGTGCACACACACCAACCAGGGTCGCGGTTCAGGATGGCGCAGCAACAGTGCGTACTCGAGGTTGTTCGCGGTGTAGCCCCGCCACCGTTTCCCACCCGGTTCGCCCGGATGCGGCGTGTACCCGCTGTCGAAGAAGATCCGATAAAAGGAGCGTCTGCGTCCCTTGACCTTTCGGACGGTGACGTCCGAAAGCGGCGGAGGTTTGGCGAAAAATCCCTTAGGCTTCTCCAGCCACCCTTTGTTCCCGTAGAACTCCTGTGCCGCGGCCACCTCACGGCTGATTCGCTCGAACTCGCGAGGCCGGCTGACCGGGCGGCGCGCCTTCAGGCCCATCAGGACGATTTCGTCGCGAAAAGCCTGCGCCGTCAGGGCGATAGTGGGTCGTGCGATCGGCAGTCCATCCGGCTCCTGATCGAGATAATCGCGCCATGATCGAACGAAGTACTGGCCGGTGTGCATGAACGGTCTGACGGCGCTGCCTAAACCACCGACAACGGGTGCGTTCAGGTGAAAAGCGCCCGGTCGTTGACCGTCGTCGCTGGTGGGTACTGGCATGAGGGCAAAGCTAACAGCACCCGAGACCACGTGTTAGGGACTTACGTCCCGGTAAAAGTCGCGAAAGTCCTTGACTGGCAGGGTAGATCATCGACGCCGATCTGGGACAAATGATCGGGTCAGGAAGGACTTTAGTCACTCGTGCCGGTGACCCGCCAGCCGTAACGTCGGAGGGTGGGACAAAGCCGACGTGCGCTGCGGCATGAAGGAACCGACAGCGGGAGAGTATGAGGAGTTTGACAATGACAGAGACACCGAAAAAGGCCGAGCCACGCTGGGCCGAGCTTTCCGACGACGTGCTCGAATCGGTCGAGACCGGACGTAAGCAGGCCATCGAGGCGGTGCGCAAGTTCGTCGATCAGATCAGTCCCGTGCTCCCTGAGCAGTCGCGACGCAAGAAGGTTGTCGACGCTGCCCTGGACTTGGCTGAGGAGTTGGTCATCGCGCGGATCGAGTTCTTCCGCAGCGTGGTGCGAAGCGCCGGTCAGGCGGTAAGCAAAGCACACAGCGATTAAACCGGCGCCCTAAGGCGGGGCGCCTGGTCATTCGACGTCCGGCTCTCCCGAGAGGCGCAAGACGGCATTCCGCGTGGCGCGCTGCAGTTCGACTGCCGCAGCCCAGTCCGCGCCCGACGGCCAGGTCGGCTCACCAACCACAACGTTGACGGCTCCCCGCCGCGGAAAGTGGTGCTCGGGCCGCAATATTGTCCGCGTCCCGCGGATGGCCACGGGGACGGTGGGCACGCCGGTTATGGCGGCGACCACGAATGCACCCATGTGGAAGGCCCGCAACCCGGGGGCGCGGGCCAGGCGGCCTTCGGGGAACATGACGAGCGACTGCCCGGCTCGCACCAGGGTAGCCAGCCGGTCGGCGTCGGCCACGCCGTGTTCGCGCTGCTGGCGTTCGACGAATTGGTGGCCCAGCCGCCTCAGCACGAATCCTATGAGCCCCTGATGTTCAAGCACTTCAGCGGCGACGAAGTGGAACGACTGCGGCAGCACCGAGGCCAGCACCAGCCCATCGATCCAGCTGGGGTGGTTGGCCACCGCGATGGAGGTCCCTGCCGGGAGGTGGTCGAGCCCGCGCACGGTGACCGGCGTTCCGGTAAGACGAGCCAGCAGCCGGATCGATCCCTGGGCCACCCGCCAGCGCCATTGCGGTCGCGGGAGCAGCACCAGCAAGACGACAACCGACAACCCGAGCACCGCGTACACCACCCACGTGTAGAGGGCGAATGCCACATCCCCCGCCGCGCGCCGAGCGCGGCGCAGCGACGGCGCCGCGCCGCGGAGGCGAAACCGGGCCAACTCCCACCACACCGCGCGCGGTCGCACGCCGATCTTTCCTGCCTGGTAGATCGCCTGGCTGGCGGCCCGCCGGATCTTGCCGCTCGAGGTCTTCAGCACGGTGCGCGGCGGCGCCAGAACCACGTCGTCGGGAGCCACCCCCAGCAGATCTACCGTGGTGGCGGCGATTTCGGAGCACAATGCGGCGCGGGCGTCGTCTCCGGTCTCTCGAGTCTCCGCCATGACGACGAGCCGCTCGGAGCCCCCCGACGGGTCAGGAGAGGCGAACACCGCCACACATCCCTTGCGCACGCCTTCGAGGTTGCCGACCGCCTCTTCGAGCTCCGCGGGATGCAGATTGCGGCCGGCCCGGATGATCACATCCTTCACCCGACCGGTGACATACAGGTCGGCGTCGGCCGTATACCCCAGGTCGCCCGTGTCGAGCCAGTCGTCGTGAAACAGTGAACGTGTCGCGGCCACGTTGTTGAAATAGCCGGCAGTTGCCGACGGACCGCGGAACTCGATGCGACCTTCACGGCGATCACCCAACTCGTTGCCCGCGGCGTCGACGATCCGGATCTCGTGGCCTGGCAGGGGGTGGCCGCAGGCGACGAAACGGAGGTCTTCCGGCGCACCCGGTTCCGCCGGCTCGGCTCGCCCGGACCGTACGAATGCATCTCGGCGGATTCGGTCGATGAGGGGACCCCGCCCCAGCGGTGGGAACGCCAGACCCACCGAGCACTCGGCCAGCCCGTACACCGGCGTGATCGCTTCCCGCCGGAAACCATACGGGGCGAAGCGATCGGCGAACCGCTCGACCGTCGCGGGGCTCACCGGCTCGGAGCCGTTGAAAGCCAACCGCCACGAGCTCAGGTCGAGTCCTTCGATCTCGGCGTCACGGACCTTGGCGAGGCAGAGCTCGTAGGCGAAGTTCGGGCCGGCCGACAGGGTCGCCCGGTTGGCGTGGATCTCCCACAGCCATCGTGACGGGCAGATCAGGAATGACTGGGGGCTCATCACCACCAGCGGGACGCCGAAATAAAGGGGCGCGAGCCACGCGCCGATCAGACCCATGTCGTGATACAGCGGCAGCCAACTGACGAACGAGTCCGCCCCCGACACCGCTGCGGCCTGGCCCAACGCCCGGATGTTGGCGAGCAGGTTTCGGTGCGTGAGCGCGACCCCTTTGGGCTGCCCGGTGCTGCCCGAGGTGTACTGCACCAGCGCGAGGCTGTCGGCTCGCGGTCTTGGAAGAGGTGGCAGCACGTCTTCGCTTGCGCCCGTGAGGGATTCGGGCACAACGACGTGACGCAGGCTTTCCACGTTCGAGCGCAGCAGGTGCCCGAGTGTCACGGCCTCAGGCACGGTGACCAGCAGTGTGGCCCGGGCGTTGGCGAGGATGCCGGTCGTGCGGCGCAGGTGGTCCGCCAGTTGTGTTGGCCGGGCCGGCGGGTAGACCGGAACAGGCACGGCACCGGCGAGAAGCACGCCGGCGAAGGCGAGGAAGTACGCCCGGCAGGTGGGCAACATGATGGCGACCGTCTCGCCCGGCATGACATCGTGCGCGATCAAACCGGCCGCTACCGCAACCGCCTCCCGGTGCAGCGCGGCATAGGTCACGTCCACGGAGCCGCCGGCATCGTCGAGGATGCGGATGTGCGTTCGGTCCGGGGTCGCGCTGACATGCCAGTTGAGGACGTCGTTCAAGGTCGACATCGTGTCTGGCGCCAGAGCGCCCGGCACGGTGGCCGGAAGTGAAACCATGCCCCGGTCCCTGCCCGCCGCGGGATGACCGCGAGCGACGGCCGCTACCAGATCGCGCGGCGTCTCCGCACCGGCCAAGATGTGGGGCGGCAGTGCCACCCCCAATTTGTCCTGCACGCGCAGCAACAGTTCCGCCAGCTCAAGGCTGCCGATGCCCAGGTTTTCGAAAGTGCTGTCAAGCGTCACCGAGGGCGGCGTGGCATGCGGGTGAACTTCGGCGACGAGGCCGCGCACCAGCGCCAGGATGGGAGGGACGCACTCTTGGTTCGGCATCGTTCATGAAGCAGCCTGGGAGCGCTCGACTCGTTTGCGAAGACGTGCCGCGAATGCCGCGGCCCGGTCCAGGTCGTAGTCGTTCGGCCGTCCCCGGTTTATCCCGCCGATGAACCCGAACGGCCCAACCGTGTCGAACCCGCGGCAGGAGAACGAATCGAGGACCTCAAAACCCTTCGACGCGAGCTGGTTTCGCACCGGCTTGTTGTAGTCCAACAGCGGAATTGCCCGGGTGCCGCTGGTGGAGAAGGTGAACGCGCGGACCCCGTCAACGTGTGGTAGGCGACGGATCAAGTCCCGTAGCCTCGCGTCCACCGTCATGTAATAAATACCGGACCCGAAACCGACAAGGTCGTATTCGCGGAGCTTTTCGGGGTCGACTGATTCGGGTTCGACGATCTCGGCATCAAGCACCTCAGCCATCCGATCGGCTACACGGCGGGTGTTGCCGTGCGACGTCGAAACACACACGATCAGCGACTTCATGGCCCTACTCCTTGAAAACATGGCCCGGACGGGTCCATGCTGTGCGGACACATCACCATCGGGTAAGGGCGCAAAGACACCAAAGCCCGGGGCATAAGTCACTTCAGGGGTCACTTCCGGGGTCACTTCAGGTCCTTTTCAGTCGTGTCAGCCGAATGCATGGATCACCCGGTGGGCCACCTGCTGGATCTGTCGGCGGGTGCCGCAACCAAGGGGTAGGTCGTCGAGAGCCGGGATGCGCCCCGTGGTAGTGACCACCCCGGGTTCCTCCTGCTCCCAATGGGCGTTCACCTTATCGCCCAGCGCACGCGCGGGCGGGTTGTCGGAAAGCACCCTGGCGTGAAACCGCTCGATGCCGTCGACGCGCGCGGCCACCGCCAGCGCACCGAGCAGCAGCGTCCCGATCCCGCGTCCCTGATAGGCATCCGCCACGGTGATTGCAACCTCTGCCGAGGCGCGGTCGTCTTCATCCCGGATGAAGCGCGCGTCGGCGATGACCGGCCCGTCCACGCCGTCGATAACGACCCAGACGAAATGGTCAACGTAATCGACCTCGAACAGGTATGCCAGCCGCGCCTCGGTCGGAGCGCCACCCTGGTACCGCCGGTACAGGGTTTCCCGCGAGAATGCCCCGTTGCTCTTGAACCGCTCGGCATCGCCGGGCAGGACCGGGCGCAACAGCGACTCGGCGCCGCCAACCGATACCGGGATCGGGGCGATGTATGCGGCCAACCGCTGTCGCGCGGTGCGGACCAACCGGTCGGCGACGACCGGCATGGCCAGCATGCACTCGAAAGCGCCGTCGTATCCAACGTAGCCGCGCACATCATCCTTCGCGATCACCGTGGCCGTTCTGGGTTCGTGTCGCAGCAAAGCGATTTCGCCGACGATCGTCCCCGGCGACAGCTCGATCACCGAGACCTGGCCGTCCGAGCCGACATGCCTGATCTCGACTCGACCGGATGTGATGATCGAAAACGACATCGCTTGCTCACCCTGCCGCATCAGGACCTTCCCGGCGGCCGCATGCAGGGGCTCCAGTTTGGCAGCCAATGCCGCAAGGTCCTGCACCGGGATATCGGCGAACACATCCAGCGCCGCCAACTCCTCGGTACTAACGGCGCTCACGCCGGCCCGCTCAGCAGCCCGGCGTGAAAGCTCGCTTCGCACCGCTCCGCCGGCAACTGCCGACGGTGATCGGTTGACACAGCGGTCATCTCGCCAATTTCTGTGTCGCAGTGCCCCCGAAGCCGGGGACCCCCGCGATGCGTCATCACCCGATGTACGGTACGCGGTGCGGCCATCGCCTGGGCAATTCGCGGGTAAGCGCAGTGACAAAGGGCCCTGTCGGGCCGGGACTTCAGCAGGTCCGAAGCGAGACCAAAGCATCCCGGTACTGGTGCTCTTGGCCTCTACGGCTTCCCCTGCAGCAATGGTCGGATGGACCGGTAAGGCTAACCGGGAGACGACGATGAATTCACCGATCTGGCGGCATCATTGGCCACAGCCCAGGCCGACGACCACGATCTATCAGTTGACCGATCGTCTACACGACGGACACACGGCCCGGGTACCCGCTCAGCAGATCACGGCCACGGTGTCCGCGTGGTTGGCGGAGTTGGGCGCCTACAGCCCGTTGGTAGACGACCTTGCGCGCGCGGTGCGTGGCGGCGATTGGCCGGCAGCCCACGCCCTCGGTGAGTGCTTATCCGTTGAGGTAACCGTTGCCAGCTGAGAGCCGTTGCCGTTCCCCGTACGCAGCTTGAAGGGACGGTCGCCGATCATCCGGGTGACTTTGGTCACTATCCCCGACCTGCGGGACCGCAGCAGGATCGAACCAGCGGTATTCGGTCCGGCACCAATGGATTAGCAATATGAAAGCACCACTGGCCTCACTGGAGAGGCCCGACTTCACCAAAATCGAGAATCGCGCGCCGTCGGTGGCACAGATGTTCCTCAACCGCGTTGCCGCCACCCCGCATTCCGAAGCTTTCCGGTACCCACAGGACCACACCTGGGAGAGCGTGACCTGGCAGCAGGTCGGCGACCGCGTCTACAACATCGCCGGCGGGCTGATCTCACTGGGAATCGCCCCGGAAGATCGGGTCGCGCTCGCGTCGTCGACACGCTACGAGTGGGTCCTGGTCAATTTCGCCGTGATGTGCGCCGGCACCGCGACCACCACCGTGTATCCGACGACGAACGCCAGCGATGTCGCCTACATCGTCGCCAACTCCGGCAGCCGTGTCGTGGTGGCCGAGGACCAGACCCAGGTCGACAAGCTGCTCGAACACCGCGCCGAGCTGCCCGATGTGAGCAAGGTCGTGATCATCGACGGCAACGGCGACGGCGACTGGGTGATCACCCGTAACGAACTGGAGCAGCTGGGTAAGCAACTGCTCGCCGACTCTCCCAACGCCATCAAGGAGCGCGTCGCAACCGTCGGTCCGGGCCAGCTGGCTAGCCTCCTGTACACTTCCGGCACCACCGGGCGGCCGAAGGGTGTGCGGCTCACCCACGGGGCGTGGACGTACACCGCCGCGGCCGTCGACGCGGTGAACATCCTCGGCCCCGATGACCTGAACTTCCTGTGGCTGCCGCTGGCACACGCATTCGGCATGGTGATGCTGGCACTGCCGCTGCAGATCGGCTTCGTCACCGCGATCGACGGCCGCGTCGACAAGATTGTCGACAATCTCGCGGCCCTGCGTCCCACCTTCATGGGTGCAGTGCCGCGCATCTTCGAAAAGGCGCATGCCCACATCGAGGAAATGATCGCCGAGCAGGGCGGGCTCACGAAAAAGATCTTCGACTGGGCGATCGGGGTGGGCTTGAAGGTGTCCCAGGCCAGGCAAGCCGGGAAGAAGCCGTCGTTGGCGTCATCGCTGGCATACAAGGTTGCCGACCGGCTGGTGTTCTCCACGATCCGGCAGAGGTTCGGTGGTCGCCTGCGGTTCTTCGTCTCCGGCGCCGCCGCCCTGGATCACGACGTCGCGCAGTGGTTCGACGCCGTCGGCATCATCGTGCTCGAGGGCTACGGGCTGACCGAGACCGCGGCCGCATCGTTTCTCAATCGCCCCACCGCTTACCGATTCGGAACGGTCGGCTGGCCGTTCCCCGCCACCGAGGTGAAGACCGCCGACGATGGCGAGATCTGGCTGAGGGGGCCCGGTGTGATGACCGCCTACCACGATCTGCCGGACGCCACCGCCGGGGCGTTCGACCAGGACGGCTGGTTCCGTACCGGCGACATCGGGGAGATCGATGCCGACGGCTTTCTGCGGGTTACCGACCGCAAGAAGGACATGTTCAAGACGTCGCAGGGTAAGTACGTGGCACCGTCGGCGATCGAAGTGAGATTCAAGGGCCTGTGCCCGTACGTGGGCGAGCTTCTCGTCTACGGCGAGGCAAAGCCCTACTGTGTGGCGCTGGTCGGCCTCGACAGCGAGGCGATCACGGAGTGGGCCGGCAAGCACGGCCTGGCGGGTAAGTCCTTCGCCGAGGTAGCCCGCGACGAGAAGATGCAGGAACTGATCGCCGGATACATCGACGCGCTGAACCTGGAACTGAATCGCTGGGAGCAGATCAAGGCATTCGCGATTGCCGACCGCGAACTCTCGATCGAAGCCGGCGACCTGACGCCGAGCATGAAACTTCGCCGCAAGGTGGTCATCGAGAAGTTCGCAGACCGCCTCGCGGCTCTCTACGAGCACTGAGGAGCGTGCAGGCCTGCTTCGGCTACCGTACGACTCGGGAAGACCGATACGAGAGGCAGCGGATAGCAGTCGCCATGACGCCCCGATACTCTCCTGCGCTATTCACCGACCTTTACGAGGTCACGATGGCGCAGGCCTACATGGCCGAACACATGTCGGGAACGGCCGTGTTCGAGACCGTGTTTCGCAAGCTCCCCCAGAGCCGGTCCTATGTGATGGCTGCCGGCTTGTCAGACGTGGTCGACTTCCTCGAAACGTTTCAATTCCGGCAAGCCGACATTGACTACTTGCACGGATTGCGGCTGTTCACCGAGGGATTCCTGCAGTCGCTGTCCGCAGTTCGCTTCACCGGAGATGTGTGGGCAGTGCCGGAAGGAACGGTGGTCTTTCCGAACGAGCCGATCGTGCAGGTGATCGCGCCGATTGCCGAAGCCCAACTCGCCGAGACCTTCGTCGTGAACCAGATTCACCTGCAGAGCGTGATCGCGAGCAAGGCTGCCCGTGTGGTCGAAGCCGCTCGCGGACGAATGGTTGTGGAATTCGGAGCGCGGCGCGCACACGGCACCGACGCGGCGCTCAAGGTCGCGCGGGCCAGCTACCTCGCCGGCATGGCGGGCACATCGAACCTGCTTGCCGCCCGCGAATACGGAATCCCCGCGTTCGGCACGATGGCTCACAGCTTCATTCAAGCCTTCGACAACGAGCTCGACGCGTTTGACGCATTCGCCCGGCTCTACCCGGGCACAACGTTGCTGGTCGATACTTACGACCCGCTGCGCGGTGTCGATCACGTCATCGAACTCGTCAAACATCGGGAGCGTCTCGTCGTGGCTGGAGTCCGGCTCGATTCGGGGGATCTTGGTGCCCTGTCAAAGGCGACACGCGCAAAGCTCGACGCAGCGGGATTGAACCAGATCGAAATCTTCGCTTCGTCGGGTCTCGACGAGTACCGCATTGCGGCGCTGATGAATGACGGCTGCCCGATCGACGCCTTCGCCGTGGGCACCAAGCTCGTCGTCGCCCAAGACGCGCCCGCGCTCGACATGGCGTACAAGCTGGTGGAGTACGACGGCGTCGGGCGGACCAAGTTCTCCAGCGACAAGGTGATCTATCCAGGGCGTAAGCAGGTGGTACGCCGGCTTGATCACGGGGTCTTCGCCGCCGACACGATCGGTAAGCCCGACGAACAGCTCGACGGCGAGCCGCTGCTGGTGCCTGTCATGAAAAATGGCCGCCGCCTCCCCCAGCACGACCCCGACTTACCGGCGTCGCGAAACTGGGCGCGCCAGCAGATCGATCGGCTTCCGCCTCAGCTCCGTTCGCTGGAAGCCACCGGCTGGTCCTACCCCGTGGACATCAGCCCGGGGATCGCGCGCGAGCTTGAAAGGCTACGCCAAGCCCAGCAATTGGGTTGACCTAAGACCCGCATCTGGGGGCTAACGACTCTCGCGGAGTCACGTTCGCGCTTCATACGGTTGGCGAACAGGAGGCACAAGCACAGGCGCAACAGTGGAGAGGGATGCTATGCGATCAGAACGCCTCAGGTGGCTGGTAAAAGCAGAAGGCCCGTTTGCCTCGGTGTATCT
>Ga0335081_10009051_pt1 | contig 15997 bp, 16 predicted proteins | sample Lox_Sample_35_FD_206713 | JGI IMG/M metagenome (GOLD analysis project Ga0335081, IMG submission 206713) | Soil microbial communities from Loxahatchee National Wildlife Refuge, Florida, United States - Lox_Sample_3.5 | ecosystem: Environmental > Terrestrial > Soil > Wetlands | place: USA... | reverse complement strand
AGATCCCAATCCCCTCCTTGGGCTCGACACGTCCTGCGAGTTCCTGACCAACCTCAACCCGGAGTATACGCCGACGGGCATGGTGAAGGCCCTGGGCGACGACCGCATCACCGGTCTCTTGGGTGCGCAGGTCAAGCTGTTCGACAACGGCAGCATCGGGTTGCGTTTCTCGGTTCACTACACGACCTCGCCTGCTCCCCGTCCGCCCATCCCGGGCTTTAGCTACGCACCCGGGTTTGTGCCAGTTGCCGACCGGCTCGACACGAAATCGGAGCTGGTCCTGGTCTGGAACTACTCCTATCCCCGCGCGCACAAGTGACCTGACTGGCCCCTCGAATCCCGCTTGCCGACGCACCGCAGGTGCCGTTAGTCCACGCTCATGAAGCTCGCCATCCATGCTCAGCAGATCGATGCACCGCGCGACGTGGTCGCGTACCTCGCAAAGCACCTCCTCCGTCCGCTCCAGCGCTTGCACGACAGCACGGCCACCCAGCTCACCGTCCACATCCAGGACGCCAAGCCGGGCAAGGGCGGAGCGGTCCAGGCCTGCAAGCTCACTTTCCGCATGCCCGGGTCCCGCACGCTGCGCGTGGAGAGCGTCAGGGACGACCTCCATGCCGCGCTCCTCGAGTCGGCTCAGCGATTGAGGAGGCTCGTGCAGCGAGAGATCCAGAAGTCGCGCTCGCCCTCGCGGGCGCTGCAGGACAAGCCGCTCGGCAAGACCTGGCGAGCGGCTGCCAGCCGCTCGGCCACCGCCCCTGACGGCTCGCCCTCGACGCTCTGACGCTTGACTCGCCGTGGACTGAGCGCCCGCGACCACGCCAGGCGCCGGGAGCAGCGCCCACTTCCCGGGTTCAACGTCCAAGGCCGCGGTTGCACCCGGCGCGCACCCGCGCGTTCTGCGCGCCGGCTCTGGACCTCCCCACCGATGCACCGAGCGCGCATTCGATCCTCGGAGAGGCTTCCCGGGTCGGGTGAATCCTCATGCCGTCGGGGTCGGGATCTGGTGCAGGCGGATGGAGTTCGTCCGGCCGGGGATCCCCATCGGCGACCCGTAGACGATCACCACCCGATCGCCCGCCCGAGCGAGTCCATCGGCGAGCAGGCGTTCCGAGACGAGGTCGCACATGAAGTCAGCGTTGCGCACCGGCTCCATCACCTTGGGGACGAGGCCCCAGCACAGGGCGAGGCGGCGGCGGATGGCCTCGTCGGGCGAGAAGGCGATGACGGGGACGCGGGGACGATGGTGCGCGAGCAACCGGGCGGTCGTGCCGCTCAGCGTGAAACAGGCAATCGCAGTCGCCTGCACCTCGTGAGCCGCGGTGACGGCTGCGGCGGCGACCACGGCGTTGAATGGCCCGGGGCCGGTCCATAGGTCGGAGGGCGGTGGCATCCCGAAGATGAGGTGCTGCTCCGCCTGACACACGATGCGATCCATCATCTGGACGGCGAGGAGCGGGTAGCGACCGCTGGCCGTTTCCGCGGAGAGCATGACCGCGTCAGCGCCGTCCCAGATGGCGTTCGCGACGTCGCTTGCTTCGGCGCGAGTTGGGCGGGGGTGCTCGATCATGGACTCGAGCATCTGGGTCGCGACGATGACCGATTTCCCTGCCGCCGTGGCCTTGCGCAGGAGCTCCTTCTGGAGATTGGGAACGCGCTCCGGCTCGATCTCCACGCCGAGGTCGCCGCGGGCGAGCATGATGCCGTCGGCCTCGGCGAGAATGGCGTCGATGTTCTCGATGGCTTCTGGCTTTTCGACCTTGGCGATGATGGGAGCCACCCGCCCGACCCGCTCCATCACGGCGCGACACTGCACGACGTCCCTCGCCGATCGGACGAAGGAGAGGCCGACGTAGTCGATGCCGTGCGCGAGTCCGAAGGCGACGTCGCGCTTGTCCTTCTCGCTCATCGCCTCGGCGCGCAGGACGACCCCGGGGAGATTGATGCCCTTGTGTTCCTTGAGCACGCCCCCCTCGATCACCTCGCAGCGGGCGCGCACGCCATCGGACGCGAGCACCCGCAGCTCGATGAGGCCGTCATCGACGAGCATCCGGTCGCCGGGCCGAACGTCCTCGGCCAGGTAGCTGTAGGTGGTGGAGACCAGGTGCTCGTCGCCAGGGACATTGCCCTCGGTGGTGACCACGATCTCCGTTCCGGCCGCGAGCGGGACGCCCTCCCGTCCCGCCCTGAGCGAGCCGGTCCGGATCTTCGGGCCCTGCAGGTCCTGCAGCACGGCCACCACCTTCTCGATCTTGTGCGATGCGGCACGGATGTGATCGAGGACATCGGCGTGGTCTTCGAGCCGCCCGTGCGAGAAGTTGAGGCGTGCGACATCCACCCCGTGCTCGAAGAGGCTCTCGATCGTTTGCGGATCGGAGCTGGCGGGTCCCAACGTGGCGACGATCTTGGCGCGGCGCATTGGCGTGAGTTTGTAGGGCGTTCTCTGGCGAAGGACCAGCGCTTTCCAGGCGCCCCGCTGCCTCCTCGAGGCACGCATCGCCGGCCCGCTCCGTGCTGCCGGGGCGACCTGGCGTTGCACCGAGCGCGGTGGAACGTGTAACTTCCGCCGCGGCATGAGAATTCCGCGCTGCGCGACAGGGGAGAAGCGGAGCACGCAGCTCGGACGCGCGTTCTACGCGCGCGACCCCCAGACGGTCGGGAAGGAGCTGCTCGGCAAGGTGCTCGTCCACGTGGACGGCACTTGTCGCCGCGCCGTGCGCGTCGTGGAGACGGAGGCCTACGGCGGGACCGAAGACCTCGCCTCGCACGCGCGGTTTGGCCCCACCCGGCGCGCCGCCATCATGTTCGGGCCACCGGGTGTCTCCTATGTCTACCTCATCTACGGGATCTCGCACTGTTTCAATGCGGTGACGGGCGAGGAGGGACTGGCCTCGGCCGTGTTGTTTCGCGCGGGAGAGCCCCTGGAGGGATGCCTGCACGCGACCACCGGGCCGGGCAACCTCTGCCGCGCCCTCGGGATCAGGCGAGGGACCCACAACGGGGTCGATCTCTCGGGCGGCCGGATCTTCATCGAGGAAGCGCCGCCCCCCCAGGAACGCATCCTGTCGTCGCCCAGGGTGAACGTCGCCTTTGCCGGGAGCTGGGCCGAGAAGCCGTGGCGCTACACGCTCTCGGGCAACCGGTTCGTCTCGCGGCCGTGGCCCTCGGGTGGTCGACCCCTTTGATCTGCCCGGAGTCACTGCTCCACATCGCGGGCCAGGACAGTCGTGGGCTGGCCCATGCGCTCGGCATCGAGCTCGCCGACGCGCGCCGAATCCTGGGGGCGGTGGTGGGCCGAGACCGGCCCCTGCGCGAGGCGCGCAACGTCAGGCGCGCGGTGCTCGATCGTGCCGAACGCATGTGCTCGTTCGCGCGGCCGGCGTGTGTGGGCATGGCCGATGCCCGGGACGGTTTTCGCAGGTACCTCTTCGAACTCACCGATGGTGCACGCGTCGAGACCGTGCGCATCCCGCTGTTCGAGACCCATCACACGCTCTGCTTGTCGTGCCAGGTGGGCTGCGCGCTCGGTTGCGCCTTCTGCGCCACCGGGCGGCTCGGCCTCGCCCGGAGCCTCGCCTCCTGGGAGATCGTGACCCAGTACCTCGCGGTGCGCGCCGACAGCGAGCGCCCCATCACGGGCGCCGTGTTCATGGGCCAGGGCGAGCCCTTCCACAACTACGAGGAGGTGCTCAAGGCGGCCTACGTGCTCTGCGATCCCGCGGGCGGGCGCATGGATCAGCGGCGCATCTCGATCTCCACGGCGGGAGTGGTCCCCATGATCCGCCGCTACACGGCGGAGGGGCACAAGTTTCGCCTGTGCGTCTCGCTCAACGCCGCCCTCCCCGAGAAGCGCGCGGCTCTCATGCCCATCGAGCGACGCTACCCGCTCGGGGACCTCGTCGATGCGGTCCGGGAGCACGCGGCCCTGCGCGGCCGGGTGACCCTCGAGTACGTGATGCTGGGCGGCGTCAACACGGGCGAGGAGGACGCGGCCACGCTGGGACGCCTTCTGCGGGGCATCCGCGTGCGCCTCAATCCCATCGACGTGAACGACGCCACCGGCCGATTCCGGCCGCCCATGCACGAGGAGTGGATTCGCTTTCGCCAGGCGCTCGCGCGCGAGTTCCCCGGACACCCCATCGTCCGGCGCTACTCGGGTGGAGGGGACGAGCACGCCGCGTGCGGCATGCTTTCATCGAGGGAGACCCGATCGGCCGCGCAGATCCTGAAGGACGGCACTTGCACGCACCAGAAGTGAACAACCGGACAGACCGTCATCTCTTGTCGTCGGCCTGGGGGTCGAACAGCTCGAGGTTCTGGAGCAGCTCGAGGTTCTCGATCTCGTCCCAGTGGTCGATGAGCTCCTGGTCGGGATCGCGAACGGGCGAGCCGGCATCGGGGGCGAATGTGTCGGTGGCATCGCCTCCCGGGCGCGGCGAGGCCGCCGCGGCCAGGAATGCCGCGAGGGCGAGGGCGAAGGCCGCGCGGCTCATCGTCACGCTTTCTCACCACCTCGACGGGGCGCGAGACGATCGCCTGTCACCAAAGACTTGGACCGATCGCGCCGCCGGACTGTGAGCGCCATCGCTGGAGATGTTCATGCCAGCGAGGCTGGACGCCATTCAACTGTGCGCTATCGGTGTCCATCTCCGCCTGCGGAATGGGGTGCCGACGAACCGCTGCGAGAGAAGCGGGTGAGTCACCACCGACGGGGCCGCTCTTTAGCATGGGCCTGGCCTGCGTACAGCCCGTCGTCGCGCGCGGCGGGCTTCGAAAGATTTCTTAGCGCGAAGCTCTCCTCCGAACAAGGAGCGCGACGCACGTCCACCCGAAGGCGCGCGGTACCGGGCCTCGCTGGCGTGGCGCGCTCTCGGACTCTACGCAAGCCAACCCGGGTACCGATCCGGTTCGGGGACGCAACGTGGAATGGTCCTGCGCGAGCAGATCGTGCTGCCGACGCGGCGGGCTCCTCGACACTGCGGCATCGCTCACTTTCACGGGCGGCTTGCGCGCCGGTGGAGGCGCCCATCGCGTCCGGCCCCCGTTCGCCACGAGCGTTCCGGTCAGCGCCGCATTCTCTCGCGGCGCTCGCGGAAGCGTTCGCGGAAGCGCTCGCGCTCACCCGGGGACATCTGCCGCCAGCGGCGCAGGTTCTCGAGGAAACGCTGCCGCTGGGAGGGCGATGCCTCCAGCACCTGCCTGAACGCCTCGCGCATCTGCGCCCGCCGCTCGGATGGTAGCTCGCGCCAGCGCGCGAACCGCTGGAGCATCTCCTGGCGGTCCGCCGGGGGAAGGGCCCGGAAGGCTTGCCAGTTCCGCTCCACCTGGACCCGGCGCTCGGGCGGCATCATCCGGAACTGCTCCAGTCGATCGCGGAGATGGGCCTTCTCGTCCGGCGGCAGCGCCTTCCACCTCTGATAGCGCTCCCGCAGCTCCTGACGCTCTGCGGGGCTCAGCCGCTCGAAGCGAGCCCGTGCTCCCTTCCCTGGCCTCTCCTGCGCGCTCGTCGGCTGGGCGAACAGCGCACCGGCACACAGGGCGAGGGCAAGGGCAAGGCGCATCACGGCCTGCCCTCCCTCAGCTCGTCGAGGTGATTCACGATTTGTACATCTTCCGGACTGTTCACCGCGCCCAGGCTGTCCACCGCCTCGTAGCTCTCGAGGAGCTCGAGGTGCTCGGCGAAGGCGAGGTGCTCGGCCAGAAACTGGTCCTCGGTGTGCCCCCGCCTGAGCAGCGAGAGGGAAAGACCGGCGGCCGCCACAACGCACAAGGCTCCGACAGCGAGAACGCGCCAGGAGATGCGACCGAACAGGCCAGCCCGACCCTCCACCTCGGCCTTCTGAGCGGCCAGGCGCGCATAGAACCGCTGCTCGAAGTTGGGCGATGGCTCCGCCGCCGCGGGCAGGCGGGACAACAGCGCGATCGCACCGGCGAGGCGATCGCGCTCGTCTCGGCAAGCCGGGCACTCGGCGAGGTGAGACTCGATCGCGGTCTGCTCAGCGAATTCGAGAGCCCCGTCGAGGTAGGCAGTGAGGTGTTTCACCGGATGACTCATGGGGCCGCCTCCTCGGCTCCCGGCGCGTAGGGGGCGAGCACAGCGGCGGCAGCCACGGTCGCGCGGTGAATGAGCGATTTCACGGCAGGCAGCGTGGTGTCGAGCACCACCGCAATCTCCTCGTAGGACAGCCCCTCGAGGCGCCCCAGGACGAAAGCGGCGCGCTGTTTCTCGGGGAGCTTGGCGAGGAATGACTCGAGAATCCGCCCCAGCCTCGCCGCGGCCACGGTCTCCTCGGGGGTGGCAGCCGACCCGGCCAGGCTGTCCGGATCGACGGGGTCGCCAGCATCGGCGCGCTGGCCGCTCTCCGTGCGCCGAGCGGCATACTCACCCCGACGCAGCTCATTGAGACAGTGGTTGGACGCGATCCGGTAAAGGAAGGTCTTGAAGCGGGCAGTCGGCCGGTACCGAGCAGCGTTGGCATGGAGCTTCAGGAAGACATCCTGTGCGAGCTCCTCCGCTCTTGCCCCATCCTTCACAAAGTGATTGCAGAACGCGACCATCGCTCGACCGTACTTCTCGAAGAGACGTCGGAAGGCCAGCTCGTCACCGCCCTGAAACGCGACCATCAACGCCGCGTCGGGATCCGAGACCATCTGCCTCCTCTAACACGGCCCCCCCCGCCCGGTTGCACCTGCAGATCGCCACCATGAAGAAGCTTATCGGCGCACCGCGTGTGGTGCGAGGTGCGCCGCCTGATTCCGGGGACAGGCGCGGTCTCCCCTGCCGGGAAGGAAGAATCCCGCCCCCCCCCCGGGTCAACTGCCACCGATTGACATCCTCTCCGGCCTGAAGGCCCGGATTCCGACTGGGCGACTTGCGCCGGTACAGCTGGGTTCCTGGGCCGAGTGCCTCGCTGCGCTGCTTGCATCTCCGCAGGCGTCACTTCCCCCTGCCCGGGGGTAGGTCGCGTTCGCGACAACTTTCCTGTAGCAGCATCGTGTGAATGCCGCATCGATCCGCGCGCCTTGCGGCCACCGCCCCTGGTTGCGTGGCCTCGCCGAGCCTCTCTGCGGCCGAAGAGGATTTTCTCAACTGTCTTGGTCCTTCTGGCCAAGACCTCCGCGTTGAGAAGGCCACGGGGCACTTTCCCGCTACACGTGCTCGAGCACGACGCCCTCGATCACGTTTGCGACCTCCTCCGCCCGGTCGATGGCGCTTTCGATGAGATCGTAGATCTCCTTCCACTTGATGACGGAGAGCGGGTCCATGCCGCTCTTGTAGAGATCGGCAAGCGCGCGCCGGATGAGGGTGTTGCCTTGATTCTCGCACACGTTGACTTGCTTGCACGCCTCCAGCACCTGTCGCGGGTTCTTGATGTCCCGAAGACAGCGCACCGCCAGCTGCATGGTCTCGGCGGCCGCCACCAGCACGCGGGACAGCTCGCGTACATCTGGAAGGATGGTGCGGATCTCGTAGAGGCCGAGGCGCTCGCTGGCCGCGTCGGTGAGGTCGAGCACGTCATCGATGCGCGACAGAAGCCGGTGAATGGTGACCCTGTCGAAGGGGGTCATGAACTGCGTGTGCAGCCGCGCGAAGGCGCGATGGGTGATGTCATCGGCCCGGTGCTCGACATCCTTGATCGCCTGCACCTTTTGCGGAATGTCCGTGAAGTTCTCCAGCAAGGACATGAACAGGCGCGTGCCCTCCACCGTCGTTGCTGCCAAGCTCTCAAAATCATTGAAAAATTCATCCGAGCTGGGCATTAGCTTCTGGAGCAGTGTCATGGCCGTTCCGTCTCTCGAATGCCCTCCACAAAAAGACCAGATCGCCGGCGAACCATAGCGAATTGGCGGTACGAGTCCATTGGCAAGCGCGGTCGACCCGCGGCCGGAGGAGAAGTCCCGAAATCCAGAAGGGTTTTTTGTGTGTCCGGGGAGACGATCTTTTGAGGTCGCTGCCTCGCCACCGCAAGCAGAACCCGACCGCGAATCCGTCTCGACCTCCCCGATTCGGCCTAAGGCCCAAGACCACGTGTGCGATCCTGTCATTTCCCCCCTCTTGCCGGTAGGCCCCAGCCGGAAGTCAGGGCTCGCCACCGAGGTGTTCTGCGAGCTAAACCTCCCCAGGGATGAATCCCAGGGGTCCTGATCAGCCGGGCCACCGTTCTTCCCGACCCCAGGAGCCGGGCTTTCCCAAGCGATCGAACGGCCACCGATTGGTGCGCGATCGCATCGCCTCGAAGGGATATGGAATCGAGGAGCTCCCCCGCCGGGCGTTTGGCCCTCCCCGGGGATGAATGGCAAGAGGTGTGGACATGATCATCCGCCGCGGCCGTTCTGGGGAACCCTCGCCTTGCGGCCACACCGTCCCCGACCTCGGCGAAGAGGACCCTTGTCCCTGCCCGGGATCACGCCGCTGCGGCGCCACCGCCGAGAGGGCCGCTCCTTCCCCGAAGCGCTTGCCGCGGTGGCATTCCTCCGCAGCTCGCGTGACAGGGCCATCTCTTGGAACGTGCGCAGGCGGTTCCCTGGCATGAGCGAGCTCTTCCCGGGACTGCCCGTTCCGGCCCCCGCCCCGGAACCGATCGCTGCGGCAGCGGTCATCCTGTGGCGCCCTGGCCCGCGCGGACGCGAGATCTTCTGGGTGAAACGGGGCGCGCTCCGGTTTGCGGGCGGGTTCTACGCCTTTGCCGGAGGCCGACTCGACCCCGCGGACGCGCGGGTATCGGTCCTTGCTTCCCCGAGAGGGGAGCTGGCCCCGTTCTTCGTCTGTGCCGGGCGTGAGCTGTTTGAGGAGACGGGCGTCCTTCTGGCAAGAGGACCCTCTCCCGGACGCGAGGCGCTGGGGGCTGGGCGGCGCGCCCTCCTCGCCGGAGAGCTCGGCTTCTGCGACTTCCTCGCGCAGCACAGGCTCTCGGTCGATCCGGAGCAGCTCCTCCCGGCCGGCCGATGGATCACGCCTCCGCGCTTTCCCCTCCGCTACGACGCGCGCCTTTTCCTGGCTCGTCTGCCGGAGGGCCAACAGGCGCAGGTATGGCCGGGAGAGCTGGAGAGCGGCGAGTGGATCCTCGCGTCGGATGCCGTTTCGCGCTGGGAGCGCGGGGACGTGCTCCTGCACCCGCCCAACCTGTGGGGCGCGAGATGTCTCGCGCGTTCGGGCCCACCGGCTTGTCTGGATCTCTTGCGTGCCCCCCCCGCCACGAGCGACTTCATCACCCACCGGATCGAGTTCCAGCGCGGTCTGTTCCTGGCGTCCCTGCGCACTCCCACGCTACCCCCTGCCACGCACACCAACGCCTGGATGGTCGAGCTCGGGGGCGGAGCGCTGGCCCTCATCGATCCGGGTTCGCCCCACCCCGAGGAGCAAGAGTACCTCGAAACAGTGCTCGCTCATCTCGCCACGGAAGGACTGCGGCTCACGGAGGTCTGGCTTACCCACGCGCACCAGGATCACACGGGAGGTCTTCTCGCGCTGCGGCGCGAACGCGATCTCTTGCTGAGAGCTCACCCCGAGACAGCGCTGCGCTTGCCGCCCATGGCAGGCGTCGGCGCACCGCTCGCCGATGGGGATCTCCTCCACGGCCGCTACCGCGCGGTACATACCCCGGGCCACGCTCGCGGACACGTCGCCTTCCTGGACGAGCGCACCGGCGCGCTCATCGCGGGCGACATGGTTTCCACGCTCTCGACCATTGTCATTGACCCTCCCGAAGGAGACATGGCCGCCTACGTGCGCTCCCTGACGCGCCTGCGCGATCTCGGACCGCGAACACTCTTTCCGGCACACGGCCCCCCCACGCAAGGGGCAGTCGAGGAACTCGACCGGTGCGTCGCACATCGACGCGAGCGCGAGGGCAACGTGCTCGACGCACTCGCCAGACCAGGCACTCTCGACGAGGTGACCGCGCGCGCCTACCAGGACATTCCTGCCTTCATGCTGCCGGTGGCAGCTCGCAGCTGCCTCGCGTCACTCGAGAAGTTGGCGCGGGAGGGACAGGCCACTACCGACGGAATGCGCTGGTATCGCCCTTGATCGGGCGAAGCTCTCGATGCCTGTCAGATTGCACTTACCGGGTGCAGAACCGCTCCCGCGACGGGCGGCGTCGAACGAGCAGGACGAACTGCGAGCGGGATGGGGTTCTCCCCCATCCATAGGATCTTGGGCACCTCGGGGCGGGTCCGTCGAGGAGGCGACATTGGTGGCGAGGCCGAGGGCTCCCCAGAACGAGCGACGATGATGCCGCGTGGCAGCGCCTTGGCCTCTGTCAACCAACTGATTGCGCTCGGGAATGCTGACCATCGGGGTGGTCCAGTTCCCGAAGCCATTGCGCGATCATCCCGGCGGAAGGTGTCTGAAAGGCCCCGATCGACCGCCTCGAACGGGATACCCCACCGCCCCGGCTACTGCCCGGACAAGGCCGCGGCGGCTGCGCGTGACTCCTCGGTTTTCCAAGTGGTCATACGCAACGAGCTGCGGCCCGCCCCTCGGAAAGGCGGCGGCTTTGGACCGCCGCAGGGCATTTTTTCCGAGACAGGTGCGGAGCCTGTGTGCGATAATGACTCTTTTTCGCGATCCGCTCGCGACCGCGTCCGCCCTGGAGTGAGGAACTGGCGGGCGGGGTCAGGGTCCCGCTTCTCCTTGAAATCACGGGCGGATTGGTCGGCGTCAGGGCGATCGTGCCGGGTCGGCACTGTCAGTGGCTATTGATCCGGGCAACGATTTTGCGACATTAGTCATCAGGCCCCAAGGACGTCGGCCGGTGAAGACCGCAGAGGAGCTACCCTCGAAGTCGGAATGTCGTCACGTAGGAGTGACGCGTTGTGGAGGCACCACACTGTGTCGTGGAAGGCAATGAAGGCTTCGTGCCTGGGCATGAAAGAACGAGACGTTAGCGCGGAACGGCGCCGGGCATGTGCATTGCAGTCTTCCGTGGCTTCCCTCCAGGAGCTTCAATGAGACCGACCCGCGTCCTAGCCATCCTGTTGTTTGCATTTCTTTTTGGAGGCAGCTCGGCAGAGGTTGCGGTGAAGGCCAAGCGCGCCATCGATCGCCACCGCACCTGCTCCGAAGAGGGGTCCGCCGGCGATCTGGTCGCTTTCGAAATCCACCGCGAAGGTGGGGAGCTCTTGGCACGCCCGCGCGTCATCGCCTCGCCCGGCCGCACGACCGAGCTTGTCCTGCGCAACCCCGAGGACGCGAGCCAGATCCGGCTTTCGTTGCGGGTCGAGACCACGCGCGAGCCATCGGGGGATCTCTCCATCGACTATGAGTTTGCGATGCCTGGAGAGGACCTCGACAGCCGCGGACACGTCAGCGTGACTCCAGGCGTCGAGCAGCAGCTCGAACTCGGCGAGCATCCGCTCGTCACCACCATCTTCTCGGTCCCAGTGCCGTCGGCTGCCTTCGACGCCTACCTCGAGCACGAGCGAGCCGCCCGCGCGGGATTCAAACCCATCTGAGTTCGATTGCCTGGGGAGGGCTTCCGATGACCGGAACCCACTCCCGCTGCTCGCCGGGAACGAACGGGTGGCTCCCCCGCGAGCGCCCCCTTCGGGCAGACTCCTTCATCATGCGTATCTCTGGTGCCGCGCGCGAAGTGCTTCGAGGTCTCAGGGCGTCGACTGTACCTCCTCGTAGCGAACCCTTCCGAGCTCGCGCCCTTCCTCATCGAAGTTCACCCACACTCCGCATTGGACGCCGTGGCAGTAACGCCCCTCCACCTTGCGCCTGCCGTTGGGCCAGAAGGTGGTGAACCGGCCGTGCCGCTCGCCGGCCGCGTAGCCGCACTCCTCTTCCTTCTGGCCGCTCTCGAACCAGGTCGTCCAGGTTCCAGTGCGTTCGCCCTCCGCGTAGTCGCCAGCCCGCGCCGGGCTCCCGCCGCGATACCACTCCACGTATCTCCCATGCAGGCGACCTTCCTTGTAGCCTCCTTGCTTGGCGAGCCATCCATCGTCGTACCAGACGCGCCACGGCCCCTCTCGCCGCCGCGCTGGGGGTTCTTCGGGGCGCTCGCACCAGATCTCCAGTCCGTCCGGTGGCTCTGCCCCGCGCCGCTCGGTGCCGCTGGGACAAGTTGTGGTGGGAGTGGACGACTCTGCGGCAGGCGGAGCGGTGAGGAGGAGCAGGGCGAGCAGCGCGGCGTTCATTGGGGTGTGGAGGAGTGGAGAGCAAACCCTTCCTCGGCGCGGCTGTCCTGCGCCACGAGCCAGTCCTGCACGAGCGGGAACACCTCCTCAGGGGCAGCCTGGCCGAACAAGAGGTCGGAGTGGCCATAGTTGCAACAGGCGCAGCTCGCCAACCCCACCACCGCGACAACCTTCTCGCCCCCCCAGGCCCGGGCTAGACGTTCCAACACCGCGGGGGGCGCGATGCGATCGCCGGCGCCGCCCAGGAAGAGCGCTGGCTGGCGACAGCGAGCGAGGTCGGCTCGGTAGTCGAGAGAGCCGTCCAGGGAGGCGAAGGTATCGGTGGCGATCCAGCGGGCGAACTGGCGCAGCACGCCGCACGGGATGTTCTCGACGACATTCGCGAGTACGCGCCGGTAGACCGGCCGCGTGACGTTGCGACCATTGATGGCGATCTCGCTCAGGGGCGGGTGCCAGTAGCCAGAGAACGGGGCCAGGCTGCGAGCGAAGAAGCGACTAAATCGGAAGGCGAGGAGAACCCCGAAACGGAGGAAGAGCTTGAGCGACCGCTGCGCGCCAAAGAAGGCCGGGGCGGCGAGGGCGACGAGGCCTGCCACGGCGTCTGGATAGGCGGCACAGGCGGCCATGCCGATGAGACCACCCTGACTGTGGCCGACCCAAAGCACGCGCTTCGACCCCGTCGCGTTGCGCACGGCCGCGAGCGCGGCCGGCACGTCGAGGCGCAGGTAGTCGTCGAAGGTCCAGTCCTTCCGGGCCGCAGGCGAAGATCGCGATGCACCGTGGCCGCGCAGGTCGAGGGCGAAGCAGTCGAAACCAGCCGCCGCGAGGTGTGCCGCAAGCGACCAGCGCTCGAGCACGAAGTCGAGGGCACCGCGGTTGGCGGCAATGCCGTGAACGAGCAGCACGGGCAGTTTGCGGGAAAGGGCGCGGGGATGTCGGCGGGCCAGGGCGAGCCGCCACCCGTCTGCGGTTTCGGCGAACAACAGCTCGTCCTCTCCGCCCCTCAGGAACAGGCGGCGCGCCCAGAAGGCGTAGTGGGCCCAGGCAACGAGGGCAAGCGCCAAGGTCCCTGCAAGGAGGGCGAGCGCGGTCGCGACTTCGAGGCGCAAGCTCACTGAGCGAGACCCCCTTTGCGGAGCCGTGGCGCGTCCATTGCAGCCCCGTCGCAGGCGTATGATGTCCCGCCGGCGGAATAGCCATCCGAGAGGAGCAAAGCCAGCCTGCTTCGAAAACTGCTCGCGGAGCAAGCAGTCGGTAGCGCTAATATTGGGCAGTGGGTTCTATCGAGGTCGCCGCGAAGCCGAGCTGTGCCTTGACCCTCTGCACGAGGGCGACGTAGCGTCGGCAAGTATTCCACACATCCACGAGTCGAGAGGTGCGTCGTGAAGAAGGTCGAAGCCATCATCAAGCCCTTCAAGCTGGATGAGGTGAAGCAAGCGCTTTCCGAGGTCGGTATCGCCGGCCTCACGGCCACCGAGGTCAAGGGCTTTGGCCGACAGAAGGGGCACACGGAACTCTATCGGGGCGCCGAGTACGTGGTCGACTTCTTGCCCAAGGTAAAGGTGGAGGTGGTCGTGGCCGACCAGCTCGTTGGCCGGGTGGTGGAAGCCATCGAGCGCGCTGCCAAGACGGGTCGCATCGGCGACGGCAAGATCTTCGTGGTGCCGGTGGAGGAGGTGATTCGCATCCGTACCGGCGAACGGGGCGAAGACGCCCTCTAACCCGTGAGATCGCTCCTCGACCATCGGCGCCAGGCATCCCGCTCAGGCGGGAGCAAGCAGAAGCCACCCCCCTTGCCCGCCGGCATCGCCCGGGCGGTGCTCGACTCGCTTGCCGATGCGATCGTGGTGATCGGCGCCGACGGAGGCCTGGCGCACCTCAACCCCGCCGCCGAGGAGCTCTTCGGACGCAGCCGAGATCGCGCGGTGGGCCTGCCGGCCCGCGCCCTGCCGGGAGGAGCGCAGCTCGCCATCCTGTCCGAACGCGCGCGCCTGTCGCAGGAGTCGGCGTCGACAGATTTTCCAAGCCCTCAGGATCCCGGAATCTCGGTCTCGGCGGAGGCGGGGCCCCTCCTCGACGGACCGACCTGCGTCGGGACCGTGGTCACGCTCCGGGTGCCGCGGGCGAGCGAGCGAGCGCTCAACTTCGAGGCACTCGCCGCCGGTCTGGCTCACGAGATCAAGAACCCGCTGGCCGGGCTGCAGGGCGCGGCCGAACTTCTCGCCCGCGAGGCGGAGGGCGGCGCGAGGGACTACGCCCGGGTCATCGCGCGCGAGGCGCGACGAGTGGACGGCCTCGTTCGGGATCTTCTCGATCTGGCGCGGCCAGCCGCGCTGCAAGCGGGACCCGTCAACATCCACACGGTGCTCGGAGACGTGCTCGTGCTGGCCCGCGGATTTCCTGGCGGGGATAGCATCTCGTACAGTGAACACTACGACCCTTCGCTTCCTCACGTGGTCGGCGACCAGGAGAAGCTGACGCAGGTCCTGCTCAACCTCGTCCGCAACGCCGTGGATGCGGTGCAGGACTCCGAGCGGCGCGAGATTGCTTTCGAGACCAGCGTGGCCGCGCTTCGACTGCGCGCGGCGGGCGGTCGAACTCGCCCCCTCGCCCGCGTGTCGGTCATCGATAGTGGCCCCGGCATCCCGGAAGCCATGATCCAAAGGCTCTTCACGCCCTTTGCCACCTCCAAGGCACACGGCACCGGTCTCGGGCTGGCCATCTCACGACGCATCGTGGAGGCACATGGCGGCCGGATCGAGGTGCGCAACCGCGGCACGGGCGGAGTGGAAGCAAGCCTGTTTCTGCCGCTCGAGATCGCCTGAGAGGGGGGACCCCCCGAGGGAGCTCGCGGCGGTTGTGCGCCAGCCGCCTGCGAAAGGGGCAGCGTGGCGGAGGTCGTTTTGCACCGAGCGGGGGAGAGGCGTGCGGAGAGCACGCCGCGTCAGTCAGGCCCACAGAAATGGGAGCCCCGCGCTGGCAGGTCTCTTGCTTTCGCCTTACTCGACAATCGAAGCCATTCTCGACTCGGGTGGGAACCGTGCGCAAGGTCTTGATCGTAGATGATGAACCCTCGGTCCGCTTCGTGCTCGCCAGGACCTGCGAGCGCGCCGGCGTTCCGTGGGAAGATGCCGGCAGCGCTGAAGAAGCCCGCGAGAAGCTCACCCTGAACGGGAGCGGACCGCAGGGCGTCGGTCTGGTGCTGCTCGATGTGCGCCTCCCCGGCGACGACGGATTCAAGCTTTTGGGGGAGCTGTCCCGGCGGAACGATTCACCATTCGTCGTGGTGATGACCGCCGAGGACACCATGCGCTCCGCGGTGGAGGCCATGAAGCGCGGGGCGGCCGACTACCTCGGCAAGCCCTTCGACCTCACCCGGGTAGAGCGATTGGTGAAGGATCTGGCCATCGGGCCCGAAACCGAACGCGCCCATGAGGAGCGCGTGGACTTGCCAGGGTCCGATCTGGAGGATCTCCCCGGGGAGAACGACGAGTGCGAGCAGCGCCCCGGGCCCAAGGACGTGGCCATCCCGGACATTCTCATCGGCCGGTCTGCCGCGATGGTGGAGGTCTACAAGGAGATAGGCCGGGTGGCGCGCACGGAGATGACGGTCCTGCTCACCGGCGAGAGTGGCACCGGCAAGGAGCTTGTCGCGCGCGCCATCCACGCGAACTCGGTGCGGGCCCGCGGCTCATTCGTCACCGTCAACATGGCCGCCATCCCGCGCGACCTGATGGAGAGCGAGCTCTACGGCCACGAGAAGGGCTCGTTCACCGGCGCGGTTGAGCGCCGCCCGGGCAAGTTCGAGCTCGCCAACGGTGGAACGCTCTTCCTCGACGAGATCGGCGAGATG
>Ga0335081_10009047_pt1 | contig 16000 bp, 12 predicted proteins | sample Lox_Sample_35_FD_206713 | JGI IMG/M metagenome (GOLD analysis project Ga0335081, IMG submission 206713) | Soil microbial communities from Loxahatchee National Wildlife Refuge, Florida, United States - Lox_Sample_3.5 | ecosystem: Environmental > Terrestrial > Soil > Wetlands | place: USA... | reverse complement strand
TTCTCCTGATTCCATCATGCGAGCGAGCACCGACAGTGCCGTCTTTGCATCCTTCCTGCCAATGCAGTTTTGGAGGTCGAAGACGGTATAACCCTTTGACGCTCCCACGACCGCAGCAATGTCCTCCCCGGTGATATCTTTCCGATCACCAATATAGATGAGTATTTTCTCGATTTCGTTGTCCAACGATCGGAGAGAATTCCCGACGTAAGCCTGAAGCATTTGACACGCCTCGGGTGATGCGTCCTTGTGCTTCAGCCTGATCCTCGTAGAAATCCACCGGGGGACCTCATTGTCATACAACGGGTCACAGGCTACCACCTTGGCAATTTTCTTGAGCTCCGTGAAGGGTCGCTTCCGAAAATCCGGCTCCGATGAAACAAGAATGAGACAGGTCGAATCCAAAAGATGCTGAAGATAGTTACTCACGACTTCCTTCGCTGTGTCACCAACGACGAGCTTCTCGAATTCCTTGACGACGACAACGCGCCGCTCTCCCATCATCGGATATGAAGACGCGTGGGCTATCACATCTTTGGCTTCTGATTTGCTTCCGTACATCACATCCAGGTTGAACCCTCGCATTTCGTCTGGAACAAGTCCGTCGATCACGACCCGGACACACTCGTCGATCAGGAAATCCTCTTTCCCGGCAAACAAATACAGTGGCCCGAAAACGCCGCTCCTTGCCTCCGCCACAAATTCATCGTAGCTCAAAAACTCAGACCGTTTGGACTTAGCGTAGGCCACGGACCCGACACCTCAGGAGGTCATTCTACTTTTACCGTCACTTTTTTCATAATCACCGGAACTTTCGGCCTGCCGTCACGGGCACCGGGTGGCACTAGCTCCACGTGCCCAATCTTCTCTACCACATCCATTCCTTTGACCACTTTCCCGAAAATCGTATAGTTGTGCGGCATCCATCCCTGATCAGCCAGCAAAATGAAGAATTGGCTTGAATTGGTATTCGGTCCGTGATTTGCCATCGCCAGGACGCCCTTCTTATATCCTTCCTGGTATGACTTTGTCTCAGGATTGAGCTCGTCAGTAAACTCGTGCCCGTAGATACTCCTACCGCCTGCTCCGGTACCGGTCGAATCTCCCCCCTGTATGACAAATCCCGGGGCGACACGGTGGAAGGTGACGCCGTTGTAGTAGCCTTGTTTTGCCAAACCCTCAAAATTGGCGACCGTCTTCGGGGCATCTTTTTGGTACAATTCGGCTTCGATTGTACCGAGCGTCGTCACAATAACTGCGATCATCCTGTGCTCCTTTTTTGGTTTGTGCCGTTTAACCTGTTTTGTCCGCGCAGTAGTGTCCCCTTTCGTCTGTGCTTCGACGGGAAGTGACAAAACCATTCCGAGTAAGCATAACATCAAGATCTTGACCATCGTGCAATCCTCCTTCACTGAAAGTAATCGTTACGATAACTCGTCTCACACCATACTCTGATCGGGACGTACACCTGAATACCGTTGGAATGCGGGCTAAAGCGCAAAGGTTACACCGAACTTCACACCAGCGGAAAAAAAATCGAGCTTCGGCGTAGACGTTGTGCTAACGATTGGCCCTGTGAAGCTTCCGGCATACACCCAGCGCAAATCGAGTCCGATACTTCCCCAGAAATGCTCGTCAAATTCCGTGTTGCCAACTGCCTCGAGTTTGAATGCCGGCCCCGTTGCCTTCCCGTTTTCGCTCGCCCCCGATTCGACGAACTGTTCTGTGAGAGTTCCATAGGCGTATCCTATTCCTCCACCGAATTTCAGCCAGTATCCTTCGCCGGGCACGAGATAGTGAACAAGCAGCGTTGACATTTGTGAAGTATAGGTGAAATTCCACTGATAGCCGCCAACAACGTTATACGATTTGAGAAGATAGCTGTATTCAAGTCCCACCGACCAGTCGTGACCGACTTGGAATTCAGGAGTGACAAAAAACTCGGATGCCGACGTGAAATCCATCAACTTCTGGTCAGGGGAAGGAAGTGTAAGCGAGTTGATGTAATTGTTGATTGTAGGATCTGAATGCGCACTCACCCCAAGACCGGCCGTAATTTGTATAAATGAGTGGGTCGTATCTATTGCTTGTGAATACGCTTCGCAGCTGGAAATCATGAGTGCAATCACACAGAAAGGCACGACCGTTTTCGCCATTCGACAATATCTCTTCGCACCTCTCACAAACGAATCGGTGTCCCGGATCGGAGAGCCTCGAGAATCTTGAACGTGATGCGCGTCGTTGCCACGAGACTTTCGAAACGTATCGGCGATTCCTTGCCATCCCTGACTGCCGTCAAAAAAGCATCGATCTCTTCCCTGTGTCCTTTCTGAATTGTTTTCGATCCGCTCTCGACAACCTTTCCGTTCCTGTAAAGCCGCAGATGTTGAAAATTGTCGATGATAGCGGTCCGCCCGGTGGAAGAAAGCTCAATATATTCCTTTGGAACGGATGAATCGGCATTTGCAAGATAGGTGATCGTTCCAACGGAGCCGTCGCCAAACCGGAGCGAAATAACAGTCGAATCGTCATCGGTGTTCGTAGCCCCCGGGATCGAAATGCTTTCGGCAAACACTCGATCAGGTCTGGCAGCAATGAAATGTTGCAGGAATGCAATAAAGTGACACACCTCTCCTACGATTCTTCCTCCGCCTTCAATCGGATCTCTCGTCCAGTGCGAGAGAGGCAAGGATCCGGCGTTGATGCGATAGCTGATCACAAAAGGACCCGTTGACTCTGCAAAAAAGGCCTTTGCACTCTTCGTAACCGGTGCAAAATTTCGATTGAATCCCACCATCAACAGGCTGCGTTTCTTTGATCGTGCTGAGGCTTGGTATGCCGATACCAATTCTGCTAATTCACGATCATTCACGGCGAGAGGTTTCTCGACGAACACGTTTTTCCCTCGATTCAACGCTTCGATGGTGTACTGCACATGCAGGTTATGTCGGGTAGCTATGAATACGGTGCCGATATCTTCGTGGTCCATCACATCCTTCGGATTCGTAGAAGCAAACTGAAACCCGAAATTCTGTGCCACACTCTTGGCGTTCAAGCCGTTTGCCGTGCAGACTCCTACCAGTTTGAGATTCGGATACGTCTGAAGCGGCGGCAACAGGGACGCCTGCGCAAAGCTGCCCGCACCGATGAACCCAATGTTCAGAGGGCTGGGATGTGTCGCCGTCACGGCTGAATGCAAATCCACTCTGGAAGTAATGCGGTCTCCCCTGACGTGCGTCGCTTCATAATCAAGGAGCACCCCGACATAATGTTCCCGCTTGCTTCTTTTCCCGCCGGAAATGAGTCCATATGCTTTTCCCGCCTCATCGACACTAAACCGGTGAGTCGTCAGAATCTGAACATCTACCTCCCGAGTCGACAGCAATCGCAGAAACTCCTGCATATTCCTGTTTTCTGTCCATCGCACGTATCCGAACGGATAATCATTTCCGTTCTCTTCGTACGAAGGGTCGTAACGGCCGGGTCCATAGGAGCGCGATAATTTGAAGTCGAGTTCCTTTGCGTAGTAAGGGGCCCGTGGCAGTTGCAGTCCAACATCCCCCACAAGCACAACGCGTCCCTTTTCTCTGCAGATTTCACCGGCGAGCTGAACCGGATCGCTGCTCGTCGTTCCAGCGGTGATAATCACTGCATCCGCGCCTTTTCCTCTTGTCGCCGATTCTATGACCTTTTTCACATCGGCGGAAGAACGACCGATGGCGATATCGGCTCCCGACCGTTTTGCCAGATTAACCGCGTGCCGATCGAGGTCTATGCCAATGACGACGCAACCGTGCGCCTTCAGAAGTTGCACCGTCAGCTGACCGACGAGACCCAAGCCGATCACGGCTATCGTCTCGCCGAGGGTGGGCACAGCCTGCCGGACACCTTGAAGGGCAATTGAGCCAATCGTCGTATAAGCTGCTTCATCAAAATTCACGCCTCGAGGGATCTTCGTGCAGAGGTTTCGAGGAACGAGAATATATTCAGCGTGACTTGCGTATCCCGCCCCTGCACACGCGACGGCAGAGCCCACGCTCACATCTGTTATTCCTTGCCCGACCGCGACCACCGTGCCGGAGGCTGAATAACCCAGCGAAACATATGATTCCAGCTTGCTCAGTATTCGGCCGTACGTTGCGACCAACCCTTGTTGAGCCACTTGCTGCAATATCTTCTTCACAAGATCCGGATTTTTGCGCGCCTTTGACAAGAGTGAACCAGATCGGGCAGAGACCGACGTACGCTCTGTTCCCGGACTTATGACCGAATAATGTGTTTGAACAAGAAGATGGCCGGGCTTGATGGCGGGGGCCGGTACGTCCTCCACGACAATTGCGCCGGATTTAACGTGTTGACTCACTTGTTTCATAGAGTCTGGACACCTCCTTCCGGAGCTTGTCGAGTCGCTTCAGAAATATGCACGTGATCCTTGATGAAAAAGTACAGGCCGATAACCGTCATCAGGATGTAACCAACTTCGTGCGTGATGAGAGAATACCCGAGTGCAGTTGTGTTATCGATATTATAGAGTTTCATAAGAGTGAATGTCATGAATGAATGATACGTCCCCATCGCACCAGGCGCCGGAAGAACGAACGCAATCGATGATATCGTCAACAGAATCACCGACGCCCCGAAGTCGAGATGCAATGCCGCCATGGAGCTGAAAGCAAAGAATGGAACGTAAAGGCCAAGAGCATACAGTGTTTGCATGATGAGACTCAAGACAATGATCATCAAGAACGATCCCTTCATCTTGGAAACGGCAAGACCTGTCTGAAAGGACCCGACAAGACCATCGAACTTCGTGCGGTACCTCTTCGGCAAAACGAATCTCAACTTGGTTACAAACAAGACGAAAGTTTCGGCTTTGAAAAAGAGGAGAACAAATAGAAGAAAACATGCGATCGAGCTGGCAAGAATCCAGGGGCGGACAGCATCCACGTGTTCAAAAAATGGGGTCAAAGACGTCGGGTATGCGAACAGGACAATAGACAGGATTAAATAGAATGTCAAAAAATCGAGGATTCTCTCGAGAACGACACTACCAAGTGCGGAGGTTTTTGATATTCCTTCCAGTTTGCCGAGGACGTATGGTCGAACGAGTTCTCCCACACGCGGAAGGGCATTATTGACCATATAGCCGATCATTACGCCTGAAAACAGGTTGCGTGTCGATGTCTTTGCTTTCACCGGGGCCAGGAGATATCCCCAGCGCACAGCCCGAATCCAATGGCTCATCAGCGCGATTGGAATCATAAGAGCAACCCACCAGTAATCTACTGTTTGGAGAGAGACCCACAGTTCCGCAAAATCAGTTCCCCGGAATGCCAAATACAGAAAGAACGCGGCAATTGCAAAACTAATAATTGATCGAAGTAACTGCTTCAGCTTTGGAGACATGAATCGGTTCGTGGTGTGATTATCGGAGATCGACGACTTCTATTCCGGGCGGAGGAGTGTACTCGAAGGTCTTGTCGCTAAGATTCGTGTTGAGTTTCATGCTCGTGATGGTATACGTCGTTTCAGTATCATTGACATCAACGATGGCAATAGTCCGCACATTCCACGTCCCCTGATCAACCACAATCTTCACGGACTTCACGAACGACCGGTCGTCCTTGGGAACGAGCTTGACCGTCGCGGTCGATACTTTGTTCTCCTTTCCAACGCTGAGAAGTGTCGCATAATAGTTCTGAGGAAGGTTCAGTAGAAAGTTCTCCGGCGAAATGGAGTTTTGGTTCTCCTTGTATTTGTCAATAATCACTTGGTTGTTCACCGGTGAATACAGCCAAACCGTCGCGCCATCCGTCACGATGGTTTCATTCTCCGATTCCAGCCGCAGCTTCTTCGGTTTCTTGATCATGATGGTTCCAGAATAGGTTTGCTCTATGTCCGAAAACCCCAACTTCACGTGTTTCGTGAACGACGCCGTCACATCATCAATCATCTCATAACGGTTCTGCATCTTCTCCGTCACGTCCTGGACGGTCAGATTGCTCTCCTGCGAATATGCTAGGCTCATCCCCAGGAAGAGTAAAATCCCAAAGTTCCGGTAACACATCATTGACGATCCTTTAGACGGGCTTCAAGCTCCGCTTCCGATTCACAGAGCACTTCACGCGCCTTGCTGCCATCGAACGGCCCCACGATGCCGGCAGCTTCAAGCTCATCAACCAAACGTGCCGCCCGCGAATATCCGACCTTCAAGCGCCGCTGAAGAAGAGAAACCGATCCCTGTTGATGCCGGACAATGATGCGTGCCGCTTCTTCGAACAACTCATCGTTCAGTCCACCTGCACTTGCGGACGCCGTTTTGCGGCTCTCCAACACCGATGGCGACGTTGTGGGATGGCTGTATCCTTTTTGCTTTCCAATATGATTCGTGATCCGCTCCACTTCATCTGTGGAGATAAAAGCGTTTTGGATACGAATCGGCTTCGGGCTTGCAGCCGGAAGATAGAGCATATCTCCGTTCCCAAGGAGTTGGTCCGCACCGTTCATGTCTAGAATTGTTCGTGAATCAGTCTTCGACGCGACCTGGTATGCAACACGGGCAGGGAAGTTTGCCTTGATCACACCCGTGATCACATCCACGGACGGTCTTTGTGTGGCAAGAACAAGGTGGATCCCGACGGCGCGGGCAAGCTGGGCGAGCCGGGCAATCGGCTCTTCAACCTCGCGGGCGGCAGTGATCATTAAATCCGCAAGCTCATCCACGATGACAATAATGTATGGTAGCTTGCGATGCCTGGTCGATTCGGTGTTCACAAGCCTTCCGGACTTCAGACGCTCGTTATAGTCGGAAATATTACGGACGCCTGCCGATGCAAGCAAATCGTAGCGCCGGTCCATTTCCAACTCGATACCCTTCAGCAGGAGAACTGCATTATTCGCCGTGGTCACAATTTCTTCATCAATGTCCGGAGAGACCAGGAGATAATGATTCCTCATCTTGCTGTAGAGTGTCAATTCAATTTTCTTCGGATCAATGATTGCAAATTTCAGGTCGGCGGGATGCAGCCTGTAGAGCAAGCTTGTGATGATCGTATTCACGCCAACACTCTTTCCAGAACCCGTAGCTCCCGCAATCAGGAGGTGTGGCATTCTTGCCAGGTCATCGACGTAGACTTCCCCGGAAATTGTCTTCCCCATTGCCAGGGGCAACGTCGCCTTGGAATCGCGGAACTTCGCTGAATTGATAAGACTTCGTATGGTGACCAGCGAAGGATTATGATTCGGAATTTCTACGCCGACGGTGCCCTTGCCAGGGATCGGGGCAATGATCCTGATTCCCTTTGCTTTGAGCGCCAGTGCTATGTCATCCTGCAGGCTTTCGATCCGGCTTATCTTGACTCCAGTTGAAGGGACAATCTCATACAATGTCACGACTGGACCCGGGGTCACGGAGACGCTTTCAATGCCTACTCCAAAATCGGCCAGCTTCGAACGAAGAAGCTCCGCGTTTGACTTCAATTCTTCGTCATCGACGTTTTCCGACGCTCGCACCGTGTCAAGAAGCTCGACAGAGGGAAACACGTAGTCGATTTCCTCCTCCTCGTCCAGTTCAGATTGCTTCCGTTCATCGTAATCTACTTCTTCCTCTTGCACAGCCTCCTTGATTTCCATCGGCAATCCCTCCTTCTCGTGGGCTGGCGGTTCAGCGGCGCGGGGATGAGAAGGAGCCTGAGATGTCTCAGAGATAGACTTGGGAGGTGGAGGAACTGGCAGCGGTTTCGTGGTTCGCAGGGTTTGTATCGCCGGTTCATCGGGAGTCTTCTTGATCTCGACCCGGCCCGCTTTCGCCTGTTGCTGCTTCTTACTTCTCAGCGCCATGCGGGCAACAAAAGACTGCCGGAGCGATAACATTGATGAGCGTGCATCGTGCCATCCTGAGCGGAATCGTTCCAATGTCTTTTGAAAATCCAGATCAAGGAGCAACGTCAGAACGACCAGAATGAGTCCTGAAACCACGATCACGGCGCCTGCCAGGCCGATCAATTTCGACAGGATAATTGAAATTGATTCACCAACGACACCACTCCATTCTCCGGGAAGGTCTGCATCAAAGCGACGAATGGTCCCGGTGAGCATCGAAAAAAGAAGGGCCAATGTTATTGCATAATTCGAGGCCACGATCAAGCGGTGGAGGTCTTTCCTGCGAAGCCACCACCAGAACCACACAAATGCAAATACCGGAATAATGATGACGGAATAGCCGATCGTGTAGTTGATCAGATAGTTCGAGATGACAGCGCCGAAAAGGCTCAACCAATTGCCCGTAGACACTGAACGGTCGAGCGATGCATCGCTGCTGAAGACTGAATTCCAAATATCGCGCACGCCGATTTCGCCGCGCGCTTGATCGGCAGGGGTGTAAGAAACAAGCGCAAGGAACACCATCAAGGAGATAGCAATACCGACAAACGCCAGCAATTGACGTCGCTGATTCGGATGCGATTGCGATCTTTCCATTCCTTGAACACTCATCGTAATCGTTCGTCAGGAAGACTGTTTGTCACTTGCCGCCATCGCCAGATCGATTTGCCGATTCTCTTCCTTCTTCAACTTGATGACAGTTCCGCTGAGAACCGGCAGAACAGGGACGGAATCAACAGCAGCGCACACCTTCAAATCTTCTGCAAATCCAATCTCGGCAAGGTATTGTCCGTGATCGCACGATTTGATCAGTTTCGGTAATGAACGGCCAAGGTTCTTGTACAGAATAAGCGAGGCTTTTGCCGAGTCACTCATGTCGAGCGCCGCAGAGTCGCCAGCTTCGAGCTTGTGGAGTATCATGCCTGCGCACACGGCATCTTCAAGGCTGAAATTGCCGGGTGCCCCGGCCCTTCCTGCACAAATGATCAAGAAGTCGCTGTTGATTTCTTTGATATATTCGGCCACAACTGAGACGTTGACAAACGAAGCGATCGCCAAATGGCGAGCGTATCGGCTTTTATGCATCGCGACAGACCCGTTGGTGGTGCAGAAAATAATGGACTTTCCGTTCACATTCGAAAACGAATACTCCCTCGGTGAATTGCCGAGATTGAATCCGTCGATCATCTTTCCATTTCGTTCGCCGCCACGGAGTGTTACCTCTCCAAACAGGCTTCCTGAAATTTTCACGGCGGACTCGATGCTGGCCACTGGGATGATTTCCCTCGCTCCATTGTGCAGCGCGACTGCAACCGTCGTGCTCGATCGAAGGACATCGATCACCACAATGTGCTTGTCCCGCAGCTGAAGCTCGTCAAGGTGACCGGCGGAAAACGTGACGTCAATTTTCATGCATTGCACCTTCGCCACGCTCTTTGCGGAGGAATGGAATCTTCACCACGCTGGCGGGAACGTCTTTTCCACGGATCGATACGGAGACGTGCGATTCCGGCTCGGCGAACGTTGAACTGACGTATCCCATAGCGATGGATTTCTGAAGCACCGGCGAGAACGTGCCACTGGTGACCTGACCGACGCCGTTCCCATTGCGCGTAATCGGAAACCCGTGACGAGCAATGTTGCGTTCCGGAAGCGTCAGGCCCACAAGCTTTCGCTTCAATCCTGTTTCTTTCGCCTTCAGTATGGGGTCCCGTCCAACAAATTGACCTTTGCTCAGCTTGGTGATCCAACCGAGGCCTGCTTCGAGCGGATGCGTTGTCTTGTCGATATCATTTCCATACAGACAGAACCCCATTTCCAGCCGAAGCGTATCCCGTGCACCCAATCCGATCGGCACAACGCCGAACTCCTTGCCAGCGTCGAACAAAGCATCCCACACTTTTTTTCCCGTGGCAGGATTTGCATCGAAGTAGATCTCAAAGCCCATCTCACCGGTATATCCTGTTCTCGATATGATCATCGGAACGCCCGCGACATCGCCGTGCGTGAAATGATAGTATTCCACCGACGCAAGCGAAGTATCCGTCAATTTTTGAACCAGATCCCGGGACCGAGGCCCTTGAATCGCGAGCAACGAAAATTCATCGCTCGCATTTTTCAGCTGCACGTCTCCCGTTCGTTGCGATTGCAGCCACTGAAAATCCTTGTCGATGTTTGATGCGTTGACCACGAGCATGTAGTGATCGCCGACGTGGTAGACCAAGAGGTCGTCGACGATCCCTCCGTCCGGGTAGCACATTGCAGAATACTGAACCCTACCTTCGACAAGCTTGGCAACATCGTTGACAGTGACGGATTGCAGGAATTGAAGAGCGTCTCTTCCGCGGACAAGGAACTCCCCCATATGCGAGACGTCGAACACTCCCACTCTGTTCCTGACTGCAAGATGTTCGTCCATAATGCCGGAGTACTGCACCGGCATTTCAAATCCTCCAAATTCGACAATCCTTGCCCCGAGAGCTTTGTGGATCTCGTAAAAAGCAGTTCGCTTTATCATTTATTTCGTCTGAGTTTTTTTCCAATCGGCCAGGAATCGTTCCAGTCCGATATCGGTGAGAGGATGCTTGATGAGCTGATCGATTACTTTGAAGGGAATTGTGCAAATGTGCGCACCGATCATTGCCGCTTCCACGACGTGAAGCGGGTGACGCACACTCGCTACAAGCACTTCCGTGGTATAATTATAGTTCCTGTAAATTGTGACGACCTGTCGTATCAAATCCATGCCGCTGGTGCTGATATCGTCAAGTCTGCCGATGAAGGGACTAATGAAATACGCACCCGCCTTCGCGGCCATAAGAGCCTGGTTGGGTGAGAAGCAGAGTGTTACGTTCGTCCGAATTCCTTCCGATTTGAGCGCCTTGACGGCTTTGAGTCCTTCCTTGATCAACGGAACTTTGACGACGATGTTCTTGTGGATCTTCGAAAGGTCCCGACCCTCTTTCATCATTCCGTCAAAATTCGTTGAAACCACTTCGGCACTAATCGGGCCGTCGACAATGGAACAGATTTCCTCCAGCAGCTTTCGAAAATCCTTCCCTTCCTTGGCTACAAGACTTGGATTGGTCGTTACTCCGTCTAGAATACCGAGACTCGATGCTTCTTTGATTTCGTTGATGTTGGCGCTATCGATAAAGAATTTCATTCCACGATCCTTACATTGTTGGTTATAATCTGAACTGTTCAGTCACATCTTTTTTCTGTTTCACCGACATGAATTTGAAGTCATCCATCGGAATGGAGGCATCCGGGACGAGCCTCACTTTGACGAAGAACTTGAATTGGATCCTTGTCATGCGACTTATCGTACCCTGGGAAAGGTACTGCGCGATCGTTGGATTCGCTCTTAATTCAAGCCTGAACTCCTTGCTTTCGGATTTGAATCGCTTAATCCATCGCTCGATTTGATTGATCGTTGTGGCCTTTGACTGAACCAACCCCGTTCCACCGCACGTCGGGCACGCTTCACTGAAACTCAAATGCACACTCTGCCGAATTCGTTGACGTGTAATCTGAACCAGACCGAAATCTGTCATTGGCAAGACCGTAACTTTTGCCCGATCCCGCCTAAGCTCTTTCTTCATTTCATCGTAGATCTTTTTTTTGTTCTTGTCATCTTCAAGATCGATGAAATCCACCACGACGAGACCCCCGATATCCCGCAACCTCAGCTGTCGACATATTTCGCGCGAAGCTTCGAGATTTGTCCTCAGAGAGTTCTGTTCTTGTTCCTTTTTTGCGGCATACCGTCCGCTATTGACATCAATGACTGTCATAGCTTCCGTCTTTTCAATGTAAAGATATCCACCGCTCTTCAGCCACACCTTCTTGCTCAGAAGCGACTGGATGTCTTTCTCGACACCGTACTTGTCAAAAATTGGCTCCTTGTCGTGATAGTACTCTACCCGATCGAGCATGTCGGGAGACATCCAATGAACGTACGACTTGATTTCTTTGAACAACTTCTTGTCGTCGACAACAACGTGTTCAACGGAATCCGAGAACAGATCACGAATGACGCTCGAGGTCGTATTCATGTCTTTGTAGATCAGCGCGGGTGCCTTCTCTGCCTTCACAGATTTCTCGATATTGTTCCAACTCTTCACCAGCTCATCGAGATCCTGCTTGATCATCTCTTCGTCTTTACCCTCGGCGACCGTTCGAATGATGGCACCGAATCCGGCAGGCAAAAGACTCCGGACTAGTCTCCGGAGCCTTCGCTTCTCCTTGAAGTTCGAGACCTTTTTTGAGACACCCACCTTGCCATCAAATGGAAGGAGAACAAGGAACCTCCCCGGCAATGAAAGCGCCGAGCGAACACGCACACCTTTTCTTCCAACAGGCTCCTTGGTAATTTGGACAAGGATGTCCTGCCCTTTCTGTAAATTGACGGGAGGTTCCGGCCGGTGTTCCCGAGGTCCCCTTCGCTCCCGGACTGCCACATCGACAGAAGCGTTTGGTTCAGTATTCGACCCATTGTCCTTGTTTGCAAGACTAACGGCGGACTGGTCAGGAGGTGGCGGATCGTCTCCATCTTCCTCGTCTTCGTCCTCATCGAAGAGTGCACTGTACTCCTCGATATGCCCGATGTCCGAAAAATGGAGAAAGGCGTCTTGTTGCAGGCCTATATTAATGAAAGCCGCGCGGATGCCGGGCATAACCTTGGCAACAGTGCCAAGATAGATATCGCCGACATTTCGGTCTTTTCCGGGAACTTCTACAAACAACTCGGCAAGCTTGCCGTCTTCAAGGATTGCGATCCGATGCTCGTTCGCAGTGGAATTGATGATGATATCTTTTTTCATAGGAGCTTTGTAACCACATCAGCCTACGGTTGAAGGACGAAGCACAGACGACCTCTTGGCGACATGGATCAAGCCCGATGATGTGCGGTACAAGACCGCGGCGGGGAGACATTTGTCTTGGTGTTACTCCAAATCGCTTCGAGTGATGCGCATTCGCGTTCTGTGAACGCACGATCTCTAAACGCGCAAGACTGGTGGCAGTTAATATGTACATGAATACAAGGAACATAATGATAGTTAAGTCCGCTTTCGTTCACTCCTTGCAAGTGAGCAGGCCGCGGAGAGGCCCTGACAGTGAGTATTGCCGCTAACCACTACATCCGAAAACTTAAAAAAAGAGGTCAAGCTTCCCTGTGTCACACAAAACCTTCTGCCGACCGTTGCTTCCTTCCGGACCTGGCGGGGTTGGGCAACGTCTTGTTGCACAGGACTTGACCTCAACATTTGAACACTTTGAATCTATGCATATAGTACTTCTGACCCTAAACTCGTTTCGACAACCACGCAGTGACTGTCCCTTATGAACGACGTGTACACCTGGAGACCGGCCCCCCCCGTTTGACTTTCTGCGTTGTGGAGCTGATCGGGCTCGAACCGACGACCTCTTCGTTGCGAACGAAGCGCTCTCCCAGACTGAGCTACAGCCCCTTCAAGGGCTCATACATCTTTAAGGTAGTAAACTTTAACTTCGAAGGCAACTTAGAGGATTTGGTTCAACCTCTCTCGGATCCATTACGTTGATTCAGCTCAAAATTGACTATCCACCCACTTTTGTTTAAGATGATCAGACCAACTTCCTCACTTCCCGGAGACTCGCATGGAAAGCAAATCGGCCGAGCGTCTGTTTTCTGAATATCTGGCTGTCATCAAACGACTTCGCAGAGAATGTCCTTGGGACAATCGACAGACTCACGAGTCACTCCAGCCCCATCTCCTTGAAGAGACGTATGAAGTACTCGATGCGATCGCAGAAAAAAATCCCGAACATCTTCGCAACGAACTGGGGGACCTTTTGCTGCACATTGCCCTGCAAACCGAGATTGCAAGCGAAGAGAAAGCTTTCACGATGGCGGATGTGCTTGCGTATTCCATTGAAAAGATGATTCGAAGACATCCTCACATATTTGGAGATGTGGAAGTAGACGGTGAACGCGAAGTACGGAAGAACTGGGAGACCATCAAACGGCAAGAAGGAAAGACTTCCATTGTCGACGGTGTTCCAACGGAACTGCCTGCCTTGATCAAGGCACAACGGGTGCAGGAAAAAGCCGCCGCTGTGGGGTTCGATTGGAGGGACAAGGACGACGTATGGAAGAAAGTTACCGAAGAGCTTGAAGAACTCAGTGCTGCAGAACAAGAAGGAAGAAAAGAAGACATAGAGAGAGAATTCGGAGATGTCCTCTTTGCACTTGTGAACTACTCGCGTTTTCTTGGTGTTCACGCGGAGTTTGCACTTCGCCAGTCTGTCGACAAGTTTGGCAGACGGTTTCAGTTCATCGAAGAATCGCTGAGTCAAAAGGGAAAAAGTCCGGCGGAAAGCACGCTGGAGGAAATGGACCTTCTGTGGAATGAAGCGAAGAAGCGGATCGGCTGAGAACGTATCGACGACGGCGTTCAGGCTTCCGTATTCCCTGCCTGTTGTCCGTTCGTATGGAACCTGTCGTAGGCGTCAATGATCTCTTTGACCAGTTTATGACGCACGACATCATTCCGATCCAGGTACACGAACGACACTCCCTGAATTTCCTTCAGCACATTTTGAATTTGCACAAGTCCCGACGTGGTCGATGTTGGCAGGTCAATTTGTGTGATATCCCCTGTTATGATTGCGCGTGAGTGCGCACCAAGGCGAGTGAGAAACATCTTCATTTGAATAGCAGACGCGTTCTGGGCTTCATCCAGTATGACGAACGCATTATGCAGAGTCCTGCCACGCATATACGCGAGTGGAACGATTTCCACAATTCGTTTTTCTATGTAATCCCGCAATTTCTCCGCAGAGAGCATATCTTCCAGTGCATCATACAGAGGCCTCAAATAGGGGTCGATTTTTTCACGGATGTCTCCGGGAAGATATCCCAGACTTTCGCCAGCCTCAACGGCGGGTCTGGCAAGGACGATACGCGTCACGTCGCGGTTCTTCAGTGCAGCTACAGCGACTGCAACCGCCAGATACGTTTTTCCTGTTCCGGCAGGCCCAATAGCAAATACTATGTCATTTTTCCGGACTTGTTGAACGTAGTGCTTTTGGCCGGGTGTGCGGGCTTTGATGACCCCTACTTTGGTAAAGAGAATTGCGGAATCGCCCTCATCCCCTCCCGGTTCAGGCTGGGGTTCACCCGAAGACCCATTGACGGTGACTAGATCAATAACTGTTTCGACGTCATTGGGGGTGAGGTTTCCGTTTTTGTTGAGGACGTAGATGAGCTCCTTGAACACCTTTTCAACTTTTGCTACTTCTTCGCGAGATCCTCGAAGTGTCACTTGATCTCCGCGGACTGTCACTTTCGACTCAAAGCGGTCTTCGATGACTTGAAGATGTGCGTCATTAAACCCGAGGAGTTGTACAGTATCAACACCAGTTAATTGAATTTTCTTTTCTGTCAAAATCCCTTCCTTGAGACGGTTGAACAAAACAAAACGCCCTCTACTCCTGCTTACGGGGTGAGGGCGTCGTCAGTACACAACAACGTCAAATAAGTTTTCAGGATCGTCGCTCTTGTCCTTTTCTAGGGATTTGTGTTGGAGCGCCTCTTTTTCGCCCAGTAGGACCGTAACGCAGCTTTTTCAGATTTGGTCAGATCTGCCTTCTCCGGAATCTGTAACTTCTGACCCTGGTAAATCAGGTCAGGATTCTTTATTTGATCCCTGTTTCCTTCCCAGATCTTCGGCCACAGGAACGCGTTGTCATAGATTTTCGGTTTTTTGGCAATATTCCACAAGCAGTCCCTATCCCTGGCCCACGTCCCGACTGTATAGGTCATCCCGGCGTTAGCTGCCTCCATCGTTGTCTGAATGGTCTTTTTCAGTGCATCCAACTTGGATTGGTCATCCTGGATGCGCTTTACATATTTCTCGACGACAGCGAGAGGATCTTTTCGCGCTGTATCAAGCCACGCCTGGGCAGTGTCAACGTCCGCTCGTCTTGCCCAAAGATCTGCGTTCGAAAGTCGGGAAAGATCGTTGATGAGGTTTTCAATCTTCGTGAGAAGGGTATCGAAGGGGGCTGTTTGATTGCCCACGAGCGCCGCAAGTTCGTCGTTGCAGTTCTTGACGGCAGTCGCTTTCTCATC
>Ga0335081_10009046_pt1 | contig 16000 bp, 9 predicted proteins | sample Lox_Sample_35_FD_206713 | JGI IMG/M metagenome (GOLD analysis project Ga0335081, IMG submission 206713) | Soil microbial communities from Loxahatchee National Wildlife Refuge, Florida, United States - Lox_Sample_3.5 | ecosystem: Environmental > Terrestrial > Soil > Wetlands | place: USA: Florida... | reverse complement strand
ACCGCGCCCGGCCCGCCGGCCAGCACCGCGGCCGGCCCGATGGCCGCCGCCGTCTGCTCGGCCGCGACCAGGTCCAGGTAGCGCCGCGTCTCGGCCGCCCGCCGCCGCCGGCTCCAGCCCAGCAGGCGGCCCATGATCGCGGCCACCTCGGCCGCCGACCCGGTGCCCGAGTCGGCGGACTCGATGAACAGCCGCATCCGCCGCATCAGCACGTCCTCGACGTGCAGCGCGTTCTCGTGGGTGACCGCGTAGACGACCTCGGCGCGCAGGTACGGGTGACCGGCGGCCAGCGGCTGGGCCAGCTCGGGGTCGGCCCGGGTCAGGTCGAGGACCTCGCCTGCGAGCGTCCCGTACCGGCTGAGCAGGTGCTCCACGACCGCGCGGGGCACCCGGTAGTCCTCGGCCAGCCGTCCCGCGCCGGCCCGGACCGCGGCCAGGCCGTCCGCGCCGAGCAGCGGCAGCTGGTCGGTGACCGAGGCTGGCACCTCACGGCCGAAGTCGGCCACCGCCGCGTCCACCACGTCCCGCGCCATCAGCCGGTAGGTGGTGAACTTGCCGCCCGCGATGCTGGCCAGGCCCGGCACCGGCACGTCGACCACGTGCTCCCTGGACACCTTGGTCGTGGGCTTGGGTCCCTTGGACCCGTTGCTCACGACCGGATCCACCAGCGGCCGCAGGCCCGCGTACACGGCGATGACGTCGGCCCGGGTCAGCGGGCGGACCAGCACCCGGTTCGCGGCGGCCAGGATGTAGTCGACGTCCTCCTCGGTCGCAACGGGCTCGGCCCGGTCGCCGGAGAAGTCGGTGTCGGTGGTGCCCACGATCCAGCGTTCCCCCCACGGGATGAAGAACAGCACGCTCTTCTCGGTGCGCACGATCATCCCGGTGTCAGCGTTCACCGCCGAACGCGGCACCACGATGTGCACGCCCTTGGACATCCGCACCCGGTAACCGGCCCGGACCCCGGCCAGCTCGTGCACCAGGTCGGTCCACACCCCGGCGCAGACCACCACGGTCTCGGCGGACACCGTGACCTCGTGCCCGGTCTCCTCATTGCGCACCCGGGCGCCGGTCACGCGCACCCCGTCCGGCCCGCGCAGCAAAGAGACGGCGCTGACCCGCGTCGCGACCACCGCGCCGTGCGCGGCCGCGGTGCGGGCCACGGTGAGCGTGTGCCGGGCGTCGTCGACCTGCGCGTCGTAGTAGAGCATCGCGCCGGCCAGCCGCTCCGGGGACAGGGCCGGGGCCAGCTTGAGCGCGCTGCGGGCGGTCAGGTGCCGGTGGTGCGGCACCGGCCGGCGCGTCCCCTCCATCGCGTCGTACAGGGCCAGGCCGGCCCCGACGTAGGGCCGCTCGACCACCTTCTTGTACAGCGGATACAAGAACGAGATGGGCTTGACCAGATGCGGAGCGAGCTTGGACACCAGCAGGTCGCGTTCCCGCAGCGCCTCGTAGACCAGCTTGAAGTCGAACTGCTCCAGGTACCGCAGCCCGCCGTGGACCAGCTTGCTCGACCGGCTCGAGGTGCCCGAGGCCAGGTCGCGGGTCTCCACCAGGGCCACCCGCAGCCCGCGGGACGCGGCGTCCAGGGCGGCCCCCGCCCCCGTGATGCCACCCCCGATGACCAGCACGTCAAACCGCTCGGTCGCCAGCCGGCTGAGCATCGCGCTCCGCTCGCGGGCGTCCAGGACGCCGTTACTCGCCATCACCCATTCCCCCATCACGATGGTGTTGCCTAGCTCTAGGGTATGTACATCGTCAATCTACCCGCAAACCGCGACACGGCGGTGAACAGCGGTTTATCCGCCAATGTCGGGATCGCGGAGAAAATATTGCGGAGAAACATCGCGGAGCAACGAGGGAGCACAGCGTGGCCGACTTCGTCGGGGCGGTGGATCAGGGCACGACGAGCAGCCGGTTCATGGTCTTCGACCACTCCGGCACCGAGGTGGCCCGGCACCAGCTCGAGCACACCCAGGTCCTGCCCCGCCCCGGCTGGGTCGAGCACAACCCGGTGGAGATCTGGGAGCGGACCTGCGCGGTCATCAAGACCGCGCTGAACACGAGCAACCTGAAGCCCGAGAACCTCGCCGCGCTGGGCATCACCAACCAGCGGGAGACCACGGTGGTGTGGAACCGCCGCACCGGGCGCCCGTACGCCAACGCCATCGTGTGGCAGGACACCCGCACCGACGCCATCGCCGCCGCCCTTGACCGCACAGAAAACGGCAACCTGATCAGGCACAAGGCGGGCCTGCCGCCCGCCACCTACTTCTCCGGCGGCAAGCTGCGCTGGCTGCTCGACAACATCACCGGCCTGCGCGCCGACGCCGAACGGGGCGAGGCGATCTTCGGCACGGTCGACACCTGGCTGCTGTGGAACCTGACTGGCGGCCCCGAGGGCGGCGTCCACGTCACCGACGTGACCAACGCCAGCCGCACCATGCTGATGAACCTCACCACCCTGGACTGGGACGACGAGCTGCTGGGCCTGTTCACCGTCCCGCGCCCCATGCTGCCCCAGATACGACCGTCGGCCACCCCCGAGCCCTACGGCCTGACCACACGAAACGGCCCGTTCGGCGCCGAGCTGCCCATCACCGGGATGCTGGGCGACCAGCAGGCCGCCATGGCCGGGCAGGTGTGCTTCGCCCCCGGCGAGGCCAAGAACACCTACGGCACCGGCAACTTCCTGCTGCTGAACACCGGGACCGAGATCGTCCGCTCGAACAGCGGCCTGCTGACCACGGTGTGCTTCAAGTTCGGCGCCGAGCCCGCCACCTACGCGCTCGAGGGATCGATCGCGGTGACCGGCGCCGCGGTGCAGTGGCTGCGGGACCAGCTCGGCATCATCAGCGGCGCGGCGCAGAGCGAGACGCTCGCCGCGCAGGTCACCGACACCGACGGGGTGTACTTCGTGCCGGCCTTCTCCGGGCTGTTCGCGCCGTACTGGCGGGCCGACGCGCGCGGCGTGATCGTGGGCCTGTCCCGGTTCCACACCGGCGCGCACCTGGCCCGCGCGACGCTGGAGGCCATCGGCTACCAGACCAGGGACGTGGCCGAGGCCATGGAGCGGGATTCTGGGGTCCGGCTCGAGGTTCTCAAGGTGGACGGCGGGGTGACCGCCAACGACCTGGCCATGCAGCTGCAGGCCGACATCCTCGGGGTCCCGGTCATCCGCCCGGTGGTGGCCGAGACCACCGCGCTCGGCGCCGCCTACGCGGCCGGCCTGGCCGCCGGCTTCTGGCGGGACACCGGCGAACTGCGCGCCAACTGGCACGAATCGCGGCGCTGGCTCCCGTCCTGGACCGAGGACCGGCGGGCGGCCGGCTACGCGGGCTGGGGTAAGGCCGTCCAGCGCACCTTGGACTGGGTTGAGGTCGACTAAATCCATTTATCCGAACGGGCCTAGGGCCGGAACCCGGCCCAGGGGTCGTAGTCGACCTCCAGCGGCTCCTGCGCCGGGCGCTCGGCCTCGGGGACGTGCTGCAGGTTGATCCTGATCCGGTACCACAGCGAGCTGCGCCCGCGCATCGCGTCGACCAGCACGTCGCGGGCCTCGAGCTGCGGCCACACCGACGGATGCCGGGCCTTCCAGCGTTCCAGTCCCGACATGGCCTCATCCCTGGTCTCCGCCCGGGCGATCTCGATCAGCGGCATTTTGCTCTGCCGCCGTCCGGTGGGCCCGGCAGCACCAGAGTCACCTCTCCGCTTCGACGGCTGGACCCGGGGCGCCTCGCCGGCCTGCTTGTCGTAGTGCGGCGGCCACGGCGCATCGGGCAGGCCCGCCGCCTCGTCCCGGGCCGCCTGCTCGAGCAGCGCGTCCAGGGACCCGGCCGCCTCGTCCATGCCCGCCCAGGGATCGCCCAGCTCAGCGAACCGGGCCGGCACCGTCATGATCGTAAACGCAGCCGGATCGCACGTCGGCACCTCGTCCCAGGTCAGCGGGGCCGAGACCCGGACGTCGGGGACCGGGCGGACCGAGTACGCCGAGGCCACCGTCCGGTCCTTGGCGTTCTGGTTGTAGTCGACGAAGACGCCGTGCCGCTCCTCCTTCCACCACTTGGAGGTAGCCAGGTCGGGGGCCCGCCGCTCGATCTCCCGCGCCACCGCGACCGCCGCGCGCCGCACCTCGCCGAACGACCAGCGCGGCTCGATCCGCGCGTAGATGTGCATGCCGCGCGACCCGGAGGTCTTCGGCCAGCCGGTCAGCCCGAAGTCGGTCAGCACATCGGCGGCCACCATGGCCACGTCCCTGATCTGCGGCCATTGCACGCCCGGGACCGGATCCAGGTCCACCCGCAGCTCGTCCGGGTGATCGAGGTCGAAAACCCGGACCGGATGCGGGTTCAGGTCGATGCAGCCCAGGTTGACCACCCAGGCCAGCGCGGCCTCGTCGCTGACCACCACCTCGTCGGCGGTGCGGCCGGAGGGAAAGCGCAGCTCGACGGTCTCGACCCAGTCCGGGCGCTTGTCCGGGGCCCGCTTCTGGAAGAACGGCTCGCTCTCGGCCCCGTTCACGAACCGCTTGAGCGCCATCGGCCGGCCGCCCACCCCGCCCAGGGCCCCGTCCGCCACCGACAGGTAGTACTGCACCAGGTCCAGCTTGGTCACCCCGGCCCGGCCGAAGAACACCTTGCTCGGGTTGCTGATCGCCACCTCGCGGCCCGCGAGCTCGAAAACCTTCTTCGGCTCGGCCATAAGACGACGCCCCCGCGCAGGATCTCGGCCAGGTCGAAGCCGACCGGCTCCTCCAGCTGCTCGTACGTGCACGACCGCGGCGAACGGTCCGGCCGCCACCGGACGAACTGCGCGGTGTGCCGGAACCGCGGTCCTTCCATGTGGTCGTAGCGCACCTCGAGCACGCGCTCGGGGCGCAGCGGGACGAACGACAGGTCCTTGTCCGCGTTCCACCGGCTGAACATGGCCGCCCGCGGGGTCCGCTGCCCGGCCTGCTGCGACGCCCAGTCCCACGGGTGCCCCTCGAACTCCGTGACCAGCGGCTGCAGCTCCGCGAACAGCGCGACCCGCTGCTCCATCGGGAACGCGCCGACCACGCCCACGCTGGCCAGCTTCCCGTCGCCGGAGTACAGCCCGAGCAGCAGCGACCCGATCCGGTCCTCGCCGCTCTTGTGCACCCGGTAGCCGGCCACCACGCAGTCCGCGGTCCGCTCGTGCTTGATCTTCTTCATCGCCCGCTTGTCCGGCTCGTACCCACCAGAAGCCGGCTTGGCGATCAGCCCGTCCAGCCCGGCCCCCTCGAACTGGCCGAACCAGCCGGTCGCCACCGAACGGTCCGTGGTGGCCAGGGTCAGGTGAATGGGCGATGCCACCCCGGCCAGCGCGCTCTCCAGCGCGGCCCGCCGCTCGGCAAACGGCCGCTCCATGTAGTCCGAGTTCCCCAACGCCAGCAGGTCGAACGCGATGAAGTGGGCCGGGGTCTGCTCGGCCAGCAGCGAAACCCGGCTGGCCGCCGGGTGGATGCGCAACTGCAGCGCCTCGAAGTCCAGCCGCCGGCCGGCCGCGTCGGGCACCACGATCTCCCCGTCGATCACGCTGCGCGCAGGCAGCTGAGCGCGGATCGCCGCGACCAGCTCGGGGAAGTAGCGCGTCATCGGCCGCTCGTTCCGGCTGCCGATCTCCACCTCGTCCCCGTCGCGGAACACGATCGACCGGAAGCCGTCCCACTTCGGCTCGAACACGTAGTCCCCGTCGGGGATCTTGTCCACCGGCTTGGCCAGCATCGGCGCCACCGGCGGGTTGACGGGAAGGTCCATGGCCCCCAGCCTTCCTTTACCGCCCGCTACACACAACGATCATGCCACGTACGGCGCGGTCCACTCCTCGCTGCGCTTCCACAGTTCACCGCCGAGCTCGGGGGTCGCCACCTCGCTGGCCGGGCGCAGCGCGCAGTTGTCGTAGAACAGCCCGCTGTCCGAGGCCACCTCCGCCGAGGTCGCGCAGTACAGCGACGTCGCCGCGCCCTGGTCCACCGAGAGCATGCGCCTGGTTATCAACGGCCGCACCGGCCACGGCACCCGCCGCCAGATGTCCGACGCCACCACGCCGGGATGCAGGGCATAAGCATGCACCCCGCTCCCCGTCGCCCGCCGCGCCAGTTCCTGCGAGAACAGCACGTTGCACAGCTTGGACACCGCGTAGGCCGGCAGCCCGGTGATCCCCGGCGCCGGCCGCCGCACCGCCTCCCAGTCGATTCCCCGCGCCTGGTAGTGCGCGTCGCTGGCCACCGTCACCACCCGCGCGGGCCCGCTGGAGGCCAGCCGCTCCAGCAGCAACGTCGTCAGCAGGAAGTGCCCGAGATGGTTCACCCCGAACATCAGCTCAAACCCCTGCCGGGTCAGCCCCCGCCTGCCCGCCACTCCCGCGTTGTTCACCAGCACCTGCAGCGGCTCCCCCCGAGCCAGGAACGAGTCAGCGCAAGCACGCACCGACGAAAGGTCGGCGAGGTCCAGCGCCAGGAAAAACACGGAATCAGAGCCTGCCGCGGCCTTGATGGCCGCCACCGCCGCCGATCCCTTTTCCGCGGACCGCGCAGCCACATACACCCGCCAGCCCTGCCCGGCCAGCGCCCTTGCCGTGGCGAACCCGATCCCAGTATTGGCCCCAGTAACCACCACGGTACGCTCCGCCACCGCCACGCCTCCCATAACAAGGATCGTGGGTCGTTACCCGCGCCAGGACACAGGTAACGACCCACGATAACGAAAGACCCGAGCTACTCGACCGGGATTTCCTTGTTGATCAGGCCGAGGTCGATGCCCTGGCGGTTGCGGATGATGCGGGCGCCCACGTAGAGGAGGATGGCCAGCACGTACATCGCGCCCATGTAGACCAGCGAACCCTTGTGGTTGACCCCGTAGGTGTCGTTCGACAGCCACTCGTACAGGTTGTACACCAGCAGCGCGATCGTAATCACTCCCGCTACCGGGACTACAGGAACACCCAGGACCTTGACCTTGCTGGCCGGCGAGGCGTACCACAGGTCCGGCTTGCGCAGCGGCAGGATGACGACCGCGATCGCGCTGAACAGGTACGTCACCGCGATGACCAGCGTGGCGTCCAGCGTGTACTGCGCGAAGGTCGTGTTGTACGCGTACAGCGCGCCGAGCCCCACGGCCGGCAGCAGCATGAGCACCAGCGAGGCGAACGGCACCCGGCGCTTCTCCGAGACCTGCGCGGCCGCGTCCGGGAGCACCCGGTCGAACGCGGCGGCGAAGATCACCCGGGTCGAGGACAGGAACAGCGTCCCCACCCAGCCGAAGAACCACAGGCTCATGATCAGGATCAGGATGAACTGGAACACGCTGTTGTGCACGACCCAGCTGGCCAGCATCACCGGGTACGGGAAGATCGGCAGGCCGGCCTTGCCCGCGGTGGCCCACTGCTGGTTGACGTTCAGGTAGAACGACCAGCCGAACGTCTTGGCGAACAGCAGCAGGAACGCGACGGACAGCAGCACCGTGGTCCACAGCCCGATGAACATGCCGCTGAACACCCGGCGGAAGTCGCTGGCCCCGCGGATCTCGCCGTACAGCGTGGTGCCCCAGTTCGGCCACAGCAGGTAGAACATCATCAGCGGCACCAGCAGCATGCTGGCCCCGAACGTGCCGCCGCCGAAGGTGGGCGCGGCGAACCCGGACTTGACCGCCGAGACGTTGGTGGCCGCGTAGGCGTTGCTGATGCCGAACAGGCTGCTCGCCCGCGCATTGAACGAGGAGATGAAGCTGGCCTTGCTGGTGATCAGGAGGATGATCACGATGATCGCGAAGCCGATCAGGCCGCCGTAGAAGCACCACTTCTGCACCCGGGCGTAGCCCGCCATACCGATCGAGACCAGGACGCCGGCCAGCACGATCGTGATCAGCGTGACCACGAAGATCCCGTTGTGGGTGGCGAACCAGGCCGCCGCCCCGGCGTGGCCGGTGGTGGCCCACAGCGGCTGGAAGAACTCCTCGCTCAGCACCGTCCCGTAGATCGGCGCCCACAGCCACAGGATGAACCACCATCCGGTGGCGGCCATCACGAAGCCGAGCCCGCTGCCCAGGATGCGGCTCTGCCAGACGTAGTCCCCGCCGGCCCGCGGGATGGTCACGACCAGGCCGGTGTAGGCGATGACGAGGAACGAGACCCAGACCCCCGAGATGAGGATCGAGTACAGCAGGTTCCCATTCGGGAAGGACGACTGGAATGCCCACTCGACCATGCCCAGCGTCACCACGTTGGTGGACAGGCAGGCATAGATCATGGAGTCCCGGACCGACCAGCCCCGGACCAGGCCCGTCGCGTTGCGGAGGAAGAGAGTTGGTCTCTCTTCGCCCAGTGCCCCTGCCGTCATATGTATCCTCCGGTTTATCCAGGATGGTGGTTAGAGGGTTACATCTGCGTGCGTTTCGTGGTCATCAGGGTCAAAATAGCGCTTTGGCCTGGCCTGCGGCTTGTAGTTCTCCGAAACGGAAGCATCACGTTCTGCCATACCCGCTGGACCGGGCGGAACGAGGCTCAGCCGTTCACGAGGATGTACCGGTTGACCTTGCCTTTCTTCTCGTTCAGGTCCAGCACGGCCCCCTGCAGCACGCCGTCGCTGTAAGAACTGCCCGGGTTCATGGTCAGGGTCCGGCCCAGCCGCAGGACCCCCTTGCTCTCGTGGATGTGCCCGTGCACGGACAGGATCGGCTGGTACTTCAGGATGGCCGCCTTGACCGCGGTGGAACCCACCGGCTTCATGACCGCGCCGCCCAGCATCGGCCGCATGTTCTCGTCCAGGGCCGGCGCCTCGTCCAGCCCGGTCCCGTAGGGCGGCGCGTGGAAGTTGAACACCGCCCGGCTCATGTCCGGGATCGAGGACACCACGGCGTCGATCTTGGTCGCGAGCACGTCCTCGGGCGCCTCGCGGAAGGTGTTCCATGGCGTCGGGTTGGTCCAGCCCATCGAGGCCAGGTAGAAGCCGCCGATGTCGAGCACCTTGGATTCGGCGAAGCTGACGCACGGGGACTGCTCGATGATGTCGTCGATCTCCCAGATGTCGTCGTTCCCGCCGTTCAGGATGCAGGGGATCTCGCCGCCGTGCAGCTTGCTGTCGGCCATGTCGAGCCACATCTCCAGGCCCTTGGTCATCTCCTGGGTGAACCGGCGGTCGACCGAGCCGTCCTCCTCGTTGAGGGAGTCGAGCTCGTCGATGGACATCACGGCCGGGTAGTAGCCGCGGTCGCGGATCTTGCGCTTGATGTCGTCCAGCTCGGCCTGGGTGGCCAGCTGGACCCGCTGGCCGCCGAACGTGACCTCCCAGTGGCCCGGGCTGGTGGCCACGATCGGCACCATGACCTTGCCGGTGACGTCCCCGCCGAGGATGACCATGTCGGCTTTGTAGAAGGCGGCGGCGTTCAGGAACTTTCGCCAGCAGATCTCGGAGCCATGAATATCGGTGGCGAAGAAGACTTTCATCGTGATTCCCGCGCCTTCCAGTTGTTTTGCAAAATCAGTGGTCGACTTCTTCGGGTAGCTCGTACCAGCGGACCCGGTCGCCGACCCTGGCCCGGGTCTTCCACTTCAGGCTCTTCGGCACCGTCTCGGCCACCTCGAGCAGCTGCTTGGCCTGGGTCAGCGGGTCGAACTTCGGGTACGGCGGCGCCAGGCCGGGCTGTTCCGACAGCAGGCCGGGGAGCTTGTTCAGGCTGCCGGTCACGGTGCGCCACCAGCCCCAGTCGCCGGCCAGCACCGAGCCGAAGCGGTCCGGGTCGATGAACGGCCGGGTCGCGTCGCGCCCGACCCGCACCCCGGACAGCAGGTGGAAGATGTCGTGCGCGTCCTTGGCGTTGAGCTCGAAGATCTGGAGCTTGGACAGCAGCAGGTCGGCGGGGTCCAGCGTGGCCGACGCCGAGCCGAACGAGGGACGGAAGTCCAGCACATGGCACATGGACAGCCGGTCCACCATGACGTCGACCGGCCGCCCGGACGGGGCGGTGAAGTACATCTGCCGGTCGCCGTTCAGGTTGTTGAACCGCTTGTCGGGCTGGCAGCCCGCGCTCTCCAGATGGCTGGCCACCTGACGGCGGGTCTTGCCCAGGCAGGCCAGGTCGATGTCCTGGCCCGAGCGCTGCCGGGGCGGGAAGTCGGGGCACAGCACCCGCACCCCGAGGCCGCCCAGGATCTTGAGCTGATAACCCGCTTCCGACGCGCCCCGTACCAGCGTCATGGCCTCGGGCAGCGGATCGCCCGCGGCGCCTCCCGCAGGCGGGTTCGGTGTGGTCATGCCCGCTTCGCTCCTCGTTGTGCGCACCGATGTCGCATGCCACCGGTGCAATTCGATGATGGTGACGTGATAGCCGGTCTGTCTAGTTTCCGGGTAAAGAATCCCACGTTGTGGTGCTGGCCGTACACCACGGTCCGTTCGTTATAAATCAATTATTTGTCCGAACGGGCCGTGGTTTCCCCCACCCCGTCCCCTGCGTGCTCGCGCCGGTAGAACGCGACCGGCTCGGGCGGCAGCGGGGTATTGCCCAGGATCAGGTCGGCCGCCTTTTCCGCCGTCATCATGACCGGCGCGTAGATGTTTCCGTTGGTGACGTAGGGCATGACCGACGCGTCGACCACCCGCAGCCCGTCGACGCCGTACACGCACAGCGAGGAGGGGTCGGTCACCGCCATCGCGTCGGTGCCCATCTTGGTCGTGCACGACGGGTGCAGCGCGGTCTCGGCGTCGCGGGCCACCCAGGCCAGGATCTCCTCGTCGGTCTGCACCTTGGGGCCGGGCGACAGCTCGCCCGCGTTGTAGTCGTCGAAGGCTGGCTGGGTCAAGATGGTCCGGGCGATCCGGATGGCCTCGGTCCATTCCCGCCGGTCGGTCGGGGTGGACAGGTAGTTGAACAGCATGGCCGGCGGCGTCTTCGGGTCGCGCGAGGTGATCTTCACCGTGCCGCGCGAGTCGGAGTACATGGGCCCGATGTGCACCTGGTAGCCGTGCCCGCCCGCGGGCTGCGAGCCGTCGTAGCGGATCGCGATGGGCAGGAAGTGGAACATCAGGTTGGGGTAGGTCACGTCGTCGTTGCTGCAGGCGAAGCCGCCGCCCTCGAAGTGGTTGGTGGCGCCGGGCCCGGTCCTCCCGAACAGCCACTTGGCGCCGACCACGGGGCGGTTGCGCCACTTCAGCGCGGGCGCGACCGAGACCGGCTGCTTCGAGCCGTACTGGATGTAGACCTCCAGGTGATCCTGCAGGTTCTCGCCCACGCCGGGCAGGTCGGCGACCACGTCGATGCCGAGGGCGCCCAGCTCGGCGCCGTTACCGACCCCGGACAGCTGCAGCAGCTGCGGCGAGTTGATCGCGCCCCCGGACAGGATGATGTCGTTCGCCCTGACCTTCTTGACCTTGCCCTGGTGGGTGAACTCGACGCCGACGGCGCGCTGGCCGCGGAAGATGATCCGGGTCACGAACGCCCGGCAGGCCACGGTGAGGTTGGGCCGGTTCATCACCGGGTGCAGGTAGGCGCGGGCCGCGGACAGGCGCATGCCGTGGTGGATGTTGCGGTCGAAGGGGGCGAAGCCTTCCTGCCGGTAGCCGTTGACGTCGTCGGTCAGCTGGTATCCGGCCTGCTGCACCGCGGCGAAGAAGGCACCGAACAGCGGGCCGGTGGCCGGACCGCGCTCCAGCACCAGCGGCCCGTGCCGGCCGCGGAACTGGTCGGTGTCGTCGGCGGCCAGGCAGGTCTCCATCCGCTTGAAGTACGGCAGGCAGTGGGCGTAATCCCAGCCGGCCATGCCCGGGTCGGCGGCCCAGCGCTCGTAGTCCATCGGGTTGCCGCGCTGGAAGATCATCCCGTTGATGCTGCTCGACCCGCCCAGGACCTTGCCCCGGGCGTGGTAGATCCGCCGCCCGTTCATGAACGGCTCGGGCTCGCTTTGGTACTTCCAGTCGTAGAAGCGGTTCCCGATCGGGAAGGTCAGCGCGGCCGGCATGTGGATGTACGGGTCCCAGATGTAGTCCGGCCGTCCCGCCTCGAGCACCAGCACCCGCGCGCCCGGATCGGCCGACAGCCGGTTGGCCAGCGCGCTTCCCGCCGATCCGCCGCCGACAATGACGAAGTCGTAGGTTCCCATCGAGGCCTCCGTGCTCTGCGCGCCCTGAATATCCTGTGATGCTACGCCTGTGTCGCGGCGTCCAGGTTCTCGCGCACGGTCTGGGTCATCGAGTGGTCCGGTCCGAGGTACCGCTCGCAGTCGGTCAGGGCGCGCTGCAGGACCGCGACGACGTCGGACAGGCGGCCCACGGTGTAGTACGCGGAGGCTAGGTTGCACCGGGTGGTCAGCGTCTCCATATCGCCCGCCCCGAGCATCCGCTCGCTGTCGGCCAGGGCCCGCTCGTACTGCGGGATCGCCTCGGCCAGCCGGCGCGCCTGCTGGTAGCAGCCGGCCAGGTTGGAGCGCGCGGTCAGGGTGTCCCGGTGATCGGGCCCCTGCACCTTCTCGCGGTCGGCCAGGGTGCGTTCGTACTGGGGGACCGCCTCCCGGAACCGTCCCGCGCCGCGGTAGGCGTAGGCCAGGTTGGCGCGGGCCGCGATCGTGTCCGGGTGATCGGCGCCCTCGACCCGCTCCCGGTCGGCCAGCACCCGTTCGTACTGCGCGATGGCGTCCTTGAGCTTGCCGGCCGCGCGGTAGGCCGAGGCCAGGCTGGCCCGGGCCGCGATGGCGTCCGGGTGGTCCCGCCCGTGCATCCGCTCCTGGTCGGCCAGCACCCGCTGGAACTGCTCGATCGCGGGCTTGGCCTGCCCGCTGGCCGCGTAGGCGGCGGCCAGGCTGGCGCGGGCGCTCAGCGTGGTGGGGTGCCCCGCGCCGAGCACGCGCTCGGCGTCGCCCAGCAGCATCTCGTAGCCGGAGATGGCGTCCCGGGTCTGCCCGGCCGTCTGGTAGGCGTCGGCCAGGCTGGCCCTGGAGCCCAGCGTGACCGGGTGGCCGGGGCCGAGAAGCCGCTCGGAGTCGGCCACCGTGCGCTCGTACAGGGCGACGGCGTCCGCGGGCCGCCCGGCGGTCTGGTAGGCGTGGGCCAGGTGGCCCCGGGCCGCGATGGTCTCGGGGTGTTCGGGGCCCTGGTTCCGCTCCCGGTCGGCCAGCGCGGTCTGGAACACCGAGATGGCCTCGCCCGACCGCCCGGCCGATTCGTAGGCCGCGGCCAGCCGGTCCCTGGCCACCACGGCGTTGGCGTGCGCCGGGCCCAGCAGCCTGGTGCTGGTGGCCAGCATGGACTGCCAGTACGTGATGGCGGCGCCGGCCAGCCTGCTGTTCTCCAGCGACAGCCCGGCCCGGAACAGCAGCGGGTGGGCCTCGGGCTTCCACAGCAGCCCGCCGTCGCTGGCGCGCAGCATGGCGGTGCAGTCCCGCAGGGCCTGCTCGAGCTGCGGCCCGGCCTCGCCCTCTGGCCAGGTCTCGAGCAGTGCGTCGGCCGCGGCCAGCACGACCTGCTCCAGGTCGGCCTGCGGCAGCCAGGCCCGCACGGCGGCCTGGACACTGGCGTGCATCTGCACGGTGCGCACCGAGCTGGCCGGATCGATGGTGACCAGGCCCACCGCGGCCAGGTTGTTGATGGCGGCCCGGACCATGTTCTGGTCCGCCCCGCCCGCCGTGCTCGGGCGGCCGGCGATGTAGCTGCACGCGGCCGGGCTGGTCAGCACCGCACCGGGGATGCCGTGGTGGTCCATCATCGCGGCCAGCACCAGCGTCGGCCAGGCCAGCCCGCCCGGCGGGAGCTCGTGCGCGCACTCGGCGGCCAGCGACCAGGTGGCCAGCACCGTGGCCGACGCCCCGTCGATCCCGGTCATGTGCCTGCGGCGCTCGCCCAGCACCGTGCGGTACTCCCGGCAGCCCTGCTGCCTGGTGCTGATCACCGCGGTGGCCTGGCTCAGGGCCAGCGGCAGGCCGTCCAGGTCCTCGCCCAGGTCCAGCGCCTCGATCCGCTGGTCGGGATGGTCGGTGAGCCGGGCGCTGAGGTAGGACAGCGCCTCCCGTCGGCTCAGCCCGGGCACCGGGACGACCTGGACGTTCTTGGTGTCGAACGACTCGGCCGGCAGCCGGGTGGTGATCAGGACCCGCCCGGACGCGCCGCCCGGCCACAGGTTCTCCAGGTCGGCCACGTCGTTCAGGTCGTCGATGACCAGCGCCCAGCGGCGCCTGGTGTGCGCCAGCCAGGAGACGAAACGGGCCGCGGCCGCCTCGGCGCCCTCACCCGGGTTGGCGGCGTCGACGGTGTTGGCCGCCTGCGCGAAGCCGGTGATGATCGATTCGGCGTTGGTCGCGGTCACCCAGACCAGGATCTCGACCAGCCGGCCGTTCCACATGGCGTGGGCGAACTCGACCGCGAGCTGCGTCTTTCCCGTGCCGCCCTGGGCTGCCGCCTGGGCGTCGCCGTCCCCGCCGTGCACCAGCACGACAGTCTCCCCGGGCTGCAGGCTGCTGGCCAGGTCCGGTCCGGTCTCCGTGCGGGTGTAGTAGATGTCCGCCAGCGGAGGCACGATCCCGGACAGCAGGATCCCCGGATGCGTCGACGTTCCGGCCTGCTGCGCGACCACGTGAGACAGCCTCTCTCGTCTGCTTTCTCATCCGCTTACGCGGACCGATGAGCACCAGCCCACGCGTAAGCACCAGCCCCGCACATGCGGCCCAGACGGGGCTCATATCGCATAATAATAAGGATCCCGCGGACGTGATCATAAGTCGCGATAACTCACGCCGCCTGCCGGCCCGCCGTGCCGTATCGGACCCAGTACGGTCCGTAAAGGCCCCCTGCTCGCCCCGCCGGGCCTCTTCTCCCAGGCTGCACAGGCTTGCGAACGATTGTCGCGGTTTTTAAAGACTCTTTACCGTTATAACGGACACGGCGGCCGCTAGCGTTTCACCGTGAATCTCTCCAGTCCCACCAATGCTTACCCGTTTGTTTCCGTTTTCAAGGATCTCAGTAACTGATAAGGGCGTCTGACCGTGGTTTTACCGGGTCAGGTCCGCGTCGCCGCGTCGAGGTTGTCCCGCACGGTCTTGGTCATCGGGTGATCCGGGCCGAGGTACCGCTCGCCGTCGGCCAGCGCCCGCTGCAGCACCGCCACGGCCTCCGTCAGCCGGCCGCCGGCGTACAGGGCCGAGGCCAGGCTGGCCCGGGTGGTCAGCGTCTCCAGGCTGCCCGGGCCGACCATGCGCTCGCTGTCGGCCAGCGCGCGCTCGTACTGCTGCACGGCCTCGCTGAGCCGGCTGGCCTGCTGGTAGGCGGCGGCCAGGTTGGCCCGGGCCGTGCGGGTGTCGACGTGGTCGGGTCCCTGCAGCCGCTCCCGGTCGGCCAGCGTGCGCTCGTACTCGGGGATCGCCTCGCGTAGCTGCCCGGCGCTGCGGTAAGCGAAGGCCAGGTTGGCCCGGGCCGAGACGGCGTCCGGATGGTCCGCCCCGGCGGTCCGCTCCCGGTCGGCCAGGACCCGCCTGTACTGCGCGATGGCGTCCTTGGACTTCCCGCTCCGGCGGTACGCCGAGGCCAGGCTGGCCCGGGCCGAGATCGTGTCGGGATGGTCCCGTCCGTTCATCGTCTCGAAGTCCGCGAGCAGGCTCTTGTAGCGCTCGACCGCCTCCTTGGCCTGGCCGTTGGCCAGGAACGCGCCGGCCAGGCTGTCTCGCGCGGCCAGCGCGGTCGGGTGCCGCGGGCCGAGCAGCCGCTCGGTGTCGACGCTGAGCATCTGGTAGGCGGTCAGCGACTCCATGGTCCGGCCGGCTTCCTGGTACGCCTCGGCCAGGCCCGACCGCGCGGCCAGCGTGACCGGGTGCCCGAGGCCGAGTTGCCGGCTGGAATCGGCCACCATGTGCTCGTACAGGGCCACCGCCTCGGCCGGCAGGCCGGCGCCGGCGTACGCGTGTGCCAGCCGGCCGCGGGCCGCGATGGTATCCGGGTGCTCGGGTCCGTCGCTGCGTTCCCGGTCGCCCACGGCCCCGGCGAACATCGCGATGGCGTCGCCGAAGC
>Ga0335081_10009045_pt1 | contig 16000 bp, 15 predicted proteins | sample Lox_Sample_35_FD_206713 | JGI IMG/M metagenome (GOLD analysis project Ga0335081, IMG submission 206713) | Soil microbial communities from Loxahatchee National Wildlife Refuge, Florida, United States - Lox_Sample_3.5 | ecosystem: Environmental > Terrestrial > Soil > Wetlands | place: USA... | reverse complement strand
TCGCATTACCTGGGTCCTCGAAACCCATCTCCACGCCGACTTCGTCTCCGGTCACCGCGAGCTGGCCGCCCGCACCGCGGCCACCATCGGTGTCGGAGCCCGGGCGGAGGCGACCTATCCGCATCGGCCTTTGCGGGACGGAGACTCCATCTCCGTCGGCGGAATGACCATCCGGGTGGCCGAGACTCCGGGTCACACCCCCGAGAGTCTCTCTTTCCTTATATATGAGCGCTCCGGCGACGCGCCATGGGGGGTGCTCACCGGCGATACCCTGTTTGTGGGCGATGTCGGACGAGTGGATATCCTCTCCTCTCGCCTGCCGGTGCAGGAGCTGGCCGGCCTCATGTACGACAGCCTCCACCAGAAACTCCTGGTCCTCCCCGACGAAACGCGGGTCTATCCGGCCCACGGAGCCGGGTCCCTCTGCGGCCGGAACCTCGGCAAGGAGACCTGGAGCACGATCGGACGGGAGCGGGCGATGAACGCTGCGCTCCGGCCGATGAGCCGCGAGGCGTTTGTCGCCGAGGTGACGCGCGACGTGCCGGAAACTCCGCTCTACTACCTCCACTCACGGGACCTCAACAAGGCCGGGCCGGCGCTCGATGCCGAGCGGCCGTTGCCTCCGCTGGTCAGCCCGCGAGAGTGTGCAGCCAAGGTCGAGGCGGGCGGGCTGGTGCTGGACACGCGATCGCTCGATGCATTCGCGGAGTGTCACCCCGTCGGCGCGATACACGTGAGCCTGGATGGTCAGTACGCCTCCTGGGTGGGGACCCTGGTGTCCCCAGAGCAGCCGCTCCTGCTGGTGGCGGAGCGGGACCGTCTGGAGGAGGCGGTGCTCCGTCTGGCGCGCGTCGGGTACGAGCGGGTGGACGCCGTGCTCGAGGGTGACACGGGCAGCTGGGAGGCCGCAGGGCTCAGGACAAGAAAGCTGGACCGCCTCTCGCACCGCTCCTGGACGGCCGAGGACCGACGCATCCTCGACGTGCGTCGGCAGCGCGAATGGAACGACTTCCATATCCCGGGCGCTACGCACCTGCCGCTGGCCGAGCTGCCGGAACGGCTGGCCGATCTCGATCGCGACACGGCATGGGTCACCGTGTGCGGGAGCGGCTACCGGAGCAGCATCGCGGCCAGCCTGCTCAAGCGCGCGGACTTCGCCAGGGTGTCGAACGGTGTCGGAGGGATGGACGCCTGGCGTGCCGCCGGCCTCCCACTCATGACCGGGGACGCCGCCTAGCCACTGACCGCAGTGACCTGCCACAAATCCTAGAAACGAACTCGGCTATCTTGGGATTGGGCGCGATTACGCGTCCCGCTTTCCCGAGGTGTATCATGGCCGATCACTCCCATACCCTGCCGGATTCAGCAGCGACCGATACCGACAATCTCGCCTTCATCGCCGAAGGCTTCTTTCCAAGTCATGCGCCGCGCGAGCCTAGTGCTCCGCACTCGGCGGCCGTGGTCTCCGCCATCTCCCGGATCTCTGCCGCCGGACTCGAACCCGAGCGGCCGTGTCCGGAGCTTCCACCCATCGAGGCTACTGCCGCGCGGACCGGCCCTCGCGCCTCGAGCGCCGCGGGGCTTCCCGCCATTCTGAGCACGTTCCGCGTCACCCTCCCCAGGATGGGCGTCCGCGACACGCTCTCCGCCTTTCTCAAGGTGAACCAGAAGACCGGGTTCGACTGCCAGAGCTGCGCCTGGCCGTCGCCGGACGGGAAGCGCCATCGCTTCGAGTTCTGCGAGAATGGGGCAAAGGCCATCGCCTCCGAGGGAATGCACCGCGTCATCGGCGCCTCGTTCTTTCGGGAGTGGTCGGTGGAAGACCTGGCCGGCCAGTCCGACGCTTGGCTCGAGCGCCAGGGCCGTCTCGCCGAGCCGCTCATCCGACGGCCCGATGCAACCCACTATGAGCCCGTAAGCTGGGACGAGGCCTTCCGCGTCATCGCCCGGCATCTGAACGCGCTCCGCACCCCCGATGGCGCCGCCTTCTACACCTCCGGCCGCGCCAGCAACGAGGCCGCCTTCCTGTATCAGCTGTTCGCTCGCGAGTTCGGGACCAACAATCTCCCGGACTGCTCCAACATGTGCCACGAGTCGTCCGGCACTGCGCTCACGGAGAGCCTGGGCATCGGAAAAGGGACCGTGACCCTCGAGGACTTCGAGCAGACCGATCTTATCATCATCATCGGTCAGAATCCGGGGACCAACCATCCGCGCATGCTCACCTCCCTCGAACATGCCAAACGGAACGGTGCCACGATCATCGCGGTGAATCCGTTGCCGGAGACAGGTCTGCTCCGTTTCACCGATCCCAACCCCGATGAGTACGGCAATCCACTGCGCTTCGCGGCCGGGGTCATGGGTTCCGGCCGGCCGCTCGCGGACCTTCATCTTCCGGTCCGTATCAACGGGGACATGGCGCTGCTCAAGGGACTGATGAAGGTCCTCCTGGCGGAGGAAGGCGCGCACGGTGGCGTGCTGGACCGGGAGTTCATCCAGGATTCGACCGTGGGATTCGAGGCGCTGGTGGCGGATCTCGATGCCACCTCCTGGGAGGAGATCGAGCGAATCTCCGGTCTCTCCAGGGTCGAGATCGAACGGGCCGGTCGCATCGTGGCGGGCGCCAGGCGGATGATCTGCTGCTGGGCAATGGGCCTCACTCAGCACCGCAACGGTGTCTCGACCATTCAGACGCTGGTCAACCTGCTGCTCCTCGGCGGGCACATCGGGCGACCCGGCGCCGGCACCTGCTGCGTCCGGGGCCATTCGAACGTCCAGGGCGACCGCACGATGGGCATCTGGGACCGGCCCTCACCGGCCTTTCTCGACGCGTTGGCGAGTGAGTTCTCGATCGTGCCGCCGCGCCACGCCGGCAAGGACGTGGTCGACGCCATCGCGGCGATGCTCGACGGCGAGATCGAAGTCTTCGTTGGGTTGGGAGGGAACTTCCTTGCGGCTTCGCCGGACACCCGCTGTACGGCGGAAGCCCTCCGCTCCTGCCAGCTCACCGTGCAGGTCGCGACCAAGCTGAACCGCGGCCACCTGGTCACCGGACGAACCGCGCTCCTCCTTCCTTGCCTCGGCCGCTCGGAGCGGGATCCCGGCGGTGTCCTCTCCGTCGAGGATTCGTTCGGGATCGTCAGCGCGTCGCGGGGCTACGCGGAACCGATTTCGCCGAATCTCCGAAGCGAGGCGGCGATCATCGCCGGCATCGCGACCGCGACCCTGGCCGGCCGCTCGCGCATCGACTGGCTGGGCCTGGCGGGGGACTACAGTCGGCTGCGGGACCGCATCGGGCGCGTAGTCGCGGGCTTCGCCGATTACAACGTCCGGCTCGCCAAGGGGCCGTTCTATCTCCCCAACCCCGCTCGCCAGCGCCGCTTTGTGACGCCGAGCGGCCGCGCCGGGTTTCACGTCGCGCCGCTCACCGACCTGGCTCGAGACGACGATCACTTCCTGCTTACCACCATCCGCAGTCACGACCAGTTCAATACCACCATCTACGGGCTCGACGACCGCTACCGTGGGGTGCACGGTGGTCGCCGGGTGCTGTTCGTCAATCCAGAGGATCTCGACCGCCGCCACTGGCGGGCGGGAATGCGGGTGGACATCACCAGCCATTTCGGTGAGGAGCGGCGCGTCGCCCGCGCCTTCCAACTGGTGCCCTATGCGATTCCGCGGGGTTGCGTGGCGGCGTACTTCCCGGAAGCGAACGTGCTGGTGCCCATGGGCAGCGTGGCGGAGCGGAGCAACACGCCGACCTCAAAGTCGATCGAGGTGAGCCTCGCGCTTGCTACCTGAGGATTTCCACGACCAGCCCCCGCGTGTCGTTGAGCGCGGCGACCAGGCACAGGATCACGCCGGCGGCGACCCAATCCGTGGCCCGCGGGACCGCCGTCGCGATCCGGGCTGCATGGCCAGCACGGCCCTACATTGAGCGCGGCAGGGAGTCGGCGCGTCTCAGAAAGCCACGAACCACCGCAAGCATCTCCGCTGGCGCATCCCAGGTCGTAATGTGGGCAGCGCCCGGAATGACCGCGATCTCCGCGTGTGGCGTAAGGTCGGCGAAGCGCCGGACCGTCATCGGGTTGGCCTCGTCATACTCGCCCACCGTGTACAGGGTGGGGACACCGATCCTCGTCAGGAACGCGGTCGCATCGTAGCGCTTGAGGGTGCCGGTGATCGTGAACTCGCTCGGACCCTGCATGTAGTCGTAGATCCCCTCGTTAACGGTCGCGAGAGTGCTGTCAAGATCCACCTGGACAGGGTGGCGCCAGACGTAGCGGCCATAGAAGTCGCTCAGGGCCGCCTGGTAGTCGGGCGCGTCGAACTTGCCCTGGGCCTCACGGACCCGAATGGCACGCTGCTCGGAGTCAGGGAGGGTGCGAACCAGCTCGCGCGCGTGCCGCTCCCAGGCGGGGATGTCGAGTGCCGGGCTCGCCAGAACGAGACTCGCCACATTGCCGGGGTGGGCGCGGTAGTACTCCACCGCCAGGATAGTGCCCCACGAGTGCCCGAGAAGGTGCACCCGCCGTGCGCCGAGGGCGCGGCGGACCGAGTCCAGCTCGGCTACGAAGTGGGGGATGGTGAACAGCAGCGTATCCATCGTGCGGTCCGCTTTCCCCGAGCCGAGCTGGTCGTAGCGAATCGTCGGCCGGTCGAGGCCGAGCGAATCGAGCGACTTGAGGTAGAAGCTCGAGTATCCCGGGCCGCCGTGGAGCAGGATGACCGGCGTGGCCGGCCCCGATCCCGTGATGCGGTACCAGACGCGTCCATCCGGAACGGGGAGATAGCCTTCTCTCGTCGCGAGCGCCGACTGGCCTGTTTCCGCGGCCCCGGCCCGGGGCGCACGCCGCTCGGCGCACGCGAGGAGAGGGAGCGAGAGGCCCAGGAATACGGCACGCGTCGTGAATGGCATGGAGGCCTCGAGGGTGAGATCGCTGAGGGCGCCTGACGAACCCGTGAGCAAGCTGGGCCGCGCGAGAGGGCCAGCGCAAGCAGGGCGCTCCAGGCTCACTCGGCGGCCCGCGTGACCTCGTACTCGAGAGACACAATGCCGGAAGGGTACACGCGGTGCCCGGTCAGGCGGAGCCGAGCCTCTCGGGCAGGATGGGCCAGCAACGGGATGCCGTCGCCCAGAAGGACGGGCATGATCTTGACCTCGACGGCATCCACCAGCCCCAGATCGAGGAGGCTCCGGAACAGCTCGCCCCCACCGAACAGCCAGACATCCTTTCGGGCCTGGGCCCTGATTGCCTCCATCGCGGCGGCGGAAACCTCGGACAGAACCGACACGCCGGGGTAGTCGGCCTTGAGCGTCCGCGAGAAGACGAAGGTCTTCGAGCCCGGAGGAAGCGGGGGGCTACCGGGCTGTCGCATCAGGTCGAATGTCTTGCGCCCGACCAGAAAGGTGTCGAAGCGGGCGAAGGCGGCGCCAAAGTCCATTGTCGGATCGCTGATGATCCAGTCGAAGGAGCCGTCGGCGCGCGAGATGTAGCCGTCGAGGCTCGTGGCGACCGCGTAGCGGACCTGGGGCATTCGGTTCTCCTGATTCCGGACCGACCTGGACTGCCACCATTCACGGCAAGAGCATCACGGCACGGTGGTGGGTTGCGCTCATGCGGGTCGGCGCCCGCCCCGCTCTTCCCGGCACCGTCCGCGACGGGCCGTCACGCCCGATGGGGCCACCGGGGCAACCACCGGGTAACCCGTCGACAATACCCTGTGTACGCCTCGCCGAACCGACGACGCAGGATAGGTTCCTCGACGAGGACCACCATGACATGGAAGCCCACCGCCACGGCGAGCGCGTATTCCGCCACCGCCCACGAGCGGAAGGCGATGGCCCAGGCCCCGATGACGGCCAGCACGCCGAGATACATCGGGTTGCGTGTGTACCGATACAGGCCGCGCAGGACCAGTTGTTGCGGCGCGTCGAGCGGAAACGGCGTCGCTCGACCGAGGGCGCTGAAGTCCCAGAGACACCAGCCGTACACGGCCAGGCCGGCCGCGCCCAGTGGAGCGGCCGCAATGAGTGTCCATCCCGTGAGCGGTGGCATGGGCCGGTTCCGGCTGGTGAGGACCCAGTAAGGACCCCAACCAGCCACGGTGCCGGGCACCACAATGGTGAAGAGGAGGTTCTTGAGCAGCAGAATCATGGAAGCCCGGCGCCGCCAGGCGGCTTGGTGGCGGTAACCAGGCGGGTCGGCGCCCAGGGCCCGCCCCACCACATGCGCCATCCCAATCCGTGCTGCTTCACCTCCACCATACCAAGCGACTGAAGTCGGCGAGCGTAGTCGCCCGTGCTCCTGATGTCGGCCAGGACCAGGCGCCCGCCGGGACTGAGCACCCGCGCCGCCTCCTCCACGGCCCGCAGTCGGCCGGCGAGGCCACTGATGTTGTGTATGGCGATGCTGGAGAGGATCACGTCGAACGACGCCGCGCGGAACGGCAGCGCCATCATGTCGGCGGTGGCGAGTGAGACGCACTCCTCGACTCCTTCGGCTGCCGAGTTCCGCCGGGCCGCGTTCGCCGCGTTGCCCGACTGATCCCGGCGACTCCAGATATCAATGCCGACGGCGCGCCCCGTCGGCAGCCTCCTCGCGGCGGCCAACAGCACCGCGCCGCGCCCGCACCCGACATCCAGGATGCGCTCGTCGCCCCGCAACTCAAGGCCATCGAGGACGTCGCGCCAGGCCAGGAACTTGCCGCGGCGGGTCGTGTGCAGGAAGAAGCCGATGCAGACGAGGATTACCGCGGCGCCGATCATCGGTCCGCGCGCGTGCGTCCACACCGCGACAACGAGGTTCGCCGCCAGCACGAGCCCGGCGATCGGGAGAAATGCCGGGGCGTCGATACCGTACGACGCCCTGAGGTGGCGGTCAGCCCTCGGGGTCACCGGATCCTCTGTCGCCCCGATCTCACGCCATGGCCAGACGGTCGCGACCGAGGCAACGGCGCTCGGAGCGCTCCCCGGTCTGACTCATGCGGAGAGTGGAAACAGGAGCTCGTTGCCATCCGGGTCGTCCACCTGGATGGTGTCGTACCCCCACCAGGTCTCCCGGCTCGGCACGGAGCGCTCGAGCAGCTCGTGCCGAAGCGTCGCGAGCCCCTCCCTGGTCAGCTCGATGAACAGGCGGGCCTTGCCTCGGCGCGTGGCGTGCTCGCAGAGGATGATCTCGCATTCGCTGCGGTCGACCTGGCAGACCGTGCCGGCGCCATCGCCTTCATGCCACCGCTTCTCGAAGCCGAGCAGGTCGACGTAGAAGTGGAGCGCGCGATTCAGGTCGGCCACAAAGAAGACCGGGCGCGGGTACCACCGGTGAACGGTCCCACTGCTCACGCCTTGATCCGTCATCATTTCTGCCTCGCTGCTCCGCGTGGCGACCTGGCTCGCGGCCAGGCCGGGCGGCGTGGTCGCGCGACAAGCGAGGTGAACTGGCTTCGAGAAGCTACGTCTGACGAAGATGCCGGGCAACCGAGCCCTCCCGGCGTCAGTTGACTGGTCGCGGGGGCGACGTGCAAGCCGACGCTCGCCCAAGGCCATGAGCGGACCGCTTCAGGCGCTCCGTGACTTCCAGGCCGCGAGAGTCGCTGCGATCAGCCGCTTGATCCCGGGGCGCTGGAAGTCGTCGGGCCGGGCAAAGGCGATGTGGCGGTGCACCCGACCGGCACCGGCGAGGAGGTTCTCGGGGTCCGGCAGGCCGGCGGCGTGAGCGAGGCCGATCTTCGCGCCCTGCTTGCTCAGGAGAAGGGTCGCCACAACCCCCTTGTACCCCGGACCGTAGCTGTACCCCAGGAGCCGGCCCTTGGTGTCCACCGTTTCGATCGCCTTGGGAAGCGCGCGCACGAGGAGCGCGCGGGCGCGCTCCGCCAGGAGGGCGGTGTCGGGTGGGAGCGTTCCAAAGAGCCTCGCGACCGCGGCGGGGAGTGGCTGTCGCCTGGGCATGGTGGAATTGAAATATGGAGGCTGTTGCGGCGCCAGATCGCCTGACTGCGGATCGAAGCGATGCTATGGTGAACCGAAACTCTCGCTCAGCGCCCTCCGCGCCCGGCTATCGGCCAGGTTCCACTCGAACCAAGCACGCGGGCGTTCCTCGGCGCGTGCGGCGTAGCGCGCTAGCACGGCGCGGCGCAGGTCGGAGCGCGCCGGCTCGGGGAGCGAAGGGAGCCGCTCCGCGATCGCGGGAACGGCGTCACGCGACAGGCCCCGTGCCAGATAGAAGATGTCCAGCTGCCCCGTGCTGGCGAAGCGGTCGATGTTCTGGCGCGCGATCCAGGCCTCGTGGTTCCAATAGATGAGCGCGATGAAGAGCATCGTGACCGCAGCCACCGCTCGGCGAAAGAGGCGGCCCGGGTCGAAGTCGCCGGCAGCCTCGAACGAGAGCGCCAGGAGACCCAGAGCGACCGCGCACATGTACACGTGGGCGTACAGTCTCGCCGTGGTGAAGCCATAGGCCACCTCGTACAGGCGGAGCCGGTGGAAGGCCGAGCCGAGGAGGAGCAGCACCGCCGCGATGACGGCAAAGGTGAGGAGCCGTACGCGGACCTTGCGCCCATCGTCCCTGCCGTAGCGCTCCGATGCCACGATGAGGAGCGCGCTCGCCGACGCGACGATCGATAGCTCCCCGAAGCCGCGCCGGGCATACTCCGCGAAGGTCATGCCCGAGGCGGGGATCCGCGGCAGGGTGCCGAAGAGGTATCCAAGCTGAAGCGCCAGGAACAGCCAGAACAGCCCGGCGACGCCGCCGAGGAGGATGAGGCGCTCGGTCGAGCCCAGCCATCGCTCGGCCGCGGGGCTCTCCGTCGAGGGGGCGTTCCCAGGCTCCAGCGACGCGTAGCCGTAGGCACCGAGAACGATCACGAGCAGGACCAGGAAGAACACCACGCGCGGCACGAAGTCCCAGCTTGCGATGAGGTTTCCCACCGCGTCCCGCCACGCCGCGAAGACGGGATCGGCCGCGGCGAGGAGCAGCGCGAAGGCCGCCAGCACCGGCAGCGTGATGGCGAGCCCCCGAACCCACCCCCGCGCCCGGGCCGACCGGATGAGATGGGTGGCTTCGACACTGCGGCGTATCGCCTGGCTCACCGCGAGGCGGAGGGCAACGAATGGTGCGGTGATGGTAAAGCGCGCCGTGATCGCTGGACGAGCAAGGCCCGTCGAGAGGAGCATCTGCATTGCCAGGAAAGACGCCACCGCCAGCGCGATCAAACCCTGGATAGGCCCATTGGCAGTCACCGCTGCCGCTCCGGCAATCACGATCGCCGCGCCACCGGTGGCGATAACAGCAAGCGAGAGTTGGCCCCGTGGTCGGGCCACGAGGAAGAGCCCCGCCACGGCCGCGACGGTCCACAGGACCCAGTTGATCCCCGGCTTGGCATCGTAGAACATCCAATTCCCGAAGCCTGCCACGGCGAGTGCGGCGGCCCAGAGCAGCCGGGGGTCGAATCTCGCTGAGCCCGGGGCTGGAGTCGGTTCTGGCATGGGGCAAGTATTTACGCCCTTCCCCGTTTTGTCAAGTACTTTGTCAAACAGAGTAATCCAATCGAGGAGACGCCGGGTCGGGGGAGGCGGTAAGGCAGGCCCTTCTATCTTCGGGAATCCCGGGGTGGTTCGCGGGCCAACACCGCTACTTGAGCACGCCAGAGGTGCTCGAGCTCCGTTCTGGAAACGCCCAGTACGGCCGCCGCGTCGTCACATGACCTCGGCTAGCGCCGGCCCGCGGCAAGCCAGGGAACGCCGCGATACGAGTCGGCCACTACCCAGGCGCCGGCCGTCAGTGCCCACGAGTCGATGAACTCGCTCCACTGGAAGGGAGTTGGGCCTGCGAGCACAACTGGCACCCAGACGACAAGCGTAAACAGGCCCATCTGGAGCGCGGAGAGCGTGGCTGCAAGGCGCGCCCCGACTCCAATCAGCACCGCCACCCCAGCCGCGAGGAAGGCACCGCCGGTCAAATACGCCCAGGCCGTGTGCGCTGGGAGCCAGCCCGGCACCAACGCGACCGTCTCCTTGAGATAGGTGAAATGCGCCACACCGAACGGGATCAGGGCCAGGCCGTAGAGTACCCTCGCGATGCGTACTCCCCTCTCGCCCGTGGCGAAGCGGGGGCTCGACGCGCCACGGTCGGCGGTGAAGCTGGCGTAGAGCATCCAGGTGGCCGCGGCCATGACCGCCGTATCTCCCGCGGCCCACCAGGCATCTTGCGAAGTCGGAGCAGCAAGGATGTGCGAGACTCTCACCAACAGCAGCCACGCCATCAGGTAGACGAGCAGGAATCGGGCGGCGAGCAGGCGCGCTCTACCCCAGAGGAGGCCAATGCCGGATACCAGTGAGGCGAACGCGCAGAAATAAGCAACCACTTCGCGCGCGGGCAGGGCCTCGGGGACCCCCGACCATGTCGGAGTGAAATCGCCTTTGACCAGGCCCAGGACGCCGAGCATGATCATCGTCACGGCAAAGACCAGGTGACCCCAGCTTGTGAAGCTCATCGTCGCTCCCCGGGCAGCACTACCAGATGGCACCACCTGTTATAACGACCCCCCGGGGGCTTCGGGCTCGCACCGGCTGGGGGGCGTTCATCCTCCACGAAAGGTTAGGCATCACGCTATGGAGCGGTGGTCTCCAGGGCTCGCTTGGCCTGATCCCGAGACGCCTTCCGCACCTGGCGCCAATACCCGCCCAGCGCGCCGAGGGCCGGACTCACAGGCAACAGGAGCCAGTGGATCCAGAGCGGCATCTGCTGGGGGCCGTGCAGGATCGACCAGAGGCTCACCCCGACGCAGAAGTATGCCGTAAGGGCGCCGTTCAGCACCTCGGCGCGTTTGGCGAGCGCGGCACCCACGTATCCACCGATCACGCTCCCAGCAGCGCCGAGCAGCGTGAGGAGCCCGTAGACGCCGACGTTTGATCGCATCGCGTCGTTGAGCAACTGAGTCCGTAGAGCGGGGGGCACTCCGGCCAGGTGCAGGTCGGCTGCCACGCTGACCAGAACGGGCAGGGTGAGAATCATGGTCGCGACCATGTCCACGATCCCGCCTACGATTACGCCGATCGGAGAGATGGAGTCCATGCGTGTACCTCCATGCGAGGAGATAGAGGGAGGAACTGGCGACCAAGGCGAGGTGTGGAGCCGCTCACTCATCAACCGGGCTCCGCGGACCCTGGCTCAGTACAGAGCTTAAGCCAACCTTGGCCGCCCGGTGATCTATTCTGATGGGCGATACCCGCTGTGCGCGGCGAGCGAGTCGGGCAACTCCGGATGGATGTCGTCCGGGGTGTCGAGCCTGCCATCAGGGCCCAGCGCGCGGAGGTCGAAGCTGCGGCCATCCGCGGCGAGCCGGTACAGGTAGGGCCGGACGTGGAACGGCCCCGCCGACTGGTCGTAGATGTTGAGCATGCGGAGCGGGATTGGATATCCCACGAGCTCCTGCAGGGTCGCCGGATAGCGCCCCGAGTTGGCCTTGTATCGGTCCAACGCCACCACCAGCCGATTGAGATCGGCGACGGTCGTTGCCCTCGTCGCCCGGCGCATCGCTGGGTCGTCGCGGAGGGTGATGATCAGGACCACGATGGCGACGATCTGCAGCAGCGCTCCGGCGGCGCCCAAGCCGAGAGCAATCCGGGCCCTGGGTCGGTCAGAGACGAGGGCCCACGCGACGGCCGCTGAGGCAAAGAAAAAGCCGATCCCCGGCAGGAATGACAGGGCGGCCAGGAGGAGCAGGGGCCAGGAGGGCTTTGGCTTGGACGGGACCAGGGGTCGGCTCCCGGGACGGGGCGCTTGGCTGCAGGATGCGGCCTTACCGGGACAACCTATCGGGGCGGTGAGAAGCCCGCCAGTTAAGGACACCGGGGAACGCCGTCCCGTGTCCGCTGGACCTTGAGCTTTTGCCTCTTCGGGCGATCGGCGGAGCCGCTTCTTCAGAAGAGCACATCTACCTCATGGGCGGGTCAAACTCTCGGCCCCCACCCGGAGGAGCCACAGAATCACCAGGGCCACGAGCAGCGAAGCGGCCCCGGACAGGACGCCGACCACGAGGCTGGTACCGCCCCACACCACGGCGGCGAAGCCGCCGGCGATGGTGACTGCAATTGCCCAGCATGCCTGAACCGGCGAGCGCCACCGGCGACCCCGGAATGTGGTAAGAAGACACAGGATCGCGAGCAGTCCGTATCCGAGTTGCGCGACGGTCTGTATCTCCTGGCCGGCCGACCGAGCCTCGGGGAGCTGGTGGATGCCCCCCGAGAGGCCCAGCCACGCCATGCCGATGAGCAGCGCAATGGCGAGCCCGAGCGCCAGCCGCTGGGAGGTGGGGCTCAGGCTCATGGATCGGGCCGGCCGAGAGCCAGCGCGCATGTGGCCCTGGCTCTCGTCCTGGATGCTAGTTGGCGCGATGCCGGTCTCTGATCATTGGCCCAGCACGTAGAGGGTGAAGCTCCCCGGCACCATCGGAGGACGCCGCCGCCGGCCGTTCGCCTCGGCCGCGGGCTCTGGCCCGAACTCCGCCGTCGCCGTGTAAAGCGCGTGGGAGCGGGGGTCGAGCTCCATAGTGCGGGCGCCCGGTGCGGTCTGCACGGTCTGCACCACGCGGAACCGGGTGGGAGCGTCCTCCTGAATCACGGTGATCGCGCCGTCGCCGGTGGAGGCGAACGCCAGGCCGGTGCCAGCGTCGTAGCGGCAGGCGTCTACCCCGCGGCCGATCGGGACGCTCCCGACCACCTTCCCCGCGACCGCATCGGACATGGCCATCACCTGGTTGTGGCAGCCGCTGAACAGCACGTGATGCTGAACGTCGATCGCGAGACCGGACGGAGACTCGCACGGGGCGAGCGGCCACTTGCGGGTCACCTTCATCGTCGCAACGTCGATCTCCGCGACTTCCGAGCTGCTCTCGAGGTTCACGTACACATGACCCTCCCCGTCCGAGACTCCGAACTCGGGCTTCGCGCCGAGGGCCACCGTGCCGATGCGGGTGCCTGCGACCGGATCGATGACGCTGGCGGTCTGGGCGTCGCCGTTCATCGTGAAGATGTGGCGGGAGGCGGGATCGAAGAGAATCGCGTCGTCATCCACGTCCACCGGGATCCTGCCCAGCACCTTGAGCGACGTGAGGTCGAACATGATCACGGTGCTGTCGGCGCCCGAGGTGGCAAATCCCCGGTGTGCCGCATCATCGAACGCGACGCCGTGTGCGCGGTCGAACCCCGGGATGTCCCCGGTAACAGTGCCCTGCGCCGGGTCGATCGCAATCACGTGGTCTCCGCGCGTGATGAAGAGGCGGTTGCTGACCGTGTCGAGCGACAGGTAATCCCAGAACCCTTCACCCCCGACCTTGTACTGGTGCGTGATCTGGTAGGATTGCGCCGCGGCCGGCACGGTCGAGAGGCCAGCAAGCGAGGCTGCAAGGGAGGCAAATCGCAGTCGGTTTAGCATGAGGACTCCATTCACGAGGATACGGCGCCGCTGACACCCTGAACCCCTCTACCCAAAACGCCCCGTGGGGTCTGCCCCGGGCAGGCCGCCGGAAACATAGTGGTTGGGCCAGTACGGGACAGGCGACTGACGGGTGTCGAGTATGGTTCGACTACGAGCCAGGCAATGGCTGCCCAAGGATGGCCGGCCGTGGCGCCGAGCCAACGCGGAGTCAACCGCATTGTGCGGGGGATGTCCGCAGGGGCTGGCGGGGCCTCCAGTCTCGAAGCGCCATCAGAGGGCCCGCGGCTACCTGGCGCGGAATCTCCACGCGAGCCGGAGCGCGACCCCAACCGCGATGAGAACCAGCCACCAGTAGTGAGTCACGAACGTCATGGGTGTTCCTTCGGAGCTGCTGGTTGGAGAGTCACGATCGCCGGTTCGCGGCCTAGTGATACGCTCCGTCGGCAGGCCGCTGCTCCCTCAGCAGCACCCCGGCGAGCACGGCATACCAGAGATTGGTCGCATACTGCGCCGCGCGCTCGATGGCGCCCATCCACGGGGTCGACTGGTTGGCGATGACGGCGGGAACGTACGAGAACCCTACGACCGCGAGCACCGACGTGAGGACGATCGTCGCCAGGGCGTAGGCCCGAAACCAGCCCCGGAAGGCAACGGCGCCCAGCACCACGGCGGCCAGCAGAAATGGGTCGATAGCAAGCAGCCCGTGCATCATGTCGGTGAATGTGGGCTGCGTTCCGCGCATGTGCATCGGGAAGAAGTTCCAGAGCACCAATGCGTCCAGTGAGTTGAGCCCCATCATTACCGCCATCACCCGGACCCAGCGCCGGCCGTTCGCCGACATCCAGATGCCGGCCGCGAAGAGAAGGAGCAGGGTGCTCGAGGCGCTGAACAGCGCCACCACGAGGGCGCTCGTGGCCGCCCCGATGGCGAAGATCTCGCTCACCGCCTGGTCCCGGTAGCTGAAGCCGGAATAGCGCGTGGCCGCGAAGATGTCCGACAGCGGGTACAGCGCCGCGCCGGCGATCCCGGACGCCAGCAGGCAGCGTCGGAGCGGAGCGGCCGCTCTCCGATGGGATTGCGCGCTTGGGGCTGTGATCGGGAGCTCCTCCCAACGAGGATTGGTGTTCCCAGGAGGCGCGCATTGGGGGACAGGCCGCGCGCGTGGGGTTCCCTGAAGCTATCCGGCCCACCGCCGGCCATGCGCCGGTCTTGCGCACCCAGTGCTGTCACTTTACTGTGACAAGTACTTCGTGATAGCTCGCCATGGCGGAGGCGGCGATGTCCGTGTTCGACCTGCTGTTCCTGCTCCTGCTGTTGAGCGGCACGATCGCCGCGCTGGTTGCCGCGGTCGCCGCGCTCCGCGGCCGAACGGCTTACGCCCGCGGGCTACTCCAGTGCCTCGTCCTCGCGGCCGTGGCATACCTGGCCGTGGTGTACGCCGTCGCGCTTCTCTCCCCCGCTCGCCACCTGACCCTGGGCGAGGATCTCTGCTCCGACGACTGGTGCATTGCCGTTCTCAGCGTTCGTCCCGCGGCCGACGCGGCACCGCATGCCGTTGACGTGACGTTCCAGATCTCGAGCCGGGCCGGGCGGGTGAGCCAGCGGGAACGGAACGTCCTGGTCTATCTGCGAGACACCGAAGGCCGGCGGGTGCCGGCAGAGGCCGGCCCGGCCGATGCGCCCTTCGACACACTCCTGACCCCGCATGAGGTGATCCAGACCCACCGCCGCTTCACTCTCGCTCCGGGCGCCGCCGGACGGGAACTCGTCATTACCCGCAGCGGTTTTCCATTCCCCGGCGCGTTCATCATCGGTGAGGCCACCGGCGTGATCCATCCAACCGTATTGCCGCTGTAGCCCGCGTTGCGGCCGAGCGTCCCCTGGCGGCCAGGCCCGCGAATGAGCCTCTCCCCTTCAAGCTGTCCTCAAGCGCCACTTGCGCTCGTCAGTCACCCGGCACGGCACCCAGGGGCCGTCTTGTCGCACAGTCGATACGCAGCAGTCGGTCTGGTCCGAGGCCGTACCGTCCTGGAGGGGTGACGGTATGGTCGCCCCAATGGGCCGAAGGCGCCAGCGCGATCGACCGGACGAGGATCAGTGCGGTCCGATCGCGAGGGTCCCAGAGGTGAGTCCGGCATCCTGGCGCCTCTTCTTCCTCAGCCGCCATCAGGGAGTCGGCAACAGACCGTTCCGGCAACCCGGGCACCGGGGTTGGAGTCGCCTCCCATGGCCGGCTCACTCCGCGCTGAGGCGACCCCGCAGATCAAAGCGGCCGCGCTCGCCACCTGGGCCAGCCAGGCGATCCACCGGCGGGGTGATGCTTGTGCGGCCCCTGCTCAGCATCAGCGGCGCGTGGCACCGCCGGCCGCCTGCTGTTCTTGAGGGCCGGGTGACAGAAGCTGCCTGGGCGCAGTCCACAGACGCTCCGTGAGAACAACCTTGACGGCATCATTGAATAGCAACGAGCACACCATCGCATACCCGGCGATGAACAGGATCTGCATGAGCGGGAGCGGGCCGAGGTCGGCCAGCCCGACAAACCCGATGGTGGAGCCGGTGAGCGC